>WPCG01143845.1_pt1 | contig 15326 bp, 12 predicted proteins | sample 5403311 | NCBI WGS metagenome assembly WPCG01 (sample SAMN12869467, study PRJNA574797) | sludge metagenome | isolation source: wastewater treatment of Control | place: China:Beijing | collected 2019-05-17 | reverse complement strand
CACCGTTTTCAGCGATGATGCGAGCGAGATAATCTGCCATTTTTGCCGTGTTGCCATACATTGACCCATAAACGATGACGACACCTTTCTCGGCTTCAAATTTGCTCCACTTATCATACAAGGAGACAATTTGGCCTGGATTAGTACGCCATACGGGACCGTGGGTAGGAGCAATCATTGCGATATCTAGGCCGCTAAGTTTTTGGAGGCTTTTTTGGACCATTGGGCTATATTTGGCAACGATGTTGGCATAGTAGCGACGTGTTTCGTCTTCATAAAATTCATAGTTTATTTCATCATCAAAAATACCACCATCTAAGGCTCCGAAGCCGCCAAAAGCGTCCATTGAGAAAAGGACCTTACTGGTTTCATCATAGGTCATCATGGTTTCTGGCCAGTGCACCATTGGCGTAAGGTAAAACCTTAGCTTGTGCATTCCTAGATCTAAGCTATCACCATCGCCAACCTCATAAAAGTTTTTCGTAATGCCGTAGAAGCCTTCAATAAAGGGAAAGGTCTTTTTGTTACCAACAATTTGCATGTCTGGATAAGCACCCAGTAGCGCTAGCATCGAACCAGAGTGATCAGGCTCCATGTGATTTACAATTAAGTAATCCACTTGACGATCCCCAATAATCTCTTTTATTTTTTCTAAATACTCGGTGGTTTTATTAAATTTAACCGTATCAAGGATTGCAATTTTCTCATCATTAATAATGTACGAATTGTAAGCCACACCCTTTTCCAGTGGCCAATAATTTTCAAAAAGCGTGGTTTCCCGATCATTGACACCAATCCAATGAATTTTGTCTTTTATACTCAATCTACAGTTCATAATACACCCCTTTTTTTGTTATGGTCTTTAGTCAACATTATAGAGTAAAATTGAGAAAAAGAGTATCCCAAAATGAAAAAAAGCAATATTGTATACAAAATACAAATATGCTATAATGCTCTTGTACACAATCATGTTGCAGGTTTACTTTGCAATCAAACTCTTATATAATGAAGCTGTCACTAGAATCGACTTATAAGACTGTTTAATAATTAACAAATTGTAGCAATATTAGTGATGCGAGTAAATTGACAGTTGTGTATATTGTATACTATACTGTACTTGTAATCTACATTGCGATTAAAAGGAGGCTATTTTAATGGGTAAAAAAGTTATGAAAACCATGGATGGCAACACGGCAGCAGCATATGTATCCTATGCGTTTACTGAGGTTGCTGCTATTTATCCAATCACTCCATCTTCTAACATGGCGGAAGCAGTTGATGAGTGGGCTGCTGATGGGATGAAAAACATCTTTGGTCAACCTGTATTGGTTTCTGAGCTTCAATCAGAGGCTGGTGCTGCTGGAGCTGTACATGGTTCATTGCAAGCGGGTGCATTGACAACAACATTTACGGCGTCACAAGGCTTATTGTTAATGATTCCGAATATGTACAAAATTGCTGGTGAGCTTTTACCGGGTGTGTTTCATGTAAGTGCTAGAGCTGTTGCATCACAAGCGCTTTCAATTTTTGGTGACCACTCAGACGTTATGGCAGCGAAGCAAACTGGTTTTGCATTATTATCATCTGGTTCTGTTCAAGAGGTTATGGATTTATGTGGTGTTGCTCATCTTTCTGCAATTAAAGCGCGCGTACCATTTTTACATTTCTTTGATGGTTTTAGAACATCGCATGAAGTGCAAAAAATTGAAGCCATTGATTATGCTGAATTTGATAGATTAGTTGACCACGATGCAATTCAAGCGTTTAGAAAATCTGCATTGTCTCCAGAGCATCCAGTGACTAGAGGTACAGCACAAAATCCAGATATCTTCTTCCAAGCGAGAGAAGCGTCTAACCCATTTTACAATGCAGTTCCTGAAATCGTTGTAAATTACATGAATGAAATTAGCAAGATCACAGGAAGAGATTACAAACCTTTTAACTACTATGGCGCACCAGATGCAGACAGAATTATAATTGCAATGGGTTCTGTTATCGAAGCGTGTGAAGAAACAATTGATTATTTAAATGCACGTGGTGAAAAAGTAGGTTTAGTTAAAGTTAGATTATATAGACCATGGGCTCCAAAATACTTCTTTGATGTGCTCCCTAAAACAGTTAAGAAAATTGCTGTTCTTGATCGTACAAAAGAGCCAGGAGCTGATGGAGAGCCTTTATACAAAGATGTTAGATCAATGTTCTACAATAAGGCTGATGCACCTCTAATCGTTGGTGGCCGTTATGGATTAGGTTCAAAGGATACAACGCCTTCACAATTAAAGCGTGTGTATGACGAGCTTAAAAAAGAAGCACCAGCAAACGAGTTTACAATTGGCATCGTGGATGATGTGACAAACCTTTCTTTAGAGGTAACTGAAAGCATCGTTGCTGAAAGCAAGGACACAATTCGTTGCAAATTCTGGGGTCTTGGTTCAGATGGAACAGTAGGCGCCAACAAAAACGCAATTAAAATCATTGGCGATGAAACAGACATGTACGCACAAGGGTATTTCTCATACGACTCTAAAAAATCGGGCGGTATTACCGTATCTCACTTAAGATTTGGAAAAGACCCTATTCGATCAACATATCTCATTGATGAAGCAGATTATGTTGCATGTCACAACCAATCGTACGTGTACCAATATGACCTTCTAAAAGGGCTTAAAAAGGGTGGAAAGTTTGTATTAAACTGCAAGTGGAATGCTGAAGAATTAGATGCGCATTTACCTGCAGACATGAAGCGCTATATTGCTAAAAATGAGATTGAGTTCTACACCATTGATGCGACGACACTTGCGGAAGATATTGGCCTTGGCAATCGCATTAACATGATCATGCAATCAGCCTTCTTTAAGCTAGCAGAAGTGATTGACTTAGATGATGCAGTGAAGTACCTCAAGAAAGCAATTGAGAAATCTTATGGTAATAAAGGTGAAAAAATTGTTGCATTAAATAACCAAGCAGTAGATGCTGGCATTGAAAAAATTGTTAGGGTTTCTGTACCTTCAACTTGGTTAGATGCAAAAGATTCTAATATTGGAACGGCTAAAGGTGAACCAACCTTTATCAAAGAAATCTTAAGACCGATGGCTGCTCAAAAAGGTGATGATTTACCTGTAAGCACATTTAAAGGTATTGAAGATGGAACATTCGAGCACGGAACAGCTGCGTTTGAAAAAAGAGGCATCGCTGTAAACGTTCCTGAATGGCAAATTGATAACTGTATTCAATGTAACCAGTGTTCTTATGTGTGCCCGCATGCTGCTATTAGACCTTTCTTATTAACAGAAGAAGAGCTAAAAAATGCACCAGAAGGCTTTGTAACAAAAAATGCTTTAGGCAAAGGCCTCGAAGGCATGCAATACAAAATCCAAGTGTCTCCGTATGACTGTACAGGTTGTGGTAACTGCGCAGATGTTTGCCCATCTAAGCAAAAATCACTCATCATGAAGCCAATTGAGACACAAGTGGATGTACAATCACCAAACTGGGATTTTGCTGCTTCCACAGACATAAAAGACGACAAAATGCCTTTAAATACAGTGAAGGGCTCACAGTTTGCTCAACCATTATTTGAGTTCTCTGGGGCATGTGCAGGTTGTGGTGAAACACCATATATGAAACTTGTGACGCAATTGTTTGGTGATCGTATGATGATTGCTAACGCGACAGGATGTTCATCGATTTGGGGTGGTTCAGCACCTTCAACACCGTACACTAAAAACGCTAAGGGCCAAGGTCCTGCTTGGGCTAACTCATTATTTGAAGATAATGCTGAGTATGGTTATGGTATGGCCCTTGCAGTAAAAACAATCAGAAATAGAATGAAAGAAAAGTTCACAGCTTTATTAGACATGAATGTTGATGCGCCTGTGAAAGAAGCTTTCTCTAATTGGTTAGAAAATATGGAGCAGGCAGATGCATCAAAGGGTGCTTCTGAAGCATTACTTGCTGCAATTGAAAACTACTCAACACCAGATCAAGCAATCAATGAAATCATTGCATTTGCAAAGGATAATGCGGATTACCTTGTGAAACGCTCTGTTTGGATTGTTGGTGGCGATGGCTGGGCATACGATATTGGCTTCGGTGGATTAGACCACGTACTAGCAAGTGGCGAAAATGTGAATGTCTTAGTATTTGATACAGAAGTGTATTCTAATACAGGTGGACAAGCATCTAAATCAACACCGGTGGCAGCTGTAGCTAAATTTGCAGCGTCAGGTATGAAGGTTAAGAAAAAAGACCTTGGTATGATGGCAGCGACTTATGGCTATGTTTATGTCGCTCAAATTGCAATGGGTGCCAACCAAAACCATACCTTAAAAGTTATTCAAGATGCTGAAAGCTATGATGGACCATCACTCATCATTTGTTATGCACCATGTATTGCTCACGGTATCAAAACAGGCATGGGTACGACACAAAGAAGAATGAAAGAAGCCGTTGAAGCGGGTTACTGGCATTTATGGAGATTTGACCCACGCGTTGGAGCGGAAGGTAAAAATCCATTCTTCCTTGATTCAAAAGAACCAACAGCGAGCTTCCAAGAGTTCTTATTGGCTGAAACGCGTTACACAACATTGAAAAATCAGTTCCCAGAAGTTGCTGAAGAGCTGTTCAAAGTTGCAGAAGCACAAGCTAAAAATAGATACGAAGGCTATGTAAGAATGGCAAAAATGGAATTCTAAAATGTAAACCTCAGGCTGATCACCTGAGGTTTTTTTCTTGAAATTGACTTAAGAAGACTTTTCTTATAAAATAGAGTTGATATTTCGGGAACAGAAATTTTATTTTGGAGGTATGTATGAAGTATAGGGAGATTGGAAAAACGGGTATACATGCATCCGTTTTAGGCTTGGGTTGCATGAGGCTACCTGTTGTTGAGGGCGAAAACAGCATTGACTCAAAAGCAGCGACCGAGATGCTACATGAAGCAATTGATTCAGGGATAAATTATATTGATACCGCTTATCCCTACCACAATGGTATGAGTGAGGTGTTTTTAGGAGAAGCTTTAAAAAATGGCTATCGAGAAAAAGTCACATTGATTACGAAGCTTCCGATTTGGCTGTGTGAAAAAGAAGAGGATTTTGATCGCTATTTAAATGAGCAACTGTCTAGGTTACAAACAGATGTCATCGATATTTATCTCTTGCATGCAGTGAATCAAGAGAGATGGGATCAAATTGTTAAAATTGGCATCTTTGATTTTATTGAGAAAGCGAAAAAGGATGGCAGAATCAAGCACATCGGCTTTTCCTTTCACGACCAGTATTCGACCTTTGAAACGGTACTAAACGCATACCCATGGGATGTATGTATGCTTCAATTAAATTATATGGATATGCAAGAACAGGCAGGCTATGCGGGCCTAAAGGCCGCCGAAGAAAAAGGGGTACCGGTTATTGTTATGGAGCCCTTAAAAGGCGGTTTATTGGCATCACCATCGGATGACATTAGAGCGATTTGGACGGCAGTAGAACCAAGCTGGTCTCCTGTGGAATGGGCCTTTAGGTACATTGCCAATGAACCCAACGTCAAGGTCGTTCTAAGTGGGATGTCTAATATGGCACAGCTACGTGAAAATATAGACATTGCCAATCGATTGGATGCACATAGCCTCTCAGATAAGCATCTACAAACGGTAGAAGAGGTTAGAAAAACATACGTTGAGAAGATAAAGGTTCCTTGTACACAGTGCCAGTATTGCATGCCATGTCCCTTTGGCGTGGATATTCCAAGAGCATTCACGTATTACAACCGCGCAAGTATTTTTAATGCATATGAGAGTTTAAAACAACAGTACTTGATGAATGTCCCTGAGGCTAGTAGGGCTGATTGCTGTGTATCTTGTGGTGCCTGTGAACCCAAGTGTCCTCAGAACATTTCCATTATTCAGTGCCTAACAGACGTGAAGAGTGCTTTTGCATAAAAATTTTAAGACATATTAATTTTGTTGAATCCCGGGTCATCATGCTTTATAATAAAGAAAAATAGAGGATGGTGGCAGTTTGAAAAAAGGTGATTTCATTTGGGGCTTCATATTGTTTGCTTTTATCGCTTTTGTGGTATATCCAGACACGCATGTTATTTTTGTAGCGCTTACGAGTGCGCATCCCTTTTTAGGTGGTTTTTTTAAATTTGCATTATTAGCAACTATGGGTGAAATGCTTGTGACAAGGTTAGCTAAAGGAAGCTGGTTGAAGGCACCTGGTTTTTTATGGCGCGTGCTTATTTGGGGCCTATTAGGTATGGTTATTACGTTGATTTTTCAGATTTATGGTTCGGGGGTTCAAGCAGCATTTAATGCGGGAATACTGCCTGGTGGCGATAAGCGTTGGCTTGTTGCACTTACCACAAGCATCGCAATGAATCTAACGTTTGCACCGACATTTATGGCCTTTCACAGGTATACAGATGCTTACCTAGATCTTAAGTATGGTGAGGGTGTTCTTAAGCCATCAAATGAGCAAATTCTTGCCTTTGTTAATTGGAACATGTTTGTTTCCTTTGTCTTAAAGAAAACCTTGATTTTCTTTTGGATACCTGCACACACGGTAACGTTTTTACTACCAGGTGAATACAGAGTGCTTGTAGCGGCATTGCTTTCTCTTGTTCTAGGGTTACTTTTAACGGTTGGGAAAAAAGCAAAATCATCATAAAGACAGAGCGATTGCTCTGTCTTTTCTATAGCTTTTCATACAAAGGTTTGTTAGAATAATAATGAATGATATCACAGTGGGAGGTACTTATGATTGCCAGAGAGATTGCAGAATCTTTGTTAAAGATTAAAGCTGTAACGGTAGTTGATGAAAATAATTTGTTTACATGGGTTTCAGGAATTAAATCACCGGTGTATTGTGATAATAGAATGACCATCAGCTACCCTGAAGTGCGACGGAAAATTGCTACAGGCTTTGCTGATCTTATAAAACGCTATTATCCTGAAACTGAAATTATTGCAGGTACAGCAACAGCCGGTATTCCGCATGCTGCATGGGTTGCAGAGCAGTTGAATCTACCCATGGTTTATGTGCGTTCCAATGCAAAGGAACACGGTAAAGGCAAGCAGACTGAGGGGGTATTACCTAAGGGGGCAAAGGTGGTTCTCATTGAAGATTTGCTATCGACAGGTGGGAGTTCGGTTAAGGCGTGTGAAAGCCTACAGGCTGAGGGCGCCCATGTTCTATCCGTGTTAGCTATTTTTAGTTATAATTTTCCACAGGTTACAGAAGCTTTTGAAGCGATTCAGATGCCTTTTCACACATTAACAGATTACGAAACACTCTTGCCGATTGCTGTTGAAAAAGGTTACCTTCAAGAAGCATCTCTCGACATGCTTTTAAAATGGCGAGAAAACCCAAAAATTTTTACAAAATAATAAGAGGTGACGTTTTGAGAGTTAGACGCATTCCTGGAGCATACGAAGCATTGCTGACATTTGCTCCATATTTTTTAGATCAACCCAGTCAGTATATGGGAAAGTGGCATGAGGTTTTTGGAAATCAAAATCCAATTCATGCAGAGTTTGGTGGGGGCAAGGGTAAATTTATTATTGAAATGGCTTTAAAGCATCCGGATATTAACTTTGTAATGGTTGATGCAGTCAACGAAGTGGCTTTAAAAGCTGCTGAACGTTTAAAAAAAGCGAACCTCCCCAACGTGAAAGTTGTGGTTTTTGACCTAAGGTTTGTAAAGACTGTCTTTGCAGAAGGCGAAATTGAACGTATTTACTTAAATTTTTCTGATCCATGGCCTAAAAAAAGACATTACAAAAGAAGGCTTACGTATCGTGATTTTTTAGATTTGTATAGGTACGTTCTTAAGGAAGATGGATGGATTCATTTCAAAACAGATAACAGGCAACTCTTTCAGTTCTCTTTAAATGAGTTTGCCTATAAAGATCTTGTGATGCAGAATATATCACTGGATTTACACAGTGAACTTCATTATGATAATGTTATGACTGAATACGAGCAAAAGTTTTCCAAGCTTGGTTTTCCAATTTTTAGAATTGAAGTGACATTCAGACGATAATAGGAGTTTTTATGGAGAAAAAACTTAAAAAAATATTTGCATCAATGTTTGCACTATTGGTTTTAGGTCTTATTCTCTTTTATACGTCGGGTTATCTTGATGCATTGGTTATGCAATGGGGAATAATAGGTAATATTTTAGAATTACTCGTTAGAGTAAATGTGTTGTGGATTGGGTTGGTCATTTTTTTAGAAAATAAGAACCCATCGAGGACGGTGGCTTGGCTAGTGGTATTAGCCTTGCTACCACTTCTAGGTTTTTTTATTTACATTTTATTTGGTCGAAGCTATGCCAAAAAACGTAAGGCTAAAAACAAATATTTAGTTGATTCAGATCGCATGGAAAGGGCTGCCGATATTCAGTTGGGATTGATTGATTACATGCAACTCCCTGGAAGCGAAAAAGAATGCAACAGAAGGCTGATGCAGCTCCTGCTAAAAAACGCAAAAGCACCATTTTCATTGAGCAATGATGTGACCGTGCTTACAAATGGACTAAGTAAGTTTAACCGAATGTGGGAGGCCGTAAGGCGTGCCGAGCACCATATACATCTTGAGTATTTTATCTTTAAAGATGACCTCATTGGAAAAGAGCTGGCAGCATTACTTATAGAGAAGGCCAAGGCTGGGGTTGAGGTAAGGCTCATCTATGACGCTGTTGGTTCTTGGACGCTGGATAAAGCCTTTATTAAATCCCTAAAAGCGGCAGGGATTCAGGTGTATCCATTTTTTAAAGTGCCTTTACCAATTTTCTCAAGAGACTTAAATTACCGAAACCATCGTAAAATTGTGGTCATTGATGGGGTCATTGGTTTTGTTGGAGGCATTAATATTGGAAATGAGTATATTGGAAGATCAGATAAATTTACCTTTTGGCGGGATACGCATTTAGAAATTAAGGGGGAAGCTGTTTATGCCCTACAAACGATATTTTTAAATGATTGGAATTTTGTCTCAAAGGGGTTTGTTGACGGTTCCGTATATTTTCCAAAATCAAAGGTGACAAAGCAATCCCTTGTTCAGATAGCAGCATCTGGGCCAGACTCTAAATGGCAATCCATATTACAAGCCTTTTATAAAATGATTGCAAATGCAGAGGAAAAGATTTGGATAGCCAGTCCATACTTGGTCTTAGAGGATAGCCTGATGATGGGGCTAAAAACTGCAGCCCTTAGCGGTGTTGATGTCAGAATCATTATCCCTGAAAAACCAGATCATTTTTTTGTTTTTTGGGCAACACAAGCAAACATTGAAACCCTTCTTGAAGCAGGTGTCCAAATCTATCAGTATAAGAATGGTTTTATTCATTCGAAAGTAATGATTATTGATCGACAGGTAGCCACTGTTGGGACGGCAAATATGGATATTCGTTCAATGGAAATTAATTTTGAAGTAAATGCATTCTTATATGATGTTAATGTTATCACGAGGTTAGAGGAAGATTTTTTAAGAGACCTTGAGGATAGCGAGAGCATTAGTTATGAAAAGCATATTCAAAGGCATTTATGGAGAAAACTTTTAGAAGCGCTTGGAAGACTTGTATCGCCATTACAATAAAGGAGGCACTAATGATTTACTTATTATCAATGATATTACTGATTGGCGCAGACCAATGGACGAAATGGTTAGCGGTAAAACACCTTATGGGACAGCCCGCAAAACCTTTCATTCCTGGAATATTGGGGTTTAGATATGCTGAGAACACAGGAGCAGCATTTAGCATCTTAAGAGATCAACAGCTATTGTTAATTTTGCTAACGTTAATCATACTTGTAGGTATGTCAGGGTATTTGTTTAAAGCCATAAAAACGGACGCACACGTTGTGGTTAAGCTTGCATATGTTGGCATTATTGCTGGAGCGATTGGAAATTTTATTGATAGGGTAAGGCTCAATTATGTTGTAGATTTTCTTGAGTTTCGATTTATGAATTTCCCGATTTTCAACATCGCTGATGTGTGTGTGGTTGTGGGCGTTATTCTATTAAGCATTGCAACCTTATTTTTAAAATATGAATTTTAAGGAGGCGTCTAATGAAGTATCTCAGGCTAGAAAAAGATAATGGCATTGCCACACTAACAATTTCAAGACCAGAAGCATTAAATGCGCTAAATGTAGAGTTGCTTAAGGAGTGCGAAACACTCTTAAATAACGTGACGGCAGACCGTGACATTAGGGTGCTAATTGTGACCGGAGAAGGAAAAGCTTTTGTTGCAGGTGCAGATATCAAGGAGATGAGTTGCTTTACAGCAGAGGAGGGACGTCGCTTTGCGCAAATGGGTCAAAGCGTGTTTTCAAAATTAGAGAACTTACATTTTCCTACGATAGCTGCAATCAACGGCTTTGCACTCGGGGGTGGCTGTGAGCTTGCGCTAAGCTGTGACATACGGATTGCCAGCGAAAGAGCGAAGCTGGGGCAGCCCGAGGTAACCTTAGGCATAACACCAGGTTTCGGCGGAACACAGCGTTTGACCAAGGTTGTTGGGGTTGCAAAGGCGAAAGAACTCATTTACACAGGTAAAGTGATTGATGCAAAGGAAGCGCTGGCTATCGGCCTTGTAAACCATGTAGCAGAGGATTGCTTAGCCCTAGCAATGGACATGGCTAAAGCGATTGCTAAGGTTGCGCCACTTGCCGTGCAGTATAGTAAAAATGCCATCGATACAGGCTTAACACAAACGGTAGAGGCGGGGTGCCATTACGAAAGCAATGTATTTGGCTTATGCTTTGCAACACAAGACCAAAAAACTGGGATGCAGGCCTTTATTGAAAAAGAAAAACCTGTATTTCAAGGAAACTAGGAGGCTATAATGAAAGTAGGTATTTTAGGCGCTGGTACAATGGGCGCAGGAATCGTACAAGTCCTAGCACAACATGGTATTCACGTCGTCATGAGAGATTTACAGATGACGATGTTGGATAAGGGGTATAAGGGAATCGAAAAGAATCTTCAAAAAATGGTTGATAAGGGTAAATTAACAGCTGAGGGCAAACTTTCAGCAATGGCGTTGATTGAGAAGACCACAGAGCTTGAAGCCTTAATGGGTTGTGATGTGATTATTGAAGCAGCTACTGAAAACATGGCATTAAAAAAGCAAATATTTCAAGAGCTTGATGAGAAAATGCCTCAACACACAATCCTTGCAACAAACACATCTTCGCTATCCATCACTGAAATTGCTTCGGCGACAATGAGACCAGATCGTGTTATTGGTATGCATTTTTTCAACCCAGTACCCGTCATGAAGCTTGTTGAAATTATTAAAGGCATTGCCACATCACAGGAAACCTTTGATGTGATTTATAGCCTGTCATCACAATTAGGCAAAGAACCTGTTAAGGTAGAAGAAGCACCTGGATTTGTTGTAAACCGCATATTGATACCGATGATAAACGAAGCGGTGGCGATATATGCTGAAGGTGTTGCTTCGGCAGAGGATATTGATAAAGCGATGATGCTAGGGGCTAACCATCCTATTGGGCCATTAGCTTTAGCAGATTTAATTGGAAATGATGTCAATCTTGCCATCATGGAGGTTTTGCATAAAGAGTTCGGGGATTCAAAGTACCGCCCACATCCAATGTTAAGAAAAATGGTTCGCGCAGGGTTGTTGGGAAGAAAAAGTGGAAAAGGGTTTTACCAATATTAGCTAGCAATGAGTGGTGTAACGAAAATGTAAAAAAACGTTACACCATTTTTATGGTAAACTGTTTAAGATAAAGGGTAAGGGGTACAAGGAAGGAATTGCTGATGAAAATTTACTTGAAAATATTTATAGTTGCATTTTTAGGATTTGCGTCTCTTTTTGGTGGCGTTTTTTATGCAATAGAAACGTTATATATACAAGAGGGCGCTTCACATGTTGCAACCGATAAACCTCAAGACAACCAAACAAACCTTCAAAAACCACCGAGACCTCAAGTTCCTGATGATGATGATGACGAGAGAACTGAATTAAGAAAAATAGCGGACGCATCGTCGCGCATTAACGTGATAGCATTTGGCTTAAATGAAATGCTTGCTGATACAATGATGCTTATAAGCTTTGACCCTGATGCGCCTCAAATAGATATTATTTCAATACCCCGAGATACCTACAATCATGTTGAAGGCTTTGATCATCCAGCCCAGAAGAAAATGAATGCGGTTTATGGTTTTAGGGAAGTTGGCGGTGTCTTGGGAATGAAAACGATTCTTTCTGAGTTTCTTGACATTCCAATAGATTACTACGTGATGGTTGATTTTAAAGCTGTAGAAGTGATTGTGGATACATTAGGTGGCTACGAAGTGACCATTACCTACACAGATATGACCTATGATGATATCTATGCATCTCCACCGCTACACATTCACTTTGATCCAGGATATCAAGTATTGAACGGCGCTGACTCGGTGAAATACCTAAGGTTTCGCCAAAACAATTCTGGAACCATTAGAGAAGGTGATGTCCAACGTATACCAAGACAGCAGCATTTTGTCGACACAATGCTTCAAAAAGCCATTGGTCCGAGATTACCTGCATTAATAAACACGGTACTTGGAAGCAACTATATAAAAACGGATATGACCATAGAAACAGCATTATCATATGCCCTAAAAGCGATGGCTATTGACTCAGAACACATTCATTTTTACATGGTCGATGGCGAACCAAAACGGATTAATGGATCAGATTATTGGATTCATAACCCAGATGCACTGGAAAAAATGTTGTTTGATATCTATGGCTTAACAGAAGATGAAGCAGAAAAAACCTCCGATTAGCTCGGAGGTTTTTTGAATACTGTGTAAAAATGCGTTGCCCTATTCAATGAGCAGCTTAGCGATTTTATTGACATCGCCTGCACCCATTGTTATGATCAAATCACCAGGCTTAACAAGGGCGTTAATGGTGTTCACAGCACTTGCAAAATCAGGCGAATATATGGCTTTTGTACCATCATTTGATATCGCGTTAACTAAATCGGATGCATGAATATCTCCAGGATCGGTCTCTCTTGCCGCATAAATATCACAGACAATCACGATATCGCTTTTCTTAAATGCAGAGGCAAAGCCGTGCATGAGCTCTTTTGTTCGTGAATACGTATGTGGCTGAAAAATTGTGATAATTCTCTCTGCATGTGTCATTTTTTGTGCAGCATCTAAGGTTGCTTTAATCTCATTAGGATGATGGGCGTAATCGTCGATAACGGTATAGCCATTTTTACTCCCAACCTTCTCGAATCTTCTATGCGCATTTTCAAAGTGAAATAAGCGCGATTTCAAAAGATCAATATTTTGTGTAAACTGCATGCACACAGCTAAAGCGGCGAGAGCGTTATACACATTATGCTGTCCTGGTACGGATAAGGAGATTGATGATAAGACCTTATCTTGATACATAAGGTCAAATGTGGCACAGCCATTCTGATTGTAAGTGACATTGAGTGCTTTTAAATCGCAGCTATCCGTTAAGCCAAAGGATAAGATTGATCCTTGATAATGTGGCAGAACCTTACGTGCTTGGTAGTCGTCCCCATTGATAATGAGAAGCCCATCCTCGTTAATGTTTTGAGTGAATTTCACAAAAGCATTTACAATATGATCAAGGTCGTTATAATAGTCTAAATGATCTTCATCAATATTTAAAATAACGGCGATTTTAGGGTAAAAAGAAATAAAGCTTTCCTTATATTCACAAGCTTCTGTTATGAAAAGGCTACTTTTACCAATGCGAACAGTGCCATCAAAGGCCTTAAAATGCCCACCTACAAGAGCTGTTGGATCGAAGTGGGTATCGTTTAACAAATGAGCAACCATTGAGGTTGTTGTCGTTTTTCCATGTGTACCTGAAATGGCACCACTATCTGGGTAACCAAGCATTAGCTGACCGAGCATTTCAGCACGGCTTAGGCATGGAATGTTCATTGCACTTGCTGCACACAGTTCAGGATTGTCATCTGACACCGCGGATGTGTAAACAACTAAATCTGCTTGTTTAATGTTTGCCTCATTGTGTCCAATGGATACAGGAATCCCAATTGAACGAAGGTGCTCTGTAAAACGAGAAGAATTTGCATCGCTTCCGGTTATATGAAAGCCATTTGAGCGGAGAATTTCTGCAATTGCACTGTTGCTAACACCGCCAATGCCAATAAAATGAATGTTCTTAACGGAACTTAAATCAATCATGCGTTGACTCCTTAAGTTAATTAAATCATAATGATTATATCATATTTTAAAAAACATAAAAGAAAAAGTTGAATTTCTCTTGCTCAAAGGCAATTTTACGAATAAAATTAAAGAAATAAAGAAAAAATATTCGGAGTGTGATGTCGTGAGCAAACTAAAAAGAAATGAACGCATTGGTGCGATTGTAAAAATACTATGTGACGCACCGAATAAAGTATTTACCTTAAACTATTTTACTGAAATTTTTGATGCAGCAAAATCAACCATTAGTGAAGACCTCGTTATTGTGAAAAAAATCCTTGAGGATTTAACGCTTGGAAAAGTCATCACACTAGCAGGTGCTGCTGGAGGTGCTAAGTACATTCCGGCGATGGGTGTTGAAAATAAGCTTAATTTATTAGAAAAGATTTGTGATGACGTTAGAAAACCAGAACGCGTTATGCCGGGAAAATATTTATATATGGCAGATGTGTTGTTCAATCCAGCCTACACAAAAGGCATTGGTGATATTTTTGCAGAGCAATATTCAGATGAAGGTAGTAAAGTAGATTATGTGCTGACTGTTGAGACAAAAGGTATTCCCATTGCCCTGATGACAGCACATGGCTTAAATGTTCCCTTGATTATTGCACGCCATGAGAATAAAGTGACTGAAGGTCCTAAATTAAGTATTAATTATATATCTGGGTCGACAGGAAAATTACAAACGATGTATATTTCAAAAAAAGCTATGGTAAAAGGCTCTAACGTGCTTATTGTAGATGATTTTATGAAGGCCGGAGGCACTGCTAAGGGAATGATTCAGCTTGTTAATGAAATGGATTGTCAGGTTGCTGGTGTGTGTGTGCTATTTGACGCCGTAACACCTTCTAAAAAACTTGTGGACACATATACCGCCTTAATTAATTATGAAGGGATAGATGATCAAGACTGTATTATCGTACACCCAAACCTAGCGGTATTGGCAGACAAATAGAAAAAATTAAATAAAAGTAACAAAAAAAAAGGAGATTGGTAATAAGTATCGAATTATTCCCTAACAGCTTAAGTTAGGGGGATATATCATATGAATATCACAGATGTTAGAATTCGAAAGCTCAAAGACGATGG
>WPCG01003777.1_pt1 | contig 15330 bp, 12 predicted proteins | sample 5403311 | NCBI WGS metagenome assembly WPCG01 (sample SAMN12869467, study PRJNA574797) | sludge metagenome | isolation source: wastewater treatment of Control | place: China:Beijing | collected 2019-05-17 | reverse complement strand
CGGCTGAGGCGGATCTTGCCGGTTTCGGCTTCGATGTCGATCACCATGACCGTGATCTCGTCGCCCATCTGCACGACGTCTTCGACCTTGCCCACGCGGTAATCGGCAAGCTGTGAAATATGGACCATGCCGTCCATGCCGGGGAGAATTTCCACGAAGCAGCCGTAGGCCTCGATGCGCACCACTTTGCCGGTATAGATGGAGCCGATCTTGGCGGTGGCGGTCATGGCATTGATTTCTTCAAGCGCCTTCTCCGCTTCGACGCCGCCGGCAACGAAAATGGTGCCATCTTCTTCGATGTCGATCTTGACGCCGTAATCGGCCTGCAACCGGCGGACATTCTTGCCGCCCGGGCCGATAATCTTGCCGATCTTGTCGGGATCGATGCGGGTGCTGAGAATACGCGGGGCATATTTCGACAGATTAGGTCGCGGCTCCGGCAAAGCCTCGAGCATTTTGCCCAGGATGAACATCCGGCCTTCGCGGGCCTGAGCCAGGGCATGTTCCAGCAGACTGTAGCTCAATCCCTTGATTTTGATGTCCATCTGCAGGGCGGTGATGCCCTTTTCAGTGCCGGCCACCTTGAAATCCATGTCGCCCAGATGGTCCTCGTCACCGATGATGTCGGTCAGCACCGCGAAGCGGTCGGCGTCCTTGATCAGACCCATGGCGATGCCGGCGACGTGCGCCTTCATCGGCACGCCGGCATCCATCAGCGCCAGCGAACCACCGCACACCGAGGCCATCGAGCTGGAGCCGTTGGATTCGGTGATTTCCGACACCAGACGGACGGTGTAGCTGAAGTCTTCGGCGGGCGGCAGGGCAGCGATCAGGGCACGCTTGGCGAGACGGCCGTGGCCGACCTCGCGACGCTTGGTGACGCCGAAACGGCCGGTCTCGCCGGTGCAGAACGGCGGGAAGTTGTAGTGCAGCATGAAGTTTTCGCGGTATTCGCCGGCGATGGCATCGATGATCTGCTCATCGCGACCGGTGCCGAGCGTTGCCACCACCAGGGCCTGGGTCTCGCCACGGGTGAACAGCGCCGAGCCGTGGGTGCGCGGCAGCACGCCGACGCGGATGTCGATCGGACGCACGGTGCGGGTGTCGCGCCCGTCGATGCGCGGTTCGCCGTTGAGGATGCGGCTGCGCACGATGCCGGCTTCGAGTTCGTGGAAGATGTCCTTCACTTCGTTCAGCGAGGGCGGGTTGTCCACGCCTTCGGTGACCGCAGCGACGACGCTCTTGCGGATTTCGTTGAGACGCTCGCTGCGTGCCTGCTTGCTGGTGATGTTGAAGGCCTGCTCCAGATCCGCAGCGGCAAGCTCCTTGATGCGGGCGATGAGCGCTTCGTTGGCGGGCGGTGCCTGCCAGTTCCATTCCGGTTTACCGGCCACTTCGACCAGTTCGTTGATCGCGCGGATGGCGTGCTGCATCTGCTCGTGGCCATACACCACGGCGCCCAGCATGACCGCTTCGGAGAGTTCCTTGGCTTCGGACTCGACCATCAGCACGGCGCTTGCGGTACCGGCAACGACGAGGTTGAGCTGGCTGGTCTGCAGTTCGGTGGCGGTCGGGTTGAGCAGATACTGGCCGTCGGCATAACCCACGCGCGCGGCGCCGATGGGACCGTTGAAGGGGATGCCGGAAATGGCCAGCGCGGCCGAGGCACCGATCATCGCCGGGATGTCGGAATCGACTTCCGGGTTCAGCGACAGGACGGTGACGATGACCTGCACTTCATTGTAGAAACCTTCCGGGAAGAGCGGACGGATGGGGCGGTCGATGAGACGGGAAGTCAGCGTTTCCTTCTCGGTGGGACGACCTTCGCGCTTGAAGAAACCGCCCGGGATGCGCCCGGCGGCGTAGAACTTCTCGACGTAATCGACGGTGAGGGGGAAGAAGTCCTGCCCCGGCTTGGCGTCCTTGGCGGCGACCACGGTGGCCAGCACCACGGTGTCGTCCATATTGACGATCACGGCGCCGCCGGCCTGGCGAGCAACCTCGCCGGTCTCAAGGGTGACGGTATGGGCGCCGTAGGCGAACGTTTTCTTGATGGAAGTAGGCAAGGGATTTTCCTTTTTCGATAGGTGCAGCAAACAACAACTGCAAGGTTGAAAGTCCGCGCGCGAAAGTGACAAAGCCGGGACTGCCCGCAAGGGCACGTCCCGGCTTTGCTGGCCTAGCTAGCCGAATCCGGCGCTGTCGGACGTGTCACGACCGACGACTTACTTGCGCAGACCCAGACGCTCGATCAGGTTGCGATAGCTGTCGGCGTTGGTGCGCTTGAGGTAGTCCAGCAGCTTGCGACGGCGGCTGACCATCTTGAGCAGACCACGACGGGAGTGGTGGTCCTTGGCGTTGGCCTTGAAGTGGCCGGTGAGACCGTTGATGCGGGTGGTCAGCAGGGCCACCTGGACTTCCGGCGAGCCGGTATCGCCCTGGGCGCGCTGGTATTCGGCAACAACTTGGGCCTTGGTGGTGGTATCGAGAGCCATGTGCGTGTTTACTCGTCTATTTCTGTCAATCAGAAGCGGCGAATTATAGCTGACGCCGCGCGGAAAACTCAATCGAAATCATGCAGCAGCGCCAGGAGCGGCGGTGGCGATGAGGCGTTTTGGCGACAGTTTGCCATCCTCACCGAGTACCGCAAGCCCCAGGAAGCGCTCTCCGGTGTACACCCGCAGCAGACCCGGAGCCGGCGCGACAATGCCGTCGAGCTGACGCCCCTGCAGCAGGGCCTGCGCCTGCTGCGGATCGAGCACGGCAGACGGGAAAGCCGCCACCAGCGCATCGACCGGCGCCAGCAATGCATCGCGTTCGGCTTCCGGGCAGGACTGCAGCTGCGCCAGCGGCACCGCGGCAGCAATCCCGAAGGCGCCGATACGGGTGCGGCGCAGCGCCGCGAGGTGGGCGCCACAGCCCAGCGCACGACCGATGTCGACGGCAAGGCTGCGGATGTAGGTCCCCTTGCTGCAGCTCACCCGCAGATCGACGTACTCGCCGTCATAACCTTCCAGGCTGAGCTCGTGGATCACCACCGGGCGCGCCTCGAGCTCGACATCGATACCGGCGCGGGCATACTCGTAAAGCGGCCGGCCGTCGCGCTTGAGCGCAGAGAAGATCGGCGGCACCTGCTCGATGGCGCCACGGAAGCGTTCCAGCACCGCCTCCAGCGCCGCACGGTCGACCGTCACTGCAGCCTGCGCGGTAACGCTGCCTTCGGCATCGCCGGTATCGGTTTCGGCGCCCAGACGGAGGCGGGCCTCGTAGGTCTTGTCGGCATCGAGCAGCATCTGCGAGAACTTGGTGGCCTCGCCGAAGGTCAGCGGCAGCAGGCCGCTGGCCAGCGGATCGAGGGTGCCGGTATGCCCCGCCTTGGCAGCGTTGAGCACGCGGCGGGCAGCCTGCAGGGCGCCATTGGAGGTCATGCCGCAGGGCTTGTCGAGCAACAGCACGCCATCGAGCGGACGGCGCTGGTGACGGAATTGCATGAACGAATCCGGGAATGGACTGCGCGCAGCGCCACCGCCCCGCAGGGCGGCAGGCGCCGGTGCACTTCAGTCGTCGTCGCGGTGGCGCGCCTGATCCTCGCGCACCACCTGATCGATGAGCGAGGACAGGCGACTGCCCTGCTCCAGCGAACGGTCGTAGTGGAAATGCAGCTCGGGAATGGTGTGGATACGCACCCGCCGACCAAGCTCGCGGCGCAGGAAACCGCTGGCACGCTGGAGGCCGGAGAGGATGTCGTCCAGCCCCTCCTCGCCCTTCAGCGAGGTGAAATACACCTTCGCATGCGCGTAGTCGGGGGTGATCTCGACTTCGGTCAGCGAAATCATGCCGATGCGCGGATCCTTGACTTCCAGCCGGATCAGTTCGGCCAGCTCGCGGCGGATCTGCTCCACCACGCGCTGGCTGCGTGAATACTCCTTGGGCATGGTCAGAGCGTCCGTGCCACTTCACGCACTTCGAAGATCTCCAGCTGGTCGCCTTCCTGGATGTCGTTGTAGTTCTTCAGCTGCAGACCGCACTCGTAGCCGAACTTGACTTCCTTGACGTCATCCTTGAAGCGCTTCAGGGAGTCGAGCTCGCCGGTCCATTGCACCACGTTGTTGCGCAGCAGACGGGCGGAGGAACCCCGTTTGACGACACCTTCGAGGACGTAGCAACCCGCCACCGAGCCGACGCGGGAGATGGTGAACACCTGGCGGATCTCCACCAGGCCGATGACCTCTTCGCGCTTCTCCGGCGCCAGCATGCCGGACAGCGCGGACTTCACCTCGTCGAGGGCGTCGTAGATGATGTTGTAGTAGCGGATGTCGACACCGAAGCTCTCCGCCAGCTTGCGCGCACCGGCATCGGCACGGGTGTTGAAGCCGATGATCACCGCGCCGGAGGCCTGTGCGAGGTTGACGTCGGATTCGCTGATGCCGCCCACCGCACCGTGGATGACGTTGACGCGCACCTCGTCGTTGGAGAGCTTGTTGAGCGACTGCACCAGCGCTTCCTGCGAGCCCTGCACGTCGGCCTTGACGATCAGCGGCAGGGTCTTGACTTCGCCCTCGGCCATCTGTTCGAGCATGGTTTCGAGCTTCGCGGCCTGCTGCTTGGCGAGCTTGACGTCGCGGTACTTGCCCTGGCGGAACAGGGCAATCTCGCGCGCCTTCTTCTCGTCGGCAAGGACGATGGCCTCGTCGCCGGCGGCAGGCACATCGGAAAGACCGAGGATTTCGACCGGAATCGACGGACCGGCCTGCTCGATGGGCTTGCCGTTTTCGTCGAGCATGGCGCGGATGCGCCCGAAGGTGGCGCCGACCAGCAGCACGTCGCCCTTGCGCAGGGTACCGGACTGCACCAGCAGCGACGCCACCGCACCACGACCCTTGTCGAGACGGGCTTCGACGATGATGCCCTTTGCCGGGGTATCGTCGGGTGCGCGCAGTTCGAGCACTTCGGCCTGCAGCAGCACGGCTTCGAGGAGGTCGTCGATACCGAGCCCGCTCTTCGCCGACACCGGCACGAACATCACTTCGCCACCGTACTCTTCCGGCACCACGCTCTCGGCAACCAGCTCCTGCTTGACGCGGTCGGGATTGGCCTCGGGCTTGTCGATCTTGGTGATCGCCACCACGATGGGCACATTGGCGGCCTGGGCGTGGTGGATGGCCTCGCGGGTCTGCGGCATCACGCCGTCGTCGGCGGCCACCACCAGGATGACGATGTCGGTGGCCTTGGCGCCACGCGCACGCATCGCGGTAAAGGCCTCGTGACCCGGCGTATCGAGGAAGGTGACCATGCCACGCTCGGTTTCGACGTGGTAGGCACCGATGTGCTGGGTAATGCCGCCGTGCTCGCCTTCGGCAACCTTGGCGCGGCGGATGTAGTCGAGCAGCGAGGTCTTGCCGTGGTCGACGTGACCCATCACCGTCACCACCGGGGCGCGCGGCTTGAGCTCGGCATCCTTGTGCTCGTTGTGGTCTTCGAGGAAGGCATCGGGGTCGTCGAGCTTGGCAGCGACGGCCTGGTGACCCATCTCCTCGACGATGATCATCGCGGTGTCCTGATCGAGCACCTGGTTGATGGTCACCATGGTGCCCATCTTCATCAGGGTCTTGATGACTTCGGTGGCCTTCACCGACATCTTGTGGGCGAGATCGGCGACGGTGATGGTCTCCGGCACATGGACCTCGCGGACGATGGGCTCAGACGGCGCCTGGAAGCCGGAACGGTCATCCTGCTGGTGGCGACCGCCGCCGTGGCGACCACCGCCGCGCGCACCCTTCCAGCCGGCCGCCGCGCCCACTTCACCACGGGTCTTCAGACCACCGCGGCGCTTGGCGCTGTCGGCTTCGCGCGCGGGTGCCCCGCGCTTGACATCCTTGGCCGCCTTGTCGTCGCTCTTCGCCGGGCGATGCAGGGTGCCGCTGGGCCCCTTGGCAGGCGGGCGTGCAGCCTCTTCGGCCTTCTTCTTCTCTTCCGCACGCAGGCGGGCCTCTTCTTCGAGGCGACGCGCCTCGGAAGCCGCACGGGTGGCGGCTTCGCGCTCCTGGCGGGCGCGCAGATCGGCGAGCTGGCGTTCCTTGAGGGCGCGGGCACGACGCTCTTCAGCCTCGCGCGAGGCGCGCTCTTCATCACTGAGCAGCTGGCTGATGGTCACCGGCCGGGCAGGTGCAGTTTCGGCAGGCGTCTCTGCGGCCACTTCAGCAACTTCGGCAGGCTTCTCGTCAACGACCGCCACGACGGCTTCGGCTTCAGGCTCGACAGCGGCAACCGGCACCTCGACCTCGGGCGCGGCAGCGGGCTCTTCGACCGCTGCCACTTCGGCAACGACGGGCTCGGCTTCGACCGGCACTTCGACCACCGGCTCGACAATCGCTTCAACGACAGCCTCGACGGCGGGAACTTCCTCGACGGCAGCGGCCTGCTCGGCGGCTGCTTCGGCAAGCAACTCATCGCGCTTCACGAAGGTGCGCTTCTTGCGCACCTCTACCTGCACCGTGCGGGCACGCCCGGTGGAGTCGGTAGCGCGGATCTCGCTGGTCTGCTTGCGGGTCAGGGTGATCTTGCCCTTGGGCTCGGTATCGCCATGGGAGCGGCGCAGGTAGTCGAGCAATTGCGCCTTGTCCTGTTCGCTCAGCAGATCGTCGGCGCCGGCCTTGACCACGCCCGCCTTGCTGAGTTGTTCGAGCAGCACCGCGGCCGGCATTTTCAGTTCGCCGGCAAACTGGGTTACGCTCATCTGTTCCATACATGCCCTCCCATCATTCTTCGAACCAGTGGGCGCGTGCTGTGGAAATCAGCGCCTTGGCCCGTTCTTCGTCAATCCCGGCAAGCTCGACCAGCTCATCCACAGCGAGATCGGCCAGCTCGTCACGGGTGCGAACGCCCTTCTGGGCAAGCGTGGCGGCAAGCGACTTGTCCATGCCTTCAAGGCCGAGGAGGTCGTCGGAAACCTTTTCGAGCTGCTCTTCGGTGACGATGGCCTCGGTGAGCAGCACGTTACGGGCGCGGTTGCGCAACTCGGTCACGGTCTCCTCGTCGAAGGCCTCGATCTCGAGCATCTCCGCCAGCGGAACGTAGGCAATCTCCTCCAGGGAGGAAAAGCCTTCTTCGATCAGGATGTCGGCGACTTCGTCATCGACATCGAGCTTGGACATGAACAGCGCGCGCAGCCCCTGGCGCTCCTGCTCGGAACGCTCGGCCGATTCGGCCTCGCTCATCAGATTGATGGTCCAGCCGGTAAGCTCGGAAGCGAGCTTGACGTTCTGGCCGCTGCGCCCGATGGCGATGGCGAGGTTGTTCTCGTCGACCACCACGTCCATGCCGTGGGTCTCCTCATCGACGACGATGGAGACCACCTCGGCCGGCTGCAGCGCGGCGATGACGAACTGCGCCGGATCCGGCGCCCAGACGATGATGTCGATCTGCTCGCCGCCGATCTCGTTGCGCACCGCGGTGACCCGCGAGCCGCGCAGACCGACGCAGGTGCCGATCGGGTCGATGCGCGGATCGTTCGACTTGACGGCGATCTTGGCGCGCAGACCGGGGTCGCGGGCGCAGGCCTTGATCTCCAGCAGACCGTCTTCGATCTCCGGCACTTCGAGCTCGAAGAGCCTCATGAGGAATTCCGGCGCGGTGCGCGAGAGCACCAGCTGCGGGCCGCGCGCACTGCGGTCGATGCGCAGCAGGAAGGCCTTGACGCGATCGCCGACGCGCAGGTTCTCGCGCGGGATCATCTGATCGCGCGGCAGCACGGCTTCCATGCGGCCGACCTCGATGATCGCGTTACCCCGCTCCATGCGCTTGATGGAGCCGGAGACGAGGAATTCCTTGCGTTCGAGGAAGTCGTTGAGCACCTGCTCGCGCTCGGCATCGCGGATCTTCTGCAGGATCACCTGCTTGGCGGCCTGGGCGCCGATACGGCCGAAGTCGATGGACTCCAGGGGCTCCTCGATGAAGTCGCCAAGCTGCACATCGGCCTTCACCTCACGGGCATCGATGATGCCCATCTCGGCCTCGTCGTTGTTCACTTCCTCGTCGAGCATCACCACCCAGCGACGCACGGAGTGGTAGTCGCCGGTATCACGGTCGATGGTCACCACCACGTCGGCGTCATCATGGATGCGCTTCTTGGTCGCGGAGGCCAGCGCCGACTCCAGCGCGGCAAAAACGATGTCCTTGGCGACGTTCTTCTCACGGGCCAGGGCATCCACAAGCAGCAGAATCTCGCGGCTCATTTCCTCAAAACCTCCACATCCGAATGCTCAAAACTTGGGAACAAGACGTGCTTTCTCGATCTCGTCGAAGGCCAGGGCCATTTCGCCCTTTTCGGTCTGCAGGATCACTGCACCGTCCTTCACGCCGGCCAGCACGCCGATGAAATTACGTTGATTGCCGATGGGCATCTGCAGCCTGACCTGGGCCTCCTGCCCGGCAAAGCGCTCGAAATCGGCGAGCTTCTTGAGCGGACGATCGAGACCCGGCGACGACACCTCGAGGCGGTCGTAATCGACATTCTCGACCTCGAACACCCTGGTCAGCTGGTTGCTGACGGTAGCGCAGTCGTCCACCGTGATGCCCCGCTCGATGTCGATGAACACGCGCAGCAGACGTCCCTTGGGAGACATCTCCAGATCAACGAGTTCGAAACCCAGGCCGCTGACGACCTGCTCGACCAGCCCTTCAAGATTCATCTGCACGCCCACAAATAAAAAATGGGCGAAACGCCCATCCCTGTTGAACTCAACCGGAAACAGCCAGAACCGCCTCAAGGGACGGTTCAGTCAAAGCCTTCGAATTATAGCCGTTTGCACACCTGCAGGCAATGCAGAGCGCGTCAGCGCGTCAATCCGGCACCAAGCTCAGCGGATGAACTCGCGATTGACCGCCGAAAACAGCGCCGTACCGCCGCGGCGCAGCCACTCGAAGGCGACCATCTCGCGCGCGACGATCTCGATGCCGTGCTGGCGCATGCGCTCGAAAGCCAGGTCGCGATTGAGCGGATCGCGCGAGCCGGACGCATCGGCGACCACGAAGACCTCCTTGCCGGCCCAGCGCAGGTCGAGCGCGGTCTGCTGCACGCAAACGTGCGCCTCGGTGCCGCAGACGATTACCTGACGGCGGCGCTCGACCTCGGTGCCCGCCAGACAGCCTTCGGCCTGGGCGGAAAAGTGCTGCTTAGCGACATAGTGCGCCGCAGCGGTGACGGCCTTGAGCGCCGCCACCGTCGTGCCGATCTTGTCCGGGCAATGCTCGGTGACCACCACCGGCACGTCCATGCGCGCAGCCACCTGCGCCAGCCAGATGCAGTTGTCCACGATGCGCTGACTGTCGTGGATGGCCGGCGCCAGCCGGCTCTGGATATCGACGATCAGCAGCGTCGCGTGTTGCGCACTCATCAGCATGCCCTGCCCTCCTCAGCCCTGCAGTTCGACGCGTTCGCGGAAATGCTCGAGCGCCTCCGGATTGGCCAGCGCCTCGATGTTCTTCACCGCCTGCCCATGCACCACGTTGCGCACCGCCAGTTCGACGATCTTGCCGCTCTTGGTGCGCGGAATGTCGGCCACCTGGAGGACCTTGGCAGGGACGTGGCGCGGCGTGGTGTTGTCGCGGATGGTGCGCTTGATGCGCGCCGCCAGTTCGTCGTCGAGGGCAAGCCCGTCGCGCAGCTTGACGAACAGCACGACGCGCACATCGCCTTCCCAGTCCTGCCCGATGACCAGGGATTCGACGACCTCGTCGAGCTTTTCCACCTGGCGGTAGATCTCCGCGGTACCGATGCGCACGCCTCCCGGATTGAGGGTGGCATCCGAACGCCCGTAGATGATCAGCCCGCCATGGGCGGTGATCTCGCAGAAGTCCCCATGACACCAGACGTTGGCAAAGCGCTCGAAGTAGGCGGCGCGATAGCGCGCGCCGTCGGCATCGTTCCAGAAACCGACCGGCATCACCGGGAAAGGCCTGGTGCACACCAACTCGCCCTTCTCGCCGCGCACCGGTCTGCCGTCGTCGTCCCACACATCGACGGCCATGCCCAGACCGCGGCACTGGATCTCGCCACGCCACACCGGCAGGGTCGGGTTGCCGAGCACGAAGCAGGAGATGATGTCGGTGCCGCCGGAGATCGACGACAGGCAGACATCGCTCTTGATGGCCCGATAAACGTAGTCGAAGCCCTCCGGCACCAGCGGACTGCCGGTGCTCATGATGCTGCGCAGGGCGTCGAGGCGGTGCGTGCGCGCGGGCGCCAGATCGATCTTGGCGATGGCGTCGATGAACTTTGCCGAGGTGCCGAAATGGGTCATGCCTTCGGCGTCAGCGTAATCGAACAGGATGCCGCCCTTGCCGATGAAGGGCGAACCGTCGTAGAGCAGCAGCGTCGCCCCGGCGGCCAACCCGGAAACCAGCCAGTTCCACATCATCCAGCCGCAGGTGGTGAAATAGAACAGGCGATCGCCGGGCTTCACGTCGGCATGCAGGCGGTGCTCCTTGAGATGCTGCAGCAGCGCACCACCGGCACAGTGCACGATGCACTTGGGCACGCCCGTGGTGCCGGAGGAGTACATGATGTAAAGCGGGTGATCGAAGGGCAGCGCCTCGAAGGCGATCTCGGTGACGGCGTGATGGGGAGCGAGAAAATCGGCCAGCATGCGCGCATGGGCGACACGGCCGAGGTCGTGGTGGGCATGCACGTAGGGCACCACGACGACGCGCCGCAGCGACGGCAGGCGGGAGGCAACCTCGGCCAGCTTGTCGAGACAATCGACCACCTTGCCGTTGTAGTAATAACCGTCGCAGGCCAGCAGCACCTTCGGCTCGGTCTGACCGAAACGGTCGAGCACACCCTGCACACCAAAATCCGGCGATGCCGAAGTGAAGATGGCGCCGATGCTCGCCGTCGCCAGCATCGCCACCACGGTTTCGGGCATGTTGGGCATGTAGGCCGCAACGCGGTCGCCCTTACCCACCCCCTGTTCGCGCAGTGCCGCGGCAAAGCGCGCCACCTGGCGATAGAGCTCGCCATGGGAAAGACGGTTCTTGACCTTGTCCTCACCCCAGAACACCAGCGCATCGCGCTCGTCGCGCGAGCGCAGCAGGTTCTGCGCAAAGTTCAGACGGGCCTCGGGAAACCAGCGCGCACCGGGCATGCGCTGCGCATCGACGAGCACCGTCGCGCCGCGTTCGCCGATCACCGCGCCATCGTCCCAGACACTGGTCCAGAATTGCTCCGGCGCATTCACCGACCACGCATGGAGGGCTTCGTAGTCGCCCAATTCCACGCCCCAGCGCGCCTCTGCGGCACGGGCAAATGCGGTGATGTTGGCCTCGGCGATGCGCTGCCCGGAAGGCTGCCACAGCGGCAGGTGTGCACTGCTCATTGCTTGTCTCCTGATATTTTTGTCTTCGCCCGACGCCGAACCTCAGGCCGCCAGTGTGCTGCGCAGTGTATCCGGCAAGGGGACCGACTTGCCAGTGCGTGGATCCATCCACACCACCTTCGCCGCGCCCTCGGCATAGAGGCGCTCATCGCCCTCGACCCGCAGTTCGTACCAGGTGTCGACACTGCTGCGCCCGGGGTTGCCGGCGAAGAGGCGGATCTCCACGGTGGCCGGGTAATTGACCGGAATCAGGAAGGTGCAGCTGGCATTGATGATCACCGGCGCCTGCGGTTCTGCCGGACTGACCGCAAAGTCCATCGCCTCCAGCCACTCTACCCGCGCCTGCTCGAAGTAGCGGAAATACACCGTGTTGTTGACGTGACCGTAGGCGTCCATGTCGCCCCAGCGCACCGCCATGCGGGTGGTGAGCAGCAGTTTGCGGTCGGTGTGCATGCGGGTCTCCTCTATTGGTGTTGTCGTGCGGGTAATGTAACATACGCCACCGTATGTTCAAGCAGCCCGGCCAGCCGGCACGGAAATACTAAACTGAGACATTCGGGGCCCGCCGCGAGCGTGACGCGAGACGGGCCCGGAGACCGAGGAGAACAGGATGGAACGCGAGTCGATGGAGTTCGATGTCCTCATCGTGGGTGGCGGTCCGGCCGGCCTGGCCGCCGCGCTCAGGCTCAAGCAGCTCGCCGACGCGAAAGGCCGCGAACTGTCGATCTGCCTGATCGAGAAAGGTGCCGAGATCGGCGCCCACTCGCTGTCGGGCGCGGTGCTCGACCCGCGCTCGCTGAACGAACTGATCCCCGACTGGAAGGAAAAGGGCGCGCCGCTGTCCACCCAGGTCAGCGAAGACCGCTTCCTCTTCCTCACCGCCGACGGCGCCCACCGCACGCCCAACTTCCTCCTTCCCGAGTGCTTCACCAACCACGGCAACTACATCATCCGCCTCGGCCATCTGACCAAGTGGCTGGGCGAGCAGTGCGAAGCGGCCGGCATCGAGGTCTACCCCGGTTTCGCCGCCGCGGAGATCCTCTACGACGACAACGGTGCGGTGAAGGGGGTCGCCACCGGCGACATGGGCCTCAACCGTGACGGCACCCCCGGCCCCCAGCACCAGCCGGGCATGGAGCTGCATGCGCGTTACACCCTGTTTGCCGAAGGCTGTCGCGGCCATCTCGGCAAGATGCTCGAAGCACGCTTCAATCTGCGCGAAGGCGCCGATCCGCAGACCTACGGCATCGGCATCAAGGAGTTGTGGGAGATCAAGCCCGAACAGCACGTCCCCGGCCTGGTCATGCACACCGCGGGCTGGCCGCTGGATGCAGCCACCTATGGCGGCTCCTTCATGTACCACCTCGAAGACAATCTGGTGGCGATCGGTTTCGTGGTCGGCCTCAACTACAGCAACCCCTACCTCTCGCCCTACGAGGAGTTCCAGCGCTACAAGACCCACCCGGAGATCCGCCGCTTCCTCGACGGCGGCAAGCGCCTCTCCTACGGCGCCCGCGCACTCACCGCCGGCGGCCTGCAGTCGCTGCCGAAGACCACCTTCCCCGGCGGCGCGCTGATCGGCGACGACGCCGGCTATCTCAACGCCTCGCGCATCAAGGGCATCCACGCGGCGATCAAGTCCGGCATGCTGGCCGCGGAAGCCGCCTTCGAGGCCGTCGCCGCAGAGCGCCAGCGCGACGAACTGAGCGCCTACCCGGAGGCCTTCCGCAGCAGCTGGCTGTACGAAGAGCTCCACCGCGCGCGCAATTTCAAGCCGCTGATGAAGAAGGGCCTGTACATGGGCTCGCTGCTCTTCGGCATCGACCAGATCGTCTTCCGCGGCAAGGCGCCGTGGACCCTGCACAACACCGCCGACCATCAGTACCTGAAGAAGGCTGCGGAGTGCACGCCCATCGACTACCCCAAGCCGGACGGCGTGCTGACCTTCGACCGCCTGTCCTCGGTCTTCCTCTCCAACACCAACCACGAGGAAGAACAGCCCTGCCATCTGCAGCTCAGGGATCCCGCTGCGGCCATCCGCATCAATCTCGAACAGTACGACAGCCCCGAGCAGCGCTACTGTCCGGCCGGCGTGTACGAGATCGTCCGTGACGGCGAGGGTGGCGCCGCGCGCCTGCAGATCAACGCGCAGAACTGCGTGCACTGCAAGACCTGTGACATCAAGGACCCCACCCAGAACATCAACTGGGTGGTCCCGCAAGGCGGCGAAGGGCCGATCTACCAGGGCATGTGAGGACTGCCCGCGGCCGCCACGCCTCAGCGCAGCGGCCGCGGATCCATGACGAAGGCGACCTGCCGGAGACCGGCGCTGCGGGCCGCGGCGATCAACCTGGCAATGCTCTCGTAGGGCGTCAGGCGGTCGGCCTGCAGCTGCAGCTCCGGGCTCGCCTGGGCCCCTGCCGCCAGGCGCAGCGCATCCTCCAGCTCTTCCCACGCAAGGTCGCGGCCATTCAGCCGCAGCCGCTGCTGCGCGTCGATCACCACATGCACAGCATCGGCCTCAAGTTCGCTGCCGGCGTGCTCCCTCGGCAGGTCGATGTCCTCCGCACGATTCAGCAGCGGTGCGGTGACCAGGAAGATCACCACCAGCACCAGCATCACGTCGATCAGCGGAATCATGTTGATTTCGGCCATCGGCTGCGCATGACCGATACGCTGCGCGGAAACGTTGAATCCCATCGCTTGTCCTCCTCCTGTTGGCGGCTATGCGCCTGGTGCGCCATCCCGGACGAGGCCGGTCAGCCCCGCCCGCTGGCCACCTGCCTCTGCGGCGTGCCAGCCCTGGCCCTGACCGCCGCCATGCCAGGCGGGCACTCTCACGCCGCCGACCAGATAGGCGTGCAGCGCATGCGCAAAACCATCGAGCTGGGCGAGGACCAGGCGGTTGGCGCGCGCGCAGGCGTTGTAGGCCAGCACCGCGGGTATGGCCACGAACAATCCGGCGGCAGTCATGATGAGCGCCTCGCCGACCGGACCGGCAACCTTGTCGATGCTCGCATGGGCGACCCCGGAGAGCGCGATGAGCGCATTGAAGATGCCCCAGACCGTTCCGAAGAGGCCGACAAAGGGCGCCGTGGCGGCCACCGAGGCAAGCACGGCGAGGCCCTGTTCGACCTTCGCCTGCGCCTCGACAACGGCTTGCTGGAGACTGCGGGCGACGAACTCGCCAAGATCGACCCCGGCACCGATGCCCCCGGCACGATGATCTTCAAAGGCCTTCGCGGCCTCCATCGCCTGCCGGGCAAGAGCCGCGAACACCGCGCTGCGGTCGGCAGCGTCGATGATGCCGAGAGCGGCCCGACGATCCGGCGCAGCCCAGAATGCGCGCACCGCCACCGGCGCCTGACGGCGCAGGCGGTAGAGCGTGAAGAACTTGCCGATGATGATCGCCCAGCTCATCACCGACATGCACAGCAGCACCCAGGCGGTTCCATGGGTCACGGCATCGCCATGCGCCCAGAAATGCATCAAGCCCCTTCCTTCGTCCATCCCTCACTCCTGTTCGAGTCGAAAATCGACCGGCACCAGCACACTGGCGGCGACGGCCCTGCCCCCGCTGCGCGCGGGCTCGAAGCGCCACGCCCGCACTGCATCGACGGCAGCGCGGTCGAGCCGGCGATGGCCACTGGAACGCTCCAGGCCAACCTCCACCACCTTGCCGAGGGCGTCGAGCGCGACCCGTACGATCACCCTGCCCTCCTCCCCCAGGCGACGCGACATGGGCGGATACGGCGGCGGCGGATTGTTCAGGTAAGCCGCCGTAAAACTGGCCGGCTGATCGTCAGCCCCGCCAGCGTCGGCGTCCGCGCTGCCGCCCGCCATGGTGGCGGCAGCGGAGGACGGCGCGCCTTCGCCAACGGAGGAGTCGACCGTCGGCGGCGCATCCACGGCCTGCGCGAGCTCAGCCGGCGCTGCTGGCACCACGCTTGCAGGC
>WPCG01061402.1_pt1 | contig 15335 bp, 11 predicted proteins | sample 5403311 | NCBI WGS metagenome assembly WPCG01 (sample SAMN12869467, study PRJNA574797) | sludge metagenome | isolation source: wastewater treatment of Control | place: China:Beijing | collected 2019-05-17 | reverse complement strand
GTTCCAAGGTGAATCATATACTCGTGAACTTGCTCAAGCTCATGGCGGTATGGAAGTACACGTTCACCGCATTCTTGGTGTAGGTATGTTGTTTAACCACAACATCGGTATCTATACTAACGAAGCTTTAACAGAAGGACTTATTTAATAAATTTAGTTGGGGAGGGTCGCCTTCCTCCCCTTCTTTAATTTCTTATCACAAGGAGGATTAATATGGCGAATATTACTATTAGACTAAAGAAAGAAAGACCTGGTGCCGTTTCTTTATATTTACAAGATGTTGAAGGATTGAAACCATCTCGCTGGTTTTCTATGACAGAAGCAAATCCAAAGCTTCCAATTAACATTGATTATGCTTTGGGCATTTTCTTAGATAACACTCTAATGAGAATGTGGAAGGCAAATGATTTTGTTATCGAAAATGAAGCAGAACTTTACAAAGAAGCAAGAGCAAGAGGAATTATTGCAGAAGAGTTTGAGGTTGCAAAATCTAAATTTTATTCAAAAACTGCAATGATGGAAATTTTGAAAAAAGGAGAAGAAGAAGAAATTAAAGCTTTATTCTCTAGCCCTCAATCTAAATCAGCGTACGATATGGCTGTTGCAAAACAAGAAGAATTAACATCTGGAACCATTAAACTTATTGAAGATTTCATTAAGCTCCAGGTAAGGATAGATGACTAATTTTGACATTTTATACGATCAGTTCCTAAGTAGTTTATCTAGTGAAAGCTGGGCTACTCTTTCGGATGAAGAAATAAAAGAAGAATTATTCAACTTAACTGTTAAAGCAATTGGAAGTTTTAGGTTCCCTAGAGTTCCGCTTACATATACATGGAACGAAGATGAGCAAAAACATTATTTCGATAATGAGATTACTCAAAGGGAAATAAACGTGCTACTTGCATTGATGAAAGTGGCATGGATTGATTACCAAATTTCCAGAGAGGAAAGATTCCAGAATCAATACTATGATGCGTCAGTGAGAACCTTCTCACAAGCCAATCTATTGGCTCAATTAAATCGTATGTCGGAAAACTACCGAAAGGAAGCAAAAGACAGTCAGTATGATTATAGTAGAGTCAACGAGCGTGGACGACCAAAATTGGGGGATTTTAACCAGTGACATATATTGATCGTTATCGTAATAAAGTGGCCTCTAACCAATCGGTTCAGATGGAAGATTTTATTGCCATTTCCCCATCAAAAACAGAGTTGATTATTCTGCCGGAAGGTATTGAAATTGATGGAGTTGTTACTGTCAGCGACAAAGAGGGACCAGATGAATACACAATCCATTCTTACGCTGAAGATGGGTTGAATATTGGACAATACGTTCAATACAATGACGATTATTTATTAATATATGAGAAAGTTACAAATCCACGTAGAGAAGGATTTATACACACGTTTAAAGCACTCCAATGTAATGTTGAGTTCGAGTATAATTCGCAAAATATTCGTGCTTACTACAAAGGCTCCTTAAGACAATTTATAAAAGAATCAGACTTTACTCCAAAAGTTGGAGTAGATATAGATACAAACGCGTTGCTAATTTATGCGGCGACATACAATATACCATTGAGTGCACGCATTATAATTGGCAATCGAGAGTTTAGACAGTTAGATTTTGATGAAATATCAATTAGCGGAGTTAAATTTGCGACTATTGAAAAAGCGTTATCTACTATCAAGGCAAAAGAAGTCACAGCTGAAACGTCAGACTACTTAGTTTCTGGAATGGTTTACACTTTCCCGACTGAAGATGGGTACTTTAGTTCATCACCGAAAGTGAAACTACTATCCAGAATTCATAATGAAGTGAAATTCGAAGTTCCATTTGATATAAATAGCGTTGAAATAACGACAAAAGAAAATGAAAACTTATTAACTGATATTTACGAGGTTCGGAGGGGTTAATTATGTATAGAAATTTAGAAAAAGGATTTTATGAAATACGTAATACTATTCTACAGTCCGAAACAATTCGTAAAGCATTATACTATAATGATAAGGAAGCACTCAGTAAAGATGCTCCATCCTTTGCAGATGTGAAGGATTATGTTGTGGTTAGACCTATTGTAGAAATTTATGCAGATTCTCTTGAAAAAGACATTTCGTCATTTATTGCTATTGGAATACCAGAAAGTAGATTTCAAAACCCGTCCATTCGGGCTAGTTATAAAATCTCTTCTGTTTCTGAGCGCACTTTATGGGAAATGGACGACAACAGATTGCGCCCCTTAACAATGGCCAATGAGATTATAAAACTTCTCAATGGTAAAAAATTAAATGGGGTTGCTGGAAAACTAGAGTTTGAAGGCTTTAATGAAGTGTATTTCAATACCGAAATGGTAGGCTATACAATGTTCTTTGAAGTTGTAGACGAAGGCGAAGGCGGCGATCTTCATGAATTTTAAAACAAATTTTAACGAAACAACTCTTTTCCTTGGAACTGAAATATTTATTTCTTTTCCTAAAAAATTAATAAGGTTTAAACCTATTACGGTTGCAGACTACTACTCAGACCCAAATATTGATCTTCTACTTTCTATACTAAGAACAGACCACAAACAAATGATAAAAGAAGTGGAGTCTCTAGGCTTCGTTGCTAATAATCATTTGGAGTTAATATCTGGTCTCATTCACTTCGGGGTAATGCCCGAAACCTTGATCTTAGGACTGAAGAAAATAATGCCAGAAATTCGTCTGATTAATGGTTGCTTGACTATTAAAGAAGAGCCGATTGAAAGCGAAGAGTTTGAAGTCATAAAAGATATGATTCTAAAAAGCGCAGGAGAATCTAGGTTTGAAAAAACAAAAGAAAAAACCGGCGCAGAAGATGACGAACTATCTGCTTTCAGAAGAAGGCAAAAAGAGGCTGAAGAAAGAGTGGCCGCCGCAAAAGGTAAAAAACAAAACAAAGAAGAAAATAATAGACAAACTATTTCTATTGTTGATATCATAATTGCTATTCAACAAGAGTTTAAGTTTTCTATTGAAGATATTAAAAAAATGAGCGTATATACTATGCTTACCTATTGGGATCAAATAATCCCAATATCCCACTATAAGATTAAAATAGTGGCAGCGGGTAATGGGCTGACTAACAGCTTTACCCACTTTACAAATAGAGGTGAATAAATAAATGAATACCATCGGACTATTGAAGCACAATATCGAAAGATTTGGTGCTGTAACTGTTATGGATGTAACTTTATTCGACTACGCGGAAGACTATCCTGTTCTAGAACTTGACACTTTAAAAATGTCAAATATTTCTGGAGAGGGGCAAGTTAAAGAAATCCGCGGAGGTATGTCTGCGGACCTATTGTTAACACATAACTACGCTAGATCTACTAACGTTGAATTCCAGGATGCTCTTGCTTCTCTTAGCTCTCTAGAAGTGCTATGGGGCGGGAAAATCAAAAGAGATGAGATTACTTATCACGTAACCAAAGAAGCAACCACTACTGCAGGCGGCACTATTGATACTGCTGCTTGGGATGAGGCTGTAACTCAAGTATTATCTGTTGTTGATTCTACAACTGGAGATGTTTATCCAGCAACTTTCGCAACAGGAACAATCACTCTTACCGGAGTGACTGCAGCAACAGCCGTTAAAGTTTACTACTTAGCAACTGCAGTAGAAGGAGCTGACGGATATGTTCCTATTGAGTTGGTGCTTAAATCAAACATGTTCCCTAAAACAGTTAAAATGGTTGGTAAAACAATCGTTATCGACCAAGTTAGCGGTAAGGAAATTTTGGCAGAAATCGAAGTTCCTAAATTGAAACTAAATGCTTCTTTCGCTCTAAATCTAGAGTCAGAAGGAGATGCAGCAGTATTTGATTTTGGAGGAATGGCTTTAAGTCACTCTGACGAAAAAGAACTTATCAAAATCAAAACAATCAAAGCAGTCGAGGGAATGCTTTAAGAAATTGTAATTCTGGGGAGCCCTACATTGGGCTCCTTTCTATTACAGGAGGTTAACTATGAAATATAGTTTTACAGGCAAGGGTACTGTCTTATTAAGGGCAAATACTGCGGGCCGATATGGGTCAAAAACCTATGTAAAAAATGAGCCTATCGCTCTTATGTCAGATGTAGACATTTCGGTTGATTTTTCTAGCACGAGTGTTATCGCTACGAAAGGAACCTCAAATTTAATGGGTTCTAGTAAAAGTGCGGCGTCTTTTATAACGGTGGGTTCAATACCAATCACAGATGTTTTATTGTCGCTTGTTTATAATAAGCAAGACAATTTAACTCACAAAATTACCATTGCTGGAAGTGCGCAATCCAACAATGGGGTGGCTTATATTACACATTCTGAAGTTCCTCTTGAAGACTCTTTGTTTGTTTACGACGAAAACAGAGTTAGAGCAATGCCTTTTTATGATGTAAATAATCACGCTTTAAACGGATTACCAGACGGAAGATATAGTTATTTTTATGAAGCAGAAGTCGCCGCGACAGAGTTTGATTTAAAAGTCAAACACAGACCCTATATGTCTGTTGAGGCTAAAATACAAGGAAATCTAAACGGGAAAAATGGAATTTTAGTTTTTAAAGCCCCAAGTGTTAATTTGATTACAACACCTTCTATCAATACCGAATCTACTAATCCTTTTATTCAGTCTTTAGATTTTGGTATATTAGAAGAGGACGCGAGGGCAATCTTCTATGAGAAACAATAAAGACGTAGTCGCTTTTCATAAGAGAGGTCCAAATGTTAGTATGCGTGGGCTTGGTCGCTCAAAAGATACTACATTTTTCCATAATGGAAAGCATAGAAAAACTGGACTAGAGGCTAGAGTTAGCGAAGGCTTTGGAGAAAAAACTTCTAATCTTCTAATGTATAACTCATATGATTTATCTTCTCCTGGATATATTTTTTCAAGCAATAACAGTTATATAAATTATAGAATTGGGCTTGAAAAAGAAATCATAAATTTTAGAAGAAGAATGAGCGAAAGTCGAAAAGAAGGTTTTATGGAAGATCTAAAAAGAGAGCTAAAAGATGTGTATAAAAGAGAAGCAGAGACCTATAATATCTTAGGACCAATCATGTTGGATAATTATAAGTTTACAAGCAATCCTACTAAAGAAGAGAAGAAGGCGTTAACTACTGCAATAAATAATAATAGATTGAAAGGTAAAGTAAATAAAAAACCGGAAATTGTTGCAGAAGAACTTGCTATATATCTTTTATATCCATATTTAAAAGACCACCCAAAAATGAAAAATAACGCTAAAATAGAAAAAGTCTATCAAAGAATAACGAATGGAAAAGGGAAAAGCAAACAAATATTAGCAGAATATGAAAAGCTAGCAAATGCTCTTAAAGATATCACTCCTTCAAATAACAAACTCACTGCTAGAGCTTACGAAAAAATAATAGGTCTAATACAGGTTCAAATTGGTGGAATAGACCCTAAGGATGCAGTTGGAGATATGACAGAGAAAATTAATGCTGCGGCTTCAGACTTTAACTATATTAAAATGTTTGCTGGATCTCTAGCTGAAGTTGTCGACTATGTCGCTCTTCAATCTATGGTTTACGAAAATTTTAATAAAATGCAAGAAGACGCAAGTAAACAAGTAGAAGCCAGAATAGACGGGAGTGGCCTGAAAGGAGCCAGTGAAGCCATGAGCACCAGGCCATTAACCAGTGCAGAACTGAAAAACGGGCAGGGGATAAGAACCATGATTACAAGAGGTTCGAATATGTCTGGAGGAAAAGAGACCACAGAAGATATCGTTATTCAGGTTCCTACTCCTGAAGGAACAAAATTAATTAGTATAGATGTGAAAAACACTCAAGATGGATACACAAGAAAAACAAGAAAACATAAAGCGAACTCTTTATTTGAAAATTCAAGAATAGATTTTTCAGATCAAGATAAAATGATAGTTAAAAAGGTTTTGTATCTTATGTTAAGTAACAAAGCAATAAATAAGACAACAATTTCAAGAGATACGCTATTGCTACCATTGTCAATACTTTTATTCACTAGCAATAGTGAAATTCAAAGATTTTTAATTGAATCTGAAACTGCCCCGACACTTGTGACTTGGAAAGGCAAAACAATCTGGTACTCTCAGGTTATTGAAGCAATTGGAGACGAGTATTTGTCGATAAGTCATAATGTTAGATACTATGATTTAAATATATCAGTACCACCGGTAGCATCTTCTACTATATACGAACAAAATGCTATATGGCAACAAAAATCGCATATTATTAACGAAATAAATAAAACAAACAGAGTTGACTTGCCTAGTAAAATTAGAGCAAATGAGAGGATGGGATACGATTACGTAAATAGAATACCAGACTTCGTAAAAAATCCCGCTTTGACTTCTCTTTTTAAAGAATATGCAACAAAGGCTCAGAATATTACAATATCAGGAACATATGTAATATCTAAAATTAAAAAATAGGAGGTTAATATGATTATTAACGAATTACAAAAATTAGAGCAAGCAGGAGTATTTAATGGTAAAGAAATCTCTAAACATTTTTCTCCAGAACAATTAATTGCAGAGATAAATCAGCGAATTGTAGAATGCTCAGAAAAAAGCTACAATCATGTTTATGATGTCTTTGAAATTATTAGAAACGGAATGCTTGACGACAATATGGATACAAATGTTTTCTATGAAAACGCGGCTCTAAAAGTCTATTACTTGGAGAGAGTGTATAAAATAGAAGAGATCTTACTGCACGCTGCTATGCATGTTTTGGGGCCTGTTTGGTTTGATTTTTCATTTGAAGAACTATTGTCTGAAGACGATTTTTATCAATTTTATATAAAAAGACACAAAGAATATAAACAAAATGGAGAGGCTACTATTTATAAACTAGTTAAATCACTAGACTTCTCTGAATTAAATTTAAGTCAAGCAGAGCTAGAAGAAGCAGTTGCTGATCTTAAAAATTTAACCGAGGCGGCGTAAGCTGGAGGTGATTAACCTTGGCACTATTTGGTAAAAAAAGAATACCAGTAGTTTTAGACTATGAGATTGACTTAGGTAAAGTCAAACAAATGTCAGAATCTTTTAAACAAGCATATCAGTCTCCTGATATTACTTCAAAACTTAAAGAAGAAATTGCGGCTTCCGTTAAACACTTTGAAGCTTTTGCTAAAGATATAAGTTTAATTGACGATAAGGGACTAATAAGTCCAGAAGCATTAGCCAGAATAAATAAGAATCTAACTAATGTTTTTGATTTAGTTAAAAATGCTTCATCGGATATTGCTTCAGAAATGTCTAAAGTTTTCCAGGTTGATGAGGACGCGCTCAAGCCATTAAAGGATACTCTAGATAAAGCAGAAGCAGAGTTTAAAGAGGCTAGTGAAAGTGTTAAAACGCATTTTGACGCAACAAAAATAGCAAAAACTTTTAAACTAGATCTTCCTAAAAATTATACTTTAGCTTCTATACTTCCTGGCGAGGGGAACTATAAAACTCTAGATGGATATAAAAAACAACTAGGCGAAACGATGTCCAGATATGAGGAGTTGTCGAAAGAAACCAAAAGAACCGCAGAGCAAGAGAAAGAGTATCAGAGAATCTTAGCAAATCTTCCAATCTACCAAGCTGTAACTAAAGAGCTTGGGAAGCAAACGGAGGCGCAGAAAAAAGCCAAAGAAGCAGTAGAAGAGAAGAGAAAAGCCTTAAAGAAAGCAGAAAAAGAATATAACGAAGGCTTAAAGAAATCTGCACCAGAAATCGTACTAGCTGCAGAGCAGGCCAAACAACAGGCACAAGCTCTTAAAGGAACAGCCCAAATGGGCAGAAAATTTTCTGAAAGTAATACAGAAACAAGTTCATCTACAAAATCGCTTGGTCAGGCCTTTTCAGGAACTAAAGATAAAATTACAGAAGCAGCTAAATCTATTATCAGCACTGCTATTATTTATCAAACGTTAAAAAGAACTCTAAAAGAAGCAGTTAGAACTGTAAAAGATTTAGACTCTGCTTTCAATGAAATAGCAATCGTAACTTCTTATACAACAAAAGAAACCTGGAAAATGAAGAATGCTTTTGAAGGTATTGCTCAAACAACGGGTTTTACAACAACTGAAATTGCTAAGCTTTCAGTAGAGTATTTCCGTCAAGGTAGATCCTTATCTGAAGTACTTAGATTAACAGAAGCGACAGCTGCGGCCGCACGTATTGCAAACATCTCTACTGCGGAGTCTGTAAGGTATCTTACTTCTGCTATTAACGGTTTCCAACTAAGCGCCAATCAGGCGATGGCAGTATCTGACAAGTTTGCTGCTTTGAGTGCAAGTTCTGCTTCTAGTTATGAAGAACTAGCAACCGCGCTTTCAAAGGTCGCCGCACAAGCATACTCTGCTGGTGTTAACATGGACAACATGATGGGTTTCATTGCTAAGGCTATTGAAACAACTCGTGAGGCACCAGAAAACATCGGTACCGCCTTCAAAACTATCTTCGCTCGTATGTCTGAAATTAAAGATTTCGGTGCGACTCTTGAAGATGGAATGGACGTCAACCGAATTGAGAAAGCTTTGAAAACAGTAAATGTTGAATTAAGAAACTCAAGCGGCGAAATGAGAAATCTTGATGACGTGCTTATTGAAGTAGGTAGAGGATGGAATAGTTTAAATAAAAACCAAAAAGCTTATCTTGCTACTGCTCTTGCTGGAACGCGTCAACAAACTCGTTTACTTGCTGTTATGGAAAATTTCGATAGAACAATGGAACTTGTAGAAGTTTCATCAAATTCTCTTGGGGCTACTTACGCACAACAAGCTAAATATACAGACTCGATTGCGTTCTCTATGAATAAGCTAACTGTTGCTTATCAAGGAGTAATCAGTGGGTTAGTAAAATCAGATTTTATTATTGCATTGGTAAAAATGTTGGCAGGCTTAGTGGAAGTATTGGCTGATTTTGTTAAAGTTTTTACAAAACTTCCTGGAATTGTACAGCTAGTATCTGTGGCAGTAGCGGGTCTAACCGTTGCAATTGTGGCTAACTCTTTCGCGATGCAAAAAGCAACAGGAACTACAATGAATTTAGCAGGAGCCTTAGAATCGTTAAGAGTTTCATCTATGAAAGTTTCTTTTAATACCTTTATGGACGGCATGGTAAAAGGGTTCTCTCAAGCAGGAACAGCAATGGCAAAATTTAAATTAACAGGACAAGCGATTCTTGGTTTTCTTACAAAGTTTGGATCTGTTTTAGCTGGAATAGGCGCTTTTGTGGCAGTAGGTGTTGCATTATACGCCGTATATAAACATGTTAAAAATGTTAATGAAAGAGTAAAAAATTTAAACGAATCAGTTCATAAAGCCCAAGCGGAAATATACAATCTTGGTAAGCGAGCATCTGATCTCGAATCACTACGTAAAAAATGGGAAGACTTGGATGGACAAATTGTTAAAACAAGCGAAGATACCGCTAAAATGAACGATCTTGTCAATCAAATGCAAGATCTTCTTGGAGAAGACGTTCAAGTAAGAGATGCCTTTGGAAATCTTAACATGGAACTTGTTAATCAAGAAATTGATAAAGCAAGAGAAGAACAAAACAAAAAGTTTGAACAAAGCATGAAAGACATTCAAAAGAGGGCAAGACAATACTTTAAAGGAAGTATGAATTCTATATATAATGAGTCTAATGACTTCGCGGTGAAACAACATCTAGAAATTGCGAAAGCGATGGAACTTTCTGGTAAAACCTATGCAGAATTTATGGCTCTTGGAAATGAAGAACAAGATAAATATATGAGAAGAGCTAAAGCTGAAATTAATATCCCTGTTAGAATAGAGAAAGTTCAAATGGGAGATGATTATCATGGATATTATTATGTAGATGTAGAAGTCCAAGATATTGATCCAGAACAAAAAGCTAAAGCGGAGCAAATTATGGACGAATTGTTTAATAACGACTTCGCTAATAAATCCTTATCAGAGCAGTTTAAAATGCTTCAAGAGTTTGGAGTTGATTCTTTAGACGAAACAGCAAAAAAATATCTGGCTACTTTCGAGCCTGCAATTTTGACTTTAACTAAAATTCAAGAAATTACAGGAGATAAGTTTGAAGAATTAATGAACACTACTGATCTAAGTGCTTCTGGCTTGGAAGATTTGTTTAATGCTTTCAAGGGTACAGGACTAGAGGCTGAAGAATTGAATGAGGTCTTTACGCAAGGAATGTTAAATGGTCCTGCTGCGGCCCTTGAAACCGTAATTAAAAATTCAGAGAAATGGGGTCTTGAAATGGGCAGCATCCTAAAAATAGCCAACCAAATTAATTCAGCGTTTTCCGATGTAACAAACCAACAAATAGATGGAATGATAACAAGTCTAAGAAGTGTTGAGACTAGACTATCTAAGGTTGGTAAAATGATTTCTGGGGAAGAAGCCCTAGACATGACCGAACTTAGAGAAGTAATAAATGCTTATCCTGAAATTGGGGAACATATTATTGCCAATGGTGAAATTAGTGAAGAGGTTATTGGGAAAATAATTTCGGCAGAAAAAGAAGCTCTCAAGAATAAATTAGAACTTCAAAATATAGAATTAGAGCAATCTATTGCTGTACTAGAAGCCGAAAAGCTTTTATACGAAGCGATGTCTAAAGACAAAGAGTTCATAGAGAAACAAAATATACATGAAATTTCTAATATGAACGGCAATTTCTTAGATGATTTATTAGGAGCATACAAAAAACATTTAGAAGCCAAAAGTGACATGAATGCTCAGGCCAATTTGAAAATGGCTCAAGACAATTTCAAAACCGGACTAGGGACATTAGAAGATTTACAAAATGCTCAAGCTGCGGCTCAAAACAAGCTAGTAGTTGGTTTCTCTAAAAATGATTTAGCGAAAGGACCTGGAGTTGACTCTCAAAACTTCTTTGAATCATCTTTAGCCGGTATTGACGCTCAAATTAATAGACTACGAGGTCAAATAAACGCCAACAAACTTGTTATGCAACAAATTGATTCTGGAGCGTTATTCGGTAAGGGATCAAAGGCAGAAAAAGGTGCTAAAGAATATGAAGCTCAAATGAATGAGATTTATATTATTATGCAAAAGATCGCCGCACTTAACAATCAAATGAGCCAACTAGAAGCAGACAAACAAAACGCCACTGGTGAAGAGTATATTAAAATACTTAACGCTCAAGCTAATGTTACTCAATTTCTAATGAAAGAAACAGAGGCACTTACTGATGCTCAGAAAAGGCAACAAAAAACCCTATTAAATGGGCTAACTCCTGCTTTATCAAAATCAGTTAAAATAATCAATGGTAGAGCCTATCCTATAATGGATAAATATCAAAAATTAAGCGCGCAATCCAAGGAAGGACTGGATCAATTTATTAATTCTTTCAATGAATTAACAGATTCAATTGACTCTAATGGAGTGGCTCTTGCTAACTACAATAAACAGCTTGCCGAATATGAAAGAGAAAAACGAGATACTATAATTCGTGCTCAAGAAACCTTAGTTGAAGCAGTCAAAAACGAGCAACAGAAAATTCTTGATGCTATTAAAGATAGAATAGCAAAAGAGAAAAAACTAATTGACGATAGAAAGAAACTTTATCAAGACTCTTTCAAAGAAGAAGACTATCAAAATGAATTAGCTCAAATTGATGAAGAGCGTGCAGATGTTGTTAAACAACTTGCGGCGCTAGAGGGTGCAACCGATCTTCAGTCTAATGCTAGAAGGGCCGACTTGCTAAACAGAAAGTTGGAGCTTGATAAGCAGTATAACGATAAGTCTAGAGATTACAATCGACAAGCAGTCTTAGATATGCTTGACGCTGATATAGAAAGACTAGAGAAACAAGAAGAAGAGGCGCAAAATCATTATGATAGGCTAATTACGGATACCGAGTGGCTTGAATCCCAAGTTACCGCTATTATGAACGGAGGCGTCGATAAGGTTGTTGAATATCTGAAAGAAAATCATCCAAACTATGTTGGCGCACTATCTTTGGTTAAAGAAGATATGATTGAAGAGTGGGATGATTTGTACTCAAGAACAAAAACCATTTTTGATAACTTAGAGAAAGAATTGCCTAGCTTCGATGAATTCTTTAAAGAAATCCAGGCCGCTATGGAAGCAATGAATAGGTTTAACGCTAGTGGTAGTGGTGGAAGCGGAGGAGCAACATCTCCAAAAACTACAACTCCAAAATCGGATCCTACTCCAATTACTACAACAGACTTTATATGGACTCCCTGGAGAATCTTAAATAGCACAACTCATATCAGGGATAGATACAGGGTAACTCTTGTAAACGGAAAGGAAACCAGTCGAACTTTTGTTAATTCTGAAACAAAAAAAGTTACACAGTCTAGTGGATCTGTAAACTCTTTTGTTCCCGGAATGCAAGCCTTCTCAACTGGTGGAGAAGCAAACTTCACTGGCCCAGCTTGGTTAGACGGTACTAAAAAACGTCCGGAGCGAGTACTTAGCGCAGAGCAGACGGAATCTTTTAACCGATTGGTCGCAACTTTAGAGAAAGGCAGTAGTCCAGTGGATGGGTTATCTATTGGACAAATATCTATTATAGTTGATTCAATGAATCAACCACAAGACCTAAAGAAAGCCGCTCAAGGTGTTGCTCTTGAAATTCATAAAGCTTTAACAGAACGTGGAATTAGCGTCAATAAGAGACGCTAGGAGGGGAAGATGAAATACTTATATTTTACTTTTGATGGAGTGTCGTCAAGCAAATTTGGCTTGTTCTACATAAATCAAGGGGAAGACTTAACCTTCCCCTTCCTTCCATCTTTTAATGATAATATAGTAACTCCAATGTACCAGGGCTCTGGGTACTTAGCAGGAGTAGATATTACTAATAGACAGATACAATTTAAATGTTGGGTAGACGCCGCAACTCCAGAAACCGTCAATAATATTAGACAATGGTTAAATACGGAGAAAATTGGCGATCTTGTGTTAGATCATGAACCAGCATTCAAATATAGAGCCAAGATAACAAATTTATCCAATTTTGCACATTATTTTCAAGAAGAAAACAAGACAAGTTATGAATTTTCAATAACTTTTACAACAGTAGAGTCTCCTTATGCAATCTCGGTTCAAGAGTTTCAAGCTAATGGAACCGCACCAAACGGATTAAGGACTAGTGTCGCTGATAGTGGTACAGTTTATCTTAACTACTATCATACAAAAACACCCTTTAAAATAGAATATCCTAGCAATACTACCACTATTAGTGTTCAAAAGAATGGCAGTGTAGTTTATGGTTATACTGGAATTACATCTGGTGCGGCGACTCTAAATTCTGAGATGGGATTTATTACAAGAGGGAATGACCTAATTGAAAATTTTACCTCTAATGCTGTTACTAATGTTGGTGGAGTTTTCTTTGATCCAACAAAAAACCCTATTATTAAAACAATTCCAACTGTTTCGGGATCTTCTGTTGTAATAAATACAACAGAACTGAAATCGGAAGAAAATCTATATCTAGGGTTTTGGGCCGCTGAAGAGCACTGGGCTATTACCAGGGTGACCAATCAAAGCACCTTTGCTGGGACTATTGTTGCTTCGGCAGGTAGTATCCATAATAAACTTTGTACCGTATATCCTGCCGTTGGTACTAAAATATCTAATGGGACAGGAACACTAAAATTTAGATATAGAGATAAGAGGTGATTGAATGCGTAAATTTTTATTATATGGTTATATAAACCAAAAAAGAATACTGATTACAGATTCAGAGAATATCACTTCTGCATCTTCTTATGATGAGGAATTTCATTTAAAAGAACACGAAAAAGTAGAGTTTAATTTTAAAATAATGAATAAACTAGCAGACGGAAGCCCTAACCCGGCTTTCTCTGCAATATATTCAAGAGCAAAATTAACACTAATGATTAAAGATAAAACCGACTTTGCTAGATATGACTTATGTATTACAGGTTTAAATCCAGACTTTAAAGAGTTAGCAACTAGTTACTCTGTTACTTGTGAAGATTTGGCCAGTAGTACTTATTCTAAACAAGGACTCGGATTGAGTTTTGATATGACAGGAGAAATAGATGAACTCGCTCAAGAAGTTTTATTTCGTTCAAGAAAAAATCTTGGATATTTAGATTCGGCTAAAAACTTCTTAGATTTTAATACTGCGAATACTTCAGTTGGATTGTCTATTGATGGGCAGTCTCTAAAGAGTATTAATCTTTCTGCCGGCTCTGTTTCTGCCACCTTTGCTAGAAATAGAGACCTTTCATTAAGGCCCCACATCTTTAGTTTTAATGTTTTAGTGAATACAACAACCACGGTTATATTTAGACAACTAGACGTAGCGGGAGGCACTATTACTTCACAAAGTTTTGTTTTAAGTGGAGCAAAAGGCCTAATAACCTTTACTTTCACTCCTAGAGAGATAACTCATCGTTTTAGAGTAATTTTTAGCAACACAACAGGAACCATCTCTGCGGCGGACTTTAAAATTAAAAAGGTTATAAGTATTTCAGACGTTAATCACTCTCTACATCTTGGTACTATTGACAAAGAAAAGTTTAAGAGTGAACACGGAACTTCTTACTACAAGAGAGTTACTCTATCTTTAAGTAATAGCAACTTATATAATGGTTTAATAGAAATAGCAAAGTTGTTTGATGCTCGAATAGTATTTGATTATGAACAAAATAATTTTTATTTTACCAACTCAAAAGAAAGTAAATATAAAGGTTTTAGACTTTCTCCCTATTTTAATTTAAGAACTTTAAATAGAAGCGAATCTACATCAGAGTTTTCTAATGTGCTTCATGTTAGAGGAGGAGACAATAACTTTTCAATCTTCCCTAAAATTCCTGCGGCATTTAAAGATTATTTTTATGATCAAATACAAAATAATTTTGCTAATTTTGATACTTTTGCAACCACTAAATATTCTAGTGCAAGTGTCCTTAATGCTGTTAAAGCAAAAATACCTGTTTCGGATACTATAAATAAAGAACTACAAGAAATAGAGGTTGAAGATTTCGCCAAAGCTTGTGATAAGGTTCCAAACTTTGAAAATACCTTATATAGTATTGATTATTTTAAAAATATTGGAAAAATAAGTACAATACAAAAAACGGAGTTCGACAGAAGAGTGAACGATGATCTAAGAAAATTAAACATTTCTTTAAGAATTAATTCAGAACTCTATCAAAATGCAAATAGTCTTTTATCCTTTCAGGACACTCAGGCCGCATTCTTTGCAAGAAATATGGTTGTTGAGGACATGGCTCTTGAACAAATAGAAAACAAGATTGCAGAACTAACTTCAGAAGAGACCTACTCCGATAAGTGGGT
>WPCG01083529.1_pt1 | contig 15355 bp, 19 predicted proteins | sample 5403311 | NCBI WGS metagenome assembly WPCG01 (sample SAMN12869467, study PRJNA574797) | sludge metagenome | isolation source: wastewater treatment of Control | place: China:Beijing | collected 2019-05-17 | reverse complement strand
GCCGGGAGATTCGGAGGGAGATCTCCTTGATGCTACTTCCCTCCACCAGAAGATCGGAAATCCGATTCAGCCCGTTGCCGGGGTCAATAATCGTTCCACCACTGATAATGATTCTCGGCATTTTTGTTTTCCCTTTTTAGTATCAAACTTAGTATAACACAAATGGGGTAGGGAGCTAAATAAAAATCCCTCGCCCCTTTCGACAGTCATCTGAAAGGCTGTCTTTCAGATCTTGTATACGTCGTCGATGATCTCGTAGCCCTTTTCCTCGATTGCCTTTTCCACCCAGCCACGCTTGGCGACGCCGTTTTTGGCGGCTTCGCATTTCTGGTTATCCGCAATCTGGAACTTTTTTGCATCTTCCAGTATCTGGGTGGATTCCTCCCGGGGAATAACGATCACGCCATCTTGATCGCCCAGAATAATGTCTCCGGGATTCACAGGGATACCGCCGCAGGACACGGGCACGTTAATCTCACCGGGACCGTCCTTGTAGGGACCGCCCGGAGTGGTTCCGGTGCAGTACACGGGGAAGTCCCATGTGCCGATCTCGTCGATATCGCGGATGGGGCCATCAAGAACGATGCCGGCAATTTTCTTGGTGTAGCGCAGGTAGGACATCATCACGTCACCCATGAGAGACCGAGTGTTGTCCTCTTCATTGGATACGATCAGCACATCCCCCTCTTGACAGAGATTCAGAGCGGCATGGAGGGTCAGGTTGTCACCCGCGCGTCCTTTCACGGTGTATGCAGGGCCGGCCATCATGGGCGCCTTGGGGGAACTCACCAGATGTATCCGGGGATGCATGGCGCAGTTGCGGTTAATCACATCGCCCACGTTGGAAGCGGGAATCGACTTGAACTGCTCCACAATCTCAGGATCAGGCATATTGCGCTGTAAAAAGATTCTTTTTCCGACAGTCATGGCATTATTCCACCTCACTTAGTCGTTCAGTTTCCATTTTTTCAGCAAGTCCCGCCAATTGCGGGGTACGTCGCCTTCAAAGTTGCCCTTGATATTGTTGTCACGCATCCATGCCAGCTTTTCGCGGGCGGCTTCCGCCATTTGACTGGGCAGATTATCCTGTTTGAGGAAGTCGACCACGTTGGCCAGCTCATGTTCACGGCGTTCCGCGTGGATAATGGCGCCTGCAATGTAGTTATCGAATACAGTCTGGTATCCGGGGCCGAAGGATTCCAGAATGGATTCCACAATGGTCTCCTCCACGCCGTAATGCTGCGCCGCCTGCATGGCTTCAAAGAGCAAACAGCCACTGCCCTTGGCAATGATACTGCGGACAAACTTGATGCTGGTAGCCACACCTGCGTCCCCTGCCTGTACCGTCATGCGGGTATGGTAAGGCTGCATACTGTCAGAGAGCTTCTGCGCACCTTTGCCGCTGAGCAGCATGGGAACCCTGTGCTTGTTGGTTGTGAGCGGCCCCATCATGGCGCCGTCCACATAGCAGGCGCCGTCTTTGTCATACAGGGAAGCCACCGTTTTTTTGTTAGCGGGCGTGTCGGTGGATACATCTACGTAAATGAGGCCTTCGTGGAGTCCGGGAAGAGCTTCTTTAGCCGCGGACAGGGAGAAATTGGCCGGAACACCGGCGAACACTACGTCGCAGGCGCGAACCACGTCGACAGAGCTTTCCATCATCTCGGTGCTGCTGGCCGCGCACTTCTCTTTCAAATTTACGCTGAACCGGGGATCGTTCTGCATGACATCATAGCAGTACATCTTTTCCACGCCCTCGCCTCGCAATCCTAAAGCGATGCAGGAATTTGCCTCGCCAAATCCGATAAAACCGATTTTCATAGTGAATTAACCTGCCTCTTCTTCAGTATCAAACTTTTCGTTAGCAGCCTGCGCGTTCTTCTTGCCCTTCTGGTTCTGCCATATAAAGAAGGCAGTAGAGAGGATGGCAACGATCAAAAAGCCGCAGGAAATGGGTCGCTGTACAAATACCATCCAGGAACCGTGGCTGGCCTGCAGAGCCTGCCGCAGGTTCTCCTCGAACATGGGGCCAAGAATGAAGCCGATGATCAGCGGCGTGCTGGGAAGCTTGAGATTTTTCATGGCAAGACCCAACAGACCGAAGGCCAGCAACGTAATCACATCGAAAGAGCGCACATTAGCGGAATAGGCGCCCACGCAACACATGACCATTACGATAGGCAGCAGGATATGCTTAGGGGTATCCAGCAGTTTCACGAAGAAACGGAGCGCGCCTCTCTCCACAATCAGCATAATAAAAGCGGAGACGACCAAAGCAAGATAGATACCATAAACCACGCTGCCGTTCTTTTGGAAGATCAAGGGACCGGGGTTGATGCCGTGCACCAGCAATCCGCCCAGGAACACAGCGGCCACCGTGTTGCCAGGAATACCCATGCACAGCAGCGGAATCAGAGAGCTGCCGATGACCGCGTTGTTGGAGGTTTCGGAAGCGATAATACCGTCAATACAGCCGGCGCCGAACTTTTCAGGATGCTTGGAAGCGTTCTTGGTAACGGTGTAGGAAAGCAGACCCGCAGTGGAGCCGCCAATGCCGGGCAAGATACCGATGACCACGCCTATGATGGCGGAACTGATGGTATTGGGGATCTGGCTGATAAACTCCTTCAGAGAGATGCCGTATCCCTTCAGGCTGTAGGGCATCTTCTCATAGTTGGTGCTCAGGGTCTTGCGTGAAAAGCCCGCAAGGATAATGTCCGTTACGGCGAACAAGCCGATGAGTACAACCGTGATATCAAAGCCGCCCAAGAGCTGATAGTTGCCGAAGGTGAAGCGGGTCGCGCCGTCGATGGGGGCCATGCCCACCATGGAAAGGGCGATGCCCAACAGACCCGAGAGGATGCCGTTGAGCATATCCTTGCCGGAAAGGCTGGCGATAATGGTCAGGGAGAACACAGCCACAGCAAAATAATCCGCAGCGGAAAACATCAGCGTCACCCTGGCCAAAGCGGGAGAGATAAACCACAGAGCGGCGACGCCAAAAATGGAGCCGATGAAGGAATAGAGAATGCCAACCCCCAACGCCTTGCCCGCCTCTCCCTTGCGTGCCATCGGTGCGCCGTCAAATACAGTGGAAATGGAGCTGGGAGTTCCGGGAATAGCCAACAGGATAGCGGAGATAAGTCCGCCGGAAATGCCGCCCATATATAGACCAACCAACAGGGACGTGCCGTTGATGGGTGTCATGCCGAAGGTAAGCGGCAGGAACAGAACCACGGCCATGGTCGCGGACAGGCCTGGAATAGAACCGAAGATAATGCCTATGACCGTTCCAACCAGGATCAGCAGCAGGCAAACGGGTGAAAATACGGCTGCAAAAGCTTCTACCATCATCGTCGAAACACCTCCTTACAGACCCAGGTAACTCAGGATTCCGTTGGGCATGGGTACCTGGATCACATAGTTGAATAGCAGATAAACAAAGCCAGAGGTCACCAGACTGACGATGGCAAACAGCCCAGGTTTACGGTTGGTCTTGTCGCTTAAAAGCAAAATCTGCAGGAACAGGTACATCGTGGTGGAAACCAGGAATCCAACGGGTTCCAAAGCAATCATGTACAAAACCATGAGAACAATGGTTCCGATGCCTCCGAATCTATCGCCCCAACCGGCGGCATCCTTTTCCTTATTGCTTGGGTCCTTGCTCAGCAGAGAAATAATCAGCTTTGCCACAGCGACAACAACAATCAGGCTGCCAATGAATTTAGGCACATATCCGGAGCCTGCATCGTTTTTCATGACGGTTTTTATCCCCTGAGCCACATAGACCATGAATGCGCCAAACAGGATAAAGACCACGCTGGTAACGATATTGCGAATCTTTCCGGTCATTGTTTTCTCCTTACAGCTCTATCAGCAGGAGCGAATTTGAGATAACAAGATGGAGGAAGGAACAGCTCGTGTCCATTCCTCCTTTATACGATTTAGGGCTATTTGATATATTTTGAATTATTTGAAGTATTTCTTCAGTTCTTCAACCTGAGCCAGATCTTCCGTGTTAGTGGTCTCGCTGTCGCGATAGAAAGGCTGGGCATAGTACTTAGACAGCGTGTCGGCGAAGCCCTGAGAAGCAGTAAGCTCTTTGCAGGCGTTACTGAGAGCCTTCACGATTTCAGGATTGGTACTCTTGGGGAACTTCATCTCATAGTTCTTGCTGCCAACAACGGGATAGCCCTGAGAAGCACAGGTAGGCTGGTTCTCCAAACCGGGGAGAGGCTCCAGGGAGCAGATGCCCAGCACGTTGAAGGCGCCGTTCTCAATGTAATCGGTAACATTCATGTAGTTGGCGGCAAGCACGTCAACATGATCGCCCAGAGCGGCGGCCAGACGGTCACCGGCGGAAGTGCCGACGTCGATCTTATCAAGCTCGATGCCCAGCATTTCTTCCAGCTGAGAGCAGACATAGTGGGTAAGGGAACCATAAACTTGAGAGTAACGGATCTTACCGGGGGCGGCGAGAGCAGCAGCTTTCAAGTCATCCAAATTCTTCCAGCCCTTTTCAGCTTTGCACACGAACACGTAGGTGTTATCCTGTGCAACGGTACAGGCATTGGCGAAGTCATTGGTGTAGGAGAAATCCGCAACGCCGGTTGCTTCCTGAGTGAGGGAAGCGCCGGTATGGTTAAAGAGGATGGTGTAGCCGTCGTTCCTGGCTGCCATTACGTTCTTGGCTGCCACGATGCCGGAACCGCCGGTCTGGTTCACGACGATGAAGGTTCGTCCGAAATGTTTACTCAGCAGATCGGCCATAGCGCGGCAGTAGGTATCCGTGTCACCGCCTGCACCATAGGGACATATGAGCTGAACAGTCTTTGTGGGCCAATCAACCTTCTTGGTTTCAGCAGTACAGGCCGCAACGGAGAAAACCATCAGGGCCACCAACATCAAAGTCACAAACTTCTTCATGATTCATTCCTCCTGTTTTCTTGTAGTAAAGCGTTTTCAGATCGCTTTTCCTTAAAAGAAAAATACTGCTTTTTCCCCTTCTTTTCAAACAGCATAATATTGAAGCCTCCACAATATTTTTTTGTGGAGGCTTCTTTGATTTCGTCAAGCCTATGATGCGTCTTGTAAATCTGTTCCTGTTTCTTGCGGACTTCGCCCCGGATTGAAGCTTTTCCGGATTATGCTGTCTTCGGGTGTTTGGCGAGGGCTATTTCGCGTTTTGAGCTATTTTGGACAGCATTGGTTCAAGGAAGCTCTGAATAAAGCTGAGTTGGTCTCGCAAGAACTTAATGTAATCGAACTCGATGATGAGGAAAAACCCCTTAATCAGAGTTTCCTTAAGTTATAAAAAGGAGATCGTTCCTCAAGAAGAACTCGAAGTGCTCTCGTCTGTCCCACGTCTCCATACAAATCTCTTCCATGAAAACCTCCTGCGGACGCTTCCCGCACAAAAGAACGACACGTCAAAAATCTTCGACGGAATTCCGTCGAAGCGCTAAAAATAGTCTATCAGCTTGAGTTCGGGGGCTATCTTCGCCATGTTAGAAAAATCTCTGTCGTTGTGAAAGAGATACAGTTCGTTTTCGATGGCGGTCTGGGCGATCAGCAGATCAACGGAGCTGCGCACGGTGACGCCGGAACGCCTGCACAGAAAGAAAATACGGGCTGCGGACTCGAACGACGCCCGACCGTGAAGCAGCGAATAAAAAGGCAAAGAAGACAGATATTCGGCAAGGAGAGCATACTCTCTTTCATCCCTCGCCCCCTGAAGCACCTCCTGATAGATGTACCCGTTGATTCCGTACGGAACGCCGCCGGCGATCATCTCGTCGAACCTGTCGAAAACGGCGCCCGCAGTCCCCTTGAGATACCCCACGAGGACGGACGTATCCACCAGGATCATACTCACTGCCTCATGGACTTGTAGTCGTACTCGTCCGCAAAGGCGACCCGCCCCCGAAGCTCGCGGAGATCCCTTCGTTTTCGAGTGTCCACAAACTCCCTCAGGGCGAGTTCCACAAGTTCTTTTTTCGTCGAAACGCCGCCAGAAACATTGAAGGCCTCTTCCATCAGCTCGTCGTCGATGACAATATTCGTGCGCATACACATCACCTCATACACATTATAATACACACGAACGCCCCGAGCAATCAGGACGGACCTGTCCGGTTGTTCAGGGCGCGTCGATTATTCCGCATGCTGCAAAGAGAGTAGATCGCGCTCCACCCTCGCCGCACGCTTCTCCGGGTTCAGATCGTCGGCGCGATGACGTAGTCGACACGCTCGTCGTAGAGCTTCTTGTGCTTCTGGTACTCCGACTTGTAGAGAATGTCCTCCGGCTCGATCGCCCTGTCGGTCGCCATGACGCCGTCCAAGTGGTCGATCTCGTGTTGCAGCAGCTCCGACTCGGCCTGTCCGATGCCCGTCCACTCCTTCGCGACGCCGTCCTCGTCCATGTATCGCAGGTCGACCGACACGTGCCGCCGCACCCGCACCAGCAGATCGGGGAAGGACATGCAGTCGTCCCACATGGTGAACGTCTCGTCGCTTCGGCCGACGATCTCGGGGTTCGCGATCACGAACGTCCCCTGTCCGAGGTTCAGCGCGATCATCCGCCTCGGAATGCCGATCTGCGGCGCGGCGATACCCCGTCCGAAGCCGTGCTCGCGGCGAAACCGCTCCAGCGCCTCCTTGAGGTCGCGCATCTCGTCCTTCAGCGCGGGATCGGAAAAATTATCTACCGGCGCGGACTTCCGCCGCAAAAGAGGGTCGCCGAGAATCAGCACGGGTCTGAACATTCCTCCGCCTCCTACACGCGGTGCGTCTCGAACATCTCGTCGATGTAGATGGTTGCCTCGACGGCGTCGAACTTCAGGACGCAGTAGTCCGGATCGTCCGGCCCCTTCGGGAAGTGCTTGATGAACCACTCCTGCCACAGATCTTTCTTCGTCTGCTCGTCCGTCAGCACGGCGACGTTCCCCACCAGCGTCAGGCTATCGCCGCCCGAGTACGCGCAGACGCTCGCCTTCGAGTTTTTCCGGAAGTGCTCCGTCTTCTTCGAATACGTGGCGGTGCTCATCCACACCGTCTTAACGCCCTCGGAGCGCACCCTCGCCATCGCGCAGACGCGGGGAAACCCCTCCTCCGTAACCGAGGCCAGCGTCACCACCTCCGACTTCGCCAGCAGCTCCCCGGCCAGATCAAGAATCGTCTTTTCCATCGTGGACCCCTCCTTTATTCTCCTCAGCGAAGCTCGCGCGTGGTGTGGAACTCTATCCCCGGCCACTTTTCGGAGACGTGGCGCAGCCGCCACTCGCCGTCCGCCAGGAAGGCCAGGTTCCCCTCGCCGTCGATGGCCAGGTCGTTCTGGTTCGCCTTCTGGAACTCCGCGAGCCGCTTCTCGTCCGTACAGGTCACCCAGCGCGCCGTCTCGTAGTTCACCGGCTCGTAGGTCGCCTCCACGCCGTACTCGTCCTTCAGCCGCGCCATCGTCACGTCGAACTGCAGCACGCCCACAGCGCCCAGGATGTAGTCGTTGCGTCCCAGAGGCCGGAAGAGCTGCACCGCCCCCTCCTCCGTCAGCTGCAACAGCCCCTTCTGGAGCTGCTTCGCCTTCAGCGGCGACTGGAGGCGCACCCGCCGGAAGTGCTCCGGCGCGAAGCTGGGAATGCCCGTGAACTTCAGCGGCTCCTTGTCCGTGAACGTGTCGCCGATCTTGATCGTGCCGTGGTTGTGGATGCCGATGATGTCGCCCGGCCACGCCTCTTCCGCCAGCGCGCGCTCCTGCGCCATGAAAATCACCGGATTGGGCACCGTCACATCCTTGCCGATGCGGTGGTGCCGCATCTTCATCCCGCGCTCGAACTTGCCCGAGCAGACGCGCATGAAAGCCAGCCGGTCGCGGTGGGACGGGTCCATATTCGCCTGTATCTTGAAGACGAAGCCCGAGAACGCCTCCTCCTCCGGGGCCACCATGCGCGAAACAGCGGGGCGCGGCAGGGGGGACGGCGCGATTTCCACGAACGTGTCCAGCAGCTCCTTCACGCCGAAGTTGTTGATCGCGCTGCCGAAAAAGACCGGCGTCTGGTTCGCCTTCAGGTAGTGCTCCATCTCGAACGGGTTCGCCGCCCCCTCCAGCAGGGCGAGGTCCTCGCGCAGCTCGTCGGCCTGGCTCCCCAGCGCCGCGTCGAGCGCGGGGTCGTTCACGTCCCTGATCACGCGGACGCCCTCCTCCACACGGTCGCTCCCCGGCGTGAAGAGGTTCAGCTCTTTCTTGTACAGGTTGTACGTCCCCTTGAAGCGCTTCCCCATCCCGACGGGCCATGAGAGGGGCGCGCACTCCACCTGGAGCTTCCCCTCGATATCGCCGAGGATGTCCAGCGGGGCCATCCCCTCGCGGTCGAGCTTGTTGATGAAGGTGATGATCGGCGTGTTGCGCATCCGGCAGACCTCCATCAGCTTCCGCGTCTGCGCCTCCACGCCCTTCACGCTGTCGATGACCATGATCACGCTGTCCACGGCGGTGAGCACGCGATAGGTGTCCTCCGAGAAATCCTCGTGCCCCGGAGTATCCAGCAGATTGATCTCGCAATCGCGGTACTCGAACTTCATCACCGAGCTGGTTACGGAGATGCCGCGCTCCTGCTCGATGCTCATCCAGTCGCTGGTGGCGTGGCGCTGGGCCTTCCGGGCCTTCACAGCCCCCGCCATATTGATCGCCCCTCCGAAGAGGAGCAGCTTCTCGGTCAGCGTGGTCTTCCCCGCGTCGGGGTGGCTGATGATGGCGAACGTGCGCCGGCGCTCGATCTCCCGAAGCAGCGGCGTTTTTGGTGCGGTAACTTCGCAGCAGATAGACATGTTTCGTGCATTTCTCCTTCTTGAAACGGGCATGAAAGAGCCGGGGAGAACCCCGGCTCTCCTAGGGTCTATTGTACGCTATTGGGTGGATTTTTCAAAAGGGGGGAAATAACGAAGGCGTTCTAGTTACATTATCAAAAAATAAGAACATCTATTAATCCACAACAAGAGGTTAAATAAACACGATATGAACGTTTTCAACGCGGAAGCTCTAGAAGAAATTGATCTGAGATATCGCAAAGAAAATCTGATGGGTCTTCACCACGCTCTTTCATTTGCAACATCTTACAAACTACTTCATCATTTATTACTAATATTAATTTTCCATGCTCTCGCATCGCACCTTGTACCATCTTAATAGCGTTCTTTTCCGCTCCAGTGCGGCTCATAACGATGGCGACCCGACGGAGGGCTCGTTCTAACAGGTACTTCTCAGTTGTGAGTATCTGCTCTTGCTTTATTTTTTTAGAATAATTCTTAAATTCAAATAAAATAAACCTACTGTTAAAGTGACGCACCAAAAATTGCCAAAAATCTGATATTGATCGAATCCGGCAAACACAGTCGAATCGATTGAGAGTATCATCAGTTCTCTTCTGAGTTACCCAGCCAGAAAGATCCTCCGAAAAAAGATACCGAAGGATTTCGAAACAGTGATTCTCATATTTTCTCCAATTATTGTATCCTGGCTCGATAGATTTTAGAACACCACATAGATCAGTACCTTTGGTATCCTTCGCCAAAGATGGTGCTTGCGAAAGGAAGCACTTACTCTTTATCCTCTCCTCAGGGTTATCTAATTTATCAAATAATTCAAACTGCCCGCAGCCACGTTCTAAATCTACATCTGGCTCCAAAAGAGAATTCAGTTCTTGGAGCAAACCTGGTGATCTTGCAGCCCAGTAGAGTAGATCAGCACGATCAATGAAAAAAATGCTGTACTTTTCTTCAAATGCCAAACGGAGACTCCTGGAAAGAAAACATGAAACAACAAGCATTCCCACAGAATCCTGCATACCTTTTGCCTGCGATATAAAGCGAGAGACTGCAGCACTCAACAAAGACACTTGCAAATGAGCGCTTCTGTAAAATTTTACCTCGATGGCCCACTGAAAACCATCCCGCTCGGCCAAAAAGTCAAATCTGCCCTCGTACCCCACAAAACCATCGTTCTTAAATTTAAATTGATTTTTTTCGAGAATACGGCGGGCTAGATCTTCAAACTGAGAAGCTCTAGAGGACATAGAAACCCTCCTCTACAAGTATATTCCCAGGAAAAACAGTCCGTTCACGCATCATTCTACAAATAAAAGAAGCAAGCGAATTAAGCATATCAAAGCGTACAAATCGAAAAATAGTCTTTATAACTTGCTCTTGACGGATGTTTTTTACCTAAGAAAACTTTTTTATTTTTAATCATTTCACAAACCCTCGTTTTTCTTTGCCCGTATTTTTCATTTTTCCCCCATGCAATGAGAATGATATCGGATTCATCAATGGCTTTCTTAATAAAGTCATCGTTTTTTTCGCCAACAAGCTCTTCCCCACCAGAAAACTTATTAGTTTGCACAAAGGCAAATAAATTTACAACTATGAGTTTTTTTACTTTTGAGAATTCGGGGTAACCTTTGCTAAAAATCAACTTCTCCAGAAATTGCACCGATTTATCGGCTTTAAAACAATCAGCAACACTGGGGTTCTGCAGTATAGCACATACAGCCTCCCCCCCACTTTCAGCTCCGGCGAGGAAAATCTCCAAGCGGTAGCGATACTTCCCACAATTTGAGAAAGTGGCTGATACTTTCACTTTATCAATGTGATTGTATATTCTTCCCAACCTTTTGTTTTTCTCTTGAACCTCTTCGAGTCGATCAATGGGAATTAGGTTCCGACAGTTCATTAGTTCCATCCCCAAATATCAACAGTCTTTGCGTCATAAATATGCACCTTGCACTTGATTTTCTGCTCAATTTGTTCTATGCGTTTCAGATCTTCCTCTGAGTATACGCCAATATACACACTCAAGAGTTTTCCTTCAGACTTTTGCCTAGCAGCTCTGTTGATAGCAGCGAGAATATGTTCATCATAAAAACCAAAACCAAAACCATACGTTACTAAGGACCCGCCTATTTTGCAAAAACTGTCGTAGCAATATGTAAGGTACTGATTATGCCTAATATGACTCAACTTCTGCAGACTATCACCCGCAGTCACAAAGATCGGGTACTCACCCTTCTCCATTCTTGCTCTGATCTTATCAAGAAGGTAATTATAGACATCGTATTCTTCTTTTTCTACTACTATGCCCTTATCAAAGAAGTGTAGGGCTCCGTGCAGGTAGAACACATTCTGGGATTCACGATACTTTCCCCAATGAAGGCCCGACCAATTCTGATCCTCAAGCTCCACAAATCCATCGGCGCCGTTCAGCAATTCCCTGCCAAAGCCATCCACGTGCTGATCACCAACGCTTCGCATCAGAACCCAATATAACAATAAATCATAATTTGTGGAGTAAAGGTTTCCTCCTGTATCTAAAAAAGCCTTGAGAAAAGCAGAGCACGCCTTGCTCTGCTTTTCCGGTACTTTATACACATGCTCCGGATGAAGCGCTTTGACAGCATCGATTAGACTGTTTTTTAACTTCGCACTTGCCGAGTCGATCTGATTCTTAATATCGTGATCATTTCCAAAGGCACTAATAAGCGCTGAAAAAGTATCCAGATACTGCATGACAACTTCGAAGTTTTGCGTCTTTAGCACTTCGAAAATCGTAGAAAGTTTTTGATCATTTAATCTTGAGACAAAATCATACAATGCATTGTAGGAAAAAATCTTGGAGTCGTAGGCTACACTAAATCCATTGCCAAGCAGCAAATGGAAAGGTCGCTTCTGATTCTTCTTGACCGATTCAAGAACATCTTGAAAACTTTCCAGTTTCATAAATTTCACCCTTTCGCAATGTATTCTAATTTTTTATAGCTTAAATCGACAAATCCTTCGCAAATGCAAAGTTATTTATTAAAGCACTCCATTTCACATATCAGTCTGGTTCATTAGGCGCTTTATATAACCATAACCATATTGAATCGCGATACTATTCAGCTCATCTACTAGCTCTCGCTTCAACTCCCTCATACGCAGCCCCCAAGTCCGAGCTGCCCCCCGAGATTGCCCCTTTAAATTACCAACATAGACGTCCACTTGAAGCGTGGCGATGTCCGTTTTTCGGAGGATAGCGCCCTCTCTGTTCGGGGCGTCCGAGGGCAGCGCGCACAGTCGAAAAGCGGTTTTCTGTGTGTTATGGCCGGGGTATTTGTTTGTGATGGTGGAGGTGGTCTTCATGGAACGCTCCTCTCGCGGAAGATGAACGAAACAGAGACAAAAGACCTTGAAAAGGTGTTTCAAAAAACTGTACTCTCATATTTTTACCACAACACTTCTTTTCCTGCAAGGTTTTTTTCGAAAAGAGCAACGTATTTTCTTGCTCGATGTTTTCCCTTCTCCGGCAGCGGTTTTTTCTATAGTTCGTCGCTTTCGGCGAAGGAGTAATAGCCTTTTGTGTTGAAGATGATGTGGTCCAGGAAGCTGAGGCCGAGGATTTTTGCGGCCTCTTTGAGCTGCTTTGTGACTTGGAGGTCTTCGGGGCTGGGTTTTAGCTCTCCGTGGGGGTGGTTGTGGGCGACGATGACGGCGGAGGCTCTTTCGGAGAGGACGTCGGCGAAGACTTCTCTGGGGTGGACGTGGCTTTTGTTGACGAGGCCTATGCTGACCACCCGGACGTTCATCACTTCGTTGGCGCCGTTGATCGAGACGCTTAAGAAGTGCTCCTGTTTTCTGTCGGCGTAGTGGCGGATGAGGGGGAGCACGTCGGCGGGGAATTTGATTTTCAGGCCTTCGGGTTTGATTCTCCGCCGAACGAATTCGAAGGCGGCGGCTTTCGCGCTACCGATGCCGTCGACGCTGGTTATGTCGTGCGGGGAGAAGAGCACGCCCTTTTAGTCGATGATCTTGATGATCTTTTTGGAGAGAGCCAATACGTCGTCTTTTTGCGTCCCCCTGCCCAGAATGACGGCGAGCAGCTCCTGGTCGGAGAGGAACGGCGTTCCCTGTTCGAGGAGTTTTTCTCTGGGACGCTCGGAGAACCATCGTTCGGTCTTTTCCGTGTCCTTGCGGTATTTTTCAAGAAAGGCCTGCGGAGAGTGGAAGTCCGCCAGCAGGCAGGAGGCGTTTTCTTTTCTGCGCACGTCGAGGTGAATGATCGACTCGCTGTTTGTGGAATAGAGGAAGGGGACTTTGTACCCCCGCCATTCGCCGACCGTGTCCGGTACGCCGCGGGCGTATCGTTTGGCCTGTTCGAGCAGGTTTTCGGTACCGAGAGAGACTTTTTTAGCTTCGATGATGCCAAGCAGCTTGACCTCAACGAAAAGGACATAGTCGGCAGGACCGGTCTCGGTGGGGTACTCTTCGACGGCGTGACGGGTCAGCTCGAAAACTGATCTTGGGTGAAAGCTGGAGCAACAACCAGCTTTCCAGCTCTTCGTTGCCGACTCTTGTGAGAACTGGATTGAACGAAGTACCGACAATTTCATGATTTTCGTTACTCACTCCCCAGACAAGCCAGGCGCAAACCTTGCCGGTCAGGGCAGCAGAGTTTGCCAGGGCGGAGAGGTACTCGCCGATTTCGTCCGGTTCGGCATTGTTGTGCTTGAACTCCATCCATTCAGTTTCGCGAGGCAGTTTTCGCAGTTCGTTCAAAATGCCGCACAGATCATGATCCGGTCGATCGACGCTCACTCCATCACCTCCCCAAGCAGAATCATAGTCAATTTCTCCAACACCGCCAATCCGCAGCGGAGCTCACGTAATGGGCACGAAGACTGGTGTTGTCTTCATATCACATTGCTCTTCTGCTGGAGAGAAATAGCTTTCCTCCGAGCAGGCTTCTCAGCGAAGCACCCTTTGTTATCAGCATACCTTCAGCATGTGAAAACATTAAAGACGTCTTGATTTCCGTTTTACCATAGTCCATCTACTTCTACAAGGTTTTTTCTGGAAATGCAAACGAATTCTCAGTTTCCACGCTCACGCATCCTGTTCAATCTTCAGCTTCTCCCGGATGTACTTTTGAATGTCCTTCAGGACCTCATCGAACTCCGATCTATGAATCCTTTTTGATTCGAAGTCTATCTTCACATCCTGCAAAAATTTCTCGAAGTCGGAGTTATGCTCGCAGAGCTTGTTTATCGTCTCCCAGTCGAGCGTTTCACGGCCCCGCGCCGGATAGAGAATGCCGGAACTATCTATGTCGGAGGGATCCAGGTGGATGATCCCTATTCCGAAGGAGGAGGCGAGTCGTTCCAGTTCGGCCAGAAATTCGTCGTCTTGCAGGATGTCCAAGGCAACGAGATATCCTTCGTGCGCCCAAGAGGAATTGGAAACGGCCTGAAAGTACGACTCTCTGTAATTGGCCTTATTGAGGCTCTTCTTCAACTCGAACGAGAAGAGCCTCAGCGAGTTGTTGTCGGAGAGGCGGTTGAATTCGATCACATCTGGCCGCCAGTCATCCAACGGCAGATAGAATCCTACGATGTCGGGGTGAATCCATTCGTTATAGCCGGAGCGTTGCGACTTCTCGTGATAGATCGTCTTGGTGAAGATGGAGCGCCCCCGGTTGAAGGTAGGGTTAGCGTAGGCGAAGTACGTTAACAGTGGATGTAGGTCGCGTTCGCTGTACTCCGTCTTTTTCTCCTTCTTCTTTGCCTCCTCCTTCTCGATCTTGGCGACGGCGTCGTCGGCCAGTTCGGATGCACGCGCTTTCAGAAAGAATCGTGCCGGGCGTCTTCCGACCTTGATGAAACGAGAACCGTCGTTATCCCGAACCTCAACGTAAAGTTGGGCTCCGAGTGTCTGCCACGGGGTCTTGCCCGATGTTTTGATCTTATCGGTCAAGCTCTGCTCTTTCGCGGTCTGCCAAATCTCCTGATACGTCAAAGGTTGCGTGGCCGTTTTGAGAACGTCGTAGGCAAGGTCAAGGAACGAGTAGGAGGACATGTCAGTGGTCTCCCATCTTATGATAAATGCCTGAAATTTCCAGCATCGATATCGGTTGCAAGGAACATTCCGTCGGCGTTCTTCCGCATCCAGTCGGTGAGTTCGTCTGCTCCGGCGGCGATCTCGTCGGCAACCTTGTCGATACTGAATACCTTTTCGGCGCGATTGCTTTCGATCAGCCATTCCCGGAATGCAGGGCAGAAATCGAGCCCGTAATGAAGGTTCTTCGCCTGAATGAAAACATTCGCGTCGAGCAGGTAGATCACCCCATCACCCCCAGCTCTCGCGCGGCTTCGTAGAAGGTGGACGTCTTGCGCATTCCCAGCATTCGGAAGGCGTCCCGAAACAGAGTCTGTCCTTCCAATGTGCTGGAGAACACGGCTTGTGCGAAGCGTTTGCCGGTGCGAGCGGCCAAGGTGCGGTAATAATCACCGCCGCCGCTGCCACCAATATCAAGCGCTCGTATTCTTGCCACCTC
>WPCG01036206.1_pt1 | contig 15392 bp, 13 predicted proteins | sample 5403311 | NCBI WGS metagenome assembly WPCG01 (sample SAMN12869467, study PRJNA574797) | sludge metagenome | isolation source: wastewater treatment of Control | place: China:Beijing | collected 2019-05-17 | reverse complement strand
GGTTAAACTACTCAAATGAGAGACAGGAGGAATTATGAGAGACCAAAGGAAAAATAAGACCAGATCTGACGAAGTCGACTGTTTTATATCCAATTTCCATACAGTTATCGCTGGGATTTCATCAGATGATCTCAACGATGAAGATATGGATCTCTGCCGCTTCATGGTAGGCGGAATGCAGGCAAAATAGGCCTGCAAAACTATTTTTATTTTCTTGACGTAAGGACTCCTATGTACGATGTCCACTCCATCCGGGAAGACTTTCCAGTGCTTAAAGAAGTTATCTATCTGGATAATGCAGCCACCACACAGACTCCGGTACCTGCGGTCCGGGCTATGGAGGAGTATTTTTTCAAGTATGCAGGTAATCACGGCAGGGGAGCCCACAGGCTTGCCCGTGAGACCACAAGCCATTATGAGGATGCCAGGGAAAGTGTCGCAGCTTTCCTTAATGCAGATGTAAAAAAGACTATATTCACAAGGAATGCAACAGAAAGCATAAATGTTGTTGCACGGGGTTTTCCATGGGAGGATGGCGACCATATGATAGTCACCCTTGTGGAACATCACTCCAATCTTCTTCCCTGGATGCGGCTTAAAGATGAAGGAGTGGACCTTACAATTGTAAAACCAGATATTACCGGTATTGTTGATCCCGGGGACATAAGTTCTGCAATCACCAGCCGTACGCGCTTGATAGCTGTCACTCAGGTATCCAATGTATTTGGTTCCATACAGGATGTCAGCAGGGTTATCAAAGCCGCTCACGGGGAAGATGTCCGGGTGCTGGTGGACGGGTCCCAGTCTGCAGGGCATATGCCCGTAGACTTGGGTTCTATGGCTCCTGATTTCTTTGTGACTCCGGGTCACAAAGGCTTATTGGGGCCGCAGGGTACCGGTGTGCTGTATATCAGAGAGCCGGATATGATCGAGCCCCTGTTACTTGGGGGTGGAATGGTCCGTGCGGTAACCGATTCAGGATATGAGATCGAGGCGAGCCCTGCGAAGTTCGAGGCCGGTACTCCCAATATGCCTGGAGCCATTGGTCTTGGTAGGGCAGTCGAATATGTGAGGGATATCGGGGTGAAGGATATCGAAAGACATGAAGTGCTGCTTGCCCGGGATGCTGCCCGCAGGCTTGCAGGGATAGACGGGGTGGAAGTTTACGGGCCAAAGGAAAGAGCATCTGTTGTGCCTTTCAATGTCACCGGTATGAATGCGCACGATGTCGCCATGATACTTGACCAGACCCGGAAAATATGTGTGCGTAGCGGTTATCACTGTGCTATTCCCGGGATAGGGTTCCTCGGAGTGGATGGCACCGTGAGAGCTTCATTCGCATTGTACAATACGCAGGAAGAAGTTGACCAGCTTGTCGATACTATCCTCAATATCGCCGCATTCGTTGCGTGAGGCATTGTTGAAGGCTGGCTGTAAGATGAAAGCAAAAAGTTATTATGGGCAGGCTATATTTATATAATTATAAATCTGGATTACGGAATAGTATTATTCTTATATGCAAAAAAGAGGCTTACAAGTGACCAAGGACGTGCTTCTATGGGATGAGACCATATTCAGGAATGGTGAGGTTCTTGAGCTGGATTACCTTCCGGAATATTTCGCACACAGGGAATCCCAGTTACAGGCACTTAAGTTCAGCCTGAAGCCGGCCATGCGGGGAATGAGGCCGGTGAACTGTCTTGTCAAAGGCCCTCCGGGTACCGGGAAGACCACTGCGGTCCAGAAAGTATTCAATGAGATGAAGGACCATACGGATAATGTGGTCTTTGCAAAGATAAACTGCCAGATGGATTCCACACGTTTTGCGGTAGTTTCCCGAATATACGAAAAGCTGGTCAATATCAAACCGCCTACATCAGGTGTCGCTTTCAGAAAACTCTTTGAGAAAGTATTGAAACATCTTGTGGATACCAACAAGATATTGGTGGTTGCCCTTGATGACATAAACTACCTTTTCCATGAAGGGCATGCAGATGAAGTGATGTATTCACTGCTGCGGGCCCATGAACAGTACCCCGGGGCAAGGGTTTCCGTAATCGCTATTATCAGTGATGTGGGTACTTCTTACAATTTCGATCCCCGGGTTGGCTCCGTATTTTTGCCGGAGGAGGTAAATTTTCCTCGATACGGTCCGGGCGAGATAGGGGATATTATCCGTAACAGGGTACAACATGCCTTTTACCAGAACGTGGTGCCGGATGAAGTGCATGAGCGCATAGTGGAGCATGTAAGTGCTACAGGCGATCTGAGGGTAGGTATCGATCTGCTCAAGCGTTCGGGATTGAATGCAGAGCGCAGGGCAAGCCGCACTATCTCCATTGAGGATGTCGAAAAAGCCTATGATGCGTCCCGGCTCACGTACCTTTGTCGCAGTATTCGCTCCCTTACCGAACATGAAAAAACCTTGCTTTGTCTTATAGCAAAAGGCGGAGACCTGCAGACAGGTGATCTCTATAAATCCTTCCATGAAATCTCAGGACTTGGATATACGCGCTTTTATGAGATCCTCGAAAAGATGAATTCCTCTCTGTTCCTGGATGCCGACTTCTCAGGCAAGGGCATGCGTGGCAGAACACGGGTAATCAAATCCAGGTACGATTCGCAGGATATCCTGAAGTGTCTTGAAAACTAATTCATTGGGATTTTGTTTTTAAGCCATGCTGAGCTCGAGTTTATGCTTTATTTCCTCCCAGCCCGGCATCAATGAATCAAGCATCCTGTAATAATCGGGACTATGATAATGATACTTTAGATGGCATAGCTCATGGATAACAACATAATCAATGCATTGCTTAGGAGCTTTGACAAGTTCCGTGTTTAATGTCATGGTACCTTTTTCAGACAGGCTTCCCCATCTTTTTTGCATGCGTTTTACAGAAATTGAAGGTTTGCCGAAGCCCAAAAACTTAAACTTTGGCCAGCATCTCTCAATACTTTCGACAAACTGAATATTTGCCTTCTCTGAATACCATTTTTTCATGAGTTTTTTTACGAGTTCTGTTTCAGGTCCATCCCTGCAAGTGATCTGAAAAACTCCTCCGGACAGTTTGACGCTATTTTTCTGTCCCTGGGTAACTTTTAAGCGATATTGTTTTCCAAGATACAGATGTGTCTCTCCACTGATGTAAAGGCGTTCCGGTGTTTTCGGAGTGAACTGCCGGAAATAATCAACCTGTTTTAAAATCCACCGTGCTCTTTTACGCATCTTTTTTTCAATGTGTGAAATATCAGAATCAAAAGGAGCTTTAACGATTATGGCACTGTCCGGATGGACTGCAATTTCCAGTGTTTTTCTGCTGGCATAAATGAGCCGGTATTCAATTGTTTTCTGACCGTAGATAAATGACCTGTTTTCATAGTTTTTGACCCCTGTCATCTGTAGCTCCTGTATTTTGCAACCAGCAGGACCTTTTCGATAATTGCGTCCATCTGTTCGAGTGATAAATCGATATTTTTCCCATTCTTCAGTTCATCGTACAAATAGTCGTCAATTTCGTTTTCTGTTTGTTTTTTAGCATCCTCATCATCCCAGAAATTGACTTTGTTGTGTTTTTCAATAATTGCATGAATGGCTATCGCAGTATCGGCGATAATGGCTTCAAGCGCCTTCCCGTCCCGTCCATGGTTTTTAATAAATGGTTTGATCACTCCGTAGTAAGCCATGGCATCTTCGTTATCAGTAAGCTGTGCCGGCACTTCATCATGCACTTTTCCAACAACCTTGTTCCTGATATCCATGACTTTGTTCAGATAGTCCATATCCGAGAGTCTCTTTGCTCTGAAATCTTCGATGGCCTGCTGGATGAGCTTTGAGAACTTTTCATAGAATGCCGGGTCTGTGTCCATTTTCTCAATGATCACTTTTTTGGTGGCATGTGCTATAGTATCAGCTCTGGATGCAGCGGTCTTTTTTGTTTCGTAGATTCCCTGTTCTTCCTTTACCTGGTCGAACATTTTATCATCAAAGATATTGACGGGCTCGTTTAGCCGGATTGCTTCATCTGCCTGTATGTGTGTGTCCAGAAGTTTCTTGATCTTTGGCTCATAATCTCTGTAATCGATTGCCTCGGCATATCGCAGTTTCACAGAATTTTTCAGGGACTGGAATTTCCTAAGGTCGGCTTTGTATCTGGATAGTGTCTGTTCGTCAGTTTCTGATAGAAAGCGGTCTGAAGACAGGGCAATTGCGAGATTTCTTGAATATTCGGAAAGGCGGGAGTAGAATTCTTCCCTGAGTTGTTCGTCTGACAGCAGAAGTTCGTATTCTTCCTCATCGTAGGCATGTTTTACCGTTTTGAAGAGGTCCCAGAGGTCGGAGTACCTGCCGGGTAGTTTTTCTATTTCCCTGTTTATCGAACTGAGTGTGCCAGCAAGGTCCGACTCGTCGAAGCCTTCAAATGCACTGTACATGGTCAGGGCTTTGTCCAGTTCTCCGAGTATGCTTGCATAGTCAACAATGAATCCGAATTCTTTGCCTTCGTGAATGCGATTAACCCTTGCGATTGCCTGAAGCAGGGTGTGTTCCCGCAAAACCCTGCACAGGTACAATACGGTATTTTTCGGAGCGTCAAATCCTGTCAGGAGTTTGCTTACCACTATCAGTATTTCCGGATCGCAGCCGTGTTTGAACTGGTTGATGAGCTGTTTTGTGTATTCTTCCTCGCTCCCGTAGCGTCTCATCATTTTTTGCCAGAATTTGACGACCTCGTCGGTTGCTTCGTCATCGGTCTCATCGTAACTTTCACGCATGTCCGGCGGGGAAATGACGACCTCTGATGAAATTGTGCCTATTTCGTTCAGGTAATTGTGGTATCTCAGGGCGGCAGGCTTGCTGGGGGCGACAAGCTGGGCCTTGAACCCGGTCCCCTGCCAGTTTGCACGATAATGCTCGCTGATATCGAACGCTCTCATGTAGATGACCTGATCGGCTTTGTTCAGCATTTCCGCCCTGGCATATTTGCGTTTGAGGTCGGCTTTCTGCTGGTCAGTGAGTCCCTGGGTATGACGCTCGAACCAGAGATCGACTGCTGCCTGGTTCTGGGTCATTTCCACATGCCTTCCTTCGTAAAGGAGCGGCACCACAGCGCCGTCCTCAACTGCCTGTGTAATGGAATAGTGGGGCTCAAGCAATCCGCCGAATTTGGTGAAGCTGTTTTTATCCTTTTTCATCAGGGGAGTTCCCGTGAATCCCAGGTAGCATGCATTGGGGAAAATCTGCCTCATGCGTGCGGAGAATGATCCGAATTGGGTGCGGTGACTTTCATCGACCAGAACGAAGATGTCGGGCGATCCGTCCTGATATTTCCCGGCAGCATAGGCTTTGTCGAATTTGTGGACCAGCGTGGTTATGATGCCCGACTGTTTTTCGGTGATGAGTTCCAGAAGGTTACGCCCGGAGGTGGCGCGACTGGCTTCAAGGCCGCAGGCTGCAAATGTGTTGCCGAGCTGCTTATCCAGATCATCCCTGTCTGTTACCAGCACTATCCGGGGATTTACTATTTCGGGGTCAAGGGCAAGGGTTCTTGCCAGCATTACCATTGTCAGGGATTTGCCTGATCCCTGTGTGTGCCAGATGATTCCGCCTTTGCGCGATCCGTCTTCGTTGAATTGTTTTATGCGCCTGAGGGTTGATTTTGTTACAAAATACTGCTGATACCTGGCGATCTTCTTGATGCCTGCATCAAATATGGTGAATTTCCATGCCAGTTCCAGTAATCTTTCGGGACGGCACAGTGAATATATCGACCTGTCCTGTTCGGTGACAAGGCGTTCTTTTTCCAGTATTTCGGGTTCTGCGTTGAGGGTGGTTAATATTCTGGAGACGATATCTTTTTCCAGCGGCTTGCTGACAAGCTCCTGCAGTTTTTCAAACTCCGTAGTTCCGGCTTGCGTCTGTTTTTCTTTCCAGATGCTCCAGAACTTTGCAGCACTTCCGACTGTTGCATACATGGCACTGTTCTTGTTTATGGCAAGAAGCAGCTGGGTATAAGTGAAGAGTTTTGGAATGTGTTCATCGGTCTGGTTCCTGATGGATTGTGATACGGCCTGCCCGATATCCACCTGCGGGGCCTTGCATTCGATCACACAGAACGGGATGCCGTTGACAAATAGCACGATATCCGGGCGCACGGTCTCGGTGCTTCTGGTGCGCTGGACACTATATTCAACGGTTACATGGAAGCTGTTTTTCTCAGGATTGCGCCAGTCGATGTAGTTCAGGTTGAAGCTCTTGGAGTTGCCTTCGATGGCCTGCTCCATTGCGGTCCCGAGGGTCAGGAGGTCGTATACCATTTCATTGGTCTTCAGCAGTCCGTCATACCTGATGTTCTTCAGCTTCTCGATGGCGGACTGGATGTTCTCCTCGCTGAACAGGTACTCGTTTCCCCTGTACTGTATCCGGTTTATTTTCTTAAGCTGTGCGCGCAGGATGTTCTCAAGGAGTACATTGGACGTGCGGCCCTGCCTCTCCTTCAGCGCCTCGCCCGGACTCAGATATTCGTAACCCAGGTTTATGAGAAGCTGTACTGCCGGGATCTGTGAAAGGGTCTTTTCGTTTGTCTCGAATGTATCCATGTTTTTTCTCCTCCTTATTCTTCTGCGTCTTTGTCTCCAAAATACTCTGACCAGAGACTTGACAGCTCGTCACAGTATCCCCAGCCGATGCCCTGTGCTTTTAGCATGACCTCATGCAGGCTTTCCTTCAGAAGTCTAATGTCGTGACCCTGCTTTTGCGCAGCAATGACCCATTTTGCAGCGTCTTCATAGAAATCTTCCATTGTAGTGTAGTAATCCTCATCAATATCCCCAAGTTCATCGGTAATCCTGTGCCCCTGTACCACCGTATGCACATAAACCTTCGCCCTGATCATCGGATCACCGGTTGCCTTCTCAAGATACCTGATAATGCGCCCCGCCTCTTTAAGATCCCAGTCTTTCGTTCCCCGCATATTGTAGCTCAGGGCGCGGGATATTTTCTTCTTATACTTATCAACTTCAATATCTTCGGCGTCTGCAAGCGCCGACCTGACAAAGAGCTTATTGTCGGCAGACAGTCCCATCATGTCCTTCACCAGGGCGATCAGTTCCGCCTTTTCCAGGGAATTCAGTCTTCTCCTTGTCATTGTCATGCCTCTGAATACTGTCTGATTATCTCTTCCTTCACTCGCCACTCGCCTGTAAGCATTTTCTGCATCAGGCCGCGTTTCTGGGTTTTGTATTTCTCTGCCAGTTGTTTGAGGAGATAGATTTCTTTTTTTGATGTGATTACATACTCGGAAACGACATTTTGAACTTCTTTATCTAAAGGGAGATACAGTTTCCTACTAAGGAATGTTTTATTTGTGATTGCGATAGTATTTTTTGCTCCTTTTTGTATAATAGGAAACAAGTAATTCCTAGATCGCGTTGGAGAACTGAAGTAAAAATCAATCACAACTCCTAATGAAAAACTAGCAGGAGTAAACACTCCATAAAGTGGAGATACGATGACATCTTCTTTCGTATGACTTTGTTTAACTATGCCCAATGGAAAATCTCCAGTGGGGCTCTTTGTATAAACAATGTCTCCATAATGGACATTGTTATAATGGTCTGTATTGGCTGCAGAAAAAGATCTACCTAGATGTTCAACTTGATTAACAAGACCTTTATGGACTGAAACAGAATAAACTTCTTCATTTCCAGTACTTCTATCTCCATGTTCTGTGAGAACATCTTTCAATGCAACTTGTTTCCAACCATCATATTTTATCTCATTTTTCCGCTTGAAAATCTTCTTTCCGTAAGCATCTAACTGCTTCTCTTTAGTCTGAATCAGTCTTTCAGTCTTTTCGATGGACTCATCCCATGTGGATAGTAAGTCGGCAATGGCTTTTTGTTCGGGGAGAGGGGGGAGCATTAAGGGAATTTTCTCTACAGTTCTTTTTGTAATTTTAACCATTGAGTGACTAGTGCCTGATGCACAGGACATGATGTAGCGTCTAACAGGATTGCTAAGCAGATATGCTTCTAGGAATTCCTTGTCTACATATTTTTCATTAACTCTGAACCGCATTAAGAGGTCAGGATATGCACAGTTTTCAATTTCTCCTCTAAAAAGCATACATCTGCCCACTTTATCAAGAGTATTCGAACGACTGATAAGAAAGTCTCCATTTTGGAGTATAAAATCGTCTACTTTTTTATCATCAAGTGGAGCAGGCTTGGCATTTGATGGATTGAATCCTGTCTCAGTAAGGTTACCTAAACCAAGTATCCATTTGCCATTTGGTTCTTCGGGACAAATTGGTGAATATCCATTTTGAGGATTCGAAGAGAGTACTGAAGTAAGGTGCTTTTCTTCCCATCCATCAGGTAATTTCATTCTCCACTCTCCGACAGATCTTTGATCATTCTGTCAAAATCTGATTCAAACGTCTGGTCCTGCACAATGCGGTATTTTTGGAACTCGCTTTCAGCATACTCTTTAGCAGCATCGGCAGTTATTTTTCCGCTGTCATGGAGAATATCCCGATCATCAAACTCAAGGAACTTATCCAGACGTTTAGCCCAATCTTCCATTGTCATTGGTATTCTTCTTCGTGCCCTTTCCTCCGCCAGATCCAGATAGGCGTTAACGATACGTCCTAATGATTCCAGTTCACCTTTTACAAGATAATTTTTAGCAACTGAAACATCGCTCTTCAAAATCTTACCATCTGGTGCATTTTCCCAGGTACTAAGCCCCATGTTAGTTTTAGTACTGTCTGCTCTCTCCACAATAAGTTCGGCTGCTGTGTGTCCATGTATGGCAAAATGCAACTTGTTCTGTACTCTTGCAAAAAAGGCCTTAGTTGTAGGTGCATTCTTATTGTAGTCCACACTAGTGGCGTAAATATCTGTAATTTTCTGGTAAAACCTACGCTCACTGAGTCTGATCTCTCGAATTTCCTCAAGAAGATGCTCAAAATAATCTTCGTTAAGGAAGGAACCATTTTCCATACGCTTTTTATCCAGCACATAGCCCTTGATGGCAAAGTCGTGCAAAACTCTAGTAGCCCATTGACGAAACTGTGTTGCACGTATCGAATTAACCCTGTATCCTACAGAAATTATAGCGTCAAGATTGTAAAAATCGACCGATCTTTTGACTTCACGCCCCCCTTCAGTTTGAACTATTAGGAAATTCCTAATAGTTTCATCTTTATTAATTTCAGACTGTGCGTAGCAATTTTTTAAGTGTTGGTTTATTGTTGCGACATGCACTTCAAACAAAGTTGCCATCATTTTCTGAGATAGCCAGATAGTCTCATCTTCGTATCTTACTTCAATGCTCTGTTCGCCAGTCTGCCCGGTAAAGATGAGGAATTCCGCAGTGCTGTTGCGGATTAATTTTTTACTACCTTCACTCATCGCTGGATCTCCTTTAGCTTCTCAGCCATCTTCATCCGGACCTCTGCCAGCTCCTTTTCCAGCTCGTCGATCTCCTGCTGGACAGCATCGATATCGATCTCCTCTTCCTCCTCGAAGGTGTCCACATAGCGGGGGATATTCAGGTTGAAATCGTTCTCCTTTATCTCCTTAAGGTCTGCCGCATGGGCATATTTATCCACGTCATCTCTGGATTCGTATGTCTCCATGATCCTTGCAAGATGCTCGTCCGAAAGCGTGTTCTGGTTCTTCCCGGACCTAAATTCCCGGCTGGCGTCAATGAAGAGCACATCCTTGAAGTCCTCCCTGGCTCCTCCCTTTTCCCGCGAGCGGTCAAAGACAAGGACCGCCACAGGAATATTGGTGGTGGGGAACAGGTTTCCCGGAAGGCCGATAACTGCGTCAAGCAGATTTTCCTCGATCATCTTCCTGCGGATCTGGCCTTCCTGTGCTCCCCTGAAAAGCACTCCGTGGGGCACAACCACGGCCACACGTCCTTCTTTTTCCAGTGCGATCTCAACCATGTGGCTGATGAATGCCCAGTCTCCCTTGCTTTTAGGGGGGACGCCACGCCAGAAACGGTTGTATCGGTCGCTTTCCGCATTCTCGGCACCCCATTTGTCCAGTGAGAACGGAGGATTGGCAACAACACAATTGAACTTCATCAGACGGTCATCCTCAACCAGAAGCGGGCTGTTCAGCGTATCACACCACTCAATGCGGGCACTGTCAAAGCTGTGCAGGAACATGTTCATCCGGCACAGTGCCCAGGTACTGCCATTCGACTCCTGCCCGAAAAGAGCAAAATCCCGGCTGCCTATCTGCCTGGCAGCCTGGACCAGAAGGCCGCCTGAGCCACATGCAGGGTCACATATGCGGTCCCCCGGTTTTGGCCTGGCAAGCCTGGCAACCAGTTCCGTAACCTTCGGCGGGGTAAAGAACTCCCCTGCCTTCTTACCGGAATCTGAAGCAAACCGCTCTATAAGGTAGATGTAGGTGTTCCCGATCACATCCTCCGAAACAAGGCTTGGCTTCATATTCAGCTGTGGCTTGTGGAAGTCTTCCAGAAGCTGCTTCAGGCGCCTGTTCCTGTCCTTTGTTTTACCCAGATTGGATTCACTGTTAAAGTCAATGTTGCGGAAAACCCCTTCAAGTTTGCTCTTGTTTGACTCTTCAATATGGTCGAGCACAATATTGACCAACTCGCCAATGTTTGCGGCAGCCCTGCGGTCATAAAGGCTGTAATAGGTGGCAGGAAACTCATCCAGCAAAGTTCCTTCTCCTGTCTTCTCATCGGTTTCGATTAACCTTACAACCGGAAGGACAAACCGCTCACGTTCCAGCTTGCGTCTTATACGCTCATCATCGTCTCCATATTGCTCCCGGTATGATTCGTAATGGTCCTGCCACACATCGGATATGTATTTCAGGAACAGCATAACAAGAATGTAATCCTTGTATTGTGCCGGGTCAACAACTCCCCTGAACGTGTCGCACGCCGCCCAGGCTGCATTGTTGATATCTTTCTGGTCAACTTGTTTCATCATTTTTTATCCTCTTTTGCAAGCTGCATTAACAGTAAGGAAATGTATCTCCCTCGTTTTTCAGCCAGTGCGCTCAATATCATCCGCTCCCTGGCGGATAATGCTGCCAGCTCGACAATATTTTTTTGCATTTCCAAAGAAGGAAGGTGAACAGGCATCTCTTCCAGCTGTTTGCTCCTTATCATGTTAACCGATGTTCCTGCCTGCATGGAAGTCAGATAGCGCTGCGCATCCGCCTGGCTGATGTACCAGTTCAGGTATTCCGGTAAAACATTTTCAAAATTTGTAATTCTGATCCTTAGCAGGGGAGCAGCAATAACAGCTTTTCCAGGATTTCCAAGGATAATTGCAGAAGTATTTACTTGGCCCCTTGACCTGAAAACCAAGTCCCCTTTCCGGACAAAATGCTGCTCTTTCAGAGTATGCATATCGATTCTCATCAATCCATTGCAGTCCACACTGTTATCATCAAGCAGGTCCTTCATCTGGATGACCGCAACTTTTCCATTCTCAGACGCTTCAAGCCTGGATCTGAATGAATATCCCATCTGTACTGTTGCTATATCTTTGATTATTGCCGCACGCACATATTGCAGTAATGCTGTTTCTGTATATCAACTTATTGTTAAGTAATTTCTGAACTTACGGCTATCAATAATCTCTAGTTCCTGTTTATTCTTTGTGCATCAAGCAGGCTAATGACTATTAGGTTATTTAGGCAATGATGATACAAAATCATCACTTAACATCAACATGATTAAAAAAGCGGTAATGACTAAACCGATTTAGTATAAAAAAAGAAGTTAGCGCAGAATAATTCTGCGCCTTGTATAATTTCAGTTTCGTGATATTTACATATCTTCCATGCCTGGCATTCCGCCTGGTGGCATGCCTGGCATCATGTCAGCACCGGATGGTCCGCCAGGTCCCTGTCTGGATGCGATGATATCATCGATCCTCAGGATCATGACTGCGGATTCTGCAGCAGCGTTAATAGCCTGGGTCTTTACCCTGAGTGGCTCAACTACTCCTGCTTCCCACATATCGATGACCTTGCCCTCGTAAACATTGAGTCCGGCTGTTTTCTGGCCCTTTTCGTGGTGTGAGCGCAGTTCCATGAGCATGTCTATGGGGTCAAGACCTGCATTCTCTGCAAGGGTCCTCGGGATGATCTCAAGAGCATCTGCGAAGGCCTTTACAGCAAGCTGTTCTCTTCCGCTGAGGGTTGATGCGTATTCCTGGAGCCTGAGTGAAACCTCAACTTCCGGTGAACCGCCGCCAGCCACAAGTAGTTCGTCTTCGATAGCTACGCCAACAACTCTCAGAGCATCGTGAAGTGCTCTCTCGATGTTGTCGACAACATGCTCTGTGCCACCGCGCAGAAGGATGGATACTGCTTTTGGATTCTTGCAGCCTGTGACAAAGGTCATCTCATCGCCGCCGATCTTCTTTTCCTCTACGAGTGCAGCGTAACCGAGGTCTGCCGGAGTGATCTCATCAAGGTTTGTGACAAGTTTGCCGCCGGTTGCCTTTGAAAGTTTCTCCATATCGCTCTTCTTGACACGTCTTACCGCAAATATGCCTGCCTTTGCAAGGTAGTGCTGTGCCATGTCATCGATACCCTTCTGGCAGAAAGCTACAGTTGCGCCACTCTTGACTACTTTCTCGACGATGTCCTTGATCATCTTCTCTTCCTGGTCAAGGAATGACTGGAGCTGCTCTGGTGATGTGATTGATATCTCTGCATCAACCTCTGTGTCCTTGAGTTCGATAGCAGTGTTAATGAGTGCTATTTTTGTATCTGCGACCTTCTTTGGCATGTTGGTGTGTACACGTTCCTTATCGATGATCATGCCCTCTATGAGCTTTGATTCTTCGATTCGTGCGCCTACCTTCTTCTCAACTTTGATGTTGTCCATGTCGACCTTGTTGTCTTCATCAACAATGCTTATCATGGCTGAAACAGCGATTTCAGAAAGTACATCTTTGTTTGCCTCTGCTCCCTTGCCTGTCATGGCAGTGCCGGCAATGTTCAACAGTACGCTTCTGTCATTTTTTGTAACTGACTTTGCCAATGTCTTGATGATTTCGGTGGCCTTCTCGGAAGCAAGCCTGTAACCGGATGCAATAATGGTGGGGTGGATGTCCTGGTCGATAAGCTCTTCAGCCTTCTTGAGGAGTTCACCTGAAATGACTGCTGCACTAGTGGTTCCGTCTCCAACCTCATTATCCTGAGTCTTTGCAACCTCTACGATCATCTTTGCTGCGGGGTGCTCGATGTCCATCTCTTTGAGGATGGTTGCACCATCGTTTGTGATAACAACATCCCCGAGGCTGTCGACAAGCATCTTGTCCATTCCTTTGGGACCCAATGTTGTCCTAACAGCTTCAGCGACTGCCTTTGCAGCCATGATGTTATTGCTCTGTGCTTCTCTGCCTCTAGTTCTCTGGCTTCCTTCTCTTAATATGAAAATCGGCTGTCCAGCCATCTGTCCTGCCATTTATTTCTATCCTCCTGTTATTGGAAATTATGGAATAATTCTAAATTCCTGACGTTTTCTAATGAATGTTGTTCTATATAAACGTATCGGTAAACGCGTGCTATTCTTCAAAAAAGCAGACTTAAAAGTAAATGGCGAAACAACACGGAAAAACACGGGAATTTATAAAAAACAAGAAAAAAAGGGTGAGGCTAACTCACCTTACAATTGCTTTTGGAGATCTCTGCATGAATCTCCTTTTGGTGCCGTTTGAGGAATACCTCTGTGCCGGACCCGGATGAGCCTTGATCCCTTTGGATTTCTGCACTTTTATTGTTCTACCCTTGCGGCCTTTTACCTTGACCCATTCAATACTGCCAGTTTTACCCATTATAAATCCTCTGTGAAATCTGATTATAAGATAAACAAGATAAGCAAATGATGCCCAATAACGCCAGCATTCGGTAAGGCTGGTCATTCTCGTTCTAAGTTTACCTTTAGATGTGATGCTTGTTATTAAACCTTACGGGAAATCTAGAGGTTGACTGAGACCAAAATTGCTTTTAATCCGAACCATCTATGCAGGTATGCATACACAGGAGTTGATAACCTTAAGCAAAGCAATAGACATACAGATGGAATCGGCCGCCGAAGAGATAAAAGCATTGCAGGCCTATCCCGATGAAGAACTCATCGCTATTATAAAAGAGGTTGGCTTCAAGTGTGATTTTTGTGCGCGCTGCTGCACACAGGAATTCAATGACCATGTGTTCCTGCTGGATGAAGACCTGGAGTCCGTAAGAGAGGCAGACCCGGACGCAGTTGAACCTGCACCATACTATGAGTTATGCGATCAACATGGGAACTTCTATGTATCGGGCTATGCGCTGAAAACACAAAAAGACGGTTCTTGCATTTTCCTTCGTGATAAACGCTGCACCATCTATGACAGGCGCCCGTTCATATGCAGATTGTATCCTTATATGCTTCATATGGAAGCTGATGAAAAAGGCAATATCGGCTGGAGGCAGATCAGCGGGCTGGACCTCCACGGCTGCTATCATGACGATATAAGCGACGAGGAGTGTAAAAAGCTTGCAAGGGAAATAAAAAATTACGAGCAGGCCTTCCTGGAACAGAAGCTATCCTTTTTAGAAAAAGCACGGCAACATTTTGAAAAGAACAAACTGAAATATGTCCAGAGTGTGTATGACCGGGAAATGAGGAAATTCAACAAAGGTGGCCAGATAAAGGTATTTGTCTTTTTCAATGGCGTATTTGAAGATAACAGCGTCGGAAATAATACCTCATTATAAATCCTGTATTTCCTGGGGACTCCCGCCTGGTTTTTCCTCATCCCCACGACCCTGTAGCCTTCCCTTCCATTGCCAGTTTCCCAAGCACACGCTTGAACCGGTCACTAACAGGGGAAGGCATAGCATGCTCGTATGGTGTTCCCGGCAAGGGTGTAAGGTAGTGCGCATGTACAGTGCCGCCTTTCCTGCAAATCCATTCTATCATTTCCAGGCTCTTTTCCTGATCATCTTCTGTCTCATCCGGGAAACCTACGATAAAGTCTACTACAGGGGTGATGCCATTATCAAAACACAGTTCGATTCCCCTGTACGTATCTTCTACAGTGTGACCTCTCAGGATATCCCTCAAAACGTCTTCACTGCCGGACTGTGCACCAAGGTTCAGCCGTGTATTGTTACAATATTTGGTGATAAGCCCGATAGACTCCTGGGTAATGAACTCCGGCCTGACCTCCGAGGGGAACGTACCAAAGTAGATGTTCTTGCCTTCGATACTGCGCAGCTTTGAGAGTAATTTCTCCACCCGGTCAAACCGCGGATGGATTCCGTCACTTCCATATGCAAGTGCGTTGGATGATGTGAATCGCATGTCCTTGAAGTATTTTGCCCACTCCGCAATCGAG
>WPCG01024380.1_pt1 | contig 15414 bp, 8 predicted proteins | sample 5403311 | NCBI WGS metagenome assembly WPCG01 (sample SAMN12869467, study PRJNA574797) | sludge metagenome | isolation source: wastewater treatment of Control | place: China:Beijing | collected 2019-05-17 | reverse complement strand
CTGGTCGCGATCCACGAACTCGTCGCTAAAATCACCGTACGTGGCATGCAGGCTAATCCGGTGTTTGCCGGGTACGAGCGATAGTACTTTTTCCAAGTCTGCCCTCAACTCCTCGATGTTTCGAGCCTTGCCCGGGAAATTCCCGGTGGTCTGGATTCCCCCCGTGAGTTCCCCATCGGGGTTCTCGAATCCCGACACGTCATCGGCCTGCCAGCAGTGGATGGATATCGACAGGTTATTTAATGCTTCAATGGCTTGATCCACGTTCACCCCAAGTGACGCGTACTGGCTTTTTGCCTCTTCATACGCGTGCCTCCTTTTTTCTTCGTTCATCATTTCTGTTTGCTTCTATTATTGTTAATTACTTTTCTTTACTTCACTTTTTCGTGCGCGGCTTTATATTTTTGGTAGCCCCCGTTCCAATGATCTCTTTCGTGGGGTTCAAAGTTTTCCAGATCGGTCGAGTCACGCACTATCTTTCGCATCGCCTCTTTCCCGATTACTAGCTTGGCCGCCTTTGCCTGGAGCAGGATATTTCCCATCGCCGTCGCCTCCGACGGACCGGCCACCACCGGGATGCCAATAGCGTTCGCGGTGAACTCGTTGAGCATGGTGTTTTTTGACCCTCCCCCGATGATATGAAGCTTCTCGATGGGAAAGGTGGCTAATTTTTGCAGATCCGATAATACTTCTTTGTACCGGAATGCCAGGCTTTCGTATATACATCGCGCGATCTCGCCTATCGTTTCCGGGACAAACTGGTTGGTTTGCTGGCAATACTCTTGTATAGACTTCGTCATAGATAAAGGACTCGCGAAACAGGGCGCGTCGGGGTTGATGAAGCACTGGAAAGGAGCAGTTTGCTTCGCTGCTTCCACGATTTCTTCGTACGTGACTGGTTTCTCGTTATCCCACTCCTTCTTGCATTGTTCTATCAGCCACATGCCACAAATATTTTTTAGCAACCGCGTGGAACCGTCGGCACCCCCCTCGTTAGTGAAGTTAAGCGCGAAGGTCTCTTCATTGATCACGGGGCTCCCGGACTCGATTCCCATCAGCGACCAGGTCCCCGAACTGAGGTACGCGAAGCGGTGGTCTTCTGCCGGAACGGCTAGAACTGCCGATGCAGTATCGTGGCCGGCCACGGCGATTACGGAGATATCCCGTAACCCGGTTGCCCGTTCAGCAGAAGGGGAAAGAGGCCCTATCCGGGTGCCCGAGAAAAATATAGGGGCAAAGTGATTGCCGTTAAGTTGGAGCGATCTAAGCAGGTCATGGTCGAATCGTTGGTTGCGGGGATTGACCAGTTGCGAGGTGGAAGCGATGGTGTATTCCGTGACCATTCTTCGTGTTAACATGTAGGACAACGCGTCCGGCATAAAGAGTATTTTATGGATCACGGGGTAGATAGAGGACCCCTCGTTCAACATCGTGTCGAGCTGAAATAGCGTGTTGAAATTCATGATCTGGATCCCCGTCTTTTCGTACACCTCCTCTTTGGGTATTTTGGTGAAAAAGCGCTCCGGCGCACCAAAGGTGCTTTTATCGCGATAGCAATAGGGTGAACGGAGCGGTTCCCCATCCTTCCCGAAGCAAACAAAATCCACTCCCCAGGTGTCGATGCCTAAAGAAGCAACCGGTAAACTTCTTGATTTCACTTCCTGCAACGAGGCGATGATTTGCTGATACAGGTAGAACAGGTCCCAATACAGACGGCCATTCACTTCAATGATGGGGTTGACAAAACGATTGATCTCACTCAACTGCAACCTGCCATTTTGTATAGTTCCCAGCATGGCCCTCCCGCTGCTTGCCCCGATATCGATGGCTAAAAATGATGTTAACTTTCCTTCATTCATGATGAGTTCAAAGTGTATTGATTCATATAATAATTGTTGCAAATGTAGGGTTTAAATCATCCCACCGTGGTAAAAGAAATGATCTAATGACTGCATTTTTTGACATAATGATGTAAAGTTATTAAAAAATGAGATGCTTGTCTCTAGGGATAAATAAAGATATCAAAAGTTGCAGCATAAAAATCAATTATTAAACCGGTGAGTGGTGGTAAAAGGGTACATTTGTTGTCCTGAATCTCGTGTGCTATAAATTATCGCGTGAGGTGAAGGGGGCTTATACTGAAAAATAAATATCTTTGTATCGGACCCTGTTTGGCTGAATAAATAAACGCGTGCAAGACTCCTTTTTATTACCATAAGAGGGAGCCGTGTTCGCTTGAACACTTTAAATCACATAATATAAATGGCAATAGTTGTTATTATGCCCAAACAAGGGCAATCCGTTGAAAGTTGCATCATCACCGGGTTAAGTAAAAGGGAGGGTGATCCCGTGAAAAAGGGGGAGGTCTTGTTTTCCTACGAGACCGATAAGGCCTCGTTCGAAGAGGAGTCGCCCGCGGACGGGGAGGTATTGGCCCTCTTTTACAAGGAGGGGGATGAAGTTCCCGTGCTGGAGCGGATGATGATCATCGGGCAACCGGGGGAAGATATTAGCGCGTTACTGGGCGGGGGCCCGGCTAGCAAGGACGCTGCCCCGGCTGTCGGTGCTTCATCCGATGGGGGAGCGGTGATGAGTCCTTCGTCAGCCAGCGAACCCGTGTCCGTTGATGCCTTGCTTGCCGACGATCCCGGTTTGCGGTTCGTTTCTCCCCGTGCCCGGGAGTTGGCCGGCGAGCACGGGGTGGACACGTCCCGGCTCGAGGGCTCGGGTCCCGGTGGACGGGTGATAGAACGGGACGTGAAACAGGCGCTGGAGGATCGTCCCCGGATGACTTCCCTCGCGAAGAAACTGGCCTCGGAACAAGGGATAGGACCGGTATCTCCCGGTAGCGGCCTCGCGGGCAGGACCCGGGCTTCCGACCTGGTTGTCCCGGCTACCGGTGCTGCCGTGGGTGCTCCTGGCGCCACTCCCCCGGGTGGAGCCCCCGGGAAAGATTTCGAGGACCGGAAGCTCTCGAACATCCGCAAGCTGATCGCCCGCTCGATGCACGCGTCGCTGCAAAACTCGGCGCAGCTCACCCATCATCTGGGCGCGGACGCCCGACGAATGCTGGAACTCAGGAAAAAAGCCAAGTTGGCCCTGGAAGAGGGGCGCCTCGACACCAACATCACCCTGAACGACCTGGTATGCTTCGCGGTCATCAAGGCACTGAAGAAGTACCCGGGCGTGAACAGCCACTTCCTGGGGGACGCCATCCGGGTTTTCAATAAAGTACACCTTGGCCTGGCGGTCGACACCGAACGGGGGCTGATGGTGCCGGTCGTGCGGGACGCCGACGACCTCTCCATCATCGGCCTTGCCAATCGTCTCAAAGAAGTTGCCTCCGCTTGCCGAAGCGGCAGCGTGAACCCCGACATCCTCTCGCCGGAAGCGGGCTCGTTCACGGTGTCTAATCTGGGAAACTACGGGGTGGAGATGTTCACCCCGGTGATCAACTTGCCCCAATCGGCCATCCTGGGAGTGAACACCATCGTTCCCCGTCCCAAGGATTTAGGAGACGGTGTTTACGCGTTTGTACCCCATATCGGGTTGAGCCTCACGTACGATCACCGCTCGCTGGACGGAGGGGAAGCCACTCGCTTCCTGAGACAAGTGGCGACCGAGATCGAGACGCTGGAAATTTAATGTGCCAATTTTCTTAGGAACGAGAGCATGACCAAACTTGTTTGAGCTTTGCCGAGTGAGGACATAAAATGGACGAAGTCAATATGCCAATGTGACTAATGTGCTTAATCATCACATCAATAAATCAACCAATCAACTAATCAACTAATCATCAAATCAACATACAATGCCCAAAGTACAACCGATAGACCCTTCCAAAGCCCGTGAAGCGGGGTTCATAGAATTACAACCCATCCCGGTGAACCGGTACCAGAAAAGGGTGAAGGACGAGCTGGATAATTTTACCGCCGAAGAGTTCAAAGCCATCTACCATGACATGGTGCTGATCCGCGAGTTCGAGACGATGTTGAACCTGGTGAAGACCAAGGGGGAATATAACGGGACCCCTTATAACCACCCCGGTCCCGCGCACCTTTCCATCGGCCAGGAATCGGCCGCGGTGGGGATGGCCTGGACGCTGACGGTGGACGACTTCATCTTCGGCAGCCACCGTTCGCACGGCGAGATCCTGGCCAAGGGGATGTCGGCCATCCACAAGCTGGACGACGAGAAGCTCGTGGAGATCATGGAGACCTTTTTCGGTGGGGCCATCCTCGCCATCGTGAAGGAAGGGTTTGACGGCACGGTCAAGGAATTGGCCCGGCGCTTTCTGGTGTACGGCACCCTGGCCGAGATCTTCGCCCGGGAGACCGGCTTCAACAAGGGGTTGGGAGGTTCCATGCACGCCTTCTTCACCCCGTTCGGCGTCTACCCCAACAACGCCATCGTGGGCGGCTCGGGCGATATCGCCGTGGGGGCGGCCCTCTACAAGAAGGTGAACCGGAAACCGGGGCTGGTGGTGGCCAATATCGGGGACGCCTCTTTAGCCTGTGGCCCGGTATGGGAAGGGATCACCTTCGCCGCGATGGACCAGTTCCGGGAACTCTGGGAAGGGGACATGCGGGGAGGCCTGCCGGTGATCGTCAACGTCATGAACAACCAGTACGGCATGGGCGGGCAGACCGCCGGCGAGACCATGGGCTACGGCGTCGCCGCCCGGGTGGGCGCGGGGGTGAACCCCGACCAGATGCACGCCGAACGGGTGGACGGCTACAACCCGCTGGCGGTGATCGACGCCTACAAGCGCAAGCGGCAAGTGATCGAGGAGAAACGGGGACCGGTGCTGCTGGACGTGCTCACCTACCGCTACAGCGGCCACTCGCCCTCCGACGCCTCGTCGTACCGCACGAAGGAGGAGGTGGAGGCCTGGGAGGCGCAAGACTGCATCGACTCTTACGGCAAGCAGCTCCTGGAAGCGGGCGTGGCCGGGCAAGGGGAACTCGACGCGACCCGCGGGGACATCCTCGCGCTGGTGAACGAGATGTTCCTGAAAGCGATTGACGAGAAAATATCGCCCCTCATGAAGGACCCGGGCGTGATTGGCGACATGATGTTCTCGAACGGCTCGGTGGACAGCTTCTCCAACGAGACGCCCGAGGTGCTGATCCCGATGGGGGAGAACCCGAGGGTGAAGCGCATCAAGGGCAAGGAGCGCTTCGCGTTCGACGCGGAAGGGAAGCCCTTCAGCAAGATGAAACAGTACCAGTTGCGCGACGGCCTCTTCGAGGCGATCATCGACCGCTTCTACAAGGACGCCTCGTTGGTGGCGTACGGGGAGGAGAACCGCGACTGGGGAGGTGCCTTTGCCGTCTACGGCGGGCTCACCGAGTCGCTGCCTTACCACCGGTTGTTCAACTCCCCGATATCCGAGGCCTCCATCGTGGGCACGGCCATCGGCTACGCGATGTGCGGGGGGCGGGTGATCCCGGAGATCATGTACTGCGACTTTATTGGGCGGGCGGGAGACGAGATCTTCAACCAGCTGCCCAAGTGGCAGGCGATGAGCGGCAACGTGCTGCGGATGCCGGTGGTTGTGCGGGTGTCGGTGGGCTCCAAGTACGGGGCGCAGCACTCGCAGGACTGGACCTCGCTGGTAACTCATATACCGGGCTTGAAAGTGTGTTTTCCGGTGACCCCGTACGACGCGAAAGGACTGATGAACGCGGCATTGCAGGGAACCGACCCGGTGATCTTCTTCGAGAGCCAGCGCGTCTACGATATCGGTGAGCAGTTCCGCGAGGGAGGCGTGCCTGAAGGGTATTACGAGATAGAATTCGGTGAACCCGACGTGAAGAAGGAAGGGAAAGACATCACCTTCCTGACCGTTGGCCATACCCTCTACCCGGCGTTAACGGCCGCTAAAGAACTGGAAGAGAAGCACGGGATGAGCGCCGAGGTGATCGACGCCCGCTCGCTGGTGCCGTTCAACTACGAGAAAGTGATCGCCTCGGTGAGGAAGACCGGCAAAATCATCGTGGCGGGCGACGCCACGGCGCGGGGCTCGTTCCTGAACGATTTGGCTACGAATATCAACCAGCTGGCGTTCGACTACCTGGACGCGCCGGTGGCGGTGCTGGGTTCGCGCAACTGGATTACCCCCGCCCACGAGCTGGAGGGGGCGTTCTTCCCGCAACCGGGCTGGTTCATCGACATGGTTCACGAGCGAATCCAACCGCTGAAGGATTATATCCCGGGAGAGAATTTCACCGACGGGGAAATCATCAAGAGAGCTAAGAACGGGGTGTGACTAATGTGCCAATGTGACTAATGTAATAATTGCGTTGAAAAATCATCAAATCTGTAAATCGTCGCATCATCACATCAATAAAATGGCTAATTGCAAAATACAAATCAATGAATGTAAATTCAGGAATATCTGTCAATGCACACCTGCATACCCCTTACTCGTTTAGCGCGTTCCGAGATATTGACGACGCGCTAGACCGGGCGGTAGCCGAGGAGGTGAAAGTGGTGGGTATAAACGATTTTTATACAGCCCGAGGTTACGAAGAATGGGCGAAAGGATGCGAGAAGCGAAGCCTTTACCCACTCTTCGGCATCGAATTTATAGCGTTGGACCAAGAAGACCAAGCGGCCGGACTTCGAGTGAATGACCCGGCCAACCCCGGGCGTACTTACTTGAGCGGGAAGGGACTAACCTACCCGTTTAAACTCGACGAACCACACGCCTCCCGCCTTGAGGCTGTTCGGCAAGAAGCGAACAAACAAGTGGAGGAGATGTGCGGTAGGCTGAACGAGTTGCTCGCCCGAGAGAAAGTGGAATTTACCCTCGACTTCGACTGGATCACGAACGAGTTGACCAAAGGGCTTGTCCGCGAACGACACTTGGCCAAGGCATTACGAATAAAATTGTTCGAGTTTCACGAGAAGGACGAGGGAAAAGTGAAATTGACACTGGAAATGCTTTTTGGCGGTAAAGTGTTAAAGGCTCCTCTTCATGATGTAGCCGCTATAGAGAACGAAATCCGGGCCAATCTCCTGAAAGTGGGAGGTGCCGCTTTTGTGCCGGAGGAAGCAGCCGCTTTTTTGCCGGTAGAGGCGGTCAGACAAACTATCATCGCGGCAGGAGGAATCCCCACCTATCCCTTTTTGGCAGATGATCCCAATGGGAACTACACCGATTTTGAAAAGGATCTCCAGCAAGCAGCACGGCGACTTACCGAACGGGGTTTCCACTCCGTGGAGTTTATTGCCACTCGTAACGATGTCGGTCTCTTGGAAAGGTACGCGTCATATCTCCACGAACAGGGATTCGTGGTGACGTTAGGTAGCGAACACAACACGCCCGTCATGGAGCCGATTGAACTGTTTGCCCGTGGGGGAGTACCGCTGAGCGACCGACTCAAGCAGATTAATAGCGAGGGAGCAAGTGTAATCGCGGCGCACCAACACGTGGTTGCCCAAGGACTGGAAGGGTACGTGGACGAAAACGGTGAAGCCGATCGATCCCGCAGAGACGAGTTCGTGAAATTGGGCGACGAGGTGATCAGAAGCCGAACAAATAAGTAGTATTGAGCTTTTGCAAATGATCTTACAGCTAAATATCTCGACTTTCACTATTTCGTGACCCGTTACCGATTCACTGAAGTTAGATTTTTCCTCGCTATGGTATAGCTCAAACAAGTTTGGCTCTACTCATTTAGCTTACCGGAAAAATTTATAGGCTATCTGATAAATAACTCGCTGCGTTCACTAAAGTTAGACTTTTCCTCGCCATGGCATAGCTCAAACAAGTTTAGCTCTGCTCAGTTGGCTTAACGGAAAAGTTCAAACAGCTTATCAGATCACGCCTATTTCATCGGACGGGTACCCCACGAAATAGTTATATGTCTTTATATTTAGCTGTAAATGCAATAAGAGCAAAACTTGAATAAAGATACAGGGAATAATGAAACAAGATAAACATCCGGTTCTTGACGGCGAATTTCTTGAATTGCAAGAGCTGGTTCACGTGTCTCGATTCTACGGGCAGGATAACCGCTACGTGATCGCGGGGGGTGGAAACACCTCCTACAAGAACAAGGAGAAGATATGGGTGAAAGCGAGCGGTGCCGCGTTGGCAACCATCACGACAGAAGGCTTTGCCGTGCTCGATCGTGCCCGACTCGCGGAAATGGCCGCAAAAGCATACAGCGCCGATCCGGACGAACGCGAAGAGCAGGTGAAGAACGACTTGGCAGCAGCCACCCTCACCAGAGGGAGACGCCCGTCGGTGGAGACGTCACTGCATGACGCGATCCGCTGGCCCTTCGTGGTACACCTGCATCCCACGGCGGTGAACGGGCTCTTGTGCGCGGTAAACGCGGAACAGGAAGTGAAGAACCTTTTTGGTGAAAAAACCCTGTACGTGGAGTACACCGATCCGGGATATGTGCTCTTCAAGAAGGTCAACGACGCGATTGAAGAGTACCGGGCAGCGCAGGGCGAAGAGCCGAAAGTCATTTGGCTGCAGAACCATGGCATATTCGTTGGTGCAGAAACCACCAAAGAGATCCGGTCCATTTACGACGAGATCTTGAAAAAGATAGAGGAAGCAGTCACTTACCCTTTGCCTGCCGGGGCGAGAGACACTTGCGGCTGCACCGGACAAATCGTGCCGGCGTTGCGGATGATGCTTTCGGGGGATGGGTTGAAGACCCTGAAGGTACGAAAGAACAAGCTGGTGAAATATTACTACGATAGCCCGGCAAACCAGCAGGATATTGCAAGGCCATTCACACCCGATGCCATCGTTTACTGTAAATCAAATTATCTCTTCCTGAACGGGGAGACACCCGAAGCGGTGCTCTCCGAAGCCGAAAAAGCGATCCCCGCTTTCAAAAGACAGTTTGGTTACCTGCCTAAGGTATTGCTGATAAAAGGAATCGGCTTGGTGGCCGCGGGTGACCATGCCAAGCAGTGCGATATTATCCTCGACGTGTTTGAGGACGCGATGAAAGTGGCCTATATAGCCCGGTCGTTTGGTGGGCCGCACCCGATGTCACCAGAGCAGATCGACTTCATCGATAATTGGGAGGTGGAGAACTATCGCCGTAGCGTGGCAGCAGGCACGTCGCGGGGGCGAGCGGAAAATAAAACCATCGTGATCACCGGTGCCGCCCAAGGATTCGGCGAGGGAATCGGGCGTTGCCTGTTGCAGGAAGGTGCCAATATAGTGATTGCCGACCTGAACGAGGAGGCCGGCAAGGACACGGCCGACAACTTCAATCGGCTCGCGGGAAGCAACCGTGCCCTCTTCGTGAAGACGAACGTGGCCGATGCCGCAAGCTTGGAGAACCTGATCCACCAAACCGTCTGCCACTTCGGGGCCATCGATTGCTTTATCAGCAACGCGGGCGTACTGCGAGCGGGAGGATTGGACGACATGACGCCCGAGAATTTCGATTTTGTCACCAAGATCAATTATAATGCCTATTTCTACTGCACCAAAGCGGTGAGCAAGGTCATGAAGCTACAGACGGAATACGCGGACGATGAGTATTACGGCGATATCATCCAGATCAACTCCAAGTCGGGCCTCGAAGGGAGCAAGGCCAATTTTGCCTACGCCGGGGGGAAATTCGGGGGAATCGGGCTTACCCAGTCGTTCGCCTTGGAACTGGCTCCGTTCCGTATTAAAGTCAACGCTGTCTGCCCCGGCAACTTCTACGAGGGACCCCTTTGGAGCGATCCCGAGAACGGCTTGTTCGTGCAGTACCTGAAAGCGGGAAAAGTTCCGGGAGCAAAAACAATAGAAGATGTAAAAGCCTTTTACTTGTCGAAAGTGCCCATGAGAAAAGGGTGTACGCCCGAAGACGTGACCAAGGGGGTGCTCTATCTGATGGATCAGTGCGGCGAGACGGGACAGGCATTGCCCGTTACCGGCGGGCAGGTAATGCTGGCTTAGGTGATTCAATTTGGCAATCACCGATTGCCAAATTGATACTCTTTGAAATAGACTGAATAGTAAATTAAAATTCAACATGAATTTCAGTGATTTAAAAGAAAGTATTCAACACATTTCAGGTGCATTGCGACAAAGTGCAATGGCCGCTATAAATATACATCTGACCGTTAGAAATTGGTTGATAGGATTTTATATTGTGGAATTTGAACAGAAGGGCGAAGATCGTGCAAGATATGGCGAAAAATTGCTTCAGAATCTCGCCGATGCCTTTGATGAAGAGGGATTATCGCATAGAAATCTCAAACGTTATCGCCAATTTTATCAAACATATCCACAAATAAGCGTTTACATACCCTACTTCTTTCAAAAATATTTTAGCGAGATTGGGCAATCACCGATTGCCCAATCTCAATCTGCTGATAAAGAAGGTGCTGGGATTGGGCCGTCACTGATGGCCCAATTGGGTGAATCAAAAAAAAACAATGTGATTCTGCAATCACTGATTGCAGAATCACATACAAAGGAATTTGCAGACCAATTACTGCATGTTGACAAATTAATAAGCAATTTGTCATATACACATTTAACGCTACTCTTTCCCATCGACGACCCTGTAAAACGGCGATTCTACGAGGCGGAGTGTATCAAAGGAACTTGGAGCGTACGCGAACTCAAACGCCAAATTGATACCCTGTATTTTGAGCGGAGCGGTATCAGCCGGAAGCCGGAACTGTTGAGCACGGAGATACAAGAAAAAAGCGAAAAAAGTAGGATGACGGATATCATTAAATCACCGTTCACCTTTGAATTTCTGGGACTGAAAGCGAAAGATGTGGCGTACGAGTCCGATTTGGAGCAAGCGCTCATTGACCATTTGGAAGAATTTTTAATGGAGCTGGGGCATGGATTTTGTTTCGAGGGTCGGCAGAAGCGAATCATCATTGGCGACGAATATTTCTTTTGCGATTTGGTTTTCTATCATCGTATTTTAAAATGCCATGTGCTGGTGGATTTAAAAGTGGACAGTTTTTCGCACGAGCATATCGGCCAGCTAAAAACATACGTCAATTATTACCGCAAGAAGATGATGCAGCCGGATGATAACCCCCCGGTGGGGATTTTATTGGTAACCAATAAAAACAACGCGTTGGTGGAATACGCGATTGCTGATAGCGATCATGAATTATTCGTGTCGAAATATATAATAGAACTGCCTGATAAGAAGCAGCTCGAGCAATTTATTAATCAGGAGTACGCAAAGTTGAAATAACAATCTAAATGATCATATTTGTACAATGAAAACAAGAGCAGTAAGATTATACGGCAAGAAGGACCTACGGTTGGAGGAGTTTGAGTTGCCGCCCATTAAAGAGGATGAGATACTGGCCAAGGTGGTGACCGATTCACTATGCATGTCCTCCTACAAGGCTTCGTCGCAGGGAGCTGACCATAAGCGGGTACCCGATGATGTGGCGGAGAACCCCATTATCGTCGGGCACGAGTTTGCCGGCGAGTTGCTGGAAGTGGGCAAAAAATGGGCAGGTAAGTTCAAAGCGGGAGATAAATTTTCTATACAGCCGGCTATTTATTACAAAGATGGTCCGGTAGGGCTATTAAGCGCGCCGGGGTATAGTTACCGGTATATTGGTGGGGATGCCACGTACGTGATTATTCCCAACGAAGTGATGGAGCAAGATTGCCTGCTTCCCTATCACGGGGAGGGATATTATCCCGCGTCGCTGGCAGAGCCACTCTCCTGCGTGATCGGGGCGATGCACGCCAACTACCATACCACCCCCGGGAGCTACAAGCACGAGATGGAGATCGTGGACGGAGGAAAGATGGCGATCCTGGCCGGGGTAGGGCCGATGGGGCTCGCGGCCATCAACTACGTGTTGCATCGCGAAGACAGGAAGCCCTCGTTGCTGGTAGTTACCGACGTGGACCAAGCGCGGTTGGACAGGGCGGCATCGATCTACACGGCTGAATTCGCGGCTTCCAGGGGAATTGAACTGCACTATGTCAATACCGGTGAAATGGATGATCCGGTGAAGGAGCTGAAGGCGATCAGCGGCGATTCCGGATACAACGACGTGTTCGTTTTCGCTCCCGTGCGGCCCGTGGTGGAGCAAGGCGATGCCATCCTTGGATTCGACGGTTGCCTTAACTTTTTTGCCGGACCGAATGATCCCGATTTCAGCGCGATGCTCAATTTCTACAACGTGCATTACGCGTATACCCATATTGTAGGCACCAGCGGGGGGAATAACGATGACATAAAGGAGGCGCTTGATATCATGAACAAAGGGCTGGATCCCGCGGGATTGGTCACCCATATCGGAGGACTCGATGCCGTGGCCGATGCCACCAATAACTTGCCCAATATTCCCGGGGGGAAAAAACTCATCTATACCCATATTAATATGCCGCTTACACCGATATCCGATTTTGAAAAACTGGGTGAGACCGACCCGTTATTCAAGGATTTGGCTGCCATATGCGAGCGGCATAACGGGTTGTGGAGCGTGGAAGCCGAGGCGTTCCTGCTGTCCAATACCGGTAAGTTAAAATGAGGATATTTCCGAGTTCCACGTGTTATATCGGTCTATTTATGTACTTTTGTCTCGAATATATATAGTTACAGATGAAACAGCTTGATATTAACTTGATGCCCCCGGTGGAACAGATTAACGTGCTTATCGGGAGAATTTATAAACGAGGAATGACCACCACCTCCGGGGGAAATATATCCATTCGCGATAAAAACGGGGATATTTGGATCACACCGTCGGGCGTGGACAAAGGCTCGCTCACCACGAACGATATCATGCAGGTGAAAAAGGACGGGGCGGTCATCGGCTTGCATAAGCCTTCGTCGGAACTTCCTTTTCACAAGGCAATCTACGAGGCACGGCCGGAGATCACCGCCATCATCCACGCTCACCCGCCGGCACTGGTGGCTTTTAGTATCGCGGGCATCGTGCCGGATACCAAGATCGTGCCGCAAGCGCACAATATCTGTGGGGATATTGGTTTTGCGCCGTACGGGACACCGGGCAGTGACGACTTGGGAGAAAAAATCGCCTACGAGTTCCAAGATACCCGCTACAAAGCCGTGATCATGGAGAATCACGGGGTGGTACTGGGCGGAATAAACATGATGGACGCGTACCAGCGATTTGAAACCTTGGAGTTTTGCTGCCGGACCATCGTGAACGCGAAAAGGCTGGGAGGTGTGAATTACTTGACTGATGAGCAGGTCTCCCGCTACGTGAATCACCTCCCATCGAATATATCGCACTTCATGGATATCGACCACCCTTCCGAGGAGCGTGCTATCCGTACTGAGATGGTGAATATTATCCGTCGGGCGTGCGACCAAGGGTTGATGATATCGACGTACGGTACGGTATCCGTGCGCTGGAAAGGAGATGACTTCCTGATCACGCCCAGTAACGTGGCGCGATGGGATATCGTGCCGGGTGATATCGTGCAGGTGAAAAACAGCATGGCAGAGGCGGGCAAGACACCCAGCCGCTCCGTTGCCCTTCATCAGCGTATCTACCAGTTAAATCCCCATATAAACTCCATCATCTGTACGCAACCCATCAACCTGATGGCACACGCGGTAAGTGGTTCCAAGTTTGATGTGCGTACCATCCCCGAAAGTTGGATCTTTTTGCAGGATGTACCGTCGATTCCCTTCGGGTTGATCTATAATGACGTGGACAGCGTGGCCAAGATGTTTAATAACAACCGCGTGATCTTGGTCGAGAACGATAGTGTTTTCGTGACCGGCGATAAACTGCTGAGCACGTTCGATTACCTGGAGGTGGCCGAGTTCTCCGCGAACTCATTGGTGATGGCCGGGTCAATCGGCTCGTTGCAACCGATCGGGGAGAAGGAGATCGATGAACTGCGGATCGCGTTTAATGTGTAACGCCAAAAAGCAAAAGTTTGATTTCATCAGGCATTTTCGTTAAGCCACGAGCAGAAATCAAGTTTATTTGTCTTTTAACGAAAATGTTGCGGTTTGCAGTAAAGATGGTAACTCTGTGGACTTGTCAACGAGCGTGACTGGCAGGACCAGGGGTAAAGACTTCAACAATTTTAAACTTTACAGACAGGAATATATGACAGACTTATTAATTATCGGTGGTGGCCCTGCCGGGTATGTAGCGGCAGAGAGAGCCGGACACGCGGGACTCAACGTGGTGTTATTCGAGAAGAAAGCGATGGGGGGTGTTTGCCTAAACGAAGGGTGTATTCCCACAAAGACGTTGCTGTATAGTGCCAAAACGTATGAAAATGCCCTGTTGGGGGAAAAGTACGGCGTGTTTGGAGATAACATCCGGTTCGACTACGGCAAGATGGTTTCCCGCAAGAAGAAAGTGGTGCGGAAATTAGTAAGTGGCGTGGAAAGCAAGATGAAGTTGAACAAGGTGACGGTGGTAAAAGGAGATGCCAACATCGAGGGACGTTCATCGGAAGGAATCGAGATCACCTGCAACGGGGAGAAGTTTATCGGGAAAAACCTACTTATCTGTACCGGATCCGACTCGGCTGTCCCTCCTATACTTGGCTTGGAAGAAGCGGGAGATATCGTGGTGACCAACCGGGAGATACTCGAAATGACCGAACGTCCCCAATCGCTCGTGGTGATCGGGGGAGGCGTGATCGGCATGGAGTTTGCCAGTTTTTATAACAGCTTGGGTAGCCAAGTAACCGTGATTGAGATGCTTCCGGAGATATTGGGTGGCATGGATTTGGAAATATCCGCCGCGTTACGCCAGGCCTACACGAAAAAAGGGATTACCTTTCACACGAGCGCGAAAGTGGTGCGGGTGGATAATAACAAGGTGGTTTTCGAGAAGGACGGGGCGACAAGCTCCGTGGAAGGAGAGAAGATTTTGTTGAGCGTGGGACGTCGTCCCGTGACTCAAGGGTTCGGACTGGAGAACCTTGGGGTTGAACTGCTGCGGGGAGGCATCAAAGTGGATGAAAAAATGCGCACCAACGTTCCCGGGGTGTTTGCCGCGGGTGACGTGACCGGATTTTCCCTGTTGGCACACACGGCGAGCCGCGAAGGCGAAGTGGTAGTCAACAACCTCGCGGGCAGAACTGATATCATGCGTTATAACGCGATCCCAAGCGTGGTCTATACTAACCCGGAAGTAGCAGGAGTTGGAGAGACGGAAGAATCCGCGAAGGAAAAGAATATCGCGTACAAAGTGGCCAAATTGCCCATGGCATATTCAGGACGTTTCGTGGCCGAAAACGAGGGTGGAAGTGGACTCTGCAAAGTACTGCTTGGTGAAAAACATGATGAAGTGATTGGTGTGCACATGCTTGGGAATCCATCCAGCGAAATTATTTACGGGGCGTGCATCGCGATCGAACAAGAGATGACCCTCAAGGAAATGCAAGAGGTAGTATTCCCACACCCCACCGTGAGTGAGATTATCAAAGAGGTGGTATTCTCG
>WPCG01143992.1_pt1 | contig 15421 bp, 9 predicted proteins | sample 5403311 | NCBI WGS metagenome assembly WPCG01 (sample SAMN12869467, study PRJNA574797) | sludge metagenome | isolation source: wastewater treatment of Control | place: China:Beijing | collected 2019-05-17 | reverse complement strand
CCGCTGGATCTCGCCGCCAGCGTCGCCGCGCTGCTCCGCGAAGTAGCCGGACGCAGCACCGACGCCGCCGCCCGCCTGCGTTCCACGGTACGGCGTGCGCCACCGCCCGTGCATGCAGATCCTGCGCTGGTGCGCATGCTGCTGCGCAATCTCGTCCACAACGCCCTGCGCCATACCCGCGGCACGGTAGACATCGACATCGATCACGACCGCCTGCGCATCAGCGACCATGGCGACGGCCTGCCCGCCACCGCCAGCGCCCGTCTGCAGGGAGACCCCGGCGGCACGACGGTCCCCGAGGACGGTCTCGGGCTGTTCATCGTCCGCCTGATCTGCGAGCGCCTGCAATGGGCGCTCGACATCCGCGCCAGCGGCCCGGCCGGCACGGTGATCGAGCTGCGCTTCGCCCCCCCGCAAGCCAGCGCAGGAAAGTGAGCGGCAGCGCGGAGAAAGTCCTTTCCGGCGGCGGGGTGATCCACGACAATGATGCCTCCTTCCTGCGCCCGGCGCGGGGATGCCTACCGTTGCCTGCCGCCCTCCATGCCCCGCACCACCACCGTGAATAACGCCACCGTTTTCGAGATCTTCCCCTGGAGCAGCAACCTCGAAACCGGCATCGCCCTCATCGACACCCAGCACCGCAAGCTCGTCGAACTGCTCAACCGCCTTGCCGAGCAGCACATCCGCGGCGCCAGCGCCGAAGAGATCGGCGCCATCCTCGGCGAGCTGGCCGACTACGCCGACTATCACTTCCGCAGCGAAGAGGCGATCTGGGCCGAAGCCTTCGCCGACGATGCACGCTACCGTGAGCACGTCCATACCCACGAAGCCTTCTTCGCCCGCATCCGCGAGCTGCAGTGCGGCGACCAGCCCTTCACCACCATCCTCGAGGAACTGTTCTCCTTCCTCACCCAGTGGCTGGCCTATCACATCCTCGACAACGACAAGCGCATGGCCAAGGCGGTGATCGCCTGCGGTGAGGGCTGCTCGGTGGCCGAAGCGCACCGTCGCGCCGACGAGGAGATGAGCGGCGCCACCGCGCTGCTCATCCACACCGTGCTGTCGATGTACGAGCGCCTGTCCTCGCAGGCGCTCGACCTGATGCGCGAGAAGCACGCCCGCCTGCGCGCCGAAGCCGCACTCAGCCTCAGCGAGGCGCGCTGGAAGTTCCTTCTCGAAGGCAGCGGCGAAGGCTTGTGGGAATGGAACGCCGCCCCCGCCAGCGCGCATGCCGACCTCCTCCAGCACCTCAACGAGCCCGGCGGACGCCTTCATCCGGACGATCTGGCGCGTGTGCGCGCAGCGCTCGCCGAGGCCCTCAGCGCCCCCTCCGATACCTTCAGCTGCCAGTACCGCCTCCTTGGCGAGAACGGGGCGACGCGCTGGATGCGCCTGCGCGGCAAGGTCATCGAGCGCTGCGCCGACGGCCTCGCCACCCGGCTCATCGGCACCCGCCAGGACGTCACCGAGAGCGAGCTGGCCAGCCACATCGTGCGCTTCGGCCACGAGATGCTGTTCATCGCCGATGCCGGCAACCGCGTCATTGCCGTCAACCCGGCATTCAGCGCACTGACCGGCTACCCGGCCAGCGCCTGTATCGGCTGCGACGCCGGCACCCTGTTCGCCGACGACTGGCCGGCAGAACGTCATGCCGACATCGCCAGCGCCTTGCAACACCGCGGGCGCTGGGAGGGCGAGGTGCGCTACCGCCGCCGCGACGCCGACCCGTGCACCGTCTTCCTCACCATCCTGCGCAGCGACACGGCCGACGGCGAACTCGGCCAGTACGTCGCCATCGGCTATGACATCACCGCTTACCGCGCCAGCGAGGCGGCGCTGCGCAACGTCCTCGATGCCGTCCAGGCCGGCACCTGGCAATGGCAGCTCGACACCGCCACGCTGCAGGTGGACAGCCACTGGCAGACCATCCTCGGACGCCCGGCGGACTCTGCCACACTGCCGGCAAACGTCCGCGAAGCCCTGCTTCACCCCGACGACCGCGCACGCAGCGCGGCACTGCTTGCCGCCCATTGCCGCGGCGAGCAGGCGCGTTACGAATGCGAGCTGCGCATGCACCGCGAGGGCATGGGGTGGATCTGGGTGCGCGAGCAGGGCCGCGTCAGCGAGCGCGACGCCAACGGCCGCGCCGTGCGCGTCGCCGGCATCCTGCTCGACATCAACGAGCACAAGACCCATCAGCAGCAGCTCGCCTTCGTCGCCGGCCACGACCCGCTCACCGGCCTGCCCAACCGCAGCCTGCTCACCGAGCGCCTGGAGGCGCAGATGGCCACTGCGCGCGACCAGCGTTCGATGCTGGCCCTGGCCTATGTCGACCTCGACGGTTTCGCGGCGATCAATGCCCGCCACGGGCGCAGCGCCGGCGACCAACTGCTGAAGGTGGTCACCACGCGCCTCCGCCAGCGTCTCGGCGAGCGCGCCGAACTCGCGCGCATAGGTGGCGACGAGTTCGCCGTGGTGCTCGACGGCCTCGCCTGCGCCAGCGACTGCCGGGCGCCCGTGCACAGCCTGCTCGACGCCCTCGCCGCGCCGGTGACCCTCGGCGATCTGGCGGTGACGCTGTCGGGCAGCATCGGCGTCAGCCTCTATCCGCAGGACAGCGCCGTGGACGCCGAACAACTGCTGCGCCAGGCCGACCAGGCCATGTACCGCGCCAAACTGGAGGGCAAGAACCGCTTCCACCTCTTCGACCCCGAGCACGACCAGAGCCTGCGCGGCCAGCTCGCCAGCATCGAGGAGATCCGTCGCGCGCTGGCCCGGCGCGAGTTCGTGCTGCACTTCCAGCCCAAGGTGAACATGCGCAGTGGCACCGTGCTCGGCTTCGAGGCGCTGATCCGCTGGCAGCACCCCGAACGCGGGCTGCTCGCCCCGGCCCTGTTCATCCCGCAGATCGAGGCCCATCCGCTGTCGATCGCGGTCGGCGACTGGGTGCTCGATGCCGCGCTGACCCAGCTTGCCGGCTGGCGCGCCGCGGGCCTGCACACCACGGTGAGCGTCAACATCGGCAGCGCCCAGTTGCAGGACCCCGCCTTCTTCACCCGCCTGCAGAAGCTGCTCGCCACCCACCCGCAGGTCGACGCCGCGCAGTTGCAGCTGGAGATCCTCGAAACCGGCGCCCTCGAAGACATCAGGCACGTCTGCGAGCTGATCGCGCGCTGCCGCACGCTGGGGGTCAGCTTCGCGCTCGACGACTTTGGCACCGGCTATTCCTCGCTGACCTATCTGAAGCGCCTCGACGCCGACACCATCAAGATCGACCAGAGCTTCGTGCGCGACATGCTCGACGATGCCGAGCACGTCGCCATCATCGACAGCATCCTCGGCCTGGCGCGCACCTTCGGCCGCCAGCCACTCGCCGAGGGCGTGGAAACCGCCGAGCACGCCCGCCGCCTGCTCGACATCGGCTGCGACTGCGGGCAGGGCTACGGCATCGCGCGGCCGATGGCGGCCGCGTACGTGGGCGACTGGCTCGCGCAGTGGCAGCGCAGCCGCCCGGACTTCATTCAGGGATAGATCACCTCGACGGCATCGGCCGCCGGCAGCCACTCGCGCAGGCCGTCGAGCAGGGCGTCGTCGGGGCGCACCCGCCAGGCCTCGCCCAAGGGCAGCTCGCCCTCCGCGCTGGCATTGCGGTAGCGCAGGCGCACCGCGCAGCCACCGTCACGGAAAGGCGTGAGCAGGGTTTGCAGGCGCTCCACGGCAGCCTGCGGAGCGGCGCTGGCATCGCCGTTGATGCGCAGTTCGAGCGCACGGGCGTGGCGCGCGCGGGCATCGCCGAGCGAGTGCAGACGTTCGGCAATGACACGCAGGCCGCCCTCGCCATTGAAGTCGTCCTTGCTGACCTTGCCTTCGACCACCAGCACCTCGTCAGTGACGATCTTGCCCCGGCTGGCCTCCAGCACTTCCGAATACACCGCCACCTCGCGCGCCTGGGTGCCGTCGTCGAGCTGGATGAAGGCCATCTTGCCGCGGTTGCCCATCTTGGTGCGCACATCCATCACCACCCCGGCCATGGTCACCGGCTCGCGCGAGGGTTCGAGCTGGGCCAGGGTGCGGCGCACGAAACGGCGCACCTCGGCCTTGAAGGCATTGAAGGGGTGGCCGGAAAGAAAGAAGCCGATGGCGGTCTTCTCCTCCTTGAGACGCTCGCGCTCCGACCACGGGCGCACCCTGGCGAACTCCGGCGCTGCCCCGGCGGCCTCCGGGATCATGTCGAAGAGCCCACCCTGCAGCGCATTGGCGGCCGCCTGCTCGGCGGCGTCCATGGCCAGCGCGACGGTGGCGATGAGCTGGGCGCGGTCGATGCCGGCGTGCCCCGGCAGAGCGTCCATCGCCCCGCCGCGGATGAGCGCCTCGATGACGCGGCGGTTGACCTGGCGGCGGTCGACGCGCTCGCAGAAGTCGAACAGGTCGCGGAAGGCGCCGCCTTTTTCACGTGCGGCGAGGATGGCGCGCACCGCCGGCTCGCCGCAGCCCTTCACCGCACCTAGGCCATAGCGGATGGTCTTGCGGTCCACCGGCACGAAGCGGTAATCCGATTCGTTGACGTCCGGCGGCAACACCTTGATGCCGTTGGCCACCGTGTCTTCATAGAAGATCTTGATGGTGTCGGTGTTGTCGAGATCGGACGACATCGTCGCCGCCATGAAGGCGGCGCAGTGGTGCGCCTTGAGCCAGGCAGTGTGGTAGGTGACCACCGCATAGGCCGCGGTGTGCGACTTGTTGAAGCCGTACTCCGCAAACTTGGTCATCAGGTCGAAGAGCTGCTCGGCCAGCGCCGGGTCGTAGCCCTTTTGCTGCGCGCCCTCGGCGATGGTGGCGCGGTGCTTGGCCATCTCCTCGGGCTTCTTCTTGCCCATCGCGCGGCGCAGCATGTCGGCGCCGCCAAGGGTGTAGCCGCCGATGATCTGGCTGATCTGCATCACCTGTTCCTGGTACACGATGACGCCGTAGGTCGGCTCCAGGCAGGCTTTCAGGTCCGGGTGGAAATAGTCGATCTCCTGCAGACCCTTCTTGCGCAGGATGAAGTCGTCCACCATGCCCGAACCCAGCGGCCCCGGGCGGTACAGCGCGAGTACCGCGATGATGTCTTCGAAGCGGTCGGGGGCGAGCTTCTTGAGGAGCTTCTTCATGCCGTCCGATTCGACCTGGAAGATCGCCGTGGTATTGGCGTCCTTGAGGATCTGGTAGGCGGCGGGGTCCTCGAAACCCAGGCTCATCAGGTCCGGGCGGCTGCCTTCCAGGCGCTGCACGTATTCCAGCGCCAGCTCGATGATGGTGAGGTTGCGCAGGCCGAGGAAGTCGAACTTGACCAGGCCGACCGCTTCCACGTCGTCCTTGTCGAACTGCGACACCGGCGTGGCGTCGTCGCCATCGGCAATGTAGAGCGGGCAGAAGTCGGTGAGCTTGCCCGGCGCGATGAGCACGCCGCCGGCGTGCATGCCGACGCCGCGGGTGAGACCTTCGAGCGGTTCGGCCAGGCCCCACAGGGTCTGGATGGCCTCGCCGTCGTTGCCGTCCTTGATCATCTCGCCGATCTGCGGCTCCATCTCGTAGGGCTTGGCCAGCGACACCGGCTTGGCGCCCTCGATCGGGATCAGCTTGGAGAGGCGGTCGCACAGGCCGTAGGGCAGATCGAGCACGCGGCCGACGTCGCGCACCACCGCCTTCGAGGCCATGGTGCCGAAGGTGGCGATCTGGCTCACCGCCTCCTTGCCGTAGCGTTCGCGCACGTACTCGATGACGCGGTAGCGGTTGTCCTGGCAGAAGTCGATGTCGAAGTCGGGCATCGACACCCGTTCGGGGTTGAGGAAGCGCTCGAACAGCAGGGCGTATTCGAGCGGATCGAGGTCGGTGATGTCGAGCGAGTAGGCCACCAGCGAGCCGGCCCCCGAGCCGCGCCCAGGCCCCACCGGCACGCCGTTCTTCTTGCCCCAGCGGATGAAGTCGGCAACGATCAGGAAGTAGCCCGGGAAACCCATCTGGATGATGGTGTCGGTCTCGAACTTGAGGCGCTCCTCGTAACGCGGGCGCTGGCGTTCGCGCTCCTCCGCGTCCGGGTAGAGCTGGGCGAGGCGCACCTCCAGTCCGGCCTTTGCCTCAGCCACCAGGAAGTCGTCCAGGCTCATGCCGTCCGGGGTGGGGAACTGCGGCAGGAAGTTCTTGCCCAGCTGCACCGTCAGCGAGCAGCGCCGGGCGATCTCCACGGCGTTTTCCAGCGCCTCGGGCAGATCGGCGAAGAGTTCGCACATCTGCGCCTGGCTCTTGAAGTACTGTTCCTCGGTGAAGTTCTTGGGGCGACGCCTGTCGGCCAGCACATAGCCCTCGGCGATGCACACGCGCGCCTCGTGGGCGCGGAAGTCGTCGGGCTTGAGGAACTGCACCGGGTGGGTGGCAACCACCGGCAGGCCGAGCTTGCCGGCCAGCTGCACGGCCTGGCGGATGTAGGTTTCGGTGCCCGGATGGCCGGCACGCTGCAGTTCGATGTAGAAGGCGTCAGGGAACAGCCGCGCCCAGTCGGCGGCGAGCTGCTCGGCGAGCACGGCATTGCCGTTGGCGAGCGCCACGCCGACCTCGCCGTGCTGCGCCCCGGACAGGCAGATCAGTCCACTGGCGGCGCCGCCTTCGAACCACTCGCGGCGCAACTCGGCACGGCCACGGTGCTTGTTGTCGAGAAAGGCGCGGGTGAGCAGTTCGCACAGCTGGCCGTAGCCTTCGCGGTGGCGGCAGATCAGCAGCACCCGGGTGGGCTTGTCGCGCTCGGCGTCGTTGGTGATCCACGCATCGACACCGACGATGGGCTTGATCCCGCGTCCGCGCGCGCCTTTGTAGAACTTCACCATGCCGAACAGATTGGCCAGGTCGGAGATGCCCAGCGCCGGCATGCCGTCGTCGGCAGCGGCCTTGAGGGCCTGGTCGATCTGCACGATGCCATCCACCACCGAGAACTCGGTGTGCATGCGCAGGTGAACGAAACGGGGCTGGGTGGGAGCGGGGGCGACTTGATCCATGGCGGAATTCTACCCGAGCGCCGCAGTGCGCTCAGAATCCGCAGGCGGCGGGCGGCGCCCGCGCCCGTCACCTGCGGAAAGGAAGCGGCTTATTCCTTGCCGCCGTCCTTGTTGCGCCACTGCGCCAGCCAGTGTTCCATCTGGCGCCCGGCGGCTTCACGCCCGCCGAGCCCGAAGGACAGCGCCACGGCAACGGCCACCGCGCCCAGCGTCAGGCCGAAGGCGAGGTTGACGATGTCGTCGGCAATCCCCATCGCCCGCAGGCCCATCGCCAGCACCAGGCCGAGGATGGCAACACGAGCGACGCGCGCAAGGCCGCTGGTGTGCTCGCCGCTGGCGTTGTTGATGGCATCGTGGGCGAGATTGGCGAGCCAGAAACCGATCACCAGGATCACCCCGCCGAGGAGGATGTCGCCACCAAACTGGATGAACAGCGCGACGATGTCGCTCACCTGGGTGAAGCCGAGGCGGTTGGCGGCCTCGACGGTGGCGAACAGCATGGCGAAGAACAGCACCAGGCGGCCGACCAGCACCGAGGCGGTGAGCTCACCCTTGAAGGCGTGGGCAAAACCCAGACGCCCCGGCAGCAGGTCGAAGCCGATGCCGGCGAGCAGCTTCGCCACCAGCCCGGCGGCAAAGCGCGCAACGAACCAGGTCACGGTTAGGATCACCGCCGCGGCGAGAATGTGCGGCACGGCATTGAAGAACTGCTGCAGCATGTCGATGGCGGGGCCGGACACCGCCTCGACCTTGAGCGCATCGAGGGCGGCGATGAGGCTGGGCACGAAGACCAGGATGAACACCAGGATGCCGGCGAGGCGGGAAACCTTCACCGTCTCCGCCAGCCCCACGCTGCCACCGAGCTTGTCGGCGCCAGCCGCCGCGAGCAGGTTGGAGACCAGTCCGCGGAGCACGCTGGCGACCAGCCAGCCGACGAAGCCGATCACCGCCGCAGCGAAGATGTTGGGCACCATGGACAGTGCCTGGTCGACCATGCCCTGCACCGGTTCGAGCAGGCCGTGGAGCTGGAAGGCACCAAGCACGGCGGGCAGGAAGAGCAGGATCACCAGCCAGAACAGTACGTTGGCGAGATTGGCGCTCATCGGCTCCATGCCCGCTTCGGCCGCCAGGCGGTCATCGAGGGTAGTGGCGGCGAGGGCCTTGCGCGTCAGTGCGCGCAACACCGTGGCCACCACCCAGGCCACTACGGTGAGGACCGTGCCGGCGAGCAGATGGGGCAGATAGGTGGTGATGCGCTCGAGCAATGCGGCAAAGGGCGCCGATACGGTCTGCAGGTCGAGGGCATTGAGCACCGCGATGAGGGTGACCAGCAGGACCAGCCAGAACACCGTCAGCGCGCCCGCCTTCTCGACATCGAGTGCCTGCCCGGTGGTGCTGGCGAGGCGTTCGTTGACGCGGGCGACGATCAGCAGCCGCCGCACCAGGGCGCGCAGGCTGACGGCGGCAAACCAGCCGATGGCCAGGATGGCCAGGGCGCCCAGTACAGTCGGCAGGCTGCCGCCCAGCGTCGCGCCCAGCGCGCTCCACATCGTGCTCTGTTCCATGCTGTGTTCTCCGTGACTGTGGGAAGGGATAGTGCCTCCGCAAGGGCGGCGTCATCCGTTAACCATAGCCGCTGAGTACGCGCATGGTGTGTTGCAATTCGAAACTTTTTGCGCCGCACAAGAGCGCCGCAGTCACCCTCAGCGCTGCGCCGCGCGCGCCCCAACGGCCGCCAGCTCGCGCTTGCGACGTTCGTCGGCAGCATGGATGGCGGCCTTCTGGGCTTCGCCCAGCGGCTCTCCGAGATCCTGTTCGAGCGCCGCCAGCAGACGCGCCACCGTTGCGGTGATGCGACGCTCGTCGGGCATCGCCTCGCGCACCCGTGCCGCGGGCACGCCGACGATGGCGGCAACCTCGGCGACGAAGCGATCCTCGACGTTGCGGCTCTCCGCCTTCGCCCACGCACTCTGGGCCGGCGTCAGCGCGCCCTGTGCATGGGCGGCGGGCAAGGCCGCCGCCAGGCAGCCGATCAGCAGGACATGCAGGAATTGGCGTCTCATGGCAGCAGGATAGTCGAACCGGTGGTGCGGCGCCCTTCCAGCGCACCGTGGGCGGCGGCCGCGTCGGCAAGCGCGAAACGCTGATTGACTTCTATCTTCACCTGCCCGCCCGCCACCACGGCGAAGAGCTCGGCAGCCATGGCGAGCAGATCCTCGCGGCCTGCGGTATAAGTGAACAGCGTCGGGCGGGTGAGGAAGAGCGAGCCCATCTTGGCGAGCAGGCCGATGTCGAAGGGCGGCACCGGACCGGAGGCGGCGCCGAACAGCACCATGGTGCCGAGCGGGCGCAGGCAGGCCAGCGAATCCATGAAGGTGTCCGCACCGATCGAGTCGTACACCACCGGCACGCCGGCGCCGCCGGTGATTTCGCGCACCCGTTCGGCGAACTTCTCGCGGGTGTAGACGATGGGGTGGTCGCAGCCGTGCGCGCGCGCCAGTGCGGCCTTCTCGTCGGAGCCGACGGTACCGATCACCGTGGCGCCGAGTGCCTTGGCCCACTGGCAGACGATGAGGCCGACGCCGCCGGCCGCGGCGTGGATGAGGATGGTGTCGCCGGCCTGCACGCGGTAGGTGCGGCGCAGCAGGTATTGCGCGGTGAGACCCTGCAGCATCATCGCCGCGCCCTGTTCGAAGGACAGCGCGGCGGGGAGCTTCACCAGGCGGTCGGCGGCGATGTTGCGCACCTCGGCGTAGGCGCCCAGCGCGCCGCCGGCATAGGCCACGCGGTCGCCGGCGCTGAGATCGGTCACCCCATCGCCCACCGCCTCGACCACACCCGCGCCTTCGAGGCCGATGCCCGAGGGCAGCGGCACCGGGTAGAGGCCGCTGCGGTGGTAGGTGTCGATGTAGTTCAGACCCACCGCATGGTGGCGCACCCGCGCCTCGCCGGGGCCCGGCGCGGCGACATCGACGGCCTCCCACTGCAGCACTTCAGGGCCGCCGGTGCGGTGAAAGCGGATGGCCTGGGGCATGGTCTGTCTCCTCTGTCTGGGGTGGCGGATGGCGTGGATTATCACGGCAGAAAGGACAACGGCGCCACTCTCGGAAACCCGAAGGTGGCGCCGTTGTGTGCGCGTGCGCGCCCTGCGGGATCAGCCCTGGGCTTGCAGGCGCTGTTCGGCGGCATCCACCACCGATACCGCGGTGATGTTAACCAGCCGGCGGACGGTCGCCGAAGGGGTGAGGATGTGTACCGGCAGTGCGGCGCCGAGCAGCATCGGGCCCACCGAAACGCCATCGCCGTTGGCGATCTTCATCAGATTGAAGGAGATGTTGGCAGCGTCGAGGTTGGGCATCACCAGCAGGTTGGCTTCGCCCTGCAGGGTGGATTCCGGATGCACCTTGGCGCGGATCTCGGCGCTCAGCGCGGCGTCGCCGTGCATCTCGCCATCGCAAAGCAGATCCGGTTCGGAGACACGCAGGATGTCGCGCGCTGCACGCATCTTGCGCGCCGAGGCCGACGAGGAACTGCCGAAGTTGGAGTGCGAGAGCAGCGCCAGGCGCGGTTCGATGCCGAAGCGGCGCAGTTCGTCGGCTGCCATGCGGGCGATCTCGGCCACTTCCTCGGCGTTGGGGCTCTCGTTCACATAGGTGTCGGTAACCGCCAGCACGCGCTTGGGCAGGAGCAGGATGTTCATCGCCGCGAACTGCTTGCAGCCGGGCTTGAGGCCGATGACGTCCTGGACCTGCTTGAGGTGGTAGTCGTAAGTGCCGAAAGTGCCGCACACCAGCGCATCGGCATCGCCGGTACGCAGCAGCATGCAGCCGATCAGCGTGGTGTCGCGACGCATCTTGGCCTTGGCGATGTCCGGGGTGACGCCGTCGCGACTCATCAGGCGGTAGTACTCCTGCCAGAGTTCGCGGTAGCGCGGGTCGGACTCCGGGTTGACGATGTCGAAATCGCGCTCCGGCACCAGATTGAGGCCGATCTTCTTGATGCGCATCTCGATCACGCCGGGACGGCCAATGAGAATGGGCCGCGCCAGGCCTTCGTCGATCACCACGCGGGCGGCGTGCAGCACGCGCTCATCCTCGCCTTCGGCGTACACCACGCGCTTCTGCGCCAGCGGCACGCGCTTGGCGGCGGAGAACACCGGCTTCATGATGATGCCGGACTGGTAAACGAAGTCGGTGAGGCTGGCGACGTAGGCGTCGAAGTCCTCGATCGGTTTGGTGGCGACCCCGGAGTCCATCGCCGCACGGGCCACTGCCGGAGCGATCTTGACGATCAGGCGCGGATCGAAGGGCTTGGGAATGATGTACTCGGGGCCGAAGGACAGTTCCGCACCACCGTAGGCGGAGGCGACGATGTCGTTCTGCTCGGCCTGGGCAAGTTCGGCGATCGCCTTCACGCAGGCCAGCTTCATCTCCTCGTTGATGGTGCTGGCGCCGACGTCGAGCGCACCACGGAAGATGAAGGGGAAGCACAGTACGTTATTGACCTGGTTCGGGAAGTCGGAACGGCCGGTGGCAATGATGCAATCCGGGCGCACCGCCTTGGCGTCGGCGGGAAGAATCTCCGGATTGGGGTTGGCGAGCGCGAAGATCAGCGGCTGCGCAGCCATCTTCTGCACCATCTCGGGCTTCAGCACGCCGGCGGTGGACAGTCCAAGGAAGACGTCCGCGCCGACGATGGCGTCGGCCAGGGTGCGCGCGTCGGTGACCTGGGCGTAGCGCGCCTTGTTGGCCTCCATCTTCTCGTCGCGGCCCTGGTAGATGACGCCCTTGGAGTCGCACACGAAGACGTTCTCGCGCTTCAGCCCCAGGCCCACCATCAGGTCAAGGCAGGCGATGGCCGCGGCGCCGGCGCCTGAGCACACCAGCTTGACCTTGCCGATGTCCTTGCCGATCAGCTTCAGGCCGTTGATCAGGCCGGCCGCGGAGATGATCGCGGTGCCGTGCTGATCGTCGTGAAAGACCGGGATCTTCATGCGCTCGCGCAGCTTCTGCTCGATGTAGAAGCACTCCGGCGCCTTGATGTCCTCAAGGTTCACACCACCGAGTGTGGGTTCCAGCGCGGCGATGATGTCGATCAGCTTGTCGGGGTCATTCTCTGCCAGTTCGATGTCGAAGACGTCGATGTTGGCGAACTTCTTGAACAGGCAGCCCTTGCCCTCCATCACCGGCTTGGAGGCCAGCGGGCCGATGTTGCCCAGCCCCAGCACCGCGGTGCCGTTGGTGATCACCGCCACCAGGTTGCCACGGCTGGTGAGCTCGCGCGCCTCGGCGGGATCGGCGACGATGGCGTCGCAGGCCGCGGCAACGCCGGGCGAATAGGCCAGCGCCAGATCGCGCTGGTTGGTGAGGCCCTTGGTCGGCACCACCGAAATCTTGCCCCGCGTCGGTGCACGGTGATAGTCGAGCGCCGCGGCGATGAAATCCTGATCCATTGTTCTCCCTCTCGGAATGGGTGCGGTAGTCTTGCGTCAGTACGCGTCAGCGCAATGGTGGGCGCATGAAACCGCCTCGCCTATTGCGAACATCCGCAGCTGTTCGGGTTATGGTGGATGAGCGGCGCTGTTCGCGCGCCCTCCTGCCGCGGAGCGGGCCGCCAGCGGCCCGCATGACGCCGGCTTCGGGGAGTGGGCCGGAGCGTGCATGACTGACGAGCACGGAGTGTACTCCACGGCGGCCTGCTTGGGCAGGGGCGCCATGCGCGAGTACGGAAGCAATGTGTCTACGTATTTCACGCAGAATGTGAAATAGTTCCGCCAAGCTGCTGTTTTGTTGATGCAATGACGGTCTTCAGCTATCACCAAAGTCCGAAGATCGCAATAATGTGCAAAATCGGATGCATAATCGGCACTGCGTGCCACTGCCAGTAATCGTCTTACACGAGGAGCACAGCGAGCTTGTTGGGCAAACTTTTCCGCAGCAGGAGAAGAGGCACCAGCCTCGACCAGGTCGGGGTCGTCATCGATGCCGAGGGCGTGCTTGCGCTGGCCCTGCGCCGCAGCGACGGCCAGCGCCCGCAACTGCTGTCGGTGTTCGCCGGCAACGTCGCAGAGCTCGCTGGCTGGGTGGCCGCTCATTCGCTGCAAGGCGCGCCCACGGCCCTGGTGCTGGAGCACGGCAGCTACGGCATCCACCAGCTCGAGCGCCCCGAGGTGCCCGCCGAAGAGCTGCGCGACGCCCTGCGCTGGAAACTCAAGGACCTCCTCGATTACTCCCCCGCGGAAGCGGTGATCGATTTCTTCGAAACCCCGCCCGCACGCCAGAAGCGTATCGAACCGGTGCAGGTGGTGGCCGCCCGCCGCGCCCTGCTGAAGACGCGCCTTGCCGAGCTTGGCGGCGCCGGACTGGAGTTGGTGCGCATCGACATCCCCGAGTTTGCCCTGCGCAATCTGGTCAGTCGCGCACTGGCCGCCAGTGAAACCACCGCCGTGCTCTACCTGCAGGCCCAGCGCGGGATGCTGGCGATCTGCCGCGACGACCGTTTCTACATGGCGCGCGCGCTCGACCACGGCCTGCGCAGCCTGGGCCAGGGCGGCGGCGGGGAAGACGGCGGGCTGAGCACGTGGTCGGACATCGACGACCGCATCGCCCTCGAAGTGCAGCGCACCATGGACTACTATGACAGCCATTTCGGCCACGCCCCGGTGAAGCGCCTGCTGCTGCCCGGCACCCACCCCGGACTCGACCGCCTCGCCGGCTACGCCGCCACCGCGCTGGGCATCGCCGCCGAGCGCGCCGGCGCAGCGCAGCTATGCAGCGCTGCCGACGCCCTCGACAGCGACGACGAACGCCTGCCGCTGGCCATCGGCGGGGCACTGGGAATCGACTAGGGCCGCCATGCGCCAGCAAATCAACCTCTTTCAGGACGAACTGCGCGAACGCAAGGCGGTGCTGCCGGGCCGCCAGGTGGTCTTCGCCCTGCTTGCCGTCAGCGCGCTGTGCGTGCTCGCCGCGCTGTGGATGGCGCAGCGTGCCGCCACCCCGCGCGACGAACTGCTGCGTGTGAATGCCGCACTCGCCGAACGCCAGGCCAGCGTCGCCGAACTTGGCGAACGCCTTGAGGCGCGCCAGCCCGATGCCGCCCTCGCCGAGCAGGCTCGCCATCTCGAACGCCGCCTGCAGCACCTGCGCCGGCTGGTCGACATCGCCAGCCGTCCCGCCGCCGACGCGCCGCTGTCCACCTTCGTTGCCGGCCTCGGCCGCCAGCGCCCACAGGGGCTGTGGCTGCGCGGCGTGCATATCGGCAACGGCGGTGCCGACCTCGTCCTTCATGGCAGCGTCATCGACGCCGACCTGTTGCCGGTCTATCTTGAAGGGCTGGGCCGTGAGAAGGCGTTTGCCGGGCTCAGCTTCGGCGAGCTCGACATCGTCCGCGGCGGCAACGGCGGACGCTGGCTCGATTTCCGCGTCATTGCCGGCTGCAGGCACGGCGGATGCACCACGGACGGCGGGGAGGTGCGATGAAACAGGCCTGGAACACCCTCCTCGCCCGTCTCGACGCGCGCACCGTGCGCGAGCGCGCCCTGCTCCTCGGCGCCCTCGCGGCACTGCTGATCTTCGTCACCGACAGTCTCTTCATCGCCCCGGCCCAGCGCAGCTGGCGCAGCGACAGCGCGCGTCTGGCCGAGGCCCGTACCCAGCTCGCCACCCTCGATGCGCAGCAGGCAATGCTGCAGGCCGAGCTCGAGCTCGACCCCGATGCCGCCGTAAAGGCACGCATCGCCGCCCTGCAGCGCGAAGCCAGCGCGACCGGGGTGCGTCTGCAGGAAGCCAGCGCACGTTTCATCAGCGCCACCGAGATGACCCGCGTGCTGCGCGCTCTGGTGTCGCAGACCGGTGGTCTCAACCTGCACGGCCTGCGCAGCCTGCCGGCGCAGCCCGTACTCGAACGCCCTGCCGCCGCCGACACTGAAGCAGCGCCGGCGGACGCCGGCCCGGGCATCTGGCGGCGCGGCGTGGAGCTCGATCTGCGCGGCGAATACGCTGCCCTGCTGGCCTACCTCGGTGCCATCGAGGTCCTGCCGTGGACGCTGGGCTGGGAACTCCTCAGCATCGCCGGCGATGCCGATGGCCAGGCGCGCTTCACCCTGCGCCTGTACACGCTCAGCCTCGACGAGGAGTGGATCGGTGTCTGAACCCGCGCGTCTGCTGCTCACCCTGGCACTGCTCTGGCCGCTCACCGGCAGCGCTGCCGACGGTCCCGTTCCCGCCCCCATTCCCGATCCCCTGCGCCCGCCCGCGGGACTGTTCGCCCCCGCCGCAGCGGCGGCCGCAGCGACACCCGCGGACGCCCTCGTCCTGCAGGCCACGCGCATCGGCGCCGACGACCGCTACGCGGTGCCCGCCGCCCACGCGCCGGTCCTCGCGGACGAGGGC
>WPCG01106104.1_pt1 | contig 15422 bp, 13 predicted proteins | sample 5403311 | NCBI WGS metagenome assembly WPCG01 (sample SAMN12869467, study PRJNA574797) | sludge metagenome | isolation source: wastewater treatment of Control | place: China:Beijing | collected 2019-05-17 | reverse complement strand
CTGGAGTCGCGCAGGCGACGGCAGGCCAGCCACGCCAGCGCCAGGCAGGTCAGGCTGAACACGGCCTGCGCCGCGGCGCTCTCTACGGACCAGCCGAACAGGTTGGGTGGGGGTACCAGCAGGCCGGCGGCACCGCCGGTGAGCGTGCTCCAGCGCACCAGCACTTCCTCGACAATGAGAGCGAAGGCCAGCGTGCTCATTGCAAAATACAGACCGCCCAGCCGTTGCGCGGGCAGGCTGGCCAGCCAGCCGCCGGCCATCCCGGCCAGCACCGCCAGCGGCAGGGCGAGCAGGGCGGGCACGCCGTGGCGTACCAGCAGCGCCTGCACGTAGGCGCCGAGCGCGAGCAGGGCGCCCTGGCCGAGGGAGATCTGTCCGGCTTGCCCGACGATGATCACCACCCCCAGCCCGGCGATGGCGAAGGTGGCGACCATGGCGAGCTGGGCGAGGGCGTAGTCGACGCCCAGTGCAGCCAGCACCACGGCGATGCCGAGCACGGCGGCGACGGTGTTGCGTAGTGCCGCCGGCAGCGCCAGCACGGCGTGTATCGCCTTCATCGGCGCAACTGCCGCAGTGCCGTGCCGAGGCCGCCGGGAAAGAGCAGCAGGGCAGCCATCAGCAAGGCATAAGGCACCACGTCCTTGCCGCCCTCCGGCAGCAGCAGGCCGGCAAGCGCTTCCGCAACGCCAATGAAGATGCCTGCCAGCAGCGCTCCCGGCAGGCTGGTCATGCCCCCCAGTACCGCGGCGGGGAAGGCCTTCAGGGCGATCAGTCCCATGCCCAGATGCACGAAGGTGATCGGTGCCAGCAATACCCCGGCGATGGCGGCGAGGGCGGCGCCGAGACCCCATGCGAGGGTGTGCATGGCGGCCACCGGAATGCCGACGAGGGCGGCACCCTGAGGATTCTCCGAACACGCGCGCAGCGCCAGCCCGGCACGGGTGTGGCGGAAGAACAGGCTCAGGGCGCCAGCCACGGCGACGGTGGCGACGATCACCAGCAGATGCTGCGGGGCGATCGCCAGCGCGCCCAGGCGCAGCGGTTCATCTCCGAAGGGCAGGGCGAGGCGGTGCATGCCGTGACTGGCAGCCGGTACCGTGGTCACCGCGCCACGCATGATCAGGCCGAGCCCGAAGGTGAGCAGCACCGCGGTGAGATGGGGCTGGCCGAGGGCGCGCCGCAGCACGCTGCGTTCCAGCCCCGCACCGAGGGCGGCAACGAGGACGACGCCGCAAAGGATGGCTGGCAGCAGGGGCAGGCCGAGGCCGACGTTGAGGGCGAGGACGGTGAAGCCGCCGACCATCAGCACCTCGCCCTGCATGAAGCTGACCGCGGCGGTGGCCTTGTAGATGAGCACGAAGGACAGCGCCACCAGCCCGTAGACGCAGCCGATGGCGATTCCGCTGGTGAGAACCTGGACGAAACTGAGCATGGGAAGGAAGGATAGCTGCTACGCCGCCCGCCGCCCAGTGCCGGAGCGGGATTCCCGCAATGGCCGTGAACCCGGAGGTGATGCTAAGTTGCGCCCATGGACATCAGCATCGATATCGACATCGAAACCCTCATCTACGGCATCGCCCTCGCCGGGGTGGCGGTGAACGCCGCCGCCGGGGTACTGGAGGCGGGGCGCAAACCCTTCGACCTTTTCGGCATGGTGGTCGTGGCGCTGGCCGCTGCGCTCGGTGGGGGCTCGCTGCGCGACGTGCTGCTCGACCGCACGGTGTTCTGGATTGCCGACCAGAGCTACCTGATCGCCGCCATCGTCGCCGGACTCGCGACCTTTGCGCTGGTGCGCGTGGTGCGCCTGCCGGCCCGTCTGTTCCTGATCCCCGATGCCATCGGCCTGGCCCTGTTCACCGTCAGCGGTACCCAGGCCGCGCTGGCCATGGAGGCGCCCTGGCTGGTGGCGGTGCTGATGGGCGTGATCACCGGGGTGTTCGGCGGCATCGTCCGCGATGTGCTGTGCAACGAGGTGCCGCTGGTGTTCTCCAGCGAACTGTATGCCACCGCCTCTTTCCTCGGTGCGCTGCTGCTCGTCGGCCTCGTCGCCTGGGGGGTGTCGGCAGGCTGGGCGGCGCTCGCCGCCGGCACGCTGGTGTTGCTGGTGCGCCTGCTCGCCCTGCGCCTGCGCTGGCGTCTGCCGGTATTCATCGCGCGGCCCTGAACGGGGGCGTGCCGGTGTCTGCCCCGGCCGCCCTGGGTGCGCCCTAAGGCAGGCGCAGAAGGATGCGCAGTTCCGCGGTCGCGGCGTCGACCGGCAGGTAGCCGATGGCATCGGGGTTGTCACCCAGGCGGCGGCGCAGGTCGGCGATGCTGGCCGCCTCGAAGGGCGGCAGGGCGCGTCCGGAGAAGACCTGGCGCGACCACCAGGCGCGCACCTGGGCGGGTTTCTTGGCGGTGAGCAGGAAGTAGAAGCGGTCGCGCTCGGCACCGCGCGGCAGATCGAGGAGCTGCACGGCGTGACCGTCGGCGGTGGTGCTGCGGCGGCCGAGGAAGAGTTGCTCGGCGAGGTCGCGGCTGAGTTCGCCGAAGCTGCTGGCGGCACCGGCGACGATGACGAACTCGGCGCGCACCGCAGTGCTCGTCAGCAGGCCGAAGGCGAGGAGCAGCAGGAATCGGCGCATGATGTTCAGAAGACCATGTCGATCGCGACGCTGAGCACATTCACCCGCCGCCCGCCCGGCGCCCGGCCGCCTTCTTCTGGGTAGAAGGACCCCCAGGCCTGGCGGCCGATGCGGGCGTGGGTGAGCTGCGCCTTGAGCGCCAGTGCGCTGTCCAGATCCCAGCGCAGCCCCAGGGTGAGGCTGCGCTGGGCATCCGAACGTGAGGCCAGATAGGCATCGAAGGCGCCCTGCAGCGCGGCAGGGGGCGCCAGGCTGGTGATCGCGTGATCCTGGCGCTGGCTGGCGAGTACGACATAGGGCAGCACGCTGCCAGCGCGATAACCTGCGCTCAGGTACCAGGCGTGGGCGCTGTCCACGTAGCGGTCGCTGCGGCGACGGACGTATTCGCCGATGAGCTGGTGACGGCCGTCGTCCCAGTGCACGCCGAACGAAGTGAACGCCGCGCGCCCGCGCCGGCCGGAGAGCTCGTCGGCGAGTGTGTCGTAGGCCGGGCCGGCGAGTGCCAGGGCGGCGCTGAGGGCACGGAAGCCGCTGTCCTTCCAGCGCACCGCCAGACGTCCCTGGCCGTGGCCGAGGTGGACGCTGAGCGCATCCCGGCTGGCAGTGAGGTTGATCCCGCGGACGCCGTGCAGGCGCGCCTTGCCACCGCCGAGCAGGTCGATCGAGCCGCCGCCGTAATAGGGCTGCAGCTCGACCGACCATGCACCGGCGCTGGCGTGCACCAGCATGTCGATGCCGTCGGCACTGGCGAAGGGGTTGAGGCTGTAGACCTCGGTCGGCGGGCGCACCCAGGGGTGGGCGTAATTGACCCGCAGGGTGTCGGAGAACATGAAGAAAGGTACCCGCAGGCGGCCGGCGCGTACGCTCACACCCTCCGCCGGGCTGTGGCGGAAGAAAGCCCACGACAGCTGCGGGCGGTGATCGCCGTGAGGGTTGCGCTTGGCGGTCATCTGTACGGTGAGGTCACTGGCCTTGCTCAGGCGCAGGCTGCCCTGCAGGCCGATGACGCTGTCGGCACCGTAGTCCACCCGTTGGCGGGCGGGGTCGTTGAAGTCGGCGCCGTAGAAGTGCAGGTCGCCGCGATCCGCCATTACCGCACCGAGTGTGGCGAAGCCGGACAGCTGCAGCGCCGGCAGCAGGGCATCGTCGGCGTGTGCGGCGGGGCTCAGGGCCAGCCACAGGGCGAGGAGATGGCGTCGCTTCATGGCGGCGGCGCATTGCGCAGCAGCCCGGCAATGCCCTCGGCGGGCAGCGGCCGCGAATAGAGGTAGCCCTGGCCGTAGTCGCAGCCCATGGCGAGCAGCAAATCGTGCTGCAGGGGGGATTCGATGCACTCGGCGACCACGGTCATGCCGAGGTCGTGGGCCAGCTCGATGCTGCGCCTGACGATGGCGCCGAGGCGCGGGGTGTCGGCGAGGGTGCGCACGAAGGAGCCGTCGAGCTTGAGAACATCGCAGGGGATGGTGTGCAGGTAGCTGAGCGTGGAGTACCCGGTGCCGAAGTCGTCGATCATCACCTTCATCCCCGCATCGCGCAGGGTGCGCAGCATGGCCGCTGCCGGGCCGCTGGGTTCGGCCAGCGCGCTCTCGGTGATCTCCACCCGCACGGCTTCGATGGGCAGGCCGTGGCGGGCGATGGTGCCGAGGATGTCGGTGGTCAGGCCGACGACCTGGAACTGACGGGCCGACAGGTTGACGCTCACCGGCGGCAGTGCGTCGCTGCCGAAGAGTTTGCGCCAGCGCACGATGTCGGCGCACACCTGTTCCAGTACCTGCATGCCGAGTTCGTGGATGAGGCCGAGCGATTCGGCCAATGTGACGAAGGCCAGCGGTGACAGCAGCCCTTTTTGCGGATGCTGCCAGCGCACCAGCGCCTCGAGGCTGCGGGGGGCGCCGCTGTGCAGGTCGACGATGGGCTGGTAATGCACCGTGAGGCCGCCGTCGCGCAGCGCTGCGCGCAGTTCGGATTCGAGCTGCAGGGCCTGCAGGGTCTGGGTGTGCATGCCGGCTTCGAAGATGGTTACCGGTTCGTCGCTGCTGCGCCGGGCGCGGTGCAGGGCGTTGTCGGCATCGCGCAGGATGGCTTCGCCGTCGTCGTGGTAGTCGTCGCTCAGTGCCACGCCGATGCGCGCCCGCGGATGGATCGTGTGTCCGGCGACCACCGCCGGCTCGGCAAGGCCTTCGCGCAGGCTGGCAGCGAGGCGGCTGGCCTCGTTGCGTTCGCCGATGTCGCTCAGCAGCACCGCGAACTGGTCGCCGCCGATGCGTGCGGCAATGTCGCCGCTGCGCAAGTGGCGGGCGATGCGGTCGGCGATGCGGCGCAGCAGTTCGTCGCCGGCGACATGGCCGAAGCTGTCGTTGACGAGCCGGAAGCGTTCGAGGTTGATGGTCAGCACGGCGAAGTGGAAATCGTCGCTGCGCCGTTGACGGCCGAGCGCGCTGTTGAGGTGTTCGACGAACAATGCGCGATTGGGCAACGAGGTCAGGCCGTCGTGGAGGGCGTCGTGGAGCAGGCGCTGCTGCGCCTGGCGGCGAACATGCACGTCGGCGATCGAGCCTGCCATGCGGAAGGCGCGACCGTCGGCGCCGCGCAGGGCGACGCCGCGGGTGAGGATCCAGCGGTAGTCGCCGCTGGGCAGGCGGACGCGGTGTTCGAGCATGAACTGGGCGCTGTCGCCCTTCAGGTGTTCGACGAGCTGGGTGTTGAAGCGTCCCTTGTCGTCGGGATGGAGGTAGCCGAGGAGCTCTTCAGGAGGGAGCGGACCGTCGTGCATGCCGCGACCGACGATCTCGGCGAAGCGCGGCGAATGGTAGAAGGTGCCGGCAGCGAGGTCCCAGTCCCACAGGCCGTCGTTGGCGCCGTGGATGGCGAGGGCGTAGCGCTCCTCGCTGGCGTGCAGGCGGCTGGCGGTGCTTTCCAGCTCGCGCACGCGCCCCTGCAGGCGCTCCGCCATGATGTTGAAGCGGCGGGCGAGATCGGCGAGTTCGTCGTTGCCGCATTCCGGCAGGCGGTGTTCGAGGTGGCCCTCGGCAAGGGCCTGGCTGCCGTCGAGCAGGCGTCCGAGGTTGCGCGTGAGGAGGTAGCCGATCGCCGCCAGCAGCACCAGGGTGAGGCCCACTACGGCGAGCGCGATGATGCCGCCCTGTTCAAGGATGGCGCGGCGGGCGTGGATGAGATTGGCGGCGGAGACGCCGAACTGCAGGCTGCCGACTTCGTTGCCCGGAAGCAGCAGCGGGCGGCGGACGTGGATGAAGCCACCGTCCATGCCGCCGAGGATGCCTGCGGCAGCGGGGCTGGCGCCGCCGTTGGATCCCGTCTCGCCGGCGTCGAGCAGCAGGCTGCCGTCGGCGCGGGCGATGCGCACATAGGTGAGGCCTTCGCCGGCGTCGGCAAGCAGCTCGTCGAGGATGTCCTGCAGGGCCTCGTAGTTGCCGTGCTCGCCATGCACGACGGCCATGCTGTGCAGCATCACGGTGTGCTGCTCGATGAGGGTGTCGAGGGTGGCCGACGCCGCGCCATCCATCAGGCGAACGCTGTTGGCCAGCAGCAGGGTGAGCAGGACGACCTGCACGACCGTGCTCGCCAGCAGCAGGCGGATGCGTATCGAGGTGCGGTGGAGGGGTAGTTGCAAGGCACGGACCGACGGCTGGTAGCGTGCCGGGATAGTGCCCCAATGCGATCGTGCTGACTAGAGTGTAAGTAAAAATCTTACATGTAACAGACGAAAATTCCCATTCGCACAGCCCCGTTCAGCGTCGTCCCTGCCGTCTTACCGCCGCCGAGGCGTCGATACGGCCGCTGGCGGCAAAGGCTTCGAGGTTCTGTTCGATGCGCTCGGGGTCGTAGAGATAGTTCACCATCATCCCCCAGGATTGCGCCAGACCTTTCGGTGAGGTGTCTGCCTGCCAGTTCAGGCGTTCGACGCGGGCGCCGTTGCCGAGGTGGAAGCGTGCCACTGCATCGACCGGCCGGCCCTTGTGCTGGGCATGCAGAAGGTAGTCGGCGGCGACGCGCTGGAGCGGGTCGCGCAGGGCGTCGACGAGCGCGGCATTCTGCGCCCATGCCGGTTCGGCGAGGACTTCGGCGAGGCGCTCGGGATCGGCGCCGGCGGTGGCCAGGCGCTTGCGGTCGCGTTCGGTGAGCGCGCCGGCGAGGGCCTCCGGCTGGCGCAGCGCCCATCCCGCCAGCCCGGGGATGGGCGAGAGGGTGGCGAAGGTTTCCAGGCGCGGGAAGTCGCGCTTGAGGTCCTCAACCACGCGCTTGAGCAGGAAGTTGCCGAAGGACACCCCGCGCAGCCCTGCCTGGGTATTGCTGATCGAATAGAACACCGCCACCCTCGCCTTGTGCGGGTCGAGCACTGGCGCATGCTCGTCGAGCAGCACCTGGACGTTGTCGGCGAGCGTTTCGAGCAGTGCCACCTCGACGAAGATCAACGGTTCCAGCGGCATGCGCGGATGGAAGAAGCCGTAGCAGCGGCGGTCGGCACCGAGGCGGTTCTTGAGGTCGGTCCAGGAGCGGATCTCGTGTACGGCCTCGTACTCGACCAGCTTCTCGAGCAGCGCCGCAGGGGATTCCCAGGTGATGCAGCTCAGTTCCAGGAAGCCGACGTCGAACCATGCCGCCAGGCGTGCTTCGAGCTCGCGGTCGAGCGGCTTGAGCTCGGGGTCGTCACGCAGGAAGCGCAGCAGGTCGGCGCGCAGGTCGACGAGGAACTTCACGCCCTGCGGGATGGCGTTGAACTGGGTGAGGATGCGGATGCGCGCCGAGCGCATGGCGGCGCGCAGTTCGGCTTCGGCATCCCATTGACGCGAGCTGCCGACAGCGTCCTGGAAGGCCTGATGGGCGGCCGCGACGCGCTGTGGATCGGGGCCGAATTCGACTGCGATGATGCGCAGGAAGGCGTGCCTGCCGCCGTCGTCGAGGCGCAGGTAGGTTTCCGCCAGGCGCGCGGCACGCTGCCGGGTGGAGATCTCCCCGCCACGCCCTTCGGCACATTCGCGCAACTGCTCGCGGATGCGCTCGAGGGTGCGTTCGGTGGGTTCGTTGCGCCGCGCGGTGGCGCTGGCCATCAGCTCGCGCATGCGCGAGAGGCTGCGGGAGACGAGTCCGGGTGCCATGATCGGGAGCGGTGGTGGACAATGAGCCGATCATACCGCGCGCCGTGTGGCCGTGGCAGCGTCGTGCCGCTGCCGACGGTCGGGATGCGCCGGATGATGACGATGGAGAGTAAGATTGGGGCCATCAACGGAAGGGCCGATCGATGACTTACCGCAATCTGCCGCCGCTACCCTCGTCGCTGCGCATTGCCCTGGCCATCGCGCTGATCTATGCGGGCGTGGCGGTGGCATGGATCCTCTATTCCGACACCCTGCTCGCGGTGTGGGTGCAGGAGCCCGCGCGGCTGACCCAGCTGCAGACCTACAAGGGCCTGTTCTTCGTGCTGTCCACGGCGCTGCTGCTGTTCCTGGCGATGTGGCTGGCGCTGCGCCGGCAGGCCGCCCTGCAGCGCACCCTGAGCGACCGCGAGACGGCCTTCCAGCTCGCCATGCGGGCCTCCGGCATGGGCGTGTGGGACTACCGTGTCGGCCGCGAGGAGGTCGACACCAGCGCGCAGGTGGCGGCCCTGCTCGGCTATCCCCCGGAGACCTTCCGTGAGAGTGTGGCGGCCTGGCAGGAGCGTCTCCATCCGCAGGACCGCGACATGGCACGGCGGCAGTTCCGCGCCTACATGGAGGGGCGCACGCCACGTTACGAGGCCGAGTTCCGCATGCGGCACCGCGACGGCGGCTATCGCTGGTTCCGCTCGACCGGTCAGGTCGTCGAGCGTGACGGCGACGGCAAGCCGACGCGGGTGATCGGCGCCTATCTCGACATTGACGAGCAGCTGCAGACCTGGAAGCGTCTGGCCGAAAGCGAAACGCGCGCGCGTCTGTACCTCGAGCGCATGCCCATCGGCTGCATGATCACCGATACCGACTGGCGCATCATCAGCTGCAATCCAGCCTTCGAGCGCATGTTCGGCTATGGCGCCGGCGAGCTGATCGGGCGCACCGCCTTCGATACCATCATCGCCGAGAGCGCCCGCGGGCAGACCGAGGTGGTGCTGGCGCGCTTGCGCAGCGGCAGTTTCGACACCCACAACATCAACGAGAACCGCACCCGCGACGGCCGCAGCCTGCTCTGCGAGTGGTTCAATACGCCGATCCGTGACGCTGACGGCAAGGTCGTGCAGTTGCTGGCGATGGCCATCGACATCACCCGTCGTGACGCCACCGACCGTGCCCTCGCCGACAGCTACCGCCATCTCAGCGAACTCTCCGCCCGCCTGATGCAGGTCCAGGAGGATGAACGCCGCCGCCTCGCGCGCGAACTGCACGACGAGGTCGGCCAGCAGCTCACCGCGGTGAAGCTCAACCTGCACGCCATCGGCCGTGTGGCGGAGGACGACATTACCCGCGCGCGGGTGGATGACTGCGTGGACATCGTCGACCTCACCATTGCGCGCATCCGCTCGCGTGCCCTCGAACTGCGTCCCGCCATGCTTGATGACCTCGGCCTCGGTGCGGCACTGGCGTGGTATTGCCGCAGCGCTGCCGAACGCGCCGGGGTGGCGGTCGAGCTGCTCGGCGGGGATGGGCTGGAGCGCTTCGACGAGGCCGTCGAGACGGCTGCCTTCCGCATCGTCCAGGAAGCCGTCAACAATGCCCTGCGCCATGGGCCGCCGACGCGCGTGGAGGTGGAAGTGCACCACGACGGCCATGTCCTCGAACTGAGCATTGCCGACGATGGCAGCGGCTTCGATGCCGCTGCGCTGCGCAATGGCGGCGGCCTTGGCCTGGCCGGGATGCGCGAGCGCACCGAGCTGCTTGGCGGGCATTTCGCCATCGACAGCGCGACGGGGGCGGGCACCCGCATCCATGCCCGCCTGCCGGCACCGCCGCGCGCGGAGGCCGATTGAGCGCGCGGGTGCTGCTGGTCGATGACCATGCCCTGGTGCGCAGCGGTCTGCGTGCGCTGATCGGCGGCTTTGCCGGCTTCGAGGTCGTCGGCGAGGCCGCCGATGGGCGTGCGGCGCTGGCGCTGGTGGAACAACTGGCGGTGGATGTGGTGGTGATGGACCTTTCCATGCCCGGGCTCAACGGCATCGAAGCCACCCGGCGGCTGCGCGCCGGGCTGGCAGACTGCCCGGTGGTGGTGCTGTCCATGCACACCGAACCCGACTACCTCGATCAGGCGCTCGCTGCCGGCGCCCGCGCCTACGTCGTCAAGGATGCCGCACCGGCCGAGCTGGAAGCTGCCCTGCGCGCCGCACTGCGTGGCGAGCGCTTCCTCTCGCCGCAGGTCGCCGGGCGGGTAGGGGCCGCGCACGGCGGCAGCCGCACGCCGCTGACTGCCCGTCAGCGCGAGATCCTGCGGCTCATCGCGGAGGGCTGCAGCACCCGCGAAATCGCCACCCGTCTGCACATCAGCGTCAAGACGGTGGAGACCCACCGTGCCCAGATCATGCAGCGCCTGGACATCTTCGACATCGCCGGGCTGACCCGCTATGCCATGCGCACAGGCCTGGTGTAGCCCCCTTCATTGCGTCAAAAGTCACGCCGCGATGAAAAATCAGGGATTCCCCGATGTTGCATGCCGACCGATTCATGCATCATCATGACCATACCATTGCCGTGCTGCCCGTCTGACATGTCCGCTGCCCTCGCCCACAACGCCCGCCTGCCTTCCGGCGCCGCTGCCGGCAAGGCCCCTTTGCGCGTGTTGCTGGCGGCACCGCCGGCCTTGCGCAGTGGTCCGCTGGAGCGCTTCCTCGCCGATTCGCCGGACATCGAACTGGTCGGGTGGACCGACAGCGAGAGCCGCTCCATGCAGCTCTTCTTCCTTCTCGCCCCCGATGTGACGGTGCTCGACTGGCGGATCTCGGTGGCCGAGCCGGCACGCTTCGTCGGCCTGATCAAGCGTGTCGCCCCCTATGCGCGCATCGTCTCGGTGGTGCCGGAGGCCGACTCCGTGCCGGCGCGTGCCGCGCGTGCCCTGGGGGCCGACCAGGTGGTCACCGTCGACGAGCTTCCCGCCTGTCTGAGCGCCCTCGCTGCCGAGGGCGATGCCCTCCCGGCGCGTTATCGCTGAACTGCGCCGGGTGCCTTGCGGCTCGCCGCAAGCAGCCATATCCCGACCGCCACCATCGGCACACACAGCCACTGCGCGGTGCTGAGCCCGGGAACGAGACCGGCGAAGATCCCCGGATCGGGAGTGCGGAAGAACTCCGCGGCGAAACGCAGGCAGCCATAGCCGATCAGGAACACCGCCGATACTGCACGCAGGGGCCGCGGCCGGGCAGCGTACACCCACAGGACGACGAACAGCAGCAGACCCTCGCCGGCGGCCTGGTAGAGCTGCGAGGGGTGGCGGGGCAGCGCATCCACCCACGGGAAGATCATTGCCCACGGCAGCTCGCTGCTCACCGGGCGCCCCCACAGCTCACCGTTGATGAAGTTGCCGATGCGTCCCGCGGCCAGTCCGGTGGGTACCAGCGGGGCGATGAAGTCGGTGACTGCCCAGAAGCCCTTGCCGTGGCGCCGGCCATACAGCCACATCGCCACCAGTACACCGAGGAAGCCGCCGTGGAAGCTCATGCCACCCTTCCAGATCTGCACGATCTCCAGCGGATGGCTGAAGTAGTAGGCCGGCTCGAAGAACAGCACCTCGCCCAGGCGTCCGCCGATGATCACCCCGAGGACACCGTAGAGCAGCAGATCGTCGATCTGCTGGCCGTCCCAGCCCAGTTCCGGGCGCCGCCGCGCATGCAGGCGGCCGAGGACGACGAAGAGCGTGAATGCGAGCAGATACATCAGCCCGTACCAATGCACGCTGAACGGGCCGATGGTGAGGGCGACGGGGTTGAAGTGAGGATGGGTCAGCATGGCCGTGGGGCTTACTCGAACTGGGCGCGGAAGCCGGCGAATTCCTCGCGCAGCGCCTCCACCTCGGCACGCAGGGTGCGCACTTCCTCTTCCAGTTCGGCAATCCGCCCGCGCCCGCCCGGCGTTGCGCTGCCGGTACCTTCGACCATCGCCGGCAGCGCCGCCTCGCCGCCGAGCAGGTGGGCCCAGCGCACCTCCTTGGTTCCCGGCGCGCGCGGCAGGGCGATGGCCATCGGGGGGTACTTTTCCGCCAGATGGTCGAGGATGGCCTCGACCTCGGCAATCTCGCCGAAGCGGTGCATGCGCGCGCAGCGCTGGCGGATCTCGCCAGCGGTCTGCGCACCGCGCAGCAGCAAGGTGGCGAGCACGGCCTGCTCGCCAGGCGGCAGGGAGTGACGGAGGCGGACCTGATGTTCGAACTTGGCCACACGGGCACTGGCCTGGTCGCGTTGCGACACCAGGCGGCGCGCCATCAGGCTGTCAACGGCGTCGCGGACGGCCTCTTCGGAGAGGTTCATCACCGGCTCGCGGCCGGTGAGCTGGTTGCAGCCACCGACCAGCGCATTGAGCGACAGCGGGTAGTTGTCGGGGGTGACGAAACACTTCTCGATCAGTACCCCGAGCACGCGTATCTCTTCGGGGCTGAGGTCGAAGCCCTCGGCGGACGGGGTGGCGGCGGTGTTGTCCATGGCGGCGGCAGACGGTGCGGTAGCGAAGCGCCCCATGATAGCGCAGGGCGCCCCCTTCAGCGCCGCGGGCGGTAGCTGTAGCTGGCCGGCGCGGCGCAGCGCTGACAAGGCTGGACCTCGATGATGGGGTGGTGCAGGTTGGCCAGCCCGGTCAGGCGCGCGCGATAGTCGGCGGGCGAAGCCTGGGCGTGGCTGACCACGCTGACGGTGAGCGTCCACGCCCCCTGGCCGACCGACCACAGGTGCAGATCGACGATGCGGGTGCCGGGCACGCTCTCGATGCGCTCGCGCACTTCCTCGCGCAGGGCCTGCGGGCCTTCGACGTCGAGCAGCACCGCCGCGGTCTGGCGCAGCAGGCCGGCGGCCCAGCGCAGGATGACCAGCGCCGCGACCAGTGCGATCACCGGGTCCAGCCACTGCCAGCCCCACAGCCAGGCTGCCAGCAGGCCGACGATGGCCGCCACTGAAGTCAGCGCGTCGGCAATGACGTGGACCAGCGCCGCGCGCAGGTTGTTGTCCTGCGGGGCATGGGCATGGTGGTGATCGTGTCCGTGGGCATGATCGTGGCCGTGGTCATGAGGGTGGTGATCGTGGCTGCCGGCGAGCAGCCAGGCCGAGAGCAGGTTCACCGCCAGGCCGATCACTGCCACCACCATCGCCTCGACCGCGCGCAGGGGCTGCGGTTCGAGCAGGCGGTGGGTGGATTCGACGATCAGCCACAGCGTCGTGGCGCCGAGGAACAGCGCGCTGGTGAAGGCGGCGAGATCGCCGATCTTGCCGCTGCCCAGGCTCAGACGGCGGTCGCGGGCATGGCGGCGGGCAAGGTAGTAGGCGGCAGTGGCAAGGCCGAGCGCCAGCGCGTGTCCGCCCATGTGCACGCCGTCGGCGAGCAGCGCCATCGAGCCGGTGATCCAGCCCCCGGCAATCTCCGCCACCATCGTCACCAGGGTCAGCACGGTTACCCACAGCGTGCGGGTTTCCGCCTTGCGGCGCGCGCCCTGGCCGAAGTCGTGCGGGTGGCGAGTGCTGCGCGCGGTCTCGCAGGCGGGGGTCAGTGCGGGCAGGGCCTTGCCGTTCATGGGATTTCCGCAGAGGTCGGGCATGTGGAGGTGAGACATCAACGAGAATCATTTTATCCTCCGTGCGCGTCCCCGCAAGCCAGTGGCGCGCGCGCGCCGGCGCTGTACAATCAATCTCTTGTTCGTGCTGCACCCCGCGGAGTCACAGCCATGCCCCAGTACCGTTCCCGTACCTCCACCGCCGGCCGCAACATGGCGGGTGCCCGCGCCCTGTGGCGCGCCACCGGCATGAAGGACGGCGATTTCGACAAGCCCATCATCGCCATTGCCAACAGCTTCACCCAGTTTGTCCCCGGTCACGTGCACCTCAAGGACCTCGGCCAGCTGGTCGCCCGCGAGATCGAGGCCGCCGGCGGGGTAGCCAAGGAATTCAACACCATCGCGGTCGATGACGGCATCGCCATGGGCCACGGCGGCATGCTGTATTCGCTGCCCTCGCGCGACCTCATCGCCGACAGCGTCGAGTACATGTGCAACGCCCACACCGCCGATGCGCTGGTGTGCATCTCCAACTGCGACAAGATCACTCCGGGCATGCTGATGGCCGCGCTGCGCCTCAACATTCCGGTGATCTTCGTCTCCGGCGGGCCGATGGAGGCGGGCAAGGTGAAGTGGGAGAACAAGGTGCTCTCGCTCGACCTCATCGACGCCATGATCAAGGCCGCCGACAAGAACTGCTCCGACGAGGAGGTCGCCGCCGTCGAGCGCTCGGCCTGTCCGACCTGCGGTTCGTGCTCGGGGATGTTTACCGCCAACTCGATGAACTGCCTCACCGAGGCGCTCGGTCTGTCGCTGCCCGGCAACGGCACCACGCTGGCCACCCATGCTGACCGCGAGAAGCTGTTCAGGGAGGCCGGCCGCCGCATCGTCGACCTGGCCCGCCGCTGGTACGAGCACGACGACGCCACGGCGCTGCCGCGTTCGATCGCCTGCTTCGAGGCCTTCGAGAATGCGATGAGCCTGGATGTGGCCATGGGCGGCTCCACCAACACCGTGCTGCACCTGCTGGCTGCGGCGCGCGAGGCCGGGGTGGACTTCACCATGAAGGACATCGACCGCATCAGCCGCCGCGTGCCCTGCCTGTCCAAGGTCGCGCCGGCGGTGGCCGATGTGCACATCGAGGACGTCCATCGTGCCGGCGGCATCATGGGCATCCTCGGCGAGCTCGACCGTGCCGGTCTGCTCCACCGCGACGTGCCTACCGTGCACAGCAAGACCCTCGGTGAGGCGCTGTCGCGTTGGGACATCATGCAGGCCCATGACAAGTCGGTGTTCGATTTCTTCCTCGCCGCCCCGGGGGGTGTGCCCACCCAGGTGGCGTTCTCGCAGAACCGGCGCTGGAACGAACTCGACATGGACCGCGCCCGCGGCGTGATCCGCAACAAGGCCAACGCCTTTACCGCCGATGGCGGGCTGGCGGTGCTGTACGGCAACATTGCCGAGAAGGGCTGCATCGTCAAGACCGCCGGGGTGGACGAGTCGATCTGGAAGTTCACCGGCACTGCGCGCGTGTACGAAAGCCAGGACGACGCGGTGGAAGGCATCCTCGGCGAGCAGGTGCAGGCCGGCGACGTGGTGGTGATCCGCTACGAAGGCCCCAAGGGGGGGCCCGGCATGCAGGAGATGCTCTATCCGACCTCCTATCTGAAGAGCCGTGGCCTCGGCAAGCAGTGTGCGCTGCTTACCGATGGGCGCTTTTCCGGCGGCACCTCCGGGTTGTCGATCGGCCACGCCTCGCCGGAAGCGGCCTGCGGCGGTGCGATCGGCCTCGTCGAGGATGGTGACCGCATCGAGATCGACATCCCCAACCGCCGCATCCACCTCGCGGTGAGCGACGAGGAGCTCGCCCGCCGGCGCGCGGCGATGGAGGCCAAAGGTGCCGCGGCGTGGAAGCCGGCGAACCGCCAGCGCGTGGTCTCTGCCGCGCTGCAGGCCTATGCCGCGCTCACCACCAGTGCCGACACCGGTGCGGTGCGCGACGTCAGCCAGGTCCAGCGCTGAGCGTCGCGGGCGCGCCGGCTCAACTGGCCGGCCCGCCCCGTGCCAGCTCCCGGGGGGGGGGCCGTTGCGCCGCCCGCCCCGCCAATGCCGCCCCGCCCGTCTCGA
>WPCG01167460.1_pt1 | contig 15430 bp, 5 predicted proteins | sample 5403311 | NCBI WGS metagenome assembly WPCG01 (sample SAMN12869467, study PRJNA574797) | sludge metagenome | isolation source: wastewater treatment of Control | place: China:Beijing | collected 2019-05-17 | reverse complement strand
ACGTTGCCGAGCAACGAGAGATGAAAAACAGGTCAGACCGACCTTCTCCAAACCTGGTCATTGCGACGGCTGAAAGGTCTCACGCTCGCCGAGGAGAGAAGGTGCGCGACGTTCATCAGGGTCAGGGGATAGCTACCCCATTGAGAGACCGACTATACGCACGCATCGGCTTTATGTTTTTCAACCATCGGAGCTTGCAACCGGGGAGGAGTCCCTATACGCAATGACCAGGGTCTTGTTCACTCCGTCACATTCATATACCTCGCCGCCCAGCCAATGCAGTCCTCGGGGAAGCTGTAACGGAGCGCCAGTTCCGAGGCGCTGAGTCCATTGCCATTGGCGATGCCGCGCTGCTCGCGCAGGCTATCGTAGGTGGCCTTGATCGCGGCAAAAAAGGCGGCGTGACCGTTGACCACGACACGCACGCCCAGCGCAGCCAGCCGCGCATCATCACGCAGTTGCGGATTGCCGTAGGTGACCAGCATCAACGGCACCTGCAGGCCCTCGGCGATAGCCTCCAGATGGTCGAAATCCTCCACCCCGACCAGGCAGATGGCATCCGCTCCGGCCTGTTGATAAGCCTGGGTACGCTGCCTGACCTCCTGCAGCGACTGCACCCCGGCATGCGTGCGGCCAATGATCGCCAGGGCGCTGTCATCCCGCGCCTGGCGCGCCGCCTGCAACTTGCCGACCCCTTCATCCACGCTGATCAGATCATAGGACTTGCGCCCGAACTGCGCCGGCAGCAGGGTATCCTCCAGCGTCAGCGCGGCAATCCCGGCGCGCTCCAGCTCCACCACGGTGCGCATGGCATTCAGCGCATTGCCGTAGCCATGGTCGGCATCGGCGATCACCGGCAGCTGCGCCACCCGACCGATGCGCGTGGCCTGCTCGGCGAACTCACTGAGGGTGATCAGCGCGATGTCCGGCGCCGCCAGCACCTGCAGCGAGGCCACCGAGCCGCCGAGGATACCCACCTCGAAGCCGAGATCAGCGGCGATACGTGCCGACAGGGGGTCGAACACCGAGGCAGTGTGATAGCAGGCGGAGCTGGCCAGCAATGCACGGAACGCATTGCGCAGCTCATGATGAGAGGCTTTGGGCATGGTTGTCCTATTTCTTGATCGATTGCCGAAGGGTATTACGTTGGCATGACCGTTTATCGGCAATGAACGGCGAGCCAGCACCGCTGACGGTGGGAGAATGCAGGGCATTATACCAGTACAGACAGCCCTGCCCGGCTGGCAGTCACAGTTGCGGCATGGAGCACCGAGTTCCACTACGGCCAGCGAGGCTGACTTCGCTTCCCAGGGTTGGCGAGCCCCTGCTCGCCGACAGCCCTCAGCCGGCACAAGTCCGCCGGCGTAGCGCCCGAACGCGGACCGCGGGGCTACACCCCAGCTCCCGGCTCCGCCAGGAACGCCCGCAAATGCGTCAGGAACACCTCCGGCTGATGATGGTGCAGGTTGTGCCCGGCCCGTTCCACACTGACCACCCGGGCCTGGGCAAAGTGCTGGACACGGCCATCGTGCTGCGGATTGGAGGCCCAGCTCTCGGCGCCATACATCAGCAGCACCGGGCACTCGATGGCCCGCCACAGGTCGCTGGGTTCCACCGAGGCGATTTCCGCCGAGCCAAAGCCGCGTATCTGATGATCGTACTTCCAGCGTAACTGGCCATTGTCGTTGGGCCTGAGTCCGCGCTCGCAGACATATTCGGCCAATTCACGGCTCAGCAATGGGTCATGCTTCATCAAACGCTGTACCGCCGCCTCGACACTGGAATACTGACTGGCACCGAGTGCATCCAGCCCCCGCACCTTCTCGACCCACTCGCGCAGTTGCTCACGGCGTGACTTTTCATCACGTCTGGCGCGCGCCTCGGGCGAGAACCCCAGTCCCTCGATAACGCACAGTCGACTGACCTTCTCTGGAAACAACGCAGTGTAGTGCACCGCGATATTGCCGCCCAGCGAATGTGCCACCAGGTTCACTGGACGCTCACCCAGCGCGGCCACCAGCGCGGCGATATCCGGTACGAAGTCCGGGATGGCATAGGCGCCGCCAGTGCTCCAGTCGCTGTCGCCATGCCCGCGCAGGTCCGGCACCAGCACATGCCAGTCGGCACACAGCTGCCGCGCCAGCTGATCCCACACACGCGCATGCTCCAGCCCGCCGTGGATCAGTATCAGCAACGGCGCATCGGCGTTGCCCCAGTCCAGATAATGCAGGCGCAGCCCGCGCGAATGATAGAAACGGCTCTGCGGCCCCTCGATATGTGACATGACGCCTCCTGAACGTACATGGATTCATGCTCTGCGGCGCTGCAACTGTTGCAGTCCTGGCCATGGAGGGAGTGTTCTACCGCAACCCCGCCACACGGCAGATCGGTTACACTCGCTCGGCAACGGAGCAACATCCTGCCCCGCCCAGCGCAGACCCGCAACGAGAATATGAACATGATCCAGAAACACTTCTGCCTTACCCTGACCCTTGCCCTCGGCCTGAGCGCCGGCGTCGGCACCGCCCACGCCTTCAGCCTCGGCGAAGCTGCCAAGCTGACCTCGGCGATCGCCGCTCCCGATTCCGCCACCGCCAGGTCCGCCGAACTGCTAGGCAAGCTGACCGACCTGAATGTCAGCTCCGAACAGGCCGTGGGCGGCACCAGCGCGCTGCTCAACCTGGCCAAGAATCAGCTGGCCAGCACCGACTATGCGCAACTGATGAACAGCGTACCGGCACTGCACAACCTGACCGGCAACACCCTGGCCAACCAGGCCGGTGCGGTCAGCGGCCTGCTGGGCAAGGCCAACCCACTGGCCAAGGGTGCCGCACAGAGCGACATGCACAGCCTGACCGACGTAGGTAACGCCTTCTCGGCACTGGGCATGGATGCGGGCATGGTCAGCCAGTTCGCTCCGGTGCTGCTGGAGTTCATCAGTGGCCAAGGTGTCGGCCAGCCGCTACTCGGTAATCTGACCAGCCTGTGGACTGGGCAGCCGGCCGGCTGAATCGATAGGTTATCCAGAGAGTCAGAGCATACCCTGACTCTCTCCTGGCAGGGCGAAAGAGGGAAAAGCGAAGCACTGCGTCACCCACTTGCAACCGACTGCAGGGACAGCACCCCGCCGCGATTGAGGGTGTGGCGGTTTCAGTGGCGGGTAAACACCTCGTCCAGGGTTTGAGCGTCCAGGATATTGTCACTCCAGCGCGCCAGCTCCTCCGAACTCGCCTGCTGCAAACGCTGCTCGGTTGCCGCATCCAACGGGCCGAAGCGGCGAACCAGCAGGCGCAGCAGGATATTCTGCTCACCCTTCTGCATGCCTTCTTGCCTGCCCTCATTCAACAAACGCTCTGTCAAACCGGCCATTTTGCTTCTCTCCTGCGGGTACCGCTCTTAGTATTCGTGCATCTGATTATTGTCCATGGCTGTGTAGATGTCGATGAAGTCCACATACTTGAGCTGCCTGTTCACGTCCGGTTCCAGCTCGAACAGACCACGCATGGCGTGGGCGTAGATGTCCACCTTCTGCTCCGGCGCCCAGCGCATATTGGGCAGGTTGAGCCGTGCCACCAGATTGGGACTGTCGAGATAGGCGTTGGCGTCCAACTCGGTCAGATCGCAGCTGACATAGTGAAAGGCCAGGTAGGTATGTCGGTTCCCGCCAAGGTTCAATTGTCTGGGTATCCGACTGCCCGAGCGCAGAAAAATCACCACAGGCACCACCCGGTCGGTGTTGTACAGCTCGGTCAGGTCCAGGCAGTAATGGGCCAGGCGGCGGATGGAGAAGCGTGACGGGTCGGTCTCCTCCTCCAGCACGAACAGCAATGCTTCTCGTCTGCCGTCCGGCCATTCCACGAGGATGGGGACATCCAGCTCCCGGTAGCGGTCGCCGAGGCGTTCCTTGAGTTGTTCCTGCCGGATCGGAATGATCCGCGCCTGCTGATCCAGACCAACTGCTTCCCCTGCAGCGAAAAACTCCAGCGCCTGTCGTGGGTAGTCCAGGATCAGATTCTTGAAGTTCTGATCATGGCTGTGGGGCATCTCGATTCCCTGAGAATCCATAGAGACCAGAGCATGGCAAAGCCGGCAGTCAATAAACAGCAGCAATACTGCTGAATGTGACGGGGTTGGCGATCCATTCCAGCCCTCTATAACCCCGCAAGATGAAAGGCAAAAGGCCGGAAATCCGGCCTTTTGTGGTTGTGGGGAGAATGGTCGGGTAGCTGCCCGACCGGGTTCAGACTAGTCTATGGTGATGCCTTGAACACCCTGCTCTACCCACAGGGTCGCTCCTCCACCCTCGTAGACATTGAAGGTTTTATCCCCCTCTGTTGCCTGCCCTGCATGAATCCATGCACTCGGATCATCCAGGCTCACCTCGTCCTCTGAATCACCGAAGATCTTCAGAGTATCGCGATCATCGGTCATGGCGAGAACATCGCCAACCCTCAACCCTCCAATCTGGTTCTCCCCCTCGATGCCCAGGTCAATCACCTCGATATTGCGCAGATGGGCTGCCAGGTCAGAACCCTCCAGGCTCTCGCCAAAGCGTAGCTGGACGGTATCGTCACCGCCACGCCCGTTAAGGATTCCCTGGCCGGTCCAAAGCAGTTCATCAGCGCCCGACGTACCAAACTGGGCGGTAATGTTGGTGGTAACCGCTGCCCCATCCCAGTCATCGTCAGTACCGTGCGTCCAGTCCGATGGTTCGACACCGGCAACAGGCTCGCCTGTGCTTGCATCGTACTCCTCGGTCCGCGCACGTACCTGCAGGTTGTTGATATCACCCGCTGCCTGGACGAAGCCCAACTGGTCGAGTTCATCCTGGGTCAGGCCAGTGATGGTGTAGACATCGTTCACCTCATCGTAAGTGACCCGGTCCATGATCAGGTCTCCATCGACGTAGATGGCAGCGTGCTCACCCAGCCCTTTCAACTCAACCGTTGCCCGCTCTACCGACTCATCCATGGTGCCGGCCTGGCGCAGGTCCTCGAAGCGGGCATTGAGGTTCAGGCCGATGATCTCCCCCTCCCTGCCAAAGCTGGGCGTCGGGTTGATGGCAAGCCCATTGGCCACCGGCTTCACCTCAAGGTTGAAGGTACGGGTATCCGCCGCACTGTCAGACCGGCTGCCTTCTCCACTGATTACCGTCAGTTCCAGATCCTCAAGGGTGCCGCTCCAGTTCTTCGGTGGCAGGATGGCAATGTACGGCGGCAGGTTGCCATCGGCGCCCGGCTCCAGCAGCCAGGTGTTGGTACCTGAGCCACCGGCGTTATTGGCCATCTCCGCCAGGGTTGCCGAAGCAGCATCCTCACCCACGAAGACCAGGAAGTCATTGGGCAGGTTCTTCAGCAGGATGGCAGTGATACTTTCCGAACCATCGTCATCCAGCAGCCCGTTGTCCGTGATATTCAACCGGATGGCGTGCTCCTTGTCCGCTGCTACTGGCGCTTCATCCCCGCTACTGGTGTTGACGTCGAAGTCATAGCCATTGTTGACCGGGTTGACATCACCCTGCTGGGAAACCGTGGTCTCAAGCGAGCTGGCAGCCCCGTCTTCCTGCCCGATGACACTGGCCTCCAGGCTGATACTGCCGCTGACGTAAGGACCGGATGGCTGATAAGTCAGGTTGATGGGAGTGCCGGGTGTCACATTCTCGATAACGTAACGTCCGTCGGGAGCCTGAGGCAGCGGATTGCCGGTGGCATCCAATAACGTACCGCCACCGGCGCTCATCCCCGACTCGTCCAGCTCCAGGTACAGGTTGCCGTCGATCAGTTCCCAATCGGGATCATCCGACGGGTTGCTGATATTGATGCTGATAGCCAGGTCATTACCCTCATCCACCTCTGGCATATCAATACTGATAGCAGCGTTATCGGTAACCGGTATCACCGTCTGATCAACCGCCAGTTCTGCCTGGGCCCGGCCACCTGTGGGCGTATGGGTAGTCAGCGTGGCGTTATATTCAAATGGCCCTTTATTGCTGTTCCAGTCCAATGGTGGGGTCACCGTTATGCTACTCAGCAGAGACTGCAGTTCAGCGTCGCCCCCTTGTCCAGAAACACTCCACACCTCCTCGCCATTAACCATGGTGCGGGTCATGCCGGTCACCTGGGTACCTGGCGGCAGGTCAGTCAAGGTGATGGTGAAGCCACTGTTGGTAACGCCAGTCGCATCGATTTCGGCATCAATGGCCTGGCCAAGATTAAAGGCGACATCCTCGGTCGGCTCGAAAGAGGTCTGCTCCCAGCGCTCGATAGTGGCAGGGGCTTCTGGATCATCCTCGGCGAAGTTGGTGGTCAGCCCCACCTCCGTACTAGCACGGGACTCCACACCGTTACCGGCGTCCTCGGTCACCACGGTGACCCTGATCTGGTGATCATCCAGCCCACCAGCCCGACCATGCACCTGCAGCGCGATACTGGGTGCCAATACGCCGTTAAAGCTACCATCAGTGGGTATCAGCACCCAGGTGCCGTCACCGACATAGTCGACATCGTAGTCCGCCGTCCCCACGACCACCACACCTTCCGGCACATCTTCCAGAATGATGCGGGTCAGTTGCTCACTGCCGTCATAGTCAGCGCCGGTATTGCCTATATTCAGCGTCATACTGGTATTGCCCGGGCTGTTCAGGCTGATATCAGCAGGATCATCCAGCGTCACCTGGTCGGTTATCGGGTTGACGGTCACCTCATAGGTGTCATCGAAGCCCTCAATGACATCACTGACCGAACTGTCGAGGGCCGGGTCCCTGATCACATAGTGCACGCCAAAGCTGGCGTCACCATGCCAGTTCTCCCTGCCCTGGGCGTAGACATTGTCGATGGCCACGTCGGTCAGCTTGTACCAGCCGTTGTCCAACACAACGTTCGTGTTACCCGCATCCGCCGCCGCATCAGCAAGGGATGGCCCATTCTGGCCATAGGTCAGGTTCAGATCGCCCAGGGCAGCAAGGTCAGCGGCACTGATCCATACTTCTTCCAATACCTCATCGGCATCACCATTGCGGTGCTGGATATTGAAGTCTAGCCGGATGCTGACATCCTCATCGATGCTGGCTCCGAGGTTGATGGTCGCCTCCGGCGAGGGGCTGACCCGTAGTTCCACGCTGTGCTGTTCGGTCAGCGAGTCGTTGTCATCCTCCGTGGTGACCGAATAGAAATCGAAGGTCTGGCTGCCATTGAAGTTAGATGGCGTCACCAGCCTGGCGTTGGCCAGTTGCGCCTCGGTCAGCGACCATTCACGGTCGGTACCGCTGCCCCCCATGAAGGTGGCACCCTCAATGCTGAAGCCATCCGGCAGGCCGCTGATCTTGAAGGTCAGGGTCTCGGAGCCATCATTATCCTTCAGCTGCGCATTGACGATCAGATCACTCAGCATGACCCCTCCCGCCGCATCCACATCCGCCTCGGTGAAGGGATCAACACCCGTTATCGGGTCATCATAATCAATCAGATCAATGATTGCGTCGTCCGCAATCCCCTTGGGTGCGACTGTGATGGTCAGAGGATAGTCACTGGAAACATCCCTGTGGATGATGGGATCCGGCGTACCACCCGGATTAGGGATATGCAGCTCGTCCACCGAGCGAATAGCGATATCCAGGTCGAAAGGTTCGTTGGAATCCTGCGGTGCCCGGATCTCCATTGCACCGCCCTTGGACGGATCGAAGTCTGTGAACTCGACTTTCCAGGTACCATCCCCATTGTCGGTAATGCTGATGTTCGGCCATGCCGAGGTATCCGCATCGGACGTCAACTCCACACTGTCATACCAGAGGGTTGCTCCATCTGGTATGCCGTCGATATCCACCTCGAAGCTCTCTGACGGGTCGGATGATTTCGGGCGGATGGACAGCGGCATGCGCTCATCCTCATCACCTTCCACCCGCGCCGTGACGGTAGCGGTGACGGTATCGGCCTTGGGTGCGATCAGGATATTGGTCAGGGTCGCGTCCCCGCTGACCTGCACATCGGCACGGCTTTCATCGCCGGGATAGTCTTCGTCGTAGTCCACGGTCTTGGCCTGGACCTTGATCTCGAACATACCGGAGAAGTGCGGTGCTGCCTTGAACTCCAGGGTGTTCAGATACTCGATGGGTACTTCAATCGGGTCGCCGCCAAAAACTTCGCTGAACTGACGGGCACCATCTGGGCCAACCACCGGTCCCCATTGAAATTCCGAACCAGTAGCATCGGCCTGACTGCCATCGCCGGCGATCAGGTTCGGGGTCAGCAGGGCGAAGGTTTCCTCGCTGCCACTACCAGTTGTACCGCCATTCTCCACACCTCGGCCATCTTCGTTGCTCCAGCCATCCTTGAGGTTGAAGCCAGCCTCCTGGCCCAGCGTAAACCACTCATCCTCCTCGCCAGGTGTGGTGTAGTCACGGCCGAGGGTCATGGTCAGGTCAGGGTTGTTATTACCATCGGTATCCCGATCAGGATTGCCAATATTCTCGACTCGCTCCCCTTTGGGCGTTACCTCTACCTCGATGGTCAGATCACGCCAGTCCGAATGCGGTACCGAATTACCGCCAACGGTATTGGTATCCGTGCTGGTGACCCGGACGACGATATCCTCATCCCTGCTGCTGTGGGCAGGTGGCTGAATCAGGAAACCATCAAGCACACCCTCCAGGTCTGTGCCGTTCAGAGAAGTGATGATGTATGGGTCAGCCGGTGTGCCGGAGCCTGTCATCTCCCAGTCAGTATCCTTGCCCGCAGGCTCGTCAACCAGCTCCCAGTCATCGGGCAGGCTGAACTCAACCTCGGTGATGATTTCATTACCAGTGCCGGTATCGGTAACATGGACATTCTGCATGAAGGCCACTGCGGTATCTTCTTCGGTGCTGACAGGAGCACCGGCTGCCGAGACGTCGCCGCCTACCGGATCGACGCGCAGATTCAGGTAAACCGAATCCGTGATCTCAGTACCAACAATACTTGTATCATCCTCGTCCTGATCCTGGGCATGCAGGGTCACCTGCACACCGTCAAGGTCACCGCTGAAGTCCGCTGGCGGCGCAATGATAATATCCGGCAGGCTGGGTGATGCTCCGTTGTAGTTACTGGGAATATCAACCCGCACCGACTGGCCGACACTGGTGATTTCCATACCGTTAACGGTCGAACCCACCGGCAACCCCGATACCTCGAACCAACGCTGCTCACTGCCATCGGTATCAGCGCCAGCGTTACCGTCCCCCGTCTCATCCAGCGTGATCTGCAGGTAGTCCTTGAGGTTAATGGAAGTATCCTCGTCGAACGTGGGCAGCGTTACCGCATTGGCCACCGAATCTGCATCCACATAGTTGTTATCACCATTATGGATGGTCAGGTCGATGCCGTCGGTCACAGGTAAGACTTCAACCGCTACACTGATCGTCGATTCCGCACCGGTAATCAGGTTGCCGTTTACATCCACAGTCAATGGATCACCCGTTTCATCCACCTCGAAGCTGGTCACGCGGACCTCAACGGTGAAGTCTGTACTGCTTTCTGCCGGAGGCAGTACCTTCAGCGCCTCGTACTGCGCGGTGGTAAGCGTCAGGGTACCAGTGGCACCATTGAAGTGCGGGCCATCCGTGTTATCGGAGATGATGATGGTGACCGAACCAGTACCATCAAAGGCATGCAGGGGGCTATCGCTGTCAGTACCATCCAGCAATTGCGCACCCGCCGGGAAGCCGCTCAGCGTGATTGGCCCCAGGCGCTCAGGGTTGTCGCCCGCCGTACCAGAACCGTTCTGATCGGTGTCATCATTGGTCTTCGGTGCATTCAGACCCAGCCCGATCGCCTCATCCTCATTCGTGGTTACCGAGCTAGTATCCACGGTCAGCTCCGGCGCATCCGCCACCGGAATGACATTGACGGTAACCTCGATGGTCTGTGAAGTACCATCATCTTCGGTCACGGTGACGTAGAACTCATCCGGGCTACCGTGGTTGCTGTAGTCATCGTTGGGCGTATAGGTAATGCGACCATCCTCATGGACGGTGACGGTACCGTGGCCAACATCGTAGTCCAGGTCATTGCCGTTGGGCGTACCAGGAAGCGCCGGGCCACCATCCGTTATGCTGATGGTGGTGTTGTCCTGGGTCGCATCCGCCGAGGTAGTGAATGGTCCGTTGGCGTCATCTTCATCTACATCGATGGTGATCTCGCTACGCGGCTCGTCATCCTTCACATCAACCCGGAAGGTGCCATTGGCGCGATCACCATCACCGTCCACTGCCGCATAGCTGAAGGTCAGCTCATGGTCCTGGGTGGGACTCCTGTGCAGCAGCGCACCTTTCAGTTCGAAGTGATAGCTGGCCTGGCCGCTGGCATCGACCGTCAGGGTGACGGTAAATATCTCCTGCCCGCCACGGGTTCCGCTCAGCACACTGGTACCGGTACCAGTAATGGTGATATCGGTGTTGCCGCTGGCATCCAGCCAGTTGCGCAGCGCCACCTGATCGTCGGAGAACACCAGCGAACCCTGTCCATCGGCGCCGAAGTCGACATCCAGATCAGCCCCCGTCTCAGTGGACAGACCAGCGGTTCCATCCTGACTTCCGGTGGTCAGATAGGCTTCGTCCACGACCCCAGGCGCCGGTGCCGCACCGATGGTCGGCCCATCGTCCCTGAAGCTGAAGCGCCCACCGATATCCACCGAGGCGGAGTCGGTATCGCCGTCGCCATCGGTGACTGTGCCGGTCAGTTTCAGGCTGCCAGCGGGCAGGGTGAGGACGTCGTCATGGTTGTTCGGATCGGTGTGCTGGAGAGGTCTGCTCTGCGTCAGGGTGACCTCACCGTTGGCATCGACCGAGATGGTGAAGGCTACAGCGCCATCTTCATTCTGGCCTTCCACGACGCTGCCATTCATTACCAGCGTAATGTCCTGACCAGTCAAGGTATCCACCAGCCCGGTTGCGGCGGTATCCACCTCAAGGGTGTAGACCAGGCCGTCACCGTTATCACCGTCCGCACCGAAGTGGTGGTTGAAGGCACCGGAGAAGTCAGCCAAAGCTGAATCACCCAGTGTGGTTTCATCCACCTGCACCTCACCCAGCGCGTTACCGGTCAGGGTGACGCTGGGCACGTCGTCGATGATGGTGATGGTTACGGTGTTGGTGACCGTATTACCGTACTGATCTCTGGCGGTATAGGTGAAGGTATCGGTTTCCTCGACACCGGCAACATCTTCGGTACGGGAGGTCAGCTCATAGCTGTAGCTGCCATCTGCATTGATGGTCAGGGTGCCAATACCGTTTGATTGGTCACCTACACTGCTCGGGTCCACAGTCCAGCCATCAGCCAGATTCAGGCTGCCACCGGTGGTTTCCTTGTCCGAGGAGGCATCGGAGCCAGCGGGCAGGCCAGCTTCATCAACGGTACCGGTAGTATCACGTGAGATGCCGGTTACGTCGCTGATATTGATGGTCAGGGTAGCCGTGGTTTCATCCCCATCGGCATCGCTGACGGTGTAGGTGAACACGTCCTGCCCGTCGCCGGTTACCGCATTGGCGCGGGACTCATAGGTGTAGCTGCCATCGGCATTGAGCGTCAGGGTGCCGTACTGACCTTCGATAGTCAGCACACCGCCCACATTGCTGGCGGTATTACCCGGCGCGTTATCGCTGGTGACACCCACCACAGCATCGCCATTGTCATACCAGCCATCCGCGCCGGACTGGTCGTTGCCGAGCACATCGCCAGCCACGCTGTCACCCTCGGTGACGGTCGCCTCATCAGGTCTGGCGGTCGGCGTGTCATTGACGATTTCGATAGTCAGATCACCCAACGGTGCCGCATCGCCATCCTGGTCGGTGATGACCACCGGGAAGCTGACCGAGGTGTCATCACCATCGGTCGTTTCTGCGAGGGTATAGCTGTAGTGGATACTGCCCTTGCCGGTAACCGGGTCGTACTCGTAGCGGGCAGTCAGGCTGCCTGCGGGGCCGGTGGTGGGGAAGGTCTGGTCGGTCTCGGTCAGGGTATGCCCACCCAGGCTGACCGTGCCGAGCCCATCCGCCGAGTTGAACTCAATGCTGCCACTGGTGGTGGCGCGATCGGGAATATTATCCGAACCGTCGGGCAGGCCGGATTCGTGCACGGTAGTCGTCGCGCTGCCCGCCGACGGAATATCGACCGTCGGCGCACTGTCGGCGATGCTGATGGTCAGGCTTGCACTGCTGGTGTCGCCGTCACCGTCGGTGATGGTGTACTCGAAGACATCCTCCACGCCACCCTCGGTGCCGGGGTTGCGCTGGTAGCTGTAGCTGCCGTCGGAGTGAATGGTCAGCTTGCCATACTCGCCATCGATAACCAGGTTGCCGGTACCCGGTACTGACGTCACACTGGCGTCGTCTGCATGCTGGATACCGGTGACCCTGGCACCATCGGCGCCCCGGGTATCGTTGTCGAGCACGTTACCATCTTGCACCAGTTCGAAGGTGCCTGCTGCGACATCGGCAGTGTCATCCACTGCGGTGGGTACATCATCCACTACCTGGATGGTCAGGGTGCCGTTGACGGTTTCGTTACCCGCATCGGTGACGCTCAGCGGGATGTCCAGCAGTACGTCATCATTGCCCTGGGCACTGTGAATACGCTCACCGGTCAGGGTGTAGGTGTATTGCAGGGTGCCGGAGGTTGGTACGCCGCCAACACTGGTGCCGGGAGTGAAACCGGTCAGTACCAAGGTGCCACCTTCGACCGCGATGGCTGCCGACGGGCTGCCCGCGCTCAGCGCCTGCAGCTCGGCCAGGGTGAAGCTCTGGCCACCGATGGTGATACTGGCCAGGCCATCGCCGGCGCTGAGCTGGATGCTGCCATCGACGCTGTTGCTGCCATCGCCCGCGCTGGAGCCACCCACCAGACCACTTTCATTGACCGTGTTATGGCCGTCGATAGCACCATTGCCGTTGTCATCCTCCGGCGTGATGCTCGGCGTGCCATCGGTCTTGCCATTGATGGTGATGGTCAGGGTGGTGCTATCGGAGTCACCATCGCTGTCGCTAATGGTGTACTCGAACACTTCCTGGCGAACATCGCCATCCTTGAGCGCATTGACCTTGGCGCTGTCGTGCAGCTCATAGGTATAGCTGCCATCCGGCTGAATGGTCAGGGTGCCGTATTCACCTTCGATTTCCAATACACCGCCGGTATTGGTGGCGATATTGCCCGGTTCGTTGTTGCTGCTGACACCGGTGACCGTGGTGGTATCCGCGCCTTGATCATCGGCCACATCGTCGGGGTTAGTGCTGCTACCCGCCAGCACGTTGCCTTCCAGAGCCGGGCCATCCTCATCGATGCTGCCGGTATCCGGGTTGGCCACTGGCGCGGTATCGGTGATCAGGATCACCAGGTCGGACGGTGCCGAACTGTCACCTCCCTTGTCGGTCACGATGATCGGGAAGCTGTCGGTGACGCTGTCGTCACCGGCGGTGTGGTCCTTGCTGGTGCCACTCTGCTGGTAGCTGTAGGTCACCTTGCCGGTATCCGGGTCATAGCCGGTCAGGGTCAGTGTGCCTTCGTCACCATTGATGGTCACCGGATTGGCGGTCAGGTCGGAAAGGTCGTCTGCGGTAACCTCGGTACCCCCCACACTGATTCGGTCCAGACCATCCGGCGCGCTGATGGTGAACTCGCCGGTCACCGGTGCGGTGGCATCCTCGGCGATAGTGTTATGACCGGCCTCAAGATCGCCATTATGATCGACAATATTCACGTCCGGCTCGCCATCGGTACGGCCATTGATGGTGATGGTCAGCTTGGCGGTGTCACTGTCGTTGTCCGTATCGGTCAGAGTGTAGGTGAACACATCCTGCAGATCATCATTATCCTTGAGCGCATTGACCTCAGGATGCTCGTTGTTCAGCTCATAGGTGTAGAAGCCATCCGGGCGGATGGTCAGGGTGCCGTACTCGCCTTCGATCACCCGATCGCCGTTGGGCAGCGTAGAGACGTTATTGCCCGCCACGTTGTCGCTGGCGATATCGGTCACTCTGGCACCATCGGCGCCCTCGCTGTCGGCAACATCGTCATCGCTGGCACTGCCTCCACCGATGACGTTACCGCTTACTGACACAACATCCTCGTCGATGCTGTTGGCATCATCACGAGCCACCGGCCGATCATCGACGATATTGATGGTAACCGTGTTTTCAACGGTGTTGCCGTTGGCGTCCCTGGTGACATAGGTGAAGCTGTCGCTGGTGTTGTCGCCACTGGTGTTGCCAGTCAGGGTGTAGCTGTAGTTGCCATCCTGGTCGATGGTAAAGGTGCCGTGGTCGGTGGTGCCGCTGCCGGGCACGACCTCCAGGCCCAGTGGCAGGTTAACCTGGCCTGAGGTGATATGGCTGCTGTCACCTTCGGTCGTGCCGCCGGACAGGCCGCTTTCGTTGACGCTGTCGACTGTGGTTTCCGGCGCCAGGGTCACATCCGCCACGTTGATGGTCAGCGTAGTGTGGGCAAGGTCGCCATCGCCGTCACGCACGGTGTAGGTAAATACGTCCACTTCATTGCCAGTTACGGCATCGGCGGTGGATACGTACTCATAGCTGCCATCGGCATTCAGGATCAGATAGCCGTACTGGCCGTCGATTCGACCGCCAACACCGCCGCTGCTGGTGGTATTGGTATCACCTGCCGCTACGCCAACCACAGCACCAGTGCCAGCCCAGCCATCCGCGCCGGCGGTGTCATTTTCCAGTACACCGTTGGCCGCATCCACGGTAAGGGTGTCGCCCTCGGTGACATTACCGCTGTCGGCAACGGCGGTCGGGGTATCGTCGATGATATTGATGATCAGCGTGCCATCGGCTTCCTCACCACCGGCATCGATGACGGTCAGCGGAATCTGTTCGCTGTTGTTGCGACCAGCGGTCGGGTCTGTCGGATCAGCGGGGGTGTTCTGCACTTGTTCCAGCTCATAGCTGAACTTGAGTTCACCCTCGGTCGGCACGCCACCCACGGCGTCGGTGACATCGAACTCGGTCAGGACCAGCTTGCCCTCGGGAGTGTCGATCTCGATATGGGTGTCGGGATCAGCCGGATCCAGCGCTGCCAGCTGGGCCAGGCTGACCGACGTGCCACCAATCACCAGGCTGCCGAGGCCATCGGGCGCGGTAATGGTGATACTGCCATCGGTGATATGGCTGCCGCTGGTATCCCCGCTCATCAGGCCGCGTTCGTATACGGTGGCGTGGCCATTGGTCAGGAAGTCATTCGGGTCATCCCCATTGCCATCCTCGGGCACGATGGTCGGTGCGCCATCGTTGTTACCATTGATGGTAATGGTCAGTTGGGCGGTATCACTGTCGCCGTCGATGTCAGTCAGGGTGTAGCTGAACTGTTCGGTCAGCGTCTCGCCGTCCTTGAGTGCATTGACCTCGGCATTGTCGTTGTTCAGCTCATAGGTGTAGCTGCCATCCGGG
>WPCG01072967.1_pt1 | contig 15443 bp, 14 predicted proteins | sample 5403311 | NCBI WGS metagenome assembly WPCG01 (sample SAMN12869467, study PRJNA574797) | sludge metagenome | isolation source: wastewater treatment of Control | place: China:Beijing | collected 2019-05-17 | reverse complement strand
GGTCACTGACTTTGTTCAAGGCCCAGACGGTAGGCACAGCCGTACTGGTTCCTGTTGGGGTAATAGCCCGACGGCTATTGGCGGTGTTGCCGTACTCCATAACCTGACCATCCTGGGTTCTGACTTCGAACCAGGCGCTGGCACTGGAATAAGATCCTTTACCGACGATCTTCAGACCGCTATCGATCTGGGTACGGTACTCGGCGTTATTGGCGCCGTAGGTGCCGCTGACCAGGATCAGACGTTGACCATCCAGGCACAGGCGGTCATTGCTGTTGAATTGCAGGGTGCCGTCATCGATCCCGTCGATCGTCTTGATCCGAGGGCAGCGGCTAAGTTGCGATAATCCACCCAGAGACCAACCCATGCCCAGCGGGCCGTTGCCGGCCTGGCTGGAGTACTGCAAGGAGAGGGCTGGCTTGATGGTGCCGGGCGGTAACAACAGGGGAAGCTGGTAGCTGGCGGCACCGCTGGGGGTGACGGATAGTTCGCCGGTCAACGCGGCGCCAGGCGGGGCAGCAGCAGTGATTAATGGGGAAAATAACAGGGCGATGCCAACAGCTAACCATTGCCCAATATGCTGTAATTGTCCCTCAGTCATACCTAGCCTTCGTCCTTGTATAGTGGACTGGCATTGTATTGGGCTTGATAAAAATATCAATAGACTGACCGGGTAGACTAAAGGTGTAAGAAGCCGGTCGGAAGATACAAACAAGAAGTGAGTTATGGTGAGAAAGTTGGCTCAAAAATAATCAACTACATATATTCTGATCGAGTCATCCTTCGTCACTTGCCCGCAATTTTAGTTCATCATACGTAGCTCCCCCTCTCCCCTGCCCTCTCCCGCGAGGGGAGAGGGAGTAGTGGGTGTGGGAAGGCGTAGTAAAAAAGCTCATGTCCCGGTTGCCCCGGCCGATATAGCAGCTATATATCTGCGAGTCCGAGGTAACCATGTGGCGCAGCGGTAGCAAGGCAATCCAGGCACTGCAACAGGAGAAACAGCAGCTCGAGGCACAGCTGACCAGCCAGGCCGAGCGCATACGGCAACTGGAGGACGAGTTGGCCGAGCGCGAGCGGCGCAGCCAGCAGCAGTTGGACTACTACCGCGAAGTGGCGGGCAAGCTGGTCCGCTTCAGCACCTCGATCACCCATCTTGGCGACTCCTTCGAATACCTTGCCGGCCAGCTGGGCCAGGACAAGCAACATGCCGCCCAGGTAGCCAGTGCCGCGCTGAACAACCAGCAGCGGTTCGACACGCTGCAGGGCAAGGCCGATGCCATGGAAAGCGGGCTGATCGAGGCGTCGCGCCAGGTCGAGACGCTGTCCGGCCATTCCGGTGAGATCAACGGCATCGTCGACCTGATCGGCGGCATCGCCAGCCAGACCAACCTGCTGGCACTCAACGCCGCCATCGAGGCCGCCCGCGCCGGTGAAGCCGGGCGTGGTTTTGCCGTGGTCGCCAGCGAGATCCGCCAACTGGCCGAGCGCACCGCCCAGGCTACCAGTGAGATCGTCGGCAAGATCGAGGAACTGCAGCAGATCACCGCTGCAGTCCAGGCCTATATCCAGTCCCAGGGCACTCTGGCCGAGGATTTCAGCCGTACCACCGAGGATGCGGTGGCCGGCATGCAGGTGCTGCACAGCCTGGCCGGGGAAATGCGCCGCGGTATCGAGAAGTCGGCCTTCCGTGCCGGTGTCGAGTTGGCCAACCTGGATGAGCTGTCACTCAAGTTCGTGGTCTACAACCATGTGCTCGGTAGCCGAGGCACGCCGATCCCGGCGCTACCCAGCGAACGCGAGTGCCGCTTCGGTCGCTGGTATTACGGCGATGGCAGCCAGAGCATCCAGCAGTTGGCGCATTTCCGCGAGATCGAGCGGCCGCATACCGCCGTGCACCGCGAAGGCCAGGCGGCCATGCAGGCCTTCCAGCAGCAGGAGCTGGCGGGTGCGGTACGGCATCTCGGCGAAATGGAGGAAGCCAACCTGGAGGTCATGCGCATCGTCGGCCAGATCATGCAGGCGTTCGAACACAGCCAGTCGGCAGCCTGAACCGGGCCGCCGCGCAAAAACACCGAATCTTTCCCCGCAGGCTTTCTCTAAAGCGAAGAGACCACTGCCACGCCGGGAGAGACCGATGAGCGACAATTATCTCTATCAGAAAGATGGCTGCCCGTTCGCTGCCAAGGCCAGCCAGTTGCTGGACCGGCATGGCGTCAGCTACCGGGTGCATGTCTTCGCCGACCAGACCGAGGAGCAGATGTTCAAGGAGGAACAGGGCGTCAGAACCACCCCGCAGGTATTCCTCGATGGCCAGCGCATCGGTGGCTACGAGGAGCTGGCGGCACATTTCGGTGAGCAGCCGGAGCCGGTCTGAGTCGACCCGATAAACGGTATATTGCGTTTCGCCACCAGATGCCTGATTCTCTCGGTCAGCGTTGCCTTGAACGCCATTACGGCGACATCACAGGGAGAACAAGAATATGCTCAGAGCATATCTGGATACGGAATTCACCAGCCTGGCCAGCCACGCCCGGCTCATCAGCCTGGCGCTGGTCACCAGCGATGGGCGGGAGCTCTATCTGGAGCTGGTCGACAACTGGCAGGTCGATGATTGCTCCGGGTTCGTACAGGATACCGTACTGCCGCAACTCGACCTGCAATCCCACGGACTGACCACCCCATTGGCCCGCAACCGCCTGCGCGACTTCCTCGCCACCATCGCCCCGGCCGAGATCATCACCGACACCCCGCACTGGGACTGGCCGTTGCTGCACTGGCTGGCCGGCAGCGAGGGCCTGCCGGCGGGAGTGCGCACCCGTTCATTACCCAACGCCGTGCACGACTGGAGCGAGTTGGCGCCGATGCCGCACCATGCCCTGTCCGACGCCCGCTTGCTGGCCGGCCAGGTGGAGCGCGTCATGCTCTGATCGGGGCAACCAAAGGACAGTAGCCGTTGTCAGTATGAGGGAACCCACCGTTAGGGGCCCTTCCCCATGTCGCGAACCTGGCCGCTTCCCTGGAAGCCTGACCCGCAGTACAGCACCCGCGTGGCCTATTTCTCCATGGAATACGCCATCGACCAGGCACTGAAGATCTACTCCGGCGGCCTGGGCTTTCTCGCCGGTTCGCATATGCGCAGCGCACACGACCTGCAGCAGAACCTGATCGGCATCGGCATCCTGTGGAAGTACGGTTACTACGACCAAGTGCGCCACGATGACCAGCGCATGCGCGTGCAATTCCAGAAGAAGTACTACCCGTTCCTGGTCGATAGCGGCCTGCGCACCGAGGTCACCGTCAATGGCCATCCGGTGCATATCAAGGCGTTGCTGTTGCCGCCTGGGGTATTCGGCACGGCGCCAATCTACCTCATGACCACCGATATTCCGGAAAACGACTACCTGGCCCAAACCATCACGCACCGGCTGTACGATACCGAGCCGTCGACCCGCATCGCCCAGAGCATCGTCCTCGGCCTGGGCGGCGCACGGCTGGTGCAGCAGCTCGGCGGAGCCGATATCTACCACCTCAACGAGGCGCATGCCTTGCCCCTGGCCTTCGAGCTGATGGACCGGCTGCAGGACAGCCAGGCGGTGCGCCGGCATATCGTGTTCACCACCCACACCCCGGAGAAGGCCGGCAACGAAGAGAACCCGCTGGCGTTCCTGCACGACATGGGTTATTTCGGCAAGCTGTCGCTGGAAACCACCGCCGGGCTGACCGGCATGCACAGCGGCACCTTCAGCCATACCCTGGCGGCTTTGCGCGTCGCCGGGCGGGCCAATGGCGTATCGCGCCTGCATGGGCAGGTGGCCAATGCCATGTGGGGTGAGCAGCCCGGCATCTGCCCGATCACCTCGATCACCAATGCGCAGAACGCGCGTTTCTGGCAGGACCCGGTCATGCGCCAGGCCCTGCAGGACAACGACGATGCGCGACTGGTCAGCCGCAAGCGGGAAATGAAACGCCAGCTGTTCCAGGTGGTGGCCGACCAGACCGGCAAGCTGTTCGACCCCGAGGTGCTGACCATCGTCTGGGCCAGGCGCTTTGCCGCGTACAAGCGCGCCGACCTGTTGCTGCACGATCTCTATCGCTTCTGCCGCTTGATCGAACAACAGGACCAGCCGGTCCAGGTGATCTGGGCCGGCAAGCCGTTCCCCTTCGATCAGACCGCCATCGACATGTTCAACCAGCTGGTGCGGCGTTCCTACAAGGCCGCCCGTTTCGCCGTGCTCACCGGCTACGAGATGCAGCTGTCACGGCTGCTGAAACAGGGCGCCGACGTCTGGCTGAACACCCCGCAACGGCTGCACGAGGCGTCCGGCACCAGCGGCATGACCGCGGCCATGAACGGTGCGGTGAACCTGTCGATCAGCGACGGTTGGGTCCCCGAGTTCGCCCGGGATGGCTACAATTGTCTATTGATACCACCGGCGGACGAGCAACTGGATGCCGCCGCGCAGACCGCCAGCGACTACCGGAATCTGATGCAGATCATCGAGCAGCAGGTGCTGCCATTGTATTACCAGCAACATGATCGCTGGGTGCAACTGGTCAAGCATGGCATGGGTGATGTGCTGCCGCGCTTCGATTCCGATCGGCTGGCCGACGAGTATTACCAGTTGATGTACAACGGCTGAGATCCGGAGGCGCTTATGGCAACGGGCTGGGCACAGGATGGAGCGGTTCAGGAACAGATAGACGACACCATCAAGGATGCGGTGGAACGGGCCCGCAGCCAACTGCCGGCGGGTGACAGCCTGCGGCATTGCGAGGAGTGCGATGCACCGATCCCCGAGGCGCGGCGCCAGGCGGTGCCGGGGGTGCGGCTGTGCATCGTCTGCCAGCAAGCGCATGACCGCGAACAGCAGCAGGCCAGCGGCTACAACCGCCGCGGCAGCAAGGACAGCCAGTTGCGCTGAGGGAGTCAGCGCCAGGGGGAAGCCACTCGTGAATCATGTCCATGACAGTCGACCGATACCTGTCCTGACCGGCAGCGAACCGCTTTACATGGTGATGAATGCCGGTTCAGGCAAGCATGACGGCACGGAGATCCAGGAGACCATCGAGGCCCTGTGCGAGGAAGCCGGCCGCCCGTGCCAATTGATTACAGTGGACCACGGCAGCCAGTTGCAGAACGCAGCCGAGCAGGCGGTGCGGTTGGCCAGGGAGCATGCCGGCGTGGTGGTCGCGGTGGGTGGCGATGGCACCCTGCATGCGGTCTGCCAGGCGGTGGTCGGCCAGGGCGTGGCCTTCGGCGTGCTGCCCCAGGGCACCTTCAACTATTTCGGTCGCGCCCATGGGATCTCCCAGGACACCGAACAGGCGGTGCGCGACCTGCTGGATGCGCGACTGGAACAGGTCAGCCTGGGCCGGGTCAATGGCCGCTATTTCCTGGTCAATGCCAGCCTCGGCCTCTATCCCCGCCTGCTGGAGGACCGCGAAGCCTTCAAACAGCGCTATGGGCGCAGCCGCCTGGTGGCGCTGTGGTCGGCGCTGGTGACACTGACCCGGGCGCACCGGCAGTTGCAGGTCCAGCTGGATTTCGCCGGCCAGCAACAACAGATGCGCACACCGACGCTGGTGGTGTGCAACAACCCGCTGCAGCTGGAACAGATCGGCGTCGACCCGCAGCTGCCGGCTGATGTCGATCACCTGGTGGCACTCGCCGCCCGGCCGGTCGGTACCCTGGCGCTGTATGGCCTGTTGCTGCGGGGGCTGCTGAGCCGCCTGGGCGAGGCGGATCAACTGGTCAGCATCGGCTTCGAAAGCATGTCGGTGCGCCTGGGCCAACGGCCGCGCCTGGTCAAGGTGGCCATGGATGGCGAGATCTTCCGTATGCGCACACCGCTGGAATTCAGCGTCGCGCCAGGCGCGCTGCCGCTGCTGGTGCCACGCAGCGCCCCACCGCCGGAGCATCCATGAGCCTGGTCCTGCACCTGTCGGACCTGCACTTCGGCACCGAGGACCCGGCGGTGGTGCAGGCACTGCTGCAGCTGGTCGAGCAACAACGACCAGACCTGCATCTGCTCAGCGGCGATATCACCCAGCGCGCCCGGCGCAGCCAGTTCGCCGCCGCCGCTGCCTTCCTCGCTCGCCTGTCGGCGCCAGTGCTGGCGGTGCCCGGCAACCATGACCTGCCGCTGTTCAACCTGCCGGTGCGGCTGCTGAACCCCTATGGCAACTATCGCCGGGCCTTTGGCCAGGCCCTGGAGCCGCAGTTCGAGAACGACAATCTGCTGGTGATCGGCGTCAATACCACCCGCGCCGCGCGGCACAAGAACGGCGAAGTATCGACCGAGCAGGTGCGCCGGGTGGTGCAGCGCCTGGAGCAGGCGCAGGCGGATCAGTTGCGGGTGGTACTGCTGCACCATCCGGTGCGGGCGGTGCAGGGCTCGGACGTGGCCAACCTGCTGGTCGGCCACGAGCAGGCGGTACCGGCGTGGGTCGACGCCGGCATGGACCTGCTGCTGGCCGGGCATATCCACCTGCCGTACATGGTACCGCTGGAAGACAGCGACGGCCGCCAGCGGGCCTGGTCGGTACAGGCCGGCACCGGTGTCTCGCAACGGGTGCGCGGCGCGACACCGAATTCGGTCAACCTGATCGAATACCGGTCGAACGCCGGTCAGCGCCAGTGCAGCGTCGCGCGCTGGGATTATGCGCGCGAGCAGCGGTGCTTCGTGCAGGTCAGGAAAACCGCGCTGCAGCTTGGCCGCAGCGGCTGAAACGAACGCAGGGCCTATACTTCGGCGTTGTGATAGATGTTCTGCACATCGTCCAGGTCGTTGAGCATGTCGATGAAGCGCTCGAACATCGGCATGTCCTCCTCGCTGATCTGGGTCGAGGTCTGCGGCAGGAATTGGATTTCGTCCACCTCGAATTCGATCTCGCCCAGTGCCTCGGTCAGTGCCTGGCGCGCCTTGGCGTACTCGGTGTTGGGCGTGAATACGGTGATCAGCCCGTCCTCGTTCTCGATATCGGTCACGTCCACGTCCGCCAGCATCAGCGCTTCGAGCACGGCCTCCTCGTCATCGCCCTTGAACGCCAGGATCGCACAATGATCGAACATGTGGCTGACACTGCCCGGGGTACCCATCTTGCACTTGGTCTTGGTGAAGCAGTGGCGCACATCGGCAATGGTGCGGTTGGGGTTGTCGGTGAGGCAATCGACGATGACGATGCAGTTGCCCGGACCGAAACCCTCGTAACGGGCCACGGCGAAATCCTCACCGCCACCACCCTTGGCCTTGTCGATGGCCTTGTCGATCACGTGGGCCGGCACCTGGTCCTTCTTCGCCCGCTCGATCAGCCCGCGCAGCGCCAGATTGCCGCTGGGGTCGACGCCGCCGGACTTGGCGCACACATAGATCTCGCGAGCATACTTGCTGTAGACCTTGGTCTTGGCGTCGGCCGTTTTGGCCATGGATTCTTTGCGGTTCTGATAAGCGCGTCCCATCGTACGGTCCCATTCATATTCGGAAAATGCCGATTTTACGCCAGTTGCCCGCCCGGGTGCCCATTTTTTAAATTCACTTTATCGGGAACGCCGCACGGGTTGTGGCTAATCCGTTTCGCGCCGAGACGGCGCCCCTACAGGACTTTTAGGCTGAACTCTCTGATAAGCGACCCGGTCTGAGCTGATACACCTTGTTACGGGATACGATCAGCCATGGCGCGCCTGTTCCGTGTACTCACAGCAGTGCCGTTCGCCGGCCTGCTGCTGTTGCTGTTGGCGGGTTGCGAACAGTGGCCGGCCGACCCTCGCGACTCGCTGGCCAGCATCCACGAGCGCGGTGCGCTGCGGGTCGGTGTGGTCGAACATGTGCCCTGGGTCATCCTCACCGACGCCGCCGCTCCCGGAGGGCTGGAAGGCCAGCTGGTAACGGAATTCGCCGAGCAATTGGGAGTGGATGTCGACTGGCACCGGGATGGCGTGGAACAGCAGGTCGAGGCGCTGCAGAACTTCCAGCTGGACCTGCTGATCGGCGGCTTTACCGCGGCCAATCCCTGGCAGGCTGAGGTGGCGCAGACCATCGTCTACTTCAGCGAGCCCGGCCAACCCGGCGCACTGGCGGATCATGTCATGCTCAGCGCGCCCGGCGAGAATGCGCTGCTGATGGAGCTGGAGCGTTTCCTGTTCACCCGGCAGGACCCGCAGCGGTATCTGCCCCATCTACGCGAGTCCCGGCAGCCATGAGGGTACGCAAGAGCTATCGGTTGCCCGCCGACAAGGAGCGCCTGTTGCGCAAGGCCATCCGCCTGGAATGGATATCCATGCTCTTCACCCTGAGCATAGTGGCGGCCATGTACCTGACCATGGGTTCTTCCCAGGCGATGAAGATGGCCCTGTTCGAAGACCTGCTGGCCCTGGTGCCGCCGGCGGCCTTCCTGCTGGCAATGCGGGTGCGCCGCCGCTCGCCGGATGAGCAGCACCCCTACGGCTACAGCCGCGCGATACTGCTGGCCTTTCTCACCGCGGCGGTGGCCATTCTCCTGTTCGGCCTGTTCATGCTGATCGACTCGGCCAGCGCGCTGATCCAGCGCCAGCACCCGAGCATCGGCCACTTCCAGCTGTTCGACTGGCAATATCCGGTCTGGGCCGGCTGGATCATGATTCTCGCGCTGGTATACGCGATCATTCCGCCGGTCATTCTCGGCCACATGAAAATGCCGCTGGCCAAGGCGCTGCATGAGAGCACCCTGTATGCCGATGCGGACATGAACAAGGCCGACTGGATGACCTCGGCAGCGGCGATCGCCGGCGTTCTCGGTATCGGCATGGGCCTGTGGTGGGCCGACTCGGTGGCGGCGGCGATCATTGCCCTGGATGTGCTGAAGGATGGCGTCGTCCATGTGCGCAAGGCGATGTTCGAGCTGATGGACCAGCGGCCCACCGAAACCACCAGCAACCAGCCCCTGGGGCTGGAAAAAACCATTATCACCGCCCTGCTGCGCGAGCCGGACATCCTCGATGTCGAAACCCGCCTGCGCGAGGAAGGGCACGTCATCGGCGGCGAGATCTTCGTGGTGCTGGCTCCCGACCAGACCGAGGTGGCACGCCGCGCCCAGGAGATCATCGGCCTGGCTACGAAGCTGGATTGGCGATTGTACGACCTGATCGTCATGCCGGTAGAAAGAATCCAACGTTGAACAGGAGACCCGAGGTATGTGGACCCCCACCCCATCACGTTTGCAGTCCCCCTCCACCAGCTCGACTTTCTGGTGGTGCCGTCCCTTCGCCGCCCCGCCGGCGCCCGTCGCGCCGGTGCAACGCCGCCCGCCGCTGCCTGCCTGGCGACAGAAAGCATTGTTGTAGTATCAGGGGAGCATGGCCGGCGTGCTACCATTGCGCGCCGGTGAGGCCGCTGCGTCACCGTTACCCGACCGCTGATGCAGGCCACAGAAACCCGTGCACTCCTCCCATAACTTCGATGTGATCGTTCTCGGCGCCGGTGCCTCCGGCCTGATGTGTGCCGCCACGGCCGCCCAGCGCGGGCGCCGGGTACTGGTCCTGGAGAAAGCCAACAAGCCGGGCAAGAAGATCCTCATGTCCGGCGGCGGCCGGTGCAATTTCACCAACTACCTGGTGGAAGCGGACAACTTCATCTCCGCCAACCCGCACTTCTGCAAGGCGGCGCTGAAGCGCTACACCCAGTGGGATTTCATCGAACTGGTCGAGCGCCACGCCATCGAATACGAGCAGCGCAAGCACAGCCAGTTGTTCTGCCAGCATTCGGCACGGGACATTCTCAACATGCTGCTCGACGAGTGCACCCAGGCCGGGGTGGAAATCCGTACCCATTGCGAGATCACCGAGGTCCAGGCGCTGGACTCGCAGCATCTGCGCTATCGGCTGCTGGGCCGCCAGGGCCAGCAGGCCCTGCGGCTCGACTGCCAGTCGCTGGTGATCGCCAGTGGCGCGCTGTCGATCCCGACCCTGGGTGGCAGCGGCATTGGCTACGAGATCGCCGCGCAGTTCGGCCTGGCCGTCACCCCGCGCCGTGCCGGACTGGTGCCGTTCATGTTCAGCGACGGCATGAAGGCGGTGTGCGAGCGCCTGTCGGGGCTGGCCCTGGAAGTCCAGGCCAGTTGCAACGGGCAGAGCTTCACCGAGAACATGCTGTTCACCCACCGCGGCATAAGCGGGCCGGCGATCCTGCAGATTTCCAGCTATTGGCAGCCCGGTGATGTACTGAGCATCGACCTGCTGCCGGGCCTGGATGCCCTGCAATGGCTGCGCGAGGCCAAGCAGCACCAGGGCAGGCAACTGCTGAAGACCCTGCTGGCCCAGAAGCTCGGACGCGCCCTGGTCGGCGAGCTGCAGCAGTTATGGTGGCCGGATGCGGCGCAGCAGCCGCTGGCCGGGTTCAGCGATCGGCAGTTGCAGGCCATCGCCAGCCAGCTCAACCAGTGGCAATTGAAACCCTCGGCCACTGAAGGCTATCGCACTGCCGAGGTAACCCTGGGTGGGGTGGATACCGCCGCCATCAGTTCCAAGACCATGGAAGCCAGGGATTGCCCGGGACTGTTCTTCGTCGGCGAGGTGCTGGATGTCAGCGGCCAGTTGGGCGGTTTCAATTTCCAGTGGGCCTGGTCGTCGGGCTACAGCGCCGGATTGGCGGTCTGAGCCGCCGGATGGCGGCCGCGCCACAGCGCCAGCATGACCAATGATCCCAGCACGCCATACATCAGGTTCAGAAACAACTGGGGGTGCCGGCTGTAGAAGCTGCCGCCGGCGGCGGCATCGAAGGGTACCCGCACCAGTAGCTCGGCGCGGTTGAATGCAGCGCTGCTGCCCAGCACCCGGCCATTCGGCGCGGTCACCACCGAGGGCCCGTTGTTGATCAGGTGCGCCATCGGCAGGCGGTTCTCTACCCCACGCAGGATCGACATGTTGCGGTGCTGGAACGGCTGCGAGGTCTCACCGAACCAGTTGTCCTGGGACAGGAACAGCAGCATCTTCCCGGCACCATCGGTATTCACCGCCGCGGCGACGAATCGGGGAAACGCCGCCTCGTAGCACACCTTGGGTACCACCCGCATGCCATCCAGCTCGAACGCCACATGCTCCTGCCCGGCCCCCAGCGGACGCAGGAACTCACCGAACACCCGGTCGCTCAAGCCCTTGAGCACGGGCCAGGACCAGGGCGCCGGCAGGTATTCGCCAAACGGCATGCGCAGCATCTTGCGGTACTGCGCGGCCAGTTCACCCTGGCCATCGAGCAACACCACGGTATTGAAACTGACACGCTGGGCATCCTGCCAATGCCGCTCCACATCGTGGAAGATCAGCGGCACGCCACTGCGCGCCAGCTCCTGCGCGTAGCGCGCGCGTACGCTGAAGTTATCGAAGTAGCCCTTGTAGCGCGCCTCTGGCCAGGCCACCCACTGCGCGCCGGCCTCGACCAGGCGCCGGGTGGCTTCCATCTCCTGGGGGTATTCGCGACTGAAGCCGGCTGCCGGCTCCGGAATGCCCAGGGTGATGGCATCGTTGGGTTGCACCAGCCCGATGTGCCGCGCCGACCACTGCTGCATGCGCAGGTCCCACCCCTGCAGGCTGACCAGGCCATAGCCCAGCCAGCCGAGCAGCACTCCCCAGGCCAGCCAGTTGGCCATCAGGAAGCGCCGACCGCGCTGCTCCGGACGCCGCGTCAGCAACCGGAACACCAGCACGCTGAACAGCAGCATCATGGCGTCCAGCCCCGGCGCACCAGTGATATCGATAGCCTGCAGCGCCGGCAGGAAATTGACCTGCCCATCGGCGAAATGGGTCTTGAACAGCATCGGGTACCCGGCCATGAGCGCCACCACCGACACCGGAAAGACCAGCAGCTCCCAGCCACCCAGGCGAGATACCAGCCAGCGGTACAGCATGCAGCCAAGGCCGATGACCAGACCGAGATAGCACCAGAACAGCAGTGCCAACAGCCAGCTCACGGCCGTGCTGGTCTGTTTGAGATTGACGATGAAGTCCGCGAGCCAGTAGCTGCCGCCGGCAAAGCACAGGGCGCCGGCGAACCAGCCGAGCAGCAACGCGGCCAACGGACCGCTACCGCGCAGTGCACACAGCAGCGGCACCCAGGCGAACCAGCCGACCCAATACAGATTGTCGTGCAGCCAGGGCACGCACAGCAGGAAGCCACTGAGCCCGGCGAGTGACAGACGCGGCAGCCACCGGGGCCGGCTGTCCGCCAGTTGACCGGCAGGTACAGGCACAGCGAGCAGGCGGGAGGAAGGGCGAGACATAAGATGCTGTTCAGGACAATGGACGTGTATCCATCCTAGAAGCTCAGGACGCCGGTGCAATCCCCTGTCTGTGTGATCTCTGTCACATCCTCAGGTAAAGTCGCTATGCTTGGACCTGATTTGCAAAGGAAGACACACATGCCCCACTGGCTGACCGGCACGCTCACCTGCCTGCTGATCCTGCTCAATACCCTGGTCGGCATCGGACCCATGCTGGTGCTCGGCATCCTCAAGGTTCTGATTCCGCATGCCGGCTTCCGGCGCTGGAGCTCCCGCTGGGTGATGTGGATCGCCGAGACCTGGGCGGAAATCAACAAGGCGACCTTCCGACTGATGACACCGACCGTCTGGGATATTCGCTGCGATACCCGGCTGCGTGGTGACCATTCCTACCTGGTAGTCAGCAATCACCAGTCCTGGGTGGATATCCCGGCGCTGGTCCAGGCCTTCAACCGCAAGACGCCCTACTTCAAGTTCTTCCTGAAGAAGGAACTGATCTGGGTGCCCTTCCTCGGGCTGGCCTTCTGGGCGCTGGATTATCCGTTCATGAAGCGCTACAGCAAGGCGCACCTGGCCCGTCACCCGGAGGATCGTGGCAAGGATCTGGAGATCACCCGTCGCGCCTGCGAAAAATTCAGGGACTTGCCGGTGACCGTGGTGAACTTCCTCGAAGGCACCCGCTTCACCGCCCAGAAGCACCAGGCCCAGGCTTCACCCTATCGCCATCTGCTACGCCCCAAATCCGGCGGCATCGCCTTCGTCACCGCGGCGCTGGGCGAACAGATGCGCTCGCTGCTGGATGTCACCATCGTCTATCCGCAGGCGCAGCCACCGGGTTTCTGGGCGCTGGTCAGTGGCCGGGTACCACGGGTGGTGGTGGATATCCGTTCATGCACGCTACCGGCCGAGTTGTTCAGCGGCAACTACAGCGATGACCCGGTATTTCGCGAGCGCTTCCAGGACTGGGTGAACCAGCTATGGCTGGAAAAGGATGAACGCATCGGCCTGTTGCGTGCCGAATTCGTTCAGCAGCACGTGCGCAGCTGACTACCAGCAGCGCACCCGGCTTTCGCCTTTTCAACAGCGCGCGGCCCCCTGCAACGTGCCATAGAGCCAGCATATGGCCTTGTGCCGGAACGAATAAAAACGGGAACCATTACTGCCAAACCGCCTCAAAGCCCATTGTCGGGACTGGGGCAAACCTGCCTACGTCATGTCACCAGGTTGCATCGAACCCATCGATCATGGAAATGGCAGTAGCGATTATGAGCAATTCAAGACGAAGTTGGGGCTGGGCCTATCAGAAGGTACGCAGTTATCACGTCTCGCCGCTGAAGGCGTGTTATCGGGCCACGCGCTTCTGGCTGTTCGGTGATACCGGATCTTTCACCTCCCATGGCGGCTTCCGCAAGTCACGTATCAGAAGCTGAGCCGCCCTTGCCGTGCTGATGGTACGGCGATGCATCTGTTACACTGTGGCGCCTTTCATCCGCAGGTCGCCGCCGTGAGCACAACCTCCTTTTCTTCCCTTGCGCTGCCCTCTTCCCTGCTGGCCAGCATAGAACAACTGGGTTATCAGCACATGACGCCGGTGCAGGCTGCTGCGTTGCCGGTGATTCTGGCAGGGCAGGACCTGATCGCCCGCTCGCGGACCGGCAGCGGCAAGACCGCTGCCTTCGGTATTGGCCTGCTGGCACCGCTGAACCCGGCATTCTTCGGCTGTCAGGCGCTGGTACTCAGCCCAACCCGCGAGTTGGCCGGGCAGAGCGCGACGGCGTTGCGGGCGCTGGCGCGCAACATTCCCAATATCAAGATCATCACCCTGTGCGGCGGTACCCCCTTCGGTCCGCAGGCCGCCTCGCTGGAACAGGGTGCGCATATCATCGTCGGCACCCCGGGGCGGATCAGGGACCACCTGCAACGCGGCACCCTGGTGTTGGACCGGCTCAACTGCCTGGTTCTCGACGAAGCCGACCGCATGCTCGACATGGGCTTCATCGACAGCATCAGCGAGATCATCGCCGCCACCCCCGAGCGCCGCCAGACCCTGCTGTTCTCCGCCACCTACCCGCCCGGCATCGAGGCCCTGGCCGCGCGCTTCCTGCGCCAGCCACAACAGGTGACGATCGAGGAAACCGAGGTGCGTAATTCGATCACCCAGCGCTTCTACGAGATCAGCGCCGATGAGCGCCTGGACGCGGTGCTGCGCCTGCTCGCGGCCGAGCGCCCGCAACCCTGCATCGTGTTCTGCCACACCCGCCAGCAGTGCCAGCAACTGCAGCAGTTACTGGCCAGCAACCGGGTCAGCGCACAGGCGCTGCATGGCGACATGGAACAGCGCGAGCGCGACCAGGTACTGGCACTGTTCGCCAACCAGAGTTGCAGCGTACTGGTGGCCACCGACGTCGCGGCGCGCGGCATCGATATCGAGGGCGTCGCCGCGGTGATCAATGCCGAGCTGTCACCCGATCCGGCGGTGCATACCCACCGTATCGGGCGCAGCGGGCGCGCCGGCCAGCCGGGCCTGGCCCTGAGTCTGGTGGCGCCCGCCGAACAGGGGCGCGCGCGCAGCATCGAACAGCAACTGGGCGAGCCGCTGGCCTGGCATGCTATGGATAAATTGCCGGAACGGCTGGACCCGCCACTGCTGGCCCCCATGCGCACCCTGGCGGTGGCCGGCGGACGCAAGGACAAGGTACGCCCCGGCGACCTGCTCGGTGCGCTGACCGGCGAGGCGGGCCTGCCGGGCGACGCCATCGGCAAGATCAGCATCAGCGATTTTCAGGCGTTGGTGGCGGTGCGCTGGGATCTGGCCAATACCGCGCTGGAGCGGCTGGAAGAAGGCAGGATCAAGGGGCGGCGGTTCAAGGTGCGGTTGTTGTAGTTCCGGGCACTCATCGCGGCGAGGCGCCGACCGGGCAGGAACCATGGGGTGTAGCGCGCCTGCGCTACGCCTGCTGCCTGGCGGCAATCCACTCCCCCCCAGCGTAGCGCAGGCGCGCTACACCCCGAATGTCTGTGGCGATCCTATGGGCGCCCATCGCGGCGAGGCACCGCTTGTATGGTTTTCCTGCAGGTCCAAAATGGGACCTGTCAGGGTGGAGGGGCTAGCGTCGCTTCCGACCTCTCGGTACGGACTGTGGGAGAATCCGCCCCGCCCTCACCAAAACGCCAATAAAGAATCCATCGGCAGA
>WPCG01151373.1_pt1 | contig 15480 bp, 13 predicted proteins | sample 5403311 | NCBI WGS metagenome assembly WPCG01 (sample SAMN12869467, study PRJNA574797) | sludge metagenome | isolation source: wastewater treatment of Control | place: China:Beijing | collected 2019-05-17 | reverse complement strand
GGAGAAGCAAAAACTCCCGTCCGCGAACGCCCGGCTTTTTTCCCTCGCACTACGCTTCAAGCGTAGCGTCGTAGCCCGCGTCCTCGATGACCGCCTGCACCGCTGCCGCGTCCTGTGCCTCCGCGGTCACCTTCTTCAACTCTACGGAGACCTCGAAATCCTTCACCCCCGCGGCCTCCAGAGCCTTCGAGATACGCATCTTGCAGTGGTTGCAGGAGATATCGGGAACCGAAAAAACAAACTTCGCCATTGGAACACCCTCCTCATGATCGTATGTTCGATATCATAAACTCTATCGCTTTTGTAGTATATACCACCGGAGGTATTTTCGCCAGAGGGTGGAGAGAGGAAATTCTACAGAATCGATAATCTATGCGGGGGAGACGACGAATTCCGTATCGGCGTGGAGATGTGAACATCCCGGAGTCCATCGACACCATATCCGGATCAGGCGCTCCCCCTTTTTCCAATGAGTCGAAAAATTTAAATTCCCTGCTTGACTTTGACACGGTGTAAAGGTTTATTATGGTTCCGCGGAGCCATCATGGACAAGGAGGCGTTACGAATGGAAAAGAAACCTGCGGGGAACGAAGGTATGGTTCAGGAGAAGGATGCGAAGAAAAAGCTCGGCGAAATGGACGAGAACGAGCTGAACGGCGTCGCGGGCGGCGAAGGGATGGATACGGGGACTGTAATCAAACCGAAATGACGTGGACGGCCGGAGGTGTGGAACAGCGCCCTCCGGCCGTACTGTTCGTATTTTTTTCGAAAGGGTGATCGAGGGTGAAACGAAGGAACCTCTTTTCTCATAGAATGCTCGTCTCTCTGCTCTGCCTGCTCTTCTTGAGCTTCGGGAACGCCGACGCCGCGACGTGGACCGTGACGAAAGGAATCGACGACGGGAGCGCCGGAACGTTGCGCCATGCCGTGACGAACGCCGCGGCGGGCGACGCCATCGTGTTCGATTCTTCCGCGACGACGGTCGAGCTGGCCGACTACATTTTTCTCAACAAGGCGCTTACGATCAACGGGCCGGTAACGCTCCGCCAGACCGGATCGAACAAACGGGTGCTCTACGTGACGGGCGACTGCACGCTCAATTACCTGACCATCACCGGTGGAAACTTCGTCCCCGGAACACAGGAGGGAAATTACTGGAACGGCGCCGGAATATATAACTACGCGAATCTGACGATGAACCACTGCACCGTGACGGGAAACACCGTCGGCGGGGGCGTATACAACGTAAAGAATCTGACCATGACCGGGTGCACGATCAGCAACAACACCTGCGCAGGATCGCGGCACGCGGGTGGCATCAACAACGAGGCCAGCGGATACAGTGAGCCTGTGCTGACGATGTACGCCTGCGTCGTGGAGGGGAACTCGAACCCCGACACCTACGGAGGCGGCGTCTTCAACGGGGAGAAGCTCTTCATGTACGGCTGTACGGTGCGGAACAACAGCAGCAGGGGGCTGGGAGGAGGCATATACCTCAACTCCTTCAGCGAGACGACGCTGGCCCAAGGGTGCGTGGTCATCGGCAACTCCCCCGATCAGATCTGCGGCCCCGGTCAGTACGGCTCGGTGAGTATCGACGCCTCCTGCACCGTAGGCGATACGGCGGGGAACAAGGCTGTCGCGCTCTCCGGCTTCGCGACGGGAAGCGCTCCCGAGCCCCGCAAAACGACCGGCGAACCTGACGTCGCCGTGGTCGAAGATGCGCTGAAGGACTCCGGGAGCGGCCTGTTCACGCTGGTAAGAGATTCGCTGAACGTCGATCTGGGGGCGTCCGGCGAGATCTCCGCCGAGCTTTCGAGCATGGACGCGACGTTGTACGACGCGTTCGCCTACGAGGACGTACGGCTCGAGGACGCGTCGGGAAAGGGCGAGCTGGTCATCGAATTCACCGCGTCGTGGCCGAAGAACGTGCGCTACTACGCGATGTTCGCCGAGTACGGAAGCGCGCCGGCGAGAGCGCTTTCCGTGAAGGGGTACGTCGTTCCGGAGCGGGGCGTGCGATTCGAGGTCAAGCCCGGGCAGGCGCTTCCCGACGGAATGACGCCGCCGCCCTTCTACGAGGAGGGCGAGGGATTGATGACGTGGCGGAACGTGGTTGCGGACAACGGTCCGTACGACCACAACCGCGAGAAGGGAGTGGTGACCTTCCGCGTCTGCTCCGTCCGCGCCGGGGCGGTGCAGCAGCAAGGAGGCGGCGGCGGAGGTTGCTCGGTCGGCGTCGGGAACGCATGGACGGCGGCGCTGCTCCTCTTCGTTCCCTTCGTTGTCAATCGATGCGGAAAGCGCAGGCGCTCGGCGGAATGAGCGGCGAGGATTCGAGGGGAATCTCCGGCGGAGAAGGGATGGACGCGTCAAAGATCATCCCCTGACATTGCCTCCGTCGCAGGACGTGGCGCCGCAGACGCGGGATTTAAAAAACAACGCTCATGCCTTCGTTCCGAATTCGGAAGAGGAGCATGAGCGTTGTCCGAAGCACGGATGGAACTACTGAATGAACGTATCGTCGCCGCCGACGCCGAACACCGCGCTGTATCCGGCGCCCTCGATAAGCCCGCGGACCGCTTCCGCATCGTCGCTCTCGACGGTGACAGTCTTCGAGTCCAGCGAGATATCGAATTCCTTCAGCGCCGCGGCTTCCAGGGCGTTCGAGATTGTATTCCTGCAGTGTTCGCACGACATGTCCGGGACGGAGAAGATAAATCTCGTCATGGTACAGCCACCTCCTTGCGGTCTTTTTTCTCCTTTTATTATACCATAGGGCGTACACGGGATTAAAATTTAGTGAAAACTATTTCAAGAAAAAACGCGCATCTCGATGCGATAATTCCCGAGTTCATTGTTTCACCAGACGAGAGAAAAGTCTGCAAATTAGAATGAAGATCATTTGCTATTAAAAATCAATTTGATATGTTATTATAATTATAAATGCATCCCTGCCGTTGAATCGACTTCAAGAGGGAAAAGAGACGAGGAGATGTTTACTATTACGATTCAATATGTCAAAAGATGCAAGCAAGTGCGAATTGCTGCGTCATTGACTTTCCGCGTACCTCTTGCATGGCGTGCATCGCCTTCTTAGGCTTCCCCATGAAGCAGCCTGTTCGCGTACTTGTAGTAACGCATGATCATATGCTCCGGCGCTATTCCGGCGAGTGCATAAAAGAGATGGAGGGGTTCGCGCGCGCCGGGTTTGCCCGCTCCATTGAGGAGTTGGAGCGGATTCTCTCAGCGCCGGAATACGGGCACGATATCGCTCTCCTGGATCCGTTTCTCCCGTTCGACGCGCTCGACACGGCGATAGGTTTGCTGCGCCGTCACAAGCGTCCACGGGAGATCATCGTCGTCTCGCGCTGCGCGGAGAAGTCGTTTATTTCGACGGCGCATCGCCTTGGAGTCTTCGACTACATCATCGCTCCCTTTTCTCCATCCAGGCTTCGTACTTCCCTGCTGGAGTGCAGAGAGCGCCTGCTCTTTCTCTCCTCTCTCCCCCCGTCGCTTACCCAGAACCATGTGGATGCTCTTTTGTACCAAAGAAAGCAGCCCCTTGCGAAACCGTTCCATTCCGCCCGGAAAATACCGGATCCGCAGCGCCTGCTGCGGATCATGAATGCGCTCGCCGAGGCGTCGTCGCCGCTCTCCCTGGACGAGATCGTCCGGAGGACGAAAATATCTCGCAGTACTACGTGGCGTTGCCTTCGTCACCTCGAAGAAAACGGCTTCATAGGAAGCCGCCGGCATCACGAAGGCCTCGGCCGCCCTTCCGTTCGCTTCTTTCCCCTGGATGCTTCCCGCTCTGTGAAGCTCCATTTCACAGAAAACAATGAAACAAAAAAGATGTAAATAAGAAGCTTCTTCCCCATAAAATCTTTAATATTTAATAATATCGTGATTTGTGCAGGGAAAAAGAGCGCCTCCTTTCTCCCCCAAAAGTTCGCTTCTACGAACAGGAGCATTATGAAAAAGAAAATCTCTGTTCTCATTATAGAACATGACCCTATGTTGATGCATCTCGAAAGCGCCTTCATCGATTCCATGGGGAACTTCCGCGTCTGCGGAAGGGCGTCCACCTTGCACGGACTCGAACAGTATCTCCGGTATGCTCCCGAGTTTCCGGGCCTCGTTGTGATGGAGCCCTTCCTCCCGTTCAATTCGATGGTGAAGGCGATGGATTTGTTGCGCCCCCGCTCTCAGTATCCGGTATTTCTGAGCGAAATCATCGTCGTCTCGCGCTGCCCGGATCGTAGCGTCATCGAGGAGGCATGTGCTTTTGGTCTCTTCGACTACATTATCAAGCCCTTTCCCGTCGAGCGTTTCCGTCGGTCGCTTTGCCTTTTCGAAACCTATTTCTCCCGCCTCGCCTCTCTCCCCGAGGTAGTCGACCAGGAACAGCTCGACCGAATCTTCCGCCGGAGCGCGCCCTCGCGCGAAAAGTACTTCCACGATCTTCCGAAGAACATGAACCGGGAGACGGTACTGTGCATTGTACGCGCGCTTTATGAAGGAGAGGCGGCTCTCTCGGCGGAGGAGGTCGCGGTGAAGTGCGGGTTGTCGAAAAGTACGACGTGGCGCTATCTCTCCTACCTGGCGGAGACCGGAGTCGTCGCAAGGCGCGACGACCAGGGGAGCACCGGACGTCCGTTGGTCCGTTACTTTCCCGTGGTCAAAATGGACCCGCGGTTGCAACTTTTTTGGGAGGAATGCAATAAAGAAGAAATAAATGGGTAAAAGCGTTGTAGGGGCGATATGTATATGTAAATATCATCATATTCTGAATGTCGTTCGTTATGAGAAGCGAACGGCGAATTCGAGGGAGGATGGGGAAGAATGAACGTCATGCGCAACATATCCACCAAGGCGAAAGTGCTGCTGCTGGTCGTCGTCATGGCGGCGCTGCTGGGGGCGGTGGGGTACACGGGGCAGTATTTCAACGAGAAGAGCAGTCGAAGCTTGGAAGAGTTCTACAACGATATTCTGCAGCCGAGCATCTGGCTTTTCGACAGTCTTGTCCATGCGCGCGCGATCGAGGGGAATACGTTTGCCCTGATGCTCACTGCCGACGAGAAGGAAAACGCTATCATCGCGGCCAATACGAGGGAGCGGCGCGGTATGATGGATAAGAATCTGGATGACTACGCCAAGGGGAATCTCTCCGAGCATGAAAAAGAGCTCTTCGCGAAGATTCTTCGCTCGATCGAGCTCTTCCGGGAGAACGGGCTCGCCGCCGAGCGGCTCGCGGCGCAGAACAAGAATCGGGAGGCCTACGAGCACTTCCGTTCGGAGGCCGCCGGACATCTCAACGACTATCAGACGCTGCTCCGGACGCTGATCGAGGAGAAGCGCGCGTTCGCGGAGGAGACCGAGCGGCGGAATTCGCTCGACGCGGCGACGGCCTTCCGTCTGATCGTTGGTATCTCCATCGCAGCGCTTCTGTTCGCTGTGCTTCTGGGGCTGTTCATCGCCTCCCGAATCGCCGGTCCGCTGAACCGTCTCCGGGCTGGTGTGGAAGAATTCGCCACGGGCGATCTGACGGTTGCGTTCGAGGACGAGGGAAAAGACGAAATCGCCATGATGGGCGGATCTCTTGCCTCGATGGCTTCGAAGCTGAGGGAATCGATGCGCGCCATTTCGGATGCGGCCGACCGTCTCGGGCACAACGCGGAAGAGTTTTCCGCCCTTGCGGAGGAGTCGAACGCCGGGGTGGAGGAGTCCCGCGCCGGAGTGGATAACGTCTCGTCTCAGATGGAAAGCCTTGCCGCCGCAAGCCAGGAGATCAACGCGTCGGTCGAAGAGGTGGCGAGCGGCGCGCAGGCGTCGGCGCAGAAGAGCACCGAAATGGCGGGAGAAGTGGACCGCGCGCGGAGCGCGGGCGAAGAGGGAATGTCCGCCGTCGGCAAGGTTGTGAAAAGCATCGAGGGCGTCGCGGAAGACTCGGAGAAGGCGGCGCAGGAGGTGCGCAATCTCGGCGAGCGCGCGCGGGAGATTCAGAACTTCGTCGACCAGATAGGCGGCATCGCCGACCAGACGAACCTGCTTGCGCTGAACGCCGCGATCGAAGCCGCCCGCGCCGGCGAGGCGGGAAGAGGTTTCGCCGTCGTTGCGGAAGAGGTCCGGAAGCTGGCAGAAGAGAGCAACAAGGCTGCGGAGAAGATCGCGGACCTCGCGGGAGGCATCAGGAAGGATCTCGACAGGGTGGTCGCCGCCTCGGAGGGCAACGCCAAGGATTCGTACCAGTCAAGTGAGTTGGCTCGGGAAACGCGCGGGACGATAGGAAAGATGATGGAAGCGCTCTCCCGTATCGCAACGGCGACGCAGGATTTGGCGGCCGTCTCCGAGGAGCAGGCCGCGTCGAGCGAGGAAATCGCGGCGGCCGTGCAGAATATCGCTTCCCGCGTGAGCACTGCGGCGGCCTCTTCCGACATGGTCAGGGGGCAGATGAGCGAGGTGGGCACGTCCGCCGAGCGCGTGGCGCAAGGCTCGGAAGACCTGGCCGCTCTTTCCGAGGAGCTTGCGAAGCTGGTGCGCCGTTTCAGGATCACCCGCGGAGAGAATGCCGCGGGAGGAATCGTCCCTTTGGAAAGAGGCCGTAAATAACGCTGCGGCGTCGCCGTACACTCCGAATCGGTAGCGATGGAGCGGCTCCCGAAACGACGAGGGGCCGCTTCTTCATTTTTTCCGCCTCTGTTGTGTGCTATGCTCTTGCCGACGGAACACAAAGTTCCGAATGTTGCGCGGAAGCTCTTGGTGAAAGGAGACTCGCGATGAGGGGGAAAGAGGTCCGCTACTATCTCGCGGAACAGCAGGGGCTGGAAGTCGTATGCCTGAGGGGCTCGCGCTTCTTCTACCCCGAACACAGCCATGTGTCGACCTACACCGCGAGCCTGGTCCTGTCGGGGGCGCTGCGTCTTGAGGCGGGGAGCGCAACGACCGTCCACGGCCCCGACGCTATTTTCGTGATTCCCCCCCTACCAACCGCACGCCCTCTCCGCGTCCGGCGACTGCGAAACGGTCACTCTCTGCGTCGGGGGCGATCTGCTGCGCGCGCTCTCCGGCGGAGAAGCATGCTCGCCGATCAACTGTCTGCGCGCTCTTTCGGGCGCGTTTCCCGCCCTTTCGGACGTTCTTTCCGCGGGGTTTCGGCGTATGCTCGACCGTCTTGTTTCGTCGGTGCGTGCGCCTGGCCGCAGGGAGCGTGATTTCGTCGCCGCGGTGGAGCAGCGGCTGCTGCTCCGCCCTGAGGAGTCGCTCGACCTCGAATCCTTCGCGGAAGCGCTGCACGTCAGCAGATTCCATCTGCTCAGAGAGTTCAAAAGGAGCGTCGGTCTCCCTCCGCACAAGTTCCAGATGCAGAACAGGATACGAAAGGCGCGGAAGATGATGCTCGAAACAAGCCTCCCTCTGACGGAAGTGGCCCTGGCCGCCGGATTCTACGACCAGAGCCACTTCATCAGATGCTTCCGGAAGCTCGCCGGGATGACCCCCTCGGAGTTCCGGGATGCGTGCGTTGTTGGAACGTCCTCAGCAGAGCGCGGGGAAAAACTTGGCGAAGATCGAGAGTCCCTCCGTTCCCGCGCGGACTTCGTGCGGAACCCCCGCCGGGAAGAATGAGACCGTCCCCGCATCGTACGGGAGCTCCGTTCCGTCGTTCAGGCACGTCCCCCGCCCTGCGATCACCTCGTGCGTCTCGAGCTGCGTTTCGTGAACATGTGCAGCCCGATCGCTTTTCCGGGGGCGATGCGCACGAGATGAAAGCTGAACGCCCCTCCCGTCTGTTCACCCGTCGCCAGATGTTTGAGCTCCACGCCGTCGAATGCCGGGTGCTTCTTCCATTCAAGGGCGTCGAACGCCCTCTCTCCGCCCGGAACTCTCATCTTGCCGACGCCGAATGTTTCGAATACGCTCATGCCGCTCATAGGATCGCCTCTTTCTTTTTTTCTGAAGAGTCGCCGGATGGTTCTCCTTCCGACATACGGCATTCTATTCGGAGCGCCCGCGAATGAATTGTACAAAAGTGCTCTTTTTGTTCGAACGGCGCGTCGGGCGTTTTCGTCAGATTCTCGAGTACGCGGTCTCGCCGTCGATGATCGTCGCGACGGCCCTGCTTCGCGCGTCCAGAGGGTCTCCGTTCCAGACGACGATATCGGCGTCCTTCCCCTTCTCCACGGAACCGACGCGGTCCGCGATACCAAGATGCTCGGCGGCCGAGAGCGTGACGGCCCGCAGCGCCTCTTCGCGCGGCAGTCCGGCGCGGACGGCCAGCGAGAGGCAGACGGAGAGGTGCTCGATGGGGATCACGGGGTGGTCCGTGATGATGCAGAAGTGTACTCCCGCCTTCCAGAGGGCTGCCGGAGTATCCCACGTTTTGTTGCGGAGCTCCATCTTCGGCTTGCCGGTGAGCGTCGGTCCTACGGCCGCCATGACCTTGTTTTCGGCGAGGAAGGGCGCGATGAGGTGCCCCTCGGTGCAGTGCTCCACGGTGTAGCGGATGGAGAACTCCTTCGCGATGCGGACGGCCGTGGCGATGTCGTCGCAGCGGTGGGCGTGCACGCAGAGGGAGAGTTCCCGGTCGAGCACGGGAAGCATCGCCTCGTGCTGAAGGTTGCGCTCCCCGGCTTCATTTTTCGCCTTCGCCTGGTTCTGCTTGTTCCGGTAGTTCTCGGCGTCGACGAGGGCCTGCCGCATCAGCGCGGCGTTTCCCATGCGGGTGTTGGGGAGCTTCCCTTTTTCGGTGTAGACGCGGATCGGGTTTTCGCCGAGCGCCGCCTTCATGGAAGAGGGCGCCTTCACCAGCATCTCTTCGACGACCTTCTTCCGTCCGTTCGTCGACGTGCTCGTCTTGATGATCGCGCCCTGTCCGCCGATGATGTTGCCGCTTCCGGGGAGCGTCTGGACGCAGGTGACGCCGCCCGCGAGGGCGTCCTCGAACGCCGTGTCGTCCTGATAGATCGCGTCCAGAATACGGAGCTGGGGAGCGACGGGATTCACCATGTCGTTGGCGTCCGCCATGCCGACGGGAAAGCCCTCGCAGTAGGTTCCGATGTGCGTGTGCGCGTCGATGAGCCCGGGAGTGACGACGTACGCCGAAGCGTCGAGCACTTCCGAAGCGCCTTTGGGGTCGAGTCCTTCCGCGACGTCGACGATCTTCCCCTTGTCCAGGAAGATCGTGACGTTCTTCCGTGTCGTACCATGTCCGGTTTCAAGCGTGCCGGCCAGAATTGCCTTCATGAAAAGAGTACCTCCTTGCGATGCCGCGGCATCGGATGCTATTGGCTGATCTTTATTTTACAGCATACCCTGTTCGAGGCAAAGAGAATGCATGCATAAAAAGCGTATGTAGATATTGACGAATAATGACCATTTTCGAGTGCGTGATACGATACAATCAAGAACATGGCGGCGTGTGCATCCCGCCGAATATGAGGAAAAGGGGAGAGAAAATGAGCGAAGAAAACATGCGGCTGTTCCAGGTAGGCGTGGTGCGCTCTTCTTTAGCGGCGCGGGCGGACTGTCCGAAGCAGGGGTTCGAGGGGGGCGTGGAGGCGGAGGTCCTTGTCGCGCCTGAATACAGAGAGGGGCTCGACGGCCTGGAGCCGGGGCGGGATGTGCTGCTCTTGACATGGCTGCATCGGGCGGAGCGGGACGTCCTCAAGGTCCACCCGCGCGGAAACACGGAGGCCCCGCTCAAAGGCGTTTTCGCGACCCGTTCTCCGGCGCGCCCGAATCCGATAGGGCTGCACAGGGTGAAAATCCTCGAACTTGAGAAGGAGCGCGGCCGCCTTCGAGTGGCGCCTCTTGAAGCGCTCGACGGCACGCCGGTTTTGGATATAAAACCCGTGCTCCGGGGCCCGGCTCCGGAACAGTGAGCGGTTGGGGTGCTATTTCTGCGAAGTGTAGGTGTTTTTTAGGAAGTAAGCATCACATGGAAGGACACCTGATACATATAGTGTAAAATGGGTGTGTCCGCAACGCTGCCGCATTCAAAACGAGCAACGGGAAAAGCCGACGAGGTCGGAGTTTCCCGTTGGAGGGGAGATACGTGTGAGAGTTTCCTCCGCCGCAAAAAACACCGCGTCTTCGACGCTCCGCAGGAACGCGCTCATCCTGTGCATGCTGCTCTTCGGAGCGTTGTTCGCATGGTTCGTCGTGGAGCGGACGGACCGGAAGATGCGGGACGAGCTGCTCTATCAGACGCGCCTGGGGGCGCAGACGATAGACATCGACCAGGTTCGCGCCCTTTCAGGCACAAAAGAGGACCTGGAAAAATCCGAATATCACAGCCTTCAGCGCCGGCTTTCCGTTTTCCGGGAGACTGCCGGATGCCGTTTCGTGTACCTCATGCGCCGCCGCCCGCTCAAGGGCGACGCGTCGGCGACGGAAGTCGTGTTTCTCGTCGAGGCTCAGGACGACGGAATTGAGACGACGCCGCCGGCGCAGCCGGGGGACGTCTACGAGGACGAATTCATCACCGATGAGTTCGCCGCGCTCTTCGACGGGGGAGCGCCTTTCGTCGAAGGCCCGGTGGAGGACGAGTGGGGAGTCTGGATCTCCGCCCTCGTTCCGATGATCGACCATCGAACGGGGGAGCTGCTCGCCGTTTTCGGCGCCGATTACGACGCCAAGCTCTGGAGATGGAACGTCGCCGCAGGTTCGATTCTGCCGATCTCTCTGATGCTGGTGTTGCTGCTGATATTCAGCGCTTTTTTGGTTTTGTCCCGACCTGTGGATCCGATGCCGCGCCCTGTGCTGAGAAAATTGCTGCCGACCATGGCGGTCGCTCTGCTCCTTCTGACCTCCTCTGCGGTGCTTCTTCTGTGGCATACGTATTCCGACAATCTCGACGAGCGGTTGAACTCCCTTCATGCATCGATCTCCTCCGAGTTTCAGATCGACCTGAAGAACGAGCTCTCCCTTATGGAGTCCTCGATTGCCTCTCTTGCGGAGGCCCCCCGTCTGCAATGGGCGCTTTTCGAGGGCGACGCGGAGGCGCTCTTCGTCGACTGGCTCTCCATGTTCGCCCGTTTACGACGGGAATACGGCGTACGCACCTTTTCCTTTGCCGACGAGGAGCTCCGGCGTCTCTATTCCTTTGCGCCGGGGAACGATGAAAAACCGTTCTATGACGGGGCTGTCGTGCGGAAGGCGAAGGAAACGGGAAAGATCGCCTCCGGGATCGAGGTCTGCTCTTCAGGCAATTTGGTGCTGCGGGCCGTCATGCCGGTTTCAAGGGCTGGAGCGCGTGTGGGGTATGTCATTATAACCAAGGATGTTCAAGGTCTTCTCCAGAAAAGGCACCTTCGTTCCGGATCCCATCTGGCCTTTTCACTCGGAAAAGACCTGCTGGACAGGGCGAAGTGGGAAAAAACGTGTACCTCCCACCGGAAAACGGAGTGGGAGCGGTTTCCCGACTGTGTGATTCTCTTTTCATCGATGGAGCCCCTTCCTCCCGGTATTTTTTCATCCGGAAAAGATGATGCGCCGGATGTTGTAAAGGAACGAAGAAGGGAGTCGGTCTTCGGCGAAAAAACGTGGGGCGTCTCCGTTCTTCCGTTCGAGGACGTCTCCGGCGAGATCGTCGGGGAGTTCGCGATCATGACGGATATTACGCTGCAAAAGCAACATCTTCGCAGCCAGGTGGCGATTATGTGGGGTATCGGCGGAACGATCGCGGCGGCGCTGCTTATCCTTCTCTTCGCGTTGCTCCGGCGCGTGGATGCAGGAATACTGGCCCAGCAGGCGGCGCTTCTTGAGAGCGACGCTCTCCTGAAAAAGCTGTCGAGGCAGATTCCGGGAGCGCTCTACCAGTACCGCCAATACCCCGACGGGGGCGTCGCCGTTCCCTTTGTTTCGGACAATATCAGGGAGGTGTGCGAACTCCAACCGGAGGAAGTGCTCAAGGACGTCTCCTGCTTCTTTTCGAGGATTCATCCGGAGGACAGGGAAGCGTTCGGCGAGAGTGCCGCCCGCTCCTTCAAGGCGATGGATACATGGGAGAACGAATTCCGAGTGCGCTTGCCGGAGAGAGGGGAACGCTGGCTGCACGGAACCGGAAACCCGGAAAAACTGCCCGACGGAAGCGTGTTGTGGCACGGCTTCATCGCCGACTGCACGGAACGGCGGCAGAAAGAGGACGAGCTCAAAAAGCAGGCGGGATTGATCGCCTCCATGTTGAATTCCATCCCCGATATCATTTTTTATAAAAATGCCGACGGCGTGTTTCTCGGATGCAATCGGCCGCACGAGGAGCTGACGGGCAGAAGCGAGTCGGAGACGGTCGGGAAGACCGATTACGATTTTTACGACGAAAAGACCGCCGATTTCTACAGGGAGAAAGACAAGGAAGCGCTTGCTGCAACGCGCCCGTTGCACAACGAGGAGTGGGTGACCTACCCCGACGGGAGGCGCGCGCTTCTCGACACGCTGAAAACGTCCTTCCGGGGAAAGGACGGCGAGATGATCGGTCTCCTCGGGATCAGCCGCGACATCACCGAGCGCAAACGCATGGAGGAGAATCTGCGCGGCGCTCTCGAAGCGGCGAACGCCGCGAGCCTGGCGAAGAGCGCCTTTTTGGCGAGCATGAGCCATGAGATTCGGACCCCGATGAACGCCATTCTGGGCTTCTCGCAGCTTCTGGAGCGCGACCCGGAGCTTGCTCCACGACACATGAAATACGTGCGGATCATCAACCGCAGCGGGGAACACCTGCTCGCGCTGATCAACGACATCCTCGACATGGCGAAAATCGAATCCGGCCGAATGACCTTGAACAGGGAACCGTTCAGCCCGTACGCCATGCTGCGCGACATCGCGTCGCTCTTCAATACGCTGGCGGAACAGAAGTCGCTTGCTCTGACCATCGAACACGACGACGAGTTGCGCGCGGCGACGCTTCTGGGCGACGAGGGAAAGCTGCGGCAGGTGCTCGTCAATCTTGTGGGAAACGGCCTCAAGTTCACGCAAAGGGGAGGCGTGTCCGTGCGTTTCGGTATGGACTCCGCCTCTGCGGGATCCTCCGCTGACGCCGGTCCGCTTCTGCTCTCGGTGGAAGTGGAGGACACCGGCGTCGGCATCTCCTCGGAGCAGAGCGAACTCATCTTCGCGCCGTTCCAGCAGAGCGACTCGGGAAAGAAGGCGGGCGGAACCGGACTCGGCCTCACCATCAGCCGGAAGTTCGTGGAGATGATGGGCGGGACGCTGACCTTCGAGAGCGAACCGGGAAAGGGCACGTGTTTCCGCTTCCGGATACCGGTGGAGAGGGTGCACGACGTTTCTCCGCGTCCGTCGCAGCCCGGCAGGCGCGTGCTCGGACTGAAGTCGGGGAGCGTACGCCCCCTCATCCTCATCGCGGACGACGACGATGCGAGCCGCCGCCTTTTGACCGAACTTCTCACCGAGGCGGGTTTCGATTGCGCAGAGGCGACGGACGGTCTTCAGGCCGTCGAGTCGTGCGCGTCGCGTACGCCGGACGCCGTGCTGATGGATATGAATATGCCGCTCCTCGATGGGTACGAAGCCACGAGGATGATCAAACGGAGCGACGGCAGGAATATCCCCATAATCGCGCTTACGGCGGACGCGTTCGCCCGCGACGCCGTCGCAGCGTGCGGCGCCGACGAATATCTGCGCAAGCCGTTCGTGGCGGACGAGCTCTTCGCCGTACTGCAGAAGGTTCTCGAACTGGAATATATCTACGAAGAGGTATCCGGCAGAGATACGGCGGGGGACGAGGCCTGGGCCGAAAACAGCGCTCCGGGCTCCCCGAAAGTAAGCGATCTTTCCATGGTTCCGGGGAATTTTCTGCGAGAATTGCATGGCGCGGTGGAAGACGGAGATATGTTCCGCATCAGGGAGTTGATCCGAAGCATATCCGAGGTGGACGAAAAGGCGGGGGAGGAGCTGCTTCTCCTCGCCGAGCGGTACGACTACGAGAGGCTGCTGGAGCTGGTGAACGATGAAGGAGGGCACTCCGATGGCGAGTGAACACGCTGGAAGCAAAGGGAAGATCATGATCGTCGACGATACCGTGGTGAACCTCGAACTGCTGCAAAACCTGCTGCAACGCAGAGGGTACAGCATTATGGCGTTTCCGCAGGGAAAGTTGGCGCTGAAGGCGGCTCTAAAAAGCCCTCCGGATATGCTCCTGCTGGATATCAACATGCCCGAGATGGACGGTTTCGAGGTATGCAGCCACTTCAAGTCGGAGCCGTCCCTGGAGAAGATTCCGGTGCTCTTCATCAGCGCGCTCGAAGCCTCCCGGGACAAGGTGCGCGCGTTCGAGGCGGGCGGGGTGGATTATGTGACGAAGCCTTTTCAGATAGAGGAGCTCAACGCGCGCGTCGATACGCACCTCAAGATCGTCCGGATGCAGCGGGAGCTCGAACGCTACAACCAGGAGCTGGAGGATCTGGTGCAGGAGAAGGTCCGGGATATCGAAGAATCGCACCTTTCCACCATACTGGCGATGGTGAAGCTGACGGAGTATCGGGACGTCGGCACCGGGATGCATATCGAGCGCACGCGGACTCTCTGCAGGATGCTCGCCGCGAAGCTCGCGGAGCATCCGGAATACGCAGGTCTTCTCTCCCCGGAGTACTCGGAGACCATCTACAACGCGGCTCCGTTGCACGACATCGGCAAGGTCGGCGTACCGGACGCTATTCTGCTGAAACCGGGACGGCTGACGGAGGACGAGTGGGAAGTTATGAAAACGCACTCGGAGATCGGCGCGGAGACGCTTCGGGAAGTGCGGAAGAAGTATGTCTCGAACGCGTTCGTGAATATGGGGATCGACATCGCCCTTTCCCACCATGAGAAGTGGGACGGGAGCGGATACCCCGAAGGCCGATCGGGGAAGACGATTCCTCTGAGCGCGCGCATCATGGCAGTCGCCGACGTCTACGACGCGCTCCGGACGCGCCGTCCGTACAAGGAACCTTTCTCTCACGAGGAGAGTTTCTCCATCCTGCAAAAGGATTCGGGGAGCCATTTCGACCCGCTGCTGATAGAGGTCTTCGCGCAGCTGGAGGACGAAATCAAGGAACTCTACAGCCACTGCGCCGATCTCGACGGATCTTCCTGCCGCTGACGCCGCCGGGAGAGAACTTTTTTCCGTTGAAGTACCTCTTGTTCGTTGCACAGCGCGGCCTCTCGTACTCTTACGAGGGGCCGCGCCGTGCTGGATGTGGAACCGGAGATTCCGCTCCGGCGATGACGTTTCCGTGGAGGACTCCTACTCCTCCATCACGCGGCGGCAGGCGTCTCTGAAGCACTCGCACAGGGTTGGGTGCGCGTGGATCGCGTTCGCGACGTCCTCGGCGGTCAGGTGTTTCGCGACCGCCAGCGTGGCCTCTCCCAGGAGGGAGGCGGCCTCCGGTCCCATGATGTGGACTCCGAGGATCGTCCTGTCGGCGGCGCGGGCGACCACCTGGACGAAGCCGTCTCCCTCGCCCATGGCGAGCGCCATGC
>WPCG01046594.1_pt1 | contig 15502 bp, 10 predicted proteins | sample 5403311 | NCBI WGS metagenome assembly WPCG01 (sample SAMN12869467, study PRJNA574797) | sludge metagenome | isolation source: wastewater treatment of Control | place: China:Beijing | collected 2019-05-17 | reverse complement strand
CCTTCGCCGACGACCGGCGCGGCGTTGCGGTCGGCCACGACGCGGTGATCCTGCTCAGTACCGATGGCGGTGCGAGCTGGCGCGAGGTGTCCAGCGCGCCGGAGGCCGGAGCGCCGCTGCTGGCCGTGCGCCTGCTCGCCGATGGGCGCGGCTTCGCGCTCGGCGCCTACGGCAGCATGATGACCAGTCATGATGGCGGTGAGAGCTGGGAGGAGGCTGTGGCCAGTGCCGACGACCGCCACCTCAACGCCATCGCCGTATTCACCGACGATACCCTGGTGCTGGCCGGCGAGGCCGGCCTGCTGCTGCGCTCGGACGACGGCGGCGCGCACTGGGAAGAGCTCGACTCGCCCTACAACGGTTCCTTCTTCGGTTTGCAGATCCTTGCTGACGAGGTCTTGCTGGCCTACGGCATGCGTGGCCACATCTTCCGCTCCGCAGACCGCGGGGAGAGCTGGGAAGAGGTCGACAGCACCACGGAGGCGGCGCTGTTCGCCTCCGCCATGCTTGCCGACGGACGTGTGGTGCTCACCGGGCAGGGTGGTACGGTGCTGCTCGGCGATGCCGCGGGGCGCGTCTTCCGCGCCGTCGACAGCGGCGGCACCGGGGTGTACGCCGCGCTGCTGGCGCAAGGCGATGCGGTGCTACTGTTCGGCGAGGGTGGGGTGAGCCGGCTGGCGATGGGCGGGGAGGGTGCGCAATGAAGACCAACCGTCTGGTGCAGGCCCTCGGCCATGTGCTGTTCCGTCAGCGCCGCGCCTTCCTGGCGCTGTTCGTGCTCATCACCGTGCTGCTCGGCTGGTCGGCGACGCAGCTGCGCGTGGATGCCGGGTTCGAGAAGATGATCCCGCTCGAACATCCCTACATGAAGACCTTCGTGGACTACCGCAGCACCTTCGGTGGGGCCAACCGTGTGCTGGTGGTGCTGCGCGCGCGTGATGGCGACATCTACAACGAGCCCTTCTTCGCTGCGCTGAAGTCGCTCACCGATGACGTATTCTTCCTTCCCGGGGTCGACCGCGCCACGGTGACCTCGCTGTTCACCCCCAACGTGCGCTACATCGAGGTGGTCGAGGAGGGCTTCGCCGGCGGCAACGTCATCCCGGCGGACTTCGCCGGCACTGCCGACGATCTCGCCGAGGTGCGCGAGAACGTCCTCAAGTCGGGTCGCGTCGGCCGCCTGGTGGCCAATGACCACAGCGCTGCGCTGGTCAGCGCCGAGCTGCTCGAAATCGATCCCAATACCGGTGCCCAGCTCGACTACCTGGCCGTCGCCGCGCAGCTCGAGACCCTGCGCGAGCGCTATCAGGCCCAGGGTTTCGAGGTCAACATCATCGGCTTCGCCAAGGCGGTGGGCGACATCACCGAAGGCGCGCGTGGCGTGTTGCTGTTCTTTGCCGTCACCTTCGTGATCACTGCGCTGCTGCTCCACCTCTATCTCGGTTCCGCGAAGCTCGCCGGCCTGGGTCTGGTGTGCGCGCTGGTGCCGGTGGTGTGGCAACTCGGCGTGCTGCCGCTGGTCGGCTACGGCATCGACCCGATGTCCATCCTGGTGCCTTTCCTGATCTTCTCCATCGGCGTCAGCCACGCCGTGCAGATGATCAACGGCTGGAAGATCGAGGTGCATCACGGTGCCGACGGCCTCACCGCGGCCAACAACGCCTTCCTGAAGCTCTTCATGCCCGGAGCCACCGCGCTGCTGACCACCGCGCTGGGCTTCCTGGTGATCCTCTTCATCGACATCGCCATGGTGCAGGAACTGGCGATCACCGCCGCCATCGGCGTGGCGCTGATCGTCATCACCAACAAGATGCTGCTCACCATCCTGCTGTCGTGGATGCCGCGCAGCGCCGCCGGCAAGGGTGGCGATGCCGCGAAACCGGCCGGCGAGTGGCTGTGGCAGCGTCTCAAGCGCTTCGCCGAACCGCGCCGTGCGGTGTGGGTGCTGGCCGGCGCGGCGGTGCTGCTGGGGGTGTCCGCGCTGCAGGCGCGCCATCTGCAGACCGGCGATCTCGGTGCCGGCATTCCGGAACTGCACGACGACTCGCGCTACAACCTCGACACCGCTGCCATCGTCGAGTCGTTCTCGATCGGCGTGGACGTGCTGTCGGTGATCGCGCAGTCGCACGGCGTCGATGGTGCATGTACCGATTTCGACATCATGGACACCCTGGACCGCTTCGAGACCCACATGCGCAACACCCACGGCGTGCAGGGCGTGCTCTCGCTGCCGGGGATGGCCAAGGTGATCAACGCCGGCTGGAACGAAGGCAGCCCGCGCTGGCGCGTGCTGTCGCGCGACCCCAGTGTGCTGGCACAGTCGGTGACGCCGATCGATACCAGCACCGGGCTGCTCAACACCGACTGCAGTGCGATGCAGATCCTCATCTTCACTCGTGACCACCAGGGCCACACCATTGCCCACGTCATCGAGGAGGTAAAGCGCTTCGCCGCCGCCAACGCTTCCGAGCATCTGGAGCTGCGTCTGGCTTCCGGCAACGTCGGCGTGATGGCGGCGACCAACGAGGCCGTCGACGCCGCCGAGCTGAAGATCCTCGTGCTGCTCTTCTTCGCCATCGGCCTGCTGTGCTACATGGAGTTCCGCTCGCACACCGCCACGCTGTGCATCGTGCTGCCGCTGTCCATCGTTGCGGTGCTGTGCAACGCCCTGATGGCCACCCTCGGCATTGGCCTGAAGGTGCCCACGCTGCCGGTGATCGCGCTTGGCGTCGGGGTCGGTGTGGACTACGGCATCTACATCTACGAGCGCATGCAGCACGAACTGCGCCGCGGTGCCGGTCTGGTCGAAGCCTATCTGGAGGCGCTGCGCCAGCGCGGCACGGCGACCATGTTCACAGCCCTGACGATGAGTATCGGCGTCGGTACCTGGGCGTTTTCCGCACTCAAGTTCCAGGCCGACATGGGGGTGCTGCTGGCCTTCGTGTTCCTCGCCAACATGCTTGGCGCGGTGATGCTGCTGCCGGCGCTGGCGTCGACCATGCTGGCGCCGCAGGATCGTCGGCACAAGCATGCAAAAAAGGCTTGACGGGCAGCAATTCAAACGTACAATTAAAACGAACGTTTGAATCATTCCCGGGAATGCAGTCCCGGAATGATTCGAACCAGAAAGGAAGAGCATGAGCGCACCCACTCCACGACACACGCCGGAAACCCGCAGCCGCATCCTCGATGCGGCCGAGGAGCTGTTCGTCGAGCACGGCTTCGAGGCCACTTCGATGCGCATGATCACCAGCCAGGCGGGAGTCAATCTGGCGGCGATCAACTACCACTTCGGCAGCAAGGATGCGCTCATCCAGGAAGTCTTCCGCCGCCGCCTCACCGAACTCAACCGCCAGCGCCTGGCCATGCTCGACAAGCTGGAGGCGGATGCCGGCGGCGCGCCGCTCAAGCCCAGCCGCATCGTCGAAGCCTTCTTCGGTACCGCGCTGGTCCTCGCTGCCGACACCGAGCACGGCGGGCATACCTTCATGCGCCTGCTCGGGCGCACCTACACCGAGCCCAATGCCTTCGTGCGCCAGTTCCTCGCCGAGGAATACGCCGAGGTGCTGGAGCGTTTTCTCGGCGCGCTGTACCGCTCGCTGCCTGACGTACCGCGCGAGGAGATCCTCTGGCGCTTCCATTTCATGATGGGGGCAATGTCCTATGCCATCGCCGGCACCGACGCACTGCAGTTGTTCGCCGGAAAGTTCGACGATGCCGACCCCGCACGCCTGCTGCCACGCCTGATGTCCTTCCTGCTCGGCGGCCTGCGCGCGCCGCTGGCGGAGTACGCCGCGCGTCCGGCAGGGCGGCGCGGGCGCAGCGCAGCGGCCTAGATGTTGATGCACACAATGTACTGATCAGACGGCGGACCGCGGCGGCAAGACTGCGGCACCGGGTAAAAGGAGACAGCAATGATCTGGTGGTTCATCGGTTCCCTCCCTCCCTTGGCAGGCGCGCTCGCCTTCGGGCGAGCGCCATTTTTTGCCTGGGCGGGCATCGGTCTGGCCTGGTTGGCCGGACTTTCCTGGGCGGCGGGGTTCGCGCCGCTCACCACGGCGCTCGTGCTCGGCCTGTGGGTGGTCTTCTCGGCGCTCTTCCTGATCCGTCCGCTGCGCCGCAGCCTGGTCAGCGCGCCGATCTTCCGCGCCTTCCGCAAGGCGCTGCCGTCGATGTCGCAGACCGAGAAGGATGCGCTGGAAGCCGGCACGGTGTGGTGGGAAGGCGATCTGTTCGCCGGTCGCCCGGACTGGAAGAAGCTGCAGTCCTATCCCTGGCCCAAACTGTCGGCCGAAGAGCAGGCCTTTCTCGACAACGAGACCGAGGAGCTGTGCCGCCTCACCGATGACTGGGAGAGCACGCAGAAGCAGGACCTGCCGCCGCATGTCTGGCAGTACATCAAGGACAAGGGCTTCCTCGGCATGATCATCCCCAGGGAGTATGGCGGCAAGGGCTTCTCGGCCTTCGCCCACTCCCAGGTGGTGACCAAGCTGTCCACCCGTTCGTCGGCGCCCGCGGTCACCGTGATGGTGCCCAATTCGCTCGGCCCGGCCGAACTGCTGCTGCACTACGGCACACCGGAACAGAAGCAGTTCTACCTGCCGCGCCTGGCGCGTGGCGAGGCCATTCCCGCCTTCGCGCTGACCAGTCCGTGGGCCGGTTCGGACGCCGCCTCCATCCCCGACGCCGGGGTGGTGTGCAAGGGCATGTGGCAGGGCAAGGAAGTGCTCGGCATGCGGGTCTCCTTCGACAAGCGCTACATCACCCTGGCACCGGTGTGCACGGTGTTCGGCCTCGCCTTCCGCCTTTTCGATCCGGACGGCCTGCTGGGCAACAACCAGGACCTCGGCATCACCTGCGCGCTGGTGCCGCACGACCACCCGGGCGTGGACATCGGCCGCCGCCACCTGCCGCTCAATGCGGTGTGGATGAACGGCCCTGTGCGCGGCAGCGACGTCTTCATGCCGCTGGAGTTCATCATCGGCGGGCCGAAGATGGCCGGCCAGGGCTGGCGCATGCTGATGGAGTGCCTGGCGGCCGGGCGCAGCATCTCGCTGCCCGGCTCCAACACCGGCATGCAGAAGCTCACCGCGCGTGCGGTAGGGGCCTACGCCCGCGTGCGCTACCAGTTCAAGACCGCCATCGGTCGCTTCGAAGGCGTGGAAGAGGCGCTCACCCGCATCGGCGCCAACACCTATCTGTCGGACTCGGCGCGCATTCTCACCGCCGGCTCCATCGACCTCGGCGAGAAGCCCTCGGTGGTGTCGGCCATCGTCAAGTACCACGTCACCGAGCGCGCCCGTCAGACGGTGAATGACGGCATGGACGTGATCGGCGGCAAGGGCATCTGCCTGGGGCCGCAGAACTTCCTCGGTCGCGCCTACCAGCAGATTCCGGTGGGCATCACCGTGGAAGGCGCCAACATCCTCACCCGCAGCCTGATCCTCTTCGGCCAGGGCGCGATCCGCTGCCATCCTTACGTGCTGAAGGAAATGCACGCGGCGCAGGACAATGATCTCGCCGCCTTTGACGACGCCTTCTGGGGCCACATCGGCTATACCGTGTCGAGCGCGGCGCGCGCCCTGGTGATGGGGCTGACCGGCTCGCACTTCGTCGGCGTGCCGGCCGACGTGGCGCCCGAGACGCGGCGCTACTATCAGCAGCTGACGCGTTTTTCGGCGGCCTTCGCCTTCCTCGCCGACATCTCCATGGGCACCATGGGCGGTGCGCTGAAGCGCAAGGAGAAGCTCTCCGCGCGTCTCGGCGACATCCTCTCGCTGATGTATCTGGCCAGCGCCACGCTGCGCCGCTACGAGGCCGAAGGCCGCCAGGCGGCGGACGCGCCGCTGATGCACTGGGCGATCTGGGACTGCATGTTCAAGGCGCAGAACGCCTTCGAAGGCGTGATCGCCAACTTCCCCAACCGCTTCTTCGCGCTGATCCTGCGCCGCCTGGTGGTGTTCCCGCTCGGCCGCCCCTATGTGGTGCCTTCCGACCGTCTCGGCCACGAGGTTGCCCGCCTGCTGATCGAGCCGGGTGCCACCCGCGACCGCCTCACCGCCGACGTCTATCTGCCGACCGACGTCGAGGAACCGGTGGGTGCGCTGGAGGCCGCGCTGCTCGCCACCGTGGAAGCCGAACCTATCGAGGCCAAGCTCAAGAAGGCGCAGAAGGACGGGCGCTTCAAGCCCGGCCTGCTGGTCGGCGGCGGGGTCGATGCGGTGTGGCGCAAGGCACTGGAGGCCGGCGTCATCAGCGCCGCGGAGTACGAAGTGGTCGAACGCCGCAATCGCCTGCGCGACAAGGTCATCCGTGTCGATGACTTCCCCTACGATTTCGACCTGCGTGCGGCCTTGCAGGTGGTACCCGGCGCTGCGGGCGCTGCCGCAGTGGCGGAGAAGGTGGCGGCATGAACGCCCCGGTGTATGTCGTCGATGGCGCGCGCACGCCCTTCCTGAAGGCGCGCAACGCCCCGGGACCGTTCGCCGCCGCCGATCTGGCCACCGCCGCCGGCAGCGCGCTGCTGGCGCGCCAGCGCTTTGCCCCCGACCAGCTCGACGAGGTCATCCTGGGTTGTGCCAGCCCCTCGCCCGACGAGGTCAATATCGGCCGTGTGGTGGCGCTGCGCATGGGTTGCGGGCAGAAGGTGCCGGGGTGGACGGTGATGCGCAACTGCGCCAGCGGCATGCAGGCGCTCGATTCGGCGATCGCCAACATCCACGCCGGGCGTTCCGGACTGGTGCTGGCCGGCGGCGTGGATGCGCTGTCGCGCGCGCCGCTGCTGTTCTCCGATGCCATGGTGCGCTGGCTGTCGGGCTGGTACGGCGCCAAGACCACCGGGCAGAAGCTTGCCGCGCTGAGGAAGTTCAGGCCCGGCTATCTGGCGCCGGTGATCGGCATCATGAAGGGCCTCACCGACCCCATCGTCGGCCAGCTGATGGGGCAGACCGCGGAGAACCTCGCTCACCGCTTTGCGATCAGCCGCGAGGAGATGGATGCCTATTCCGTGCGCAGCCACCTGCGGGTCGCTGCGGCGCAGGACGCCGGCCACTTCGACGACGAGGTGGTGGCGCTGATCGATCACGACGGCACGGTCTGGCGCCACGACGACGGGCTGCGCCGCGACGCCTCGATGGCCGGGCTGGCAAAGCTCAAACCCTTTTTCGACCGCAAGTACGGGCGTGTCACCGCGGGCAACAGCTCGCAGATCACCGATGGTGCGGCGTGGCTGCTGCTGGCTTCCGAAGAAGCTGTGGAGCGCCATGGCCTGACGCCGCTCGGACGCGTCGTGGACAGCCAGTGGGCCGGCCTCGATCCGGCGCAGATGGGCCTCGGGCCGGTGCATGCGGCCCTGCCCATCCTGCAGCGCCACGGCCTGCGCCCCAATGAGCTCGATGCCTGGGAGATCAACGAGGCCTTCGCCGCGCAGGTCATCGCCTGCCAGCGTGCGCTTGCCGACATCGATTACTGCCGCGGCGAGCTCGGTCTGCCCGGTGCGCCCGGTGCCATCGACGAGGAACGCCTGAATGTTGACGGTGGCGCCGTCGCCCAGGGGCACCCGGTGGGTGCCAGCGGCGCGCGCATCGTCCTCCACCTCCTCCACCGCCTGCGCCGTGATGGCGGCCGGCGCGGAATGGCATCGATCTGCATCGGTGGCGGCCAGGGCGGCGCGATGCTGGTCGAGGCCTGCTGAGTCACATCCGCTTACGGCGCGGCACGGGCGGCGGCGGGGTCTCTCCCCTGCAACCCGCCAAGGCCCGTGCCCTGCCGTAACCTGGGAGAAGAATGCACATGAGCATGAAGTACAAGCACTGGACGCTGAGCCGCGAGGCCGATGGCCTCGCCTGGCTGCGCCTGGACAAGGCCGGTGCGGCCACCAACACGCTGGCGCGCGAGGTCATGAACGAATTCGACGGCATCCTCGCGGCGCTGGAGTCGGCGCCGCCTGCCGGGCTGGTGATCGCCTCGGGCAAGGAGGCCGGGTTCATCGCCGGTGCCGACATCGAGGAGTTCACCACCCTGGGCAGCGAACAGGCGGTGCGCGAACTGGTCGGCCGTGGATGGGCGGTGTTCAACCGTCTGGCGGCGCAGAAGTATCCCACCGTGGCGCTGGTTCGCGGCCACTGCATGGGGGGCGGGCTGGAGCTCGCACTGGCCTGCCGCTACCGCGTCGTCGTCGATGAGCCGGGCACCCGTCTGGCCCTGCCGGAGGTGATGCTGGGCATCGTCCCGGCCTGGGGCGGCATGCTGCGCCTGCCGGCGCTGATCGGTCCGGCGCTGGCGCTCGACCTGATGCTTACCGGCAAGGGCGTGGATGCACGCAAGGCGCGCCGCATCGGGCTCGCCGACGAGTGCGTGCCGCCGCGGGTGATGGACAACGCCGCGCGCATGCTCGCCCTCTCCGCGCCGCCGTTGCGGCGTCCGCCCTTCCTCGCGCGCCTCCTCAATGGTCCGCTGAAGGCCGTGGTGGCGGCGCGCGCGCGCAAGCAGGTCGCCGCGCGTGCGCGCCGCGAGCACTATCCCGCACCTTACGCCATCATCGACATCTGGGCGCGCCACGGCGGCAACGCGCTGGCCGTGCCGGCGTCGAGCCCATCGTCGCTGGAGAGCATCTTCCGCTCGCCGACGGCGAAAAACCTGGTCCGCGTGTTCTTCCTCCAGGAGCGCCTCAAGGCCTGGGGCAAGCAGGCCGCGCAGCCGGTGCGCCACGTGCACGTCGTCGGCGCCGGGGTGATGGGGGGCGACATTGCCGCGCTGTGTGCGCTGCGCGGCCTCACCGTGACCCTGCAGGATCAGTCGGTGGAACGCATCGCGCCGGCCATCGCGCGGGCGGCGAAGTTCTATCAGCGCAAGCTGCGCGGTGACGGGAAGGCCGTGCGCTTCGCCCTCGACCGCCTAATTGCCGACCCCCGCGGCGACGGCGTCGGCCGTGCCGATCTGGTCATCGAGGCGATCTTCGAGGACCTCGACGCCAAGCGCGCCCTCTTCGCCGAGGTCGAACGCCGCGCGCCGCCCGGCGCACTGCTGGCCACCAACACCTCCAGCCTGCGCATCGAGGACATCGCCAGTGCGCTGCGGGCCCCCGAGCGCCTGCTCGGCATCCACTTCTTCAACCCGGTGACGATGATGCCGCTGGTCGAGGTGGTCCGCGGGGCGGACACTGCCGGCGACGCCCTGACCCGTGCCGCGGCCTTCGTACGTGCCCTCGACAAGCTGCCGCTGGCGGTGAATTCGGCGCCCGGCTTCCTCGTCAATGCAGTGCTCGGCCCCTACATGCTGGAGGCCCTGCGCTGCGTCGAGGAGGGCATTGCCCCGGCCACGGTGGACGAAGCCCTGCTGGCCTTCGGCATGCCCATGGGCCCGGTCGAACTGGTCGACAGCGTCGGTCTCGACATCGCCGTGGCGGCCGGCAAGGCGCTTGCCGGGGATGCCGCCGCGCGCGCGCCGCAGCGCCTGCTCGATCTCGTCGCCGCCGGCCATCTGGGGCGCAAGAGCGGGCAGGGCTACTACCGCTGGGAGCACGGCAAGGCTGTCAAGGCGGCGCCGGGCAGCGTCCCCGACGGACTCGCCGAGCGTATTCTCGCTCCGCTGTTGGCCGCCGTGCAGCGCTGTGTGGACCAGGGCGTGGTCGAGGATGCCGATCTGGCCGATGCCGGGGTTATATTCGGTACCGGCTTCGCGCCGTTCACCGGCGGACCGCTGAACTTCCTGCGCCACGGCGGCTTCGCCCGCCGCAGCGACGGCAGTGCAGCGCTGGTGGAGGCGGCGGCCGTCCGTTGACCCTGCCACCCCGGAGATCCGCATGAGCACCACCCCCGACCCCACCCGTCTGCCCGAACACAAGCAACCCGCGCTGCGCGTGATGCCCATGCCCGCCGACCTCAATCCTGCCGGGGATGTCTTCGGCGGCTGGATCATGGCGATGGTCGACATTGCCGGCGCCATTCCCGCCCGCCGCCGTGCCAAGTGCCGGGTGGCCACCATCGCGGTCAATTCCTTCCTGTTCAAGCAGCCGGTGTCGGTGGGCGATCTGGTCAGCTTCTACGCCGAGGTGGCGTCCGTGGGGCGCACCTCGGTGACCGTGGATGTCGAGGTGTATGCCGAGCGCGACCCCGAGAACCCGGTGGTGGTGAAGGTCACCGAGGCCCGCCTGACCTACGTGGCGGTCGACGACAAGGGGCGCAAGCGCGTCCTCGGTGAGCCATGAGCGCCTCTTCAGCGCAGGCCGCAGCGGCCGCAGGCGTCGAGCGCAGCGATGCGCGGACCCGCATCCTTGACGCCGCCGAGCACCTGTTTACCGAGCGCGGTTATGCCGCCACCTCGATCCGCATGATCACCGGGCGGGCGGGAGTGCCGGTGGCGCTGGCGCATTACCACTTCGGCTCCAAGCAGGGGCTGATGGAGGCCGTCTACCAGCGCGCGCTCGGCCAGCCCGGCAATGCCCGGGTGAACTACCTCGACCGTCTGGAAGCCGAAAGCGCCGGTGCGGCGCTGTCGATCGAGGTGCTGGTGGAGGCCTTCATCACCTCGGCACTGCGCCTGACGCGCAGTGACGGCATTCCCGGTGCGGTGTTCAAGCAGCTCATCGGGCGCGCCTTCTACGAGCCCGGTCCGGGCACCGAAGCCTTCTTTCCGGCCGAGTACGCCGAGGTCATCGACCGCTATCGGCAGGCTTTCATGCGGGCCCTGCCGGCGCTGCCGGAAGCCGATGTGGTCTGGCGGATGTACTTCTTCGTCGGCATCGTCGCCTACGCCATGGCCGGCAAGGACGTGATGCGCATGACGGAGATCTGCGACCTCAAGGAAGCGGGCGACGCCGAAGCCGTGCTGCGCCGGCTGACCCCCTTCATCGTTGCCGGCTTCAAGGCGCCGCCGGCGGGCTGAGGAGGTGCTGACATGAGAAATGGATACGGGGCTATAATCGCGGACGGATTTGAACGAGTGTTCAAATCCGGGCCTCGACCGTCCCCGTCCGCTGTACGGGTGTCGCGTGCAGGGTGCGCGCCGAGGGCTCTGCCACCATGCACTGGACAATGAAAGGGAGCGCCATGAAGAGCCACAACATCGCCGTCACGCCGTCCGCCTACAGCTATCCGTTGCTCATCAAGCAGTTGCTGCACGCCCCGAAGGCGTTCGCGCTGGAGCAGGAGATCGTCTATTCCGACCGCCTGCGCATGCGCTACGCGGATCTGTTCGAGCGCATCGGCCGCTTCGGCAGCCTGCTCGGCGAACTGGGCGTGGCGCAGGGTGATACCGTGGCGGTGATGGACTGGGACAGCCACCGCTATCTCGAAGCCTTCTTCGCGGTACCGATGTACGGCGCGGTGCTGCAGACGGTGAACATCCGCCTCTCACCCGAGCAGATCGTCTATACCCTCAACCACGCCGGCGCCAGCGTGCTGCTGGTGAACGCCGAGTTCCTGCCGCTGCTCGCACAGATCCGCGATCAGCTTGATGGCGTGCGCTGCCTGGTGCTCTTGAGCGACGATGCGCAGGCAGTACCTGAAGGCTTTGCCGGCGAGTACGAAGCCTTGCTCGCGGGCTGCAGTGCCGATTTCGACTTCCCCGATTTCGACGAGAACACCCGCGCCACCACCTTCTACACCACCGGCACCACCGGCTTGCCCAAGGGCGTGTACTTCAGCCACCGCCAGCTTGTCCTGCATACCCTCGCGGTCAGTGCCGCGCTGGGACTGTCCCCGGTGCAGGGGCGCCTGCACCGCGGTGACGTCTACATGCCGATCACGCCGATGTTCCACGTTCACGCCTGGGGCGTGCCCTATGTGGCGACCATGGCCGGGGTCAAGCAGGTCTATCCGGGGCGTTACATCCCCGACCATCTGCTGCGCCTGAAGGTCGCCGAGGGCGTCACCCTGTCGCACTGCGTGCCGACCATCCTGATGATGCTCCTGCATGCGCCGGCCGGGCGCGAGGTCGACCTCTCCGGTTGGAAGATGATCATCGGGGGCTCGGCCCTTCCCGGCAGCCTCGCCGAAGCCGCGCTGGCGCGCGGCATCGATGTATTCACCGGCTACGGGATGTCGGAGACCTGCCCCATCCTCACCCTCGCCCAGTTGCCCGTCGACGCCGACCTCAGTGTGCCCAACGTCGATCTGCGTACCAAGACCGGCCGGCCGATCCCCCTCGTCGATCTGCGCACCGTGGATGGCAACATGCAGCCACAGCCGCGCGACGGCCGCGCCGTGGGTGAAGTGGTGGTGCGCGCGCCCTGGCTGACGCAGGGCTACCTCAACAATCCCGAGGCGTCCGAGCACCTCTGGGAGCAGGGCTGGCTGCACACCCAGGACATCGGCCACATCGATGCGCGTGGTTACCTGCAGGTCACCGACCGCATCAAGGACGTGATCAAGACTGGCGGTGAGTGGGTGTCGTCGCTGGAGATCGAGGATGTCATCGCGCGTTGCCCGGGCGTCGCCGAGGTGGCGGTGATCGGCATCGCCGACGAGAAGTGGGGCGAGCGTCCTGCCGCGCTGGTGGTCGTCAAGCCCGGTGCGACGCTCGATGCGGCCGCGGTGTGCGAACACGTCACGCGTTCGGTGGCGGCCGGCCATCTGTCCAAGTTTGCGGTGCCGGAGAAGGTGCTTTTCATCGACGCACTGGACCGCACCAGCGTCGGCAAGATCAACAAGCGCGCGCTGCGTGAGCGCTTCGCGTGAACGGTGGGCTGTCGATTGGCCTGAACGGGGCGCGCCACCGCAGTGCGCCCCCCATTAAATGAGGAGGAGTTCGTGAACAGACTGAATATCCGCAAGGTCGCCGTGCTTGGCGCCGGCGTCATGGGCGCGCAGATCGCCGCCCATTGCGCCAGTGCCGACGTGCCGGTGGTGCTCTTCGACCTGCCGGCGCAGGACGGCAAGCCCAATGCCGTGGTCGACCGCGCGCTCGCCGCGCTGAAGAAGCTCGACCCCGCCCCGCTCGCCACCCGCGACCGCCTGGCCTTCATCGATGCGGCCAACTACGGCAGCGACCTCGAACAGTTGCGCGACTGCGACCTGATCATCGAGGCCATTGCCGAGAAGATGGAGTGGAAGCTCGACCTCTACGCCAAGGTCGCGCCCTACATCCGTGCGGACGCGATCTTCGCCTCCAACACCTCGGGGCTGTCGATCAACGCGCTCGCCGAAGGCATGCCGGCGGCACTGCGCGGGCGCTTCTGCGGCATCCACTTCTTCAACCCGCCGCGCTACATGCCGCTGGTCGAGCTGATCGCTACCCGCGACAGCGATGCGTCCATGCTCGACGCGCTGGAGACCTGGCTCACCAGTCGCCTGGGCAAGGGCATCGTGCGCGCCAAGGACACCCCCAACTTCGTCGCCAACCGCGTCGGCGTGTTCTCCATCCTCGCCGTGATGCACCACACCGCCCGCCTCGGGCTGGGCTTCGACGAGGTGGACGCGCTCACCGGGCCGCGCATCGGCCGCCCCAAGAGCGCCACCTACCGCACCGCCGACGTGGTCGGCCTGGACACCCTGGCGCACGTGGTCGGCACCATGCAGGCCACCCTGCCGGACGATCCCTGGCATGCGCATTTTGCAACGCCCGCGTGGTTGCAGGCGCTGATCGCCAAGGGCGCGCTGGGGCAGAAAACCCGCGCCGGCATCTTCCGCAAGGAAGGCAAGCAGATCATGGTGCTCGACCTGGCGCAGCAGGACTACCGCGCCAGCGCTGGTGAGGTGGCGCCCGAGGTGGACGAGATCCTCAAGCTGCGCGACCCGCGGGAGAAGTTCGCCCGTCTGGCCGCCAGCCCGCATCCGCAGGCGCAGTTCCTGTGGTCCATCTTCCGCGACGTCTTCCACTACTGCGCGGTGCATCTGGGGGCGATCGCCGACAACGCCCGCGACCTCGATCTGGCCATGCGCTGGGGCTTCGGCTGGGCGCAGGGGCCGTTCGAGACCTGGCAGGCCGCCGGCTGGCGCGAGGTCGCCGAAATGGTGCGCGCGGACATCGATGCCGGGCGCGCAATGGCCACCGCGCCGCTGCCGGCCTGGGTGTTCCAGCGTGCCGGCGTGCATGAGGCCGCCGGCTCCTACAGCGCCGCGGACGATGCGCTGAAGGCGCGCTCCGCGTTGCCGGTGTATGAGCGCCAGCTCTACCCCGAGCAGGTCATGGGTGAAGCGCCGCGCGCACGCGGTGACACCTTGTGGGAGAACGACGGGGTGCGCCTGTGGGTGCGTCCTGACCAGGATGCCCGCATCGGCATCCTGTCCTTCAAGTCGAAGATGCATGCCATCGGCGACGAGGTGCTCGACGGCCTGATCGAGGCCGTGGCGCGCGCCGAGCGCGATCTGGACGGCGTGGTGCTGTGGCACGAGGCGCCCTTTGCCGTGGGCGCCAACCTGCAGCAGGTGGCCGCGGCCTGCCAGGCCGGCCAGTTCGACATGCTGGAGAAGACGGTGGCCAAGTTCCAGCAGGCCTCGATGACCCTCAAGCATGCCCAGGTGCCGGTGGTTGCGGCAGTGCAGGGCATGGCGCTGGGCGGCGGCTGCGAGTTCGCCATGCATGCGGCGCACCGCGTGATGGCGCTGGAAAGCTACATCGGCCTGGTGGAAGTCGGTGTCGGCCTGATCCCGGCCGGCGGCGGCAGCAAGGAGTTCGCCCTGCAGGCACATCGCCTGGCGCAGCGCGCGGCCGGCGGCGACGTCTTCCCCTACGTGCAGACCGCCTTCCAGACCATTGCCATGGCTACCGTGGCGAAGAGCGCGCTGGAGGCCGTGCAGCTCGGCTTTGCCAAAGCGGGGGACGACGTGCTGTTCAACGCCCACGAACTGCTCTACGTAGCGATCCGCCGCGCCCGCGCCCTGGCCGAGGCCGGCTGGCGAGCGCCGCTGGTCGAGCGCCAGGTCGTGGTGGCCGGGCGCAACGGCGTGGCCACCTGCGAAATGATGCTGGTGAACATGATGGAAGGCGGTTTCATCTCGGCGCACGACTACCGTGTCGCCAAGGCCGCCGCCATTGCGCTGTGCGGCGGCGAGGTGGACACCAATGCGCGGGTCTCCGAGCAGTGGATCCTCGACGTCGAGCGTGCGCAGTTCGTCGAGCTGCTGAAGAACGACAAGACCCAGCAGCGCATCGTGCACATGCTGGAAACCGGCAAGCCGCTGCGCAACTGAGCGCGCGCTGCCTGAAAGGAGACAACACAGATGAGCAAGCAGATTCAGGACGCCTACATCGTTGCCGCCACCCGCACGCCGGTGTCCAAGCGCAACGGCATGTTCCGCCACGTACGCCCGGACGACATGCTGGCCCACGTGCTGCGCGCGGTGGTAGGCAAGGTGCCGGGGCTGGACGCCGCCGAAATCGGCGACGTGGTGGTCGGCTGCGCCATGCCGGAAGCCGAGCAGGGCATGAACGTCGCGCGCATCGGCGCGCTGCTGGCCGGTCTGCCCGACAGCGTGCCGGCCATCACCGTCAATCGCTTCTGCGCTTCGGGCCTGAATGCCGTGACGATGGCGGCCGACCGCATCCGCCTGGGCGAGTGAGA
>WPCG01030262.1_pt1 | contig 15537 bp, 13 predicted proteins | sample 5403311 | NCBI WGS metagenome assembly WPCG01 (sample SAMN12869467, study PRJNA574797) | sludge metagenome | isolation source: wastewater treatment of Control | place: China:Beijing | collected 2019-05-17 | reverse complement strand
ATATATCCTGAAGTACCGTTACTTGACTTATCGTAGTTAATGAGCCATATGTCAACTTTAGGCGGTCTTTCTGGTCGTAGAGTGTTAGTGCTGGGTCTCCATCCAAGGTGTATACCCTTGCTACTATCGAATCCTTCTAATCCTACTGCAATGCCACTACCTAATGGATTAGTGGATAGTCTAAATGTATCTAACCTGACGAATGGATTAAGAGACTTAGTACCAGTTCCAGTATGGATAGATCCTACATAAGCTTTAACAAGGGATTCTGCTGAATATTCATCGGAAAACTCTATGGTGGCGACCCCTTCCACCATCCTTAGAAAAACATACCACGTTTTATTATTCCAAGTGCTAGCTAGTGTAGCAAGATCAGTTACGCCGGTAACTATATCATACCTAACACCATTCATTATGGCCTGATGTGTAGATACTGTAACCTTACTACCTGATAAAGAGAACAGGTCATTTACGTTCAATTTAGTCCAGGTCTTTAGATTATATCCGTATACATCAAATGGACTTAATCCTACTTCTACTTTATTCTTGAACATATCTATAACAGATTCTGCAGAAAAAGTATTGGTGGATTCTGGAGTTTCCTCGTGGGGATTATTCTTATTGGCTACGTGTCCAGCTAGTAGATTAAGAGATTCTTCAGTTATCTCAGACGGAGTTGCTCCCTCCAAGGTATCAGCCATATCTGCGTACTTGGCGACTTCATCTGTTTTATTCAATATCCTATAAATTTCGTCATTGTATTTAGGAAATATTTGTTTGCTAAGTTTAACCATGTTAAACAGTAGCGCACCATGTTCTTTAGCTTTGGACACGAATGTTCTCCCAATCAAGTAAACCAGTTAGTTCCGATAGTACCGGATGCAGCTTGTGAACTACCTCCAGACACAGGAATAGTAGTACCTGCTGGAGTACTAGATAGTTCATTTTCACCTATCCTAACAATTACTCTAGTATTTACAGTAGTCGTATTCTTAGCTATCTTTACAAGAGGTATACTTGTAAAGGAAACTGTAGGTGTGGGTGACATACTGTAAGATGTAGAAAAATCTTTGTTTCCCATAGTTACATTCAATATTAGATATTGAACATTATTAGTTATGAGATTCAATGTTTGACTAGGTATAGTTAATTTTGATCCCAGAATTGTCGGAGTTATACTGGATACAGATATAGTGTCACCAGACCAGTTAACAGACACCCTACTATTCATGTTTTGAATAATTGTCAGGGGAATGTTGAATTTATTCTGGTAAAGCGAAAAGTAGTCGTACAATTCTTCTTCAGTTTGTACACCCAATTGCTCCAAAGTTAATTCGTGTGGATTTATAACATCAGTGTGTGCAAGTATAGCATCATCCAACATCTGCTTGTAATCGTCCAGAGTAAAACCACCGACCTTGCCCGCATTGAGGGCAAGGTCTATCTTAGGCATAGGTTTTCTCAGGACATCCATGATCGTCTGAAGCCATGTTTCAAACACTTCGTCTAGATCGTCTAGATTGTAACTCATGTCAGATACCCAATAGTAGTTTATACCCAGTTAAGGTGTTTGGATGTGTTAACTGGACCCTCAGAGATGGGGATGGATTTACCAGCTTCCCATCTAGATATTCTATATCCATTTATAGCAATAGATTTTTCAACCACTGCGTTAAATACACCGTGGGCTTTACCCTTGGTGTGGACATAACCGATAAACAAATGATTATTGTCCGGCTGGGATGTAGATTCTTTTATTAGTTTGTACTTGAATTGATTACCATCCTTGTGGATCCATAGGTTCCATTCTCCCCAGTCGTCTGTTTCAGGATTAAGTGAAAAAGATGTTTTAGGAAGAATACCGTATTGACCATTTATCATACAAGGAACATCTTGAGTAAAATACAATGACCAGGTATCCACCGCTTCCACAGAAAGAATTACAACTGATCCGTTTCCAGAGTTTATCTTACTTGCTGCAGACGAATAGCTGAACGACGATGGTGTTACATAGTCACAAACCTTTACAGCCGCCATCTTCATGGCGTTATCTAAATTGACGCCCGTAACAACACCACCTGTACCATAATACAATCCTTTATTGGGAAAGTTAATATAATTAAGTGGCAAGCCAGTCTCATCATTGTAGTTTGTTGGTGAGTAGTCGATCTTGTGTAACTTATTAGATGTATCCATCTTTAACATGAAGCCAGGAATAGAGTTATTTCCAATATAAGTATAATGACTAGAGTGGGTAGCTATAACTAATTCTCCGTTGGCCATTTGTCTTATAGACGTTGAAGATGTTACAGTACTCATATAAAGAAAAGGAACATCGCGCAGTTGATACACCTTGGATGAAGTATCCAATACAACGGCTGTCACAACATCTCCAGACATAGTGACTGTGCATCTATAGATTAAAACTATTGCATCTCTTCTACCAGTTATTGTGGCGTTGTCTACTGGAATTGTAGCTGTAACTATACTCTTATCTAAGCCAATGTGTTTAGATACAACTAGTGTCACACCTATGTCATTCGAAGACACTGTGTTTATCTTGGGATGACTAACCGTGGTCTTAGCATTTGTTATGATCTGGTCGACTAACTGATTTCTATCATAATTAAAGCTATGTTCCCTATATCCACCACCCGTGGCAGTCAATACCCCGCTATTGTTAATTGAATGAAATCTATTAAAGTTAAGTACCGTATAAGATCCATTTGTAACATAGAACTCATCGTAACAACCATGTGTTAACTGAGATTTATCACTCTTAACTTCGGATATGACCTTGGGTAATGAAAATCCGATGGAACTTCTATCTAAATTAGGTGGTATACCCAATCTACTTCCTACAGTAAGAGACGAGTAAACATAATCCATTCTATCATCCGGAATTTTACACAAGATAGCCGGGGAATTCATGGATAGACTAGATACCAGCAGCGCCTTATCACCAAGAGCATTAACAATGCCAATTGGTGCAGACAGTTCGGTAGGATTACTGTGAGGAATGATCGAGGTTGCACTTCTATCATAATTGACATTACATTCTACTATATCGCTTACAGTATCACCTTCGCTAAATTTCGAAACTGTAATGTACGTCTCTTCTGGTCTAAAACCGTGTGAATGTAACCTTACATATCGCCTTCTTGGAGATAGATATATGTTCGATATTTTAGTATGCGAAACCCTAGTATCGTACATACTTTTAGGTTTGTTGGAATCCTTATAGAGTCCCTTTTCCTCTATAGTGATGACAGACCCTTGGTAATTAATTAAAGGTCTATTGCTACCATAGATGTTCGGATGGTTGACTTGCTTGTCACCAAGGTTTACCTTGGTGACAATGTAATAGTTTTGACTTGTCCATTGCGCAATTCCATCAACAGCCCCATATAGACTATAACCCTGTGTAACAAGATAAAATATACCTGGTACATTAGATTCTATAGTGAAGTGAGAACCTGCTGTATGAGGCATATGGTGGGTCATGTCTTTGCCCGACGTTCTATATAACTCATCAGTTGATGAGGCTACTACAATAGTATCGTTCGTACTATTACCTAAACCGGGTCGAATGTTGTTCCAACCGGTTTCTTTTACAAAGGTAACATTCTTATTCTTAATTCCGGATATGAGCACCGAGTGCACTTCATAACTAAGCAGAGGGGAGACATTAGTAAATAAGTATAATTTTTCACCATAAACGCAAGTTGACAACAGTTTACTGGTTCCGTTTATATCGAACTTTCCAGTTATTTCTACTACGTCATGACCATCCGGATTTAATGTTCCATTAGTTAATACCAAGTACATTCTTCCAGGAACATTAACCTCGCCAGAAATATAGCTGCAGCACAAAACAAATGCAGTCGAGTCCCCCACAACATATAGGGAAGTCTCATCATCTTTAATATAATGTGGTCTAAATGAACTAGATGTCCTTACTACATTCTGACCATAAGTGACGCTTACATTCTTCGCATACACCCAAGATACACCAGCATGAGACCCATCTGTAGTATTAGTAAGCCCAACCCATGTATCATCATCTTCTATCAAGTGGACAGACGTAGGCCTTGATGCGTTGTGTCCAATGTGATAATAGTTAGGAAGAAATGGAGCTGGCAAATATGTCCTATCACCATAAAAAGATAATGGTAGATCATTGTTCTTATCTAAAGTAGCATCGTTAATATCTGTGACGACTTCACGAGACAATGTCTCCAATAGTTCTGGAGTTACATTATGAACATTTACGTTCTTTTTGTTTATATGGTCCAGTACTTTGTTTCTTAGTATAGTCTTCAGTTCCTCAAGAGAGACTCCAGACAATTTTTCAGTGTCGTATACTTCTGAGACATGATCAAATTTCTTCAACTGTGCTGCATATAGAGTATGACTAAACTCATCTATCTTTTCAGAAAGAACTTCCAACTCTTCTTCTTTGTACTTGGACATATTCACCACCATCAATCATTAAAGAAGAGTGGCCAATAGCCTCTCTCCATCTTCGTAACACTGTATCAATCTAGGAATTATATCTTCGAAAGTAGTAAGTCTTTCGTCAATCATGTCAAACAACATTTGGTTTTGTAGCAAATGACCTTCTCTAATAGCAGCAGCTACATCAGAAGTAGCGCCTACTAGATGTTTCATTGCATATAAGTCATATGCGCTATGCAAGTGGGGTGCAGGTACCCACTCGTTAGGAATGCCAATTATCTCGCCCCAGTCAATAGGTCTGTTATCGTTGATGATGGCTTCCAACATTGCTATAAGTGCTTTTGTTGTATAGCTGAATTCACCACCAACGTAAGAGACGTCTATTTCAATTTCAGTATTAATGTCTACGTTTACAACCCGTACACCACAATATACCGGCTGACCAGTTATCTCTTGCGCTTCTCGTACTTGGTGTACTAGAAGATAATCTGCAATAGGTTCTAAGACATCTCCGCTTACAGAATCGCGTACAACTACAGTATTACCGTAGAATGGACCATGTTCAGCAATGAATAGTCTGTTTCTAGATGTACCTATCGTGTGTTTCTCTCCATTGACTCTGTTGTCTGGATTATTGCCAGTTAAGTCCAATGGATATTTATAAGTTGTCCTGATGGGCATTATATTACATCCTCTATTCCAATGTAGAGATAGAAACTTCTACAGTTACTGTTAAGGTAGGTGATCCAGAATAATTAGATAGGTCTACTTTGGGCAATTGGACAATTACTTCATTTATAAGACCAGTTCTAAATTTGTGTTCTGTCGACAATATAGGAATGTGATGTCCGTTTTGATCAACTGCTGTAACTTTAGTTATATCCGATATGGATCGAATACCATAATGATGAGGGAATTCAAAGATCAACGGTTCTCCAATCTGAGCTTCAGATTTAGATAATACTTTCGATTCTTCTACTTTTTCATTATAATCTATTTGATTTATAAAAGGAACCCATATAGGATCACCACTAGAAATATCAAAATATCCTAATAGTAATTCAGAAGATGTAGTTAGACCTATTTCATCACCCATCCATTCTTTGGAATTAACAAGTGAGGATTTATTTATTTCTATACTAAGAAATCCCCAATCTACAGTTTCTTCATCTAGATAAGTATTAGCAAAGGTTTTGAGATAAATTAAGTCGAAATCTGCAATAGTATCATTAAGTATTATTTCTTTCACTAGGACAGGGATGGTTCTATCATCCAAATATTTTCCAGTGGAAATATTAGCCTCAGATCCTTCGTGAATCATAAATTCTATCGAGGTTATCTTCCCGTTTTCTTTCTGGTGAGATAATATTTCCCCATTGATGAAAAAGCCATCGATGGACTTTATGGTTTCATCGGGATCTTCTGGATTTGGAACTTCTTTATATGTGATCAGCGATGCTGGCTTATAGTTTCTTGGATCGTAGTCCCTATCTGGCACTAAACTTAAAAACTCATCCTTAGTGACATAGTTAGTCATGTCACCGCCCAACGATCCTAAAGCAATATTGATGATATCGATCTGAGACTGGATATTCTGGTCAACTTGCGCTAGTTGAGATACAGCTGCGTCTAGATCACCTTGATAAATGGCTCCACCAGTTACATTCTCTAGCGCAGATTCAAAGGTGGTCAGATCTACTTTTTCATCAAGTTTCTCATCTACGTAGCTTTTATCGGCTTTTGTAGCTAAGAACCCATCGATCTGCTGGTTAGTGTATAGCGCATTGATTTGTTGAGTAACCGTAGCTATAAAACCGTCTACTTGAGACTTAGTATAATAGTTGGTGATCATGCTTGCTACTACATCACGAAGCATGGCTTCAATCTGTGGTCCCGCAATACCACCAATCAGTTGTTCAGATAGACCCAGTAACAGCTGATCAATCTCACCTTCCTTATAATACTCTTGCAAGATTAGTTGAAGTTTTCCAGGGAGTTCTTCGGTTTGATCCCTAATTGCTGCTGAGATTTGATAAGTAGCCTCAGTCTGTTCGCGCATGCCCACCAAGTCACCAGCAGGGTGCATGTGTTCGATAGGTGGAAAGACTTCTGGTTTTCCAGACACTTGCTCATAGGTAACTGACCTAGGGTCGACTAACCTGTTACTTAAAATCTCAAGAATTTTATTCTCGTTCAGGCTCCATTCGCCACCTAAAACGAAATATTCTTCCAGATGTACTTGGCCAGAAAGGCTTCTATCTAGAAATAGTATAGACTGGTAGATCCCACCCTTTACGCTCTCAGTTTCATATGAAGCAGAGTGAAAATAGTGACCAGCTTCCCAATCAATACCTCTTACAAGAAGACGGTTAGTTGAGACATGTCGGACCTTCATTGTATCTCTATAATAAGGACCTGACTTGGGAATTATGAAATGAAAATTATCGGACTGTGTGGGTGGACTAAGAGTCTGGAACTCGCCACGTACTCTGTTAGAAAGTGCACTTCCAGTAGTATCTAATGGATATAAAAAATCTGACATGAATTAATCCTCTTAGTCAGCCTGTTATCAAAACGAACATACAATTTGGCGCCCTAGTGGTGCAAAGATGGAGATCACTGTGTATAATTTAGTAAATGTGATAGCCAGGCCTAAAAAACCAGGATCGAAATACACAAGAGTGACTAATGCTAATAATGTAACGATGGATCAATTGCTAGATCAGTATAAAGATATCTATTTGCAACTATCTCATTATACTGAACCTGGTGTAGAGATGGGCTTAAAGTTATCAGATATAGATGGTCTGGTTTACACTACAAATAGATCCTATACGATACAAGAGTGGTTAGAATCTCTAGGGCAAACTACTCTTCCTGTTAGTAGGGAAGGACTAAATCTAAAGGAAGGTTTAGTAATACAAACTGATCTATTAGATGTAGGATTTAAAAGATCCCTGTTAGACGAAAACTTCCAAGAGTCTTTACATAGACATCGAGAGGACATGGTCCATGTAAAGCTAACCGACGATAGTGGCAGATATCAGGAATATCATGACTATTGTCTATTTACATGTAATGGTCTTCTTCATCGACATGATGCAGATGAACATGGGCTCTACATAGAAGATGCAGGTCGATCCACAGACATAGAGAACAAAATACAGTTCTCATCTCTATCCTTTCATGAGATAGGTAAAGTGTCCATCTATCCAATAGAGACAGAAATGATCAAACGGCACAATGGCGGAAGATATCACGATGGTTTCTACCTAGAATTACCAAATGTAAACTTCAGTAACAAAACCATTATGTTGTCCATATGTGGTATTCTACATTACAATAATAAAGACTACTCCATTACATCAGATAATACTATCAAAGTACACTGGTCAAAAATAGGGCTAGTGCACAGATACGTTGATCTAAGACACAAGATCCACTGGGGTCAAGTCAAAGACAATATAGATAAGTCGGATGAAGAAGGTAACATCTTTGTAGATAGAATAGCTGCAGAAAATGATGAGACCATTTTAGCTGCACTACAGTTATCTCAAACATTCGTCATAGTGGTAGATACAGATAACATCTCTTACGATAAAATTGCTGTAGAAAGGACTCGACTACCAGGAAGATATCAACTCCACGAGAATCCAGTAGGGCCAATCATACTGGGTAATGGGCTGATTAATTCACATAGAGTAAGGGAGGAGAGTAACAATTTACACTCAATCATCATGGCAGATAACTGGATGAGAAATAAAACTGAAGATACCAGAGGACCACATTCCTCTGCTAACGTAATGACTAACGACAGGTCTCAATGGCCCAAGTACATGTCAGATGGTTTTATGCTCAAGATATCCAGTGAGGTGGTTCAATTATGAATCAGGAATATATTAATGCAATCGATCTAGCTTTGGGATCCATGTTTATAATGCATGTATTGCACCAAATGTTTGTGGCTAGACATTCACTACATAGACTAAGACGTATATGTAAATCCAATCAGAAAGTTAGAATGGGATACTTTAGGATACTCTGTAATTCTCTATTTGGACCAGAGGAGATGAGTTGGTCTAAGATTACAGCTAGTACACTGTTATTCATTTCTTTCTTTCTGTTAACGATCTATGGGTCTTTCTTCGGATTTGTAGGTGCTATAGCTACTGGGTTCATGGGATCAGTCAAAACATACTACAGTATACGTTCTAAATACATACATGCTTGATACAATGTCCGGATCACATCTTCTTACAGGGAGATGTGATCCGGCTTTATGTTGTATTTTATAAATATACCCAGAGATTCTGGACTTCCTCCCCGTACTTAAAATTTTACAAAACTTGGAAATCATAATGAGGGGGAGGGGAGCGGAGCGGGGAGGGGGAGGAGGAGTGAGAAGTGAGTAATGCGTAGCGAACGAACTTAACTACTAAGGAATGGACTTGAGGAATATGAATGAAATGAATATTCTGAAAGGTAATGACTGTAAGGAATAGGACTATCGACTCTGGAGATAGTCAACCTTATTTAAAAAGAAACTGAAGTATGGAAATGGAGATATACGACTGAGTATATCGGAATGGACAGACTGATGGATTAGATCTATAGTGAGCAAGTCGAACTATAGATAACCTACTTTGCTTCTCCATTACATGGAAGAACATACAGACTATACCTCTTAAGACCAATCAAGGCCTTAAGAGGGTACAATCTATTCTATCTATTATCCATACTTTATAGGTGTACTGACTACACATCCACAGCTAGCAGGTGCTCCACTTAGAGCTATCTGTTTACCTTTGATTAAATACTTAGGTACGGGTACTACTAGAGTAGCGTTAGCATGTGCTCCATTACCATGAGGTGCTACAGAGTCTCCTACTGCAGCTACAGTGTGTCCTTCGATAGTCATGGCTGGTATACCTGGACCTATCACTTTACCAGTAGCAGTGGATATCCCTACGAATGCAAATACTTCACTAGCCATATTTAGTTACACTCACTCATTACATTAGTTCATGTTTAGTTACCTGTAAATGTAGGAGCACTCCAGACTATACCACCACTGGTGAATGTCATGGTAGATCCTCCACCTTTGATTACAGTGGAGGATGATCCATCTACTGAGACATCAGATGCTTTTACTGATGCTGAATTACCTACATCCATAGACATGTTGTTACCCACCTTTACAGTCATGTTGTTTCCTACCTTAGCGTCTAGATTATTGACTGCGTTGATGTTGATGTCTTGTTTATCTATCTCTACGAAGGATCCTTGTACTGTGGCTATCTTCCAGTTATCTATATTGGAGTCCAGTGATGCGAAGTTTCCTTTATCATCCATGATGTTGAATATACCTTCTCCACCATCTATGGATATACAGTATCTAGCCTTTTCTCCATTCTTAGCTGAAGTGGTCAGTACTATCTTCTTAGAGTGGGAGGAGAACTCTATCCAGTATCTGTTATCAGGATCCATTACATCTGCTGAGTCGTCCTCAGTAGCTGAGATACCCCAGATGATGGTTTCTAGTGTACGTTGTTTTTCATCTAGCCCTACAGATCTCCAGTAGTAGGTAGAAGTATCTGATTCTTGTAGGATTTCTACTCGTTCACCTACTCTGATGTTAGGTGCTGTGAGCCTGTTACTACCAGATGGCATCCAGGTTGCGTGTACGGTCTGTGTAGACTGTATCTTGTCGTGATGGGTCTTACCATCACTATCCACTGTTTTCGATTCCAGGACGTCCACAGAGACGTTTATAGGACCATCGTACATGGAGTGCCATTCATGTACTATCACATGGAGTGTATTACCCATGGGACCTATGTTAGATGCAGCAGTACCGTATCCTACTGTCTTGATGATTACTTTATTTTCCACTGTATAGTACCTGTATAGGTGGGTGATCATACCATCGACTCTGGATGATCGGTATAGTCTTATATTCATATCTACTATTATATTGATTAGTATAGAGTATCACGATGGTGGATAAATCAACTGAAGGCATCAGGAAAGAAATGACAGAAGAAGAGAAGGCGATATATAGACACGAGTTTCTTAAAACCATGAGAGACCTTGGGAAGTTGAAGCTATAATGGAGCAACTTAAATATACTCACCCAGAGGATCCACAAGGAAGATTCGAATTCTTGGAGAAGGAATATGAAGATTGGATCAAACGCAATAAGAAGTAATGTCATACGCCACGCCTCCAGACTCCATGTCAGAGGCGTGGTGAGGTTTTCTTTTTTTTATTTTGAAACTTAATGGATTCTCCTGATGTTATAGTTTTAGGAGTACATCATGATTATCGAACAAGTAAGAATAGTGAATTGCAATAGATTCACATTAGGTGGTAGGAAGGATATCACTTTAAAGCCTAAATCCCGCATCCAGATGATACTAGGAACTAATGGCTCAGGCAAGTCTAGTTTCATGGAGTTGTGTTTCAGTCCACTATCTCCTAGTCCCAACGATTTTGATCAAGGTGGTTATTGGGAGTTTAAATGCAGTGATAAGGGATCTGATTACTTCCTATCCGCAGATTACGATAAGAAAAAATATACGTTCATCAAAGACAAGGGCGAGAATCTAAATCCTGGTGGCACTATAACTGTACAAGATGCTTTGGTTGAACAGTACTTTGGTTACACTAGGTATATCCACAATCTCCTGATAATGAACAATAGACTCACCCAGATGACTCCTAGAGAGCGTGGTGATGTAATCAGTAAAATATCAAGAGAAGATCTAACATTTGCTTATAATAAATTTCGTGAGTGGACTCGTGAGTATAATTCTTCTAGATCTATTCAGAAGTTCCTGTTGGGACGAATAGGTGAGGAAGAAACAAAGTTGATGCCAGAGGAAGATATCAAACAGATAAAGACCAATATTACTAATCTCAAAAAGGAGTTGAGGGATTTAATGGATCTTGATAGACCGGAGTACGATTCATCGGTTTCTATGGAGATGGTTAATGGTCTTAAGGACAGGTTCTTTGAACAGTCAGATAGATTCCTCAGAATGGAGCCTCCAGTTACAGATTCCACAGACGTTGAGGGTATGAGGTCTAAATTCGATCAACTTACTGGCATTCTACAAGTAATGAGTGAGGAAATAAGATCCCTAGCTCAACAAGCAGACACTATGCAGTCAAAAAAGAAGGAGTTGGAAAGACTTTCTGGAACTAATGTAGATGAAGTGGAGTCTGAAATAGAGAAACTAGAGAACTTCATGTCTGAGCTACCACCTAAGACTGTTGACGTTCCAGATGAGCTGCTAGTGTCTAATGATGTCTTAGTTGCCAGTTTAATACAACACTTAAGTTGTCTATCTGATTCACCGGAAGAGTTTGAAACCAAATACAGAAATGTGATGGATCAATCTAATAAACTCAATGAGGCATTAAATAAGAGCACCTATGCTCTGTCTAACATTGAATCAAAAATACAAGACATGGTGAATGTAAAGGACATCATCTGTCCTAACTGCACACACACATTTAAACCGGGCGTAGATAAGGAAGAATTAAGTAATCTTCAGGAAAGGGCTCTAAGAGGCCGCCAGTACGTCTTTGAGCTCAACAAGAAGAATGGTACCATCATAGACCAAATAACGCTCCTAGACACCCATAAGAGCGCTCTAGAGGCTATATACGCTATACGTGATCAGAATTACCAAAGCAATCGTGGTTTGTTCATGTATATTGACTCATTAGGCGGATTCCACAAGGGCAAAACGCTTATCTCATATTTAAGCATCTATTCAAGAGAAGCGCTAAATAAGGTAAGAAGACAAAGGATAGTAGAACGGCTCGATGTTCTTAAAACCGTATTGAGCGAACACAGTACCAAGAATGTCGAGCTAGTTGAACTTAAACGAGATTATGAGAGATTAGAAAATCTTTACAATACACAGCTCTCAAAGAGCATGGTCGTCAATACTAAACTCAACGTGGAAGCCAGTAGAATCTCCCACATGGAGAGTTACACTCAGTCTTACAATTCAGTATTATCTATATATGAATCACTCGTTAATTGCATTCGGAATATATTGGTTAAGGAATATGTGATTTCTGTAGATATAGAAATTTCTAAAAGACAATCATCATTGGCCTTGAATGAGAACAGTCTTAGTAATAACGATCTGGTGGAAACGCTAATAAAGGATCTTAAGAATCAATTAGACAAAGCCAATCTGAATGTCGATTCCTACAAAGCAATGGTAGATGCAATCAATCCCAAGAATGGGTTAATTGCAGAACGCATGCATGCTCAAATAGGATCCAAAGTAGACGGAATAAATAAAATCATATCTAAGATATGGAATTATGATTTTGTAGTCAAGATGCCCGATGTAGAATCAGGTAACTTAGACTATAGATTCCCCATCGTAGCAGAGGGACAGGAACGTGCCGACATACGACTAGGATCTGGTAGTATGAGAGATATAGTGGATACTGCTTTTGCTATTCTAGTGCACCATAGTTTAGAGCTGACAGGTTATCCAATCTACCTTGATGAGTTTGATAGTCCATTTGATGGAGTACATACAAACAACATGGTACACATGGTCAAGGACTTAGCTGATACTGGAAGATATTCACATGTTGTGGTAATTAGTCATGATGAGAATATCCAGAATGCTTTCCCTGATGCGGAGATATTAGTATTGGATGACAGGAACTTAGATTCTAGTACTAAGACCAATACCCATGTGGAGTTTAGATGACATGTTTAAAAGAATCACTGATGTGCTATACTTCCGGATGTCATAGATGATGCCAATAGTGAAGAAGTTGTTTTGAACCTTTCTGATAAATGGTACAGATTACAGATAGACACAGTCTTTCAAAACGAGACTACCAAATCAGAAGTAATAGCCGTACTCATAGAGAATGGCGTTGATGATAACGACTCTTTGGTTAAAGAGCTTAAGGAACTACCAATGGTAAATAAAGAGAACTTGATTGAAAAACTTAAAGAGATTGAGTCATTGGAATTGACTTGGGATAAAGGAATAGTTACTTTCCCTAAAGACAAGCTGGTGTTTTGCAATCTTTATCTTGGCAATCAAGATCCAATCCCTGTTGTATATGTTGGCAACAAACGGTCTAGACTTTATGGATTAGAATTGGTTGATGGTGAAGTGACAGGTCGTGAACTAACTAGTGCAGGACACGTATTCGCTCTTGATGGTCTTGAGAATTACAACCGAGATCACGAACGAAGCACCCAGTCTCGTAGATTAGAAAGATTGTTTTAAAAAAGAAAAAAAAAGAAACCATCCCCACTACCCGGTCTACATGACTAGGTAGTGGGGATGTGACCTTATGCAGCCTCCTTAAAAAGCTGGAGGAATTGGTCAATTTCCTCTTGTGTTGGATCTTTAGGGAGGTGATCAATCTCCACATAGATCTCTTCGACTTGCTGAGCGAAGACCCGCTTATACATTGCAGGATAGATCGCGTAGCCATCGCGACCAAACTTCTCAACCATATGTTCGATCGCGTGCTTCACAGCAGAGCGCTCGTCCACGCCAAGATGGCCCTGCGCATATTTCCACGCGCGGACCATCATGGGGAGAAGCTTGCCAGGTTTCTCGTAGTCTGCTGAGTTGATCAGCTCGCAGAACTCGTGGGTGAACTCACCGCGAAAACTGGCGCGGTGCTGGCCACAGGCTTGTGCCAAGTAGGCACGCGGGAAGTTGCCTTTACCTGCAGGCCATTTGGAGACTGACTTTTCAATCAGCTCCTGGACCACTCGTGGGTGATCAACACCCATGTCCACCCACGCCTGGCTGCGGACGTGATGGACGTCACGATCCCAAGCGAAGAGGTCGTGTACGTAGGCTACCAGTAGGATGGCCTCCTCCGGGTAGCCCAGTCTCAGGGTTTTGTTGATCAGTGTACCGGCTTCGTACACTGAGTTGAAATGTTCCCACTGATGTGCGGGATCATTCTTGCCAATCCATGACAAGAGCTGGTCCTTAAGCTCCAACTTGTATTGTTCGATAGTTTTCATACATTATCCCCCAAATTAACTATCCAATGACGTGCTTATTATGTATGATTATAAATTTTTTATTATCTTTATAATGTAATAAATAAAAAAGATAAGACACTAGTACCATAGAGGTACTAGTGTCCCGGTCAGTTAATCTTCTTCTAGGAGATGGGTTTATATTGGCCTTATGCTAGAACACCAGAACCTGAGTGTCTAGGTTTGGCAGTGACCGGCACATAGACAATGTTAACGGTTTTATTAACCGCTGAAATATTTTCTTTTCCTGTAATTATACTAAGTAGTTCACTGGATTCTTTTTCTTCAAGGTCCGCTGGCTCTCTTGTGATTTTTCCCGAAGAAGATCTAATTACAACTACAGAGAAACCTTCGTTACATTGTTGCGCTTCGTATAGATTACCTTTAATGATATCAAATACGGTGAATACTTTAATATCATTTACCAACTCGGTTTTAACTAATAACATGTTCATTTTAATCTTCCTCCAGATCAACTATCCGATGACGTGCTTATTATGTATAATTATAAATTTTTTTATTAAGACCACACTACTAGGCACTGATGTCTAGTAGTGTGGTCATTCTATCACGGTCTTATATCAGCATCGTAGATGAGATTCATCAAGTGGTCAACTTGTCCTCTTAAATCCTCTACCTGTTGTTCAAGAACCATCTTATCTTTAAGATAAGTGCTGGCATTCTGAATAGCATTCTTTCTAGCTAACTCATTAATTTCAAGATCTTCAATTGTGACCTTGTCTAACAACTCGCTAGAGGATAATAGAACTTCAGTAGTAATACCCATCTCTTCTAACAATACTTCTTCTACAGTTTCCTTCACTCTTGTAAGATCTATGTCTTTAGGAAGGATACCTAACGAAACTACAAATTGAAACCATTTGAAATTAACATCTTCATCGGGAATACCGATTATGTAAATCGATGGTATATCCACCACCAATTTGCCATGGTATCTAAGAGTAATTATTCTTACACCTACAGTCCTATGTTGGTTGTAGGTTTCTTCTGATATCTCATTA
>WPCG01022771.1_pt1 | contig 15549 bp, 13 predicted proteins | sample 5403311 | NCBI WGS metagenome assembly WPCG01 (sample SAMN12869467, study PRJNA574797) | sludge metagenome | isolation source: wastewater treatment of Control | place: China:Beijing | collected 2019-05-17 | reverse complement strand
ACGCACTGCTATCACGGATTACCACGCCTTTCAATGTGTGCTGGAAAATTACCGTAAGCAGGGGTACAAAATTGCTATTGATGATGTTGGAGCGGGTTATTCGGGTCTTAAGACCATCAATGAGGTAAGGCCTGAGTACATTAAGATGGATATGGACCTTATACGAAACATTCATAAGGATACCTTTAAGCAAGCCTTGATAAAAGCCTTTGTGGAAACAGCCATTACGACAAATATCAAGGTCATTGCAGAAGGGATTGAGACCAAGGAAGAACTTAAGACCTTGATTCGATTGGGTGTCCATGCTGGCCAAGGTTTCTTTTTGCAAAAGCCAGCCTTGGCGTTGTCGCCACTGGATCTAGATGTTGTGAAAAAGATCCTTGATTATAATGATCAATCAAATAACCTCAATGCCTATTCACCAGATTACCACTACATTCACAATTTGGTGAGCTGTAAAAAAAGTACAGTCTACGAGTCGATGACGCCTGCAATTACTGTAAAAACACATATGGATGCCACTAACGCCCAGTGTGTGTGCATTTGTGAACACAGTAAGCCAGTTGGTATTGTCACAAAGCATAATATCGATGCAAGCTTTTCTGGAAAATATGGCTTTGCTGTGTTTGCAAATAGACCTGTTTCAAAAATCATGAACGCCATGCCTTTGATTGTTGACTACTATACACCCATTAATGTGGTTGCCAAAAGTGCCATGGAGAGATCGGATGATGAGCTTTACGATGATGTGGTTGTTATTAAGGGCGATGAGTTTTATGGTCTTGTGTCAATGAAGCGTATTATTGAATACACACTAATGTATGAGAAAAATGCTGCTAAGGAGCTTAACCCCCTTACGGGCTTGCCTGGAAATGCCATTATTAACCGTGTGCTTTCAGACGCAGTGGGTATTTCCAAAAACACCCTTATTAGCTATTTAGACATTAATGATTTTAAGATTTATAACGATGTTTATGGCTTTGAAAAAGGCGATCAAATGATTCAATTTGTTGCTAAAATGCTAAAAGACATCGTCAAGGAGCGCTTTCCATACAATAGCTTTATAGGGCATATTGGAGGCGATGACTTTATATGTGTCGTTGACGGCGAAGAAGGGGCCTTTACAGACTTAGCACAAAGCCTTATTACCTATTTTGACGAACATGTGAAAGGCTTTTTTGCACAAATGCATTTAGATGCATCTCAAATCGTGTCTGAAGACCGTTACGGCGTGGTGAGGGCGTTTCCCTTGACCTCCTTATCTGTGGCGGGACTATATGGTAATTTATCGGCATATAATACAGCTGAGCAGCTAAGTGAATCGCTTGCTAAGCTTAAAACGAAGGTTAAAAAAAGGGGCGGAAGCCACTATGAGATTTTGAGCATTTAGGGAGTGCAAAAAATCTTGCACTCATTGCATGAAAGCAAAATATTTTGCCATACAAAAGCAAAATATTTTGCTTTTTATTTTTGATTCATTGTATGCATAATCATACAATGTGATATTTCAAGCGTTTAGAGGGTTTTTGTGGGTGAGTATGCAATTGGCATAATATTTGCACTTATAAGAGCAGAGGTAAAAACATACTTTAGGAGGAACAATATGAGACAAGAGCATGTAAAAGTGGCAATTTGGGGATTTGGCGCTATGGGTAGTGGGATGGCGAGAATGTTATTAAATAAAACAGGCGTTGACATTGTTGGCGTATGTGATCGTAATGCAGCTCGCGTTGGAAAAGACATGTACGAGCTTTTAGGTGTTGACCGTGGCGATCGTACGCCAGTCATTGTTAAAAGTGATATCGATGAGGTTATCCAAGAGAAATCCTGTGACATTTGCCTATGTGCAACGGACTCATTTACGGAAAAAGCATTTCCGAGATTAAAGCATGTGCTTGAAAAGAAAATAAATGTCATTTCCACTGCTGAGGAAATGGCTTATCCTCAAGCTCAAAAGCCTGAGCTTGCTCAAGAGCTTGATAGAATTGCTAAGGAAAATGGCGTTTCAATTCTTGGAACGGGCATTAACCCTGGACTCATTATGGACTTGCTCGTTGTTATTCTAACAGGCTGCATGACCGATGTGACGCAAATTGAAGCGAAGCGTGTCAACAGCTTATCACCCTTTGGCCATGCAGTAATGGAAGAGCAAGGGGTAGGCATTACAGTGGATGCCTTTAACAAGGGTGTTGAGGACGGCACGCTAGCAGGTCACGTTGGATTCCCTGAATCTATTCGAATGATTGCAGATGCCATAGGCTGGGAAGTTGAAAAGATTGAGCAGCAAATGAAACCCATTGTAACCACAGTGGATCGTAAATCACCACATGGGTTTGCTGCTGCTGGCCATGTGGCAGGTGTGAACATGACCGGTCAAGGCTACGTTGATGGGGAAGTGAAAATTGACATGATTCACCCACAACAAATTGAGCCAGAGATGGAAGGAACCTTTACAGGAGACTACATTACATTGAAGGGAACACCGGAGGTAAACATGAGCATCAAACCAGAGGTTGAAGGTGGCCTTGGTACAATTGCTATGTGTGTCAACATGATTCCCCAAGTGATTAACGCAGATCCAGGCTTAAAAACTATGCTAGACCTACCTGTACCAAGAGCCATTATGGGTGATATGAGACAGTTTATTCGATAGTCAAAGAAAGTGAGGTAAGCCATGCAATTTAAGCAAGGCGATTGGGTTAAAATCACACGCGTTATTTTAACTGAAAATGAAAGGGCGCCTCAGGTTCCGGATGATACGAAAAAGGTGCCATTGCAAATGTGGGTTAAAGGCTTTGCATTAAGCGATGGTCAGGTTGGAGACCTCATCACTGTAAAAACCATTACAGGGAGAAGGGAAGCCGGTCGAGTAGAAGAAATCTCGCCAACCTACGACCATTCCTTTGGGCATTTTATACCTGAGCTGCTAAGCATCGGCCTTGATTTAAGACAGATTTTGTTTGGAGGCGATTCAGATGAAAGATAAGGCCTATTCTGCGGTCATGGCAAGAAAAAATGAGATCATGAAGCAAGCCATTGGTATTGATTATCAAACCTTTGAAAATGAAGGCCTTGGCTTTGATTATGAGCGTATGATGCGCGAGACAGGGTATTCTCTTGAAGAAATGCAACGCATTCAGGGTGAAACCGGTGTTGGGAATACGCCAATTTTGGAAATGAAAAACCTGACAGCTCTTGCTAGAAAATACGCAAAGCCAGGTTTTGGCGCACGTATTTTTATTAAAGATGAGGCCTGTAACCCATCAGGTAGCTTTAAGGCAAGGCGGGCCGCCAATGCCGTGTACCATGCAAAAAAACTTGGGTATAAGGGCGTCATAGCAGCGACCAGTGGCAATTATGGTGCTGCGGTGGCTTCACAAGCGGCAATGCATGGACTCAAGTGTATCATTGTACAAGAAACCTATGATTCAAAAGGTAAGGGGCAGCCAGAAATTATTGAAAAAGCCAGAAAATGTGAGGCTTATGGGGCTGAGGTTATTCAGCTCACTGTTGGCCCAGAGCTTTTTTATGAGTTTCTTCTCTTACTTGAAGAAACGGGATATTTTAATGCATCTCTTTACACACCATTTGGAATAGCTGGTGTTGAAACCCTTGGATATGAGCTTGCCATGCAAATGCGTGAGAGATATGGTAAGGATCCAGAGGTGGTTGTGTGCACAAACGCTGGTGGAGGAAACTTAACGGGAACGGCGAGAGGGTTATTGAAGGCAGGGGCAAACGAAACACTGATTGTGGGTGCGTCTGTGGACCTATCAGGCCTGCATATGGCGAGCGACAGCCACTTTAACCGAAAGTCATTTACTACAGGCCATACGGGCTTTGGTTTGCCTTTTTCAACCTATCCCGATCGTTCGGATGTGCCGCGTTCTGCCGCTAGGCCAATGCGCTATATGGACCGATATGTCACCGTCACACAGGGAGAAGTGTTTTATATGACAGAGGCCCTTGCCCAGCTTGAGGGGCTAGAGAGAGGCCCGGCAGGGAATACCTCTTTAGCTGCTGCCTTTAGCATTGCAAGGGAGCTTCCAAGTGATGCGATGATAGTGGTTCAGGAGACGGAGTATACTGGCGCAGGAAAGCACATTCAGCCTCAGCTGTCCTTTGCTAGAGAAAACGGCATTGACATCTTCTTTGGAGATCCTAAAATGCAAGAGCCTGGAAAAAACATTATTTTACCAAAGGACCCTAGCTATATTCAAGCCGTAGATTTGGACATGGATAAGATAAGAGCATCTGTGATAAAGAATATATGTCAGCAGGGAAATGGTGAAGAACTGTCAGAAGAGGATATACAGTATATGGCAATAGAGACAAAAACACATGCGCTTTATGTACGGGAAGTGCTTGATAAAATGTAGGATAGTATAAGATGCGGGTTAAAGGAGGATCATAAATGAAAGGTTTTTTAAAGAGAGAAGATGATTTTAGTGACCGCCGTTCACATTTGGCGGACCTCACAGATGAAGCGTTGAAGGAACGTTTTTGGTCGCTTGTGGAAGAAATAGTGGATCCCTTGCTTGATTTAGCAAAGACCCATACCTCCCCAGCAGTGGAGCGCTCTGTTCTTTTAAGAATGGGTTTTTCAAGCCTAGAGGCACAACCCTTAGTGGATGCTGCTATTGACCGTGGCTTAATTGGTCATGGTGTTGGGCATGTGGTGTATCACATTGCAAAGGAAAAACAGCTAGATATTCGTACAGCAGGCCTTGAGCTCATTGAAGGCAAGCACTGGGATGAAGCGGCTATGTTTTTCAAAGGGAGGTCAAAATAATGTTAGATATCACTAAAAAAATAGATGTGAAAGAGATTTTAAAGGACTTAGAGCATTATACGCCTAAACGTCGAGGATGGGTGTGGCGAGAAAAATCTGAAAAACAGGTATATGGTCCCTTTGAGTACTCAGATATGTCAACACCTTTAAAAAACTATATTGGTATTCCAGCTGCCCAATATTTTGGAAACATCGACCCACAACCCAACAATACCATTACAACAGAAATTGCTTCAGGGCGATTTGAAGATGACATTCGAAGAATGCGAATGGCTGCATGGCATGGCGCAGACCATATTATGGTTATTCGTACGGCAGGGCAATCGCATTTTGATGGTCTTATTGAAGGAACCCCTCAAGGTATAGGCGGTGTGCCAATATCGAGAAAGCAGGTTAGGGCCCACCGAAAGGCTTTAGACCTCATTGAAGAAGAGGTTGGCAGACCTATTAATTACCATTCATATGTTTCGGGTGTTGCAGGCCCAGATGTAGCAGTCATGCTAGCTGAAGAGGGTGTGAACGGTGCCCACCAAGATCCTCAGTACAACGTCCTATACCGCAATATTAATATGGTGCGATCATTTGTCGATGCAGCAGAGTCTAAATCTGTGATGACATGGGCAGACATGGTGCAAATTGATGGTGCCCATAATGCCAATGCCACTGCAAGAGAAGCTTGGAAGGTAATGCCAGAGCTTATGGTTCAGCACGGCATTAACGCCTTGTATTCTCATAAGGTTGGTATGCCAAAAGAAAATATTGCGCTATCTACAGTGCCGCCTACGTCATCTCCAGCTCCTTGTGTGAAGCTAGATTTACCTTATGCAGTGGCCTTAAGAGACCTTTTTACCGACTACAAAATGCGTGCGCAAATGAATACAAAGTACATTACCTCATCCTCTAGAGAAGCAACGGTAACGCATGTTATGAACATGCTGATTTCTAGGTTGACATCTGCAGATATCCAATCGACAATTACGCCAGATGAAGGTAGAAATGTGCCATGGCATATGTACAATATTGAAGCGTGTTCAACAGCCAAGCAAACGCTGGCAGGCTTAGATGGTTTGATGGATATGGTTGAGCTTAAGTCTGAAGGGTATTTAAGAGAAAACGCAAGAGAGCTTAAGGAAAGAGCTGTCTTGTATTTAGAGGAAATCATCTCTGCTGGTGGCTACTTCAATGCAGTTGAGCAAGGCTTCTTCGTAGATTCAGGAATTTACCCTGAAAGACATGGCGATGGTATTGGCCGGAAAATTGATGGCGGTGTTGGTGCAGGAACGGTATACGAGCGTCATTCGGATTACCTAGCACCAGTAACAGCGCATTTTGGTTACAATAATGTAGCTCAATATGATGAAGCGCTTGTTAAGACGCCATCAGCCCTTATTGATGGCTGTACCCTCGAAAAACCAGAAAAAATCGTTTTCATTGATGAGCTTGACGATACAGACAACGTGAACCAGAGGATGGCAGAGACTGAAAAATACCGTGGTGAGCACGGGGAATCACCATTTGTTAAACCAGAGGTTCAGTGGTTGGGTGACGGTGTGGTTCAAGTGGAAATTTTGCTTCCGATATCCTTGAGGGCAGCACAGTTTGCGGCAATTGAGTTTGCAAAGAAAATGAATCTAAAGGACGTTGAAGTGATTCATATTGAAGCTATGCACCCATCAGAAGGGACACGCGTTCAAATGAAAGGCGTACTTGATTTTGATTTAGATATGAGGCATGTTGTCATTCCGCCAGAACCAGAGGTTATGAGCGATGATGAGATTCGTGAAGAGTTTGATTTGTACCCATTAAAAATTGTTGCAGCGACCGTTGGTGAGGACGAGCATTCTGTTGGCCTACGAGAAGTCATTGACATCAAGCATGGGGGCATCGAAAAATACGGGTGTGATGTGGAGTATTTAGGAACATCTGTACCGGTTGAAAAGCTAGTTGACGCTGCAATTGAAATGAATGCAGATGTTATTTTAATGTCTACGATTATTTCCCATGACGATGTTCATTATAAAAATATGAAACGTACGCACGATTATGCTATTGAAAAAGGCGTTCGTGACCGTTTTATCATCTGTGCTGGAGGAACGCAAGTGACGCCAGAGGTGGCACGTGAAAATGGTATGGATGAAGGCTTTGGGCGTTATGATAGAGGTGTCAATGTGGCAACGTTCCTCGTTCATAAGCGCAGAGAGCAAAGACAGCTTTAAGGTGAGGGGGGCGTTCAACGCCCCCTTATGGTATATTTAAGAGGGATGATATGAAAATAGATGTATTGGTAGCGGAAATTGGGAGCACAACAACAGTCATTAATGCGTTTACGGGAATTGATTCACAGAATCCTCAGTTTATCGGTCAGGGGCAAGCGGCTACGTCTGTATCCCAAGGGGATGTGAGGATTGGCCTTGAAGAGGCGATTTCAGATTTGAAAACGAGAAAAGGCTGGGATACATTGGAGTACGATAAGCTTCTTGCCACGAGCAGTGCGGCAGGGGGCTTAAAAATGACAGTGCATGGCCTAGTTTACGATATGACGGCAAAGGCTGCAAAGGAAGCCGCATTAGGAGCAGGTGCTAACATTCATATGGTCACAGCAGGAAAACTTCGCCTAGGCGATTTGAAGCGCATACAAGATATACAACCGAGCATTATAATGATTGCCGGAGGCGTCGATTATGGTGAACGTGACACAGCTCTTGAAAATGCACAAAAGATTGCCGATCTACCTATGAAAGTTCCTGTATTATATGCTGGAAACATTGAAAATCAAGAAGAAATTGCTTTAATTTTTGAAGAGGCCGGCAAGCGCGACTGGTTATACATTGTTGAAAACGTTTACCCTAAAATAGATTTGCTCAATGTGGAGCCCTCACGCAAGGTGATTCAAGATATTTTTGAAGCACATATTGTTCATGCCCCTGGTATGGAGCATATACGCGATATGGTATCAGGTACCATTATACCTACTCCTGGAGCAGTCATGGAAGCGTCCAAAAGACTCAAGGACATCATTGGAGATTTAGTTACAGTGGATGTAGGGGGTGCTACAACTGATATTCACAGCGTTACTGAGGGTAGTGAAGAGGTTTCCCGTGTGCTGATTAGTCCTGAACCAATTGCCAAAAGAACCGTTGAAGGCGATTTAGGGGTCTACGTCAATATGAAGAATATTGTAGATATCATTGGATACGACGATATGACCCGAGCATTGGCTATCACGACAGAGGAGTTAGATGAGCTCGTTTCCCAGCATGTGCCTATCCCCAAAACCGACTTGCAGGTTCGGTTTGTAGAACGCCTGACAAAAGAAGCCATTATGATTTCTGCCAATCGGCATGCAGGTGGCTTTCGAACCCTCTACGGTGGTGGTGGAAAGAAAACCTACGCAGAAGGTAAGGATTTAACCAGTGTAAAATACATCATTGGTACAGGGGGCGCCTGTACGCGTTTACCTCATCGATTGGCACTGCTTCAAGAGGTGACTCACAATGTCCTTGGTGACAAGCTTTTACCTACGCAAGAGGCACAGATTCTTATAGATGACGACTACATTATGGCTTCATTAGGCGCACTTGCCATTGAACATCATGAGGCCGCAATGCGACTGTTAAAAAAATCCTTAGGGATAGAGGAGGGCCTATGTACCCAAGAGTGATTGTAAACCGAGAAAAGCTGTTTAAAAACACCCAAATCATTGTTGACGAAGCAAAAAGGCATCAAGTGGATGTGTTTGCTGTGACAAAGGTTTTTTGTGGGCATCCTGATATTGCTCAAATTTGCTTAGATGCAGGTGTCAAGGGTTTGGCGGATTCCAGAATTGGAAACCTAAAAAAGCTTTCTGGCCTGCCTTGTGACAAAATGCTTTTGAGGTTACCTATGCTTTGTGAAGTTGAGGATGTCATTAGGTTTTCAGATATTAGCTTAAATTCTGAGCTTGAAACAATTAGAGCCCTTGATATGGAAGCCTCTAAACAACACAAAACCCACAAAATTATTTTAATGATCGATTTGGGCGATTTAAGAGAGGGTATATTGCCAGAAGATGTGCATGTGATTGTGCCAGGCATTCTAGCTTGTAAACATATAGCTCTGGCTGGCGTCGGTGTCAACCTAACCTGTTACGGAGGGGTTATACCAGATGAGGTCAACTTGGGTCAGCTTGATGCCCTTGCAAAAGATATCGAAGCGACCTATGGGCTACCCTTGACCTATGTTTCAGGTGGAAACTCTAGCAGCATCTACCTTTTGCAGGAGGATCGATTGCCTAGGGGAATCCATCAGTTAAGGGTGGGTGAAGCAATTGTTCTTGGGCGGGAGACGGCATTTGGTCATACCATTAAGGGAACCTATGATGATGCCTTTTTACTTGAGGCACAGGTGATTGAAATCAAGCACAAGCAATCCTTGCCCATTGGGAATATTGGTATGGATGCCTTTGGCAACAAACCCATTTTTGAAGACCGTGGCATGATGCGAAGAGCGATTGTGGGCATTGGCCGACAAGATGTGGACCATCTGGGTTTAACACCACTGAACGAAGGAGTGGAAATCATCGGAGCATCAAGTGATCATATGATTTTAAACGTGACGCAAGCAGACGCGGGGACAACTCTAGGCCATATTATGACCTTTAAAATGGACTATAGCGCCATGTTAAAGCTATTTACCTCAGAATATGTGAATAAAGTTGTCATGTTTGATGAGTAATAGGGTATAATGCTTATATTATAAGCATTGGAGAGTGAAGCCCTTGAAAACCATTTTGTTTATCGATGATGAGAAGAATATTTTAAATGCATTGAAGCGGGTTTTTCGAAACCTAGAGTTTGAATGCTATTATGCTCAAAATATTGGCGAAGCGGTGAGTGTGCTAATGTCTGTTCAAAGCATTGATATGCTTGTAACCGATATAAAGATGCCCTATTTCGATGGCATTCGGGTCTTGAAATTTTTTAAGGAGGCGTCGCCAGCAACCATTCGTGTGGCCCTCAGTGGGTATGCATCAGCAAGCAGTATTACAGAGGCTGTGAGCAAAAATTTAGCAAAGCAGTATTTTTACAAGCCTTGGGACAATCAAAGCTTCATTGATAATATACGAAAAATGTTTTTGCTCGAAGACAAGCTAAAGGCGGTGAAGCTCTTTGAAGCCATACAAAAATTTGAAGGCATCAAAACCATTCCAAGGCTTTTTAACGAAATCAATCTCGCTATTCAACATGACAAGAATGTTGAAGATATTGCAACCCTTGTCAAAAGAGACCCCGCCATTGCAGCGAACATTTTAAGAATTGCAAACTCTGCCTTTTACGCTGCACGCACAGGGGATTTACAGCAAGCCATTATGTATATTGGCCTCAACAATTTAAAGCAAGTGGTTTTATCCTATGAGCTTTCAAATATGAAAGACGCACTTTATGAAAAATGTGCCTTCATTTGGAAGCATAGCACGCGAACCAACTTAATTCTCAATGACCTTTACGAACGTCACTACAATAAAAAAATTCCTGCCATGATTAGCTCGGCAGGCTTGGTTCACGACATTGGTAAAATTATTATGCTGCAAATATTTGGAAACAGTTATTATTCGGAAATTTTAGCATCAGGCATACGAGATGACGACTTGACGCAAAAAGAAAATGCGATTTTTGGCATTGACCATGGTCTTTTAGGGGGATATTTTCTTAATTGGTGGGCATTTCCGGTCGATATTATTGAGAGCACAATGTACCACCATGATCCAATGAATGAGAGCATCGCCAATCGGGAGCTTGTGGCAATGGTTTGTGTTGCTTCCCAAATTGAATCCATGGAGACACAGAAGTTTAACACGAATTATTTGGATGCCCTGGACATTTTAAAGCTTTCTGACCATCAGATAAATGATATAGAAGCCAAGTATAGAGAGGATTAGCGATATGGATTATAAACCGTTCACAGTACTTATCGTTGATGATGAAGTAGACATTCTAAAAGCATTAAACCGAGATTTGAGGGGCGAGCCCTATAAAAAAGTGTTTGCGAATTCTGGAAAGCAAGCGCTTGAAATCATAGAGGGTGGAGAGGAAGTTAGCGTGATCATCACAGATATGAGAATGCCTGGGATGAATGGTCTTGAGCTATTAAGCTATGTAAGTGCAATGAGTCCCTTAACCGTTATGATTGTTTTAACAGGCTATACACAATTGCCCCAGGTCCTTGCCACAGTGAATAAGGTTGAGGTTTATAAGTTTTTAACAAAGCCATGGAACATTGATACTGAGCTAAAGGTGTATATCAAAGAAGCCATTGATCTCTATGATGCACGCAAGAGTGCATCCTTTAAGCTAGAATTTGGAGAAAAAAAGAATAGCCTCTACAATTCCATGCTAAAGGATAGCTTTACAAAAGCAGACCAGTTCAGCAAAGGCCTTGATGAGCTATTAAAAGTGGTTAACTACCACCACATATTGTCCGTACAAGAGGTCAGAGGTGCCGAAAGCTTACAGGTGGCTTTAGAGCAAATGACAGATCGCATGTACTATATCAATAGCATTTTTGACTATGGACGCGTGGGTTTAAAGGCATTTACATGTCATGAACTCGTTTCATCCATAAAACAGGCTTTAAATTGGGATAAGTGGGATGAGGTTGTTGAAGCAAGTCATTCAGACGATGTCCAACACTATTTTGGAAGCATGAAGTCCATTGTGGTACTCTTTGTGGATTATATCAATACGGTATTGAAGGCGAAGGCTGATGTGTTGACTTTGCATATCCATGGAAAGCCTCAGGAAGTTGTACTGGATATGGTATTTAAAAGTGACGAGCCCTTTATTGCCCTCTATCAATCGCACGGTAAGTTTTTTCAACAGCTGGTAAAAATACTCGGTGGTGATGTCGCTTATGTTGAAGAGGATGACATGAAGCGTTTAACCGTTCATATCGCTGTGAAGCAAAAAGATTAAGCCTACAAAATGTAGGCTTTTATTTATTCCTTGCGCCAAGCGTCAAAACCTTCCATAACCCGATCATAGGTCTTTTGAGAGATATCTGGAAGCGTTCCGCCAAAAGCTTTTTTTGCTTCTTCAAAACCCTGCTTGAAAGCACCAATCATCATATCGATTTTTGAAGGGTCATTACCACTAACGGCCTTAGCAAAATCGAGAATGCGGTTTGCCGTTTGTTCGACGCCCCAATACCCATCGTCTGCTATGTTGGCCTGAGCTTCAAGCTGAGTGGCTTCATCGACGAGAACCACAGGGGATTCGCCTTGATCCAAAGCCTTCAAGACATCACTTACGGCATAGCCTTGCTTTTCGATCATGGCACGAACCATGGCTTTAAAGGTTTCGGTTTGACGCACGTGATCGTTTTTTAACTCTGCCAATCGTTTCCCGTCTACCTTATAGGTTCCAAACTGCTCATCTTTATGTGTTTCTAATGCAACAGAGGGCTCTACAGCTGATTTGCCTTCAGTTTCCTTTGCTTTTGCAGAGGGCTTCTGAACATAAGCTTCCTTTGGAATGGGAGTAGAAATTGGATTTGTTCTCATAACTATTCCTCCTTGAACAAATAAATGGTAAAATGAATTATTAACCAACGCATCCTTGCGATTAGTATATCGGCAAGAATGCATGACCTCTTGATACCTATTTTGCAAAAAGGTGGTGTAACATGTATAAATCAGCAAATCTTTCTGAGCGTATTGCACAGGGCTTAGAAGAGAGCATTAAAAATGGTCTCTATAAAGCTGGAGAGCAGCTGCCAAGTGAAATGTCCTTAGCAACGGATTTAGGTGTTTCAAGGGCGACAGTAAGGGAGGCTCTTAAAATCCTTATCAGTAAAAACGTGCTAGAGGTCAGACGAGGGATAGGAACATTTGTTACCAGCCTGGCATTTGACCAAACGCAGCTTGACGAGAGACATACCATCAATGACGCCCTTAAGCTTTTGACCACCATTCATAAAGAGCTTATTGAGCACATTGGTGACATTGAGTATAAATGGTTTACAGACTATGCTGAAGGATTAAACGAGCAGGCTTCCATGCAAGGCGTCCTCCTGTTTTTTGAAGCCATGAGCCTTCAGTTGGAAAAACAATGGCTAAGACAGATTCTAGTACATATTCGGTTGACACTGGACCATGTGATGTTTACCAAAAACCCGTCATTTAATGACCGAATAAGCACACACCATAGACTTTTTATGCAAAGCCTTCGCAGTGGAGAAAAGCCACAGCAATTGATGCTCTATCAGACCATGATTGATTTTTGGCAAATTGAAATAAGTGAGGATAACCATGGATTTATTTGATATGCTGGCGAGTCAGGCAAAGGAGAATCATACACCCTTGGCCGAGCGAATGAAGCCAAGAACCCTAGAGGAATTTTATGGACAAGAAAAGCTCATTGGAGAAGGTAAGCTACTCAACAAGCTTATTGCCACAGATCGGCTGAGCTCTGTCATCTTTTATGGGCCTCCTGGTAGCGGTAAGACGTCGCTTGCAAAAATAATAGCAGAGCGAACCAAGTCTAATTTTGAAAAAATCAATGCCGTTACAGCAGGGATAAAGGATATACGAGACGTCGTTGGCATCGCAAAAGATACCTTAGCCATGCGCCAAACGAAGACGGTTCTTTTTATTGATGAGATTCACCGCTTTAATAAAACACAACAGGATGCCTTATTACCCTATGTGGAAGACGGAACACTTGTCCTCATTGGAGCCACAACAGAAAACCCATATTTTGAAGTGAATGGCGCTTTGCTCTCGCGGTCTATGATTTTTAGATTAGAGCCCTTAAGCCAAGATAACATTGTAGCCATTCTTAAAAGAGCTTTGTCTGATGATGTAAAAGGCTTAGCGGCATATAAAGTGACCGCAGATATAGACGTTTTGCAATACATCGCCTCAATCGCAAATGGCGATGCAAGACGAGCCCTCAATGTGCTCGAATGGTGTATGCTGGCACAGATGGATACGCAGGGAGAAATTGTTATCACTGTGGAGGCGGTTCAGGCAAGTGTCCAAATGAGGCATTCAGCCTATGATAAATCAGGTGATAACCATTATGACATCGTATCTGCTTTTATTAAGAGTATGAGAGGGTCGGACCCTGACGCTGCCCTATATTACCTTGGAAAAATGATTTACGGCGGGGAAGACCCGCGATTTATTGCTAGGCGTATTGTCATATGTGCCAGCGAAGACGTTGGCAATGCAGATCCCATGGCCTTGGTTGTTGCCAACAATGCGGCGCAAGCCGTTCATTTTGTTGGCATGCCAGAAGGGCGAATTATTTTAGCTCAAGCCGCTGTTTATGTGGCATCAGCACCTAAGTCAAATGCCTCGTATTTGGGCATTAACAAGGTACTTGATATGATTGAAAAAGGTGAAACAGGTCAGATTCCATACTTTTTAAAGGACGGCACATCTTTACAGCTTGAGCGGAAGTACACACAGGCCTCTCATGAAAAATACCGTTACCCCCACGATTATGACAAGCATTACGTTGAACAACAGTACTTACCAGATGCCATTAAGGATGAAGTCTTTTACAGGCCCTCAGATTTGGGACACGAAAGGGTAATAAAAGCCCATCTCAAATGGCTTAAAGAATAATTTTTAGGGTATAAAGCTATCAAATCTTTGTTTAAAAGGTGGTTAATATGTCGACACAAAATCGGTTTAATGAATTGGATTTGTCTTTGTTTTGCTATCAGTTTTCAGTGGTGCTTAAGTCGGGCATACCATACCTAGAAGCCATTGGGCTTATTGCGGACGAGGCTTTGGATTCAAAGCTAAAGCCATACACGGAAGACATCGCTCAGGCTGTCAAGTCAGGTACGTCTCTTTACCAAGCAATTTCTGATCAAAATGCATTCCCAATGTATATGACTGAAATGATTCATATTGCAGAAAAAACGGGAAATTTAGGCGAGACCTTTGAAAGGCTCTCTACCTATTACGACAATCGCCATCAATTAAGGCAAAAGCTACGAGGTGCACTGACTTACCCTCTCATTTTAATTGGCTTAATGACAGCTGTTATTTTGCTTTTAGTCACAAAGGTGCTTCCTATCTTCCACGACATTTTAAAATCTGTGGGTGGGGAAATTCCCTCTGCAACAAAATGGATTTTGTCTTTTGGACAGGTGCTTCAAAATGGCATTGTTGGTCTTATGCTTGTATTGGTTCTTTTTATCTTAGGTATGCTGATCCTCCTAAAAACAGACCTTGCTAAAGGGATAAAGGACAGTGCTTTGATGTCTCTTCCTATGGTTAAGCCCCTTTACCATAAAGCTTCAATTGTAAGATTTTCCAAAGCATTGTCTATGCTCATTCATAGTGGTATGGATTTAAGACAAGCGCTTAAGATGGTGGGGCCACTTATGGACAATCACAGGTGGTCAGAGCATTTGGAGTCGGTTGAAAAGAACATTCAAACGGAAATGTCATTTCATGAAGCACTGGCTAAAACAGGCTTGTTTCCAGAGCTTTTTGTGAAGATGATTCGCATTGGGGAACGTTCAGGCGCTTTGGACAAGACCCTTGATAAGGTGTCGGAAATATATGATTCGGAGTTAAACCGTTCGTTACATAAACTAACGGTATCGCTTGAACCGACGCTCGTGATTATTTTATCGGTTATTGTTGGTGCCATTATGCTGACGGTTATGCTGCCTTTAATCAACATTATGTCTTCGATTGGATAGTGAGGTTATTATGAAAAGCCATACAAAAAAATGGTATCTCATCATCATCTTGTTTA
>WPCG01032849.1_pt1 | contig 15579 bp, 7 predicted proteins | sample 5403311 | NCBI WGS metagenome assembly WPCG01 (sample SAMN12869467, study PRJNA574797) | sludge metagenome | isolation source: wastewater treatment of Control | place: China:Beijing | collected 2019-05-17 | reverse complement strand
GTTGTATTCTCTAAGTGATTTAAGAAAACATTTCCATTTGTTAATGCTGTCGAAGTGTTTGCCGTTGCTGCAGCTGTGCCACCAACTATATTCTTAGAGGTATTTTGAGTTGTCAAATATGCTATGTTAGTACCTGAAGTTACGTGTCCTCTAGCATTTACAGCGACATTATTATATGTTCCATCTAATACTCCAGAGTCACTATGACTTATTGTTCTTGCAGTTGAGCCATTATAACCATCAGTCAATGTTAAGTCAGTTCCACCAGTTAATGTTTCTAACGTCACTGCGCCGTCTTTTCCTGCAACGGAAATTACAGGGAATGTAACTTCATGTGTATGCGAGTTTGCTTGTACTTCATTTGATGTAGAAGTTGTTAGGGTGCCCGGAGTTCCCAATGTAACTGCTCCTGTTGTCGTTATTTCAGTGAAATTCATACCGTTGCCAGCGGTTACAGAGGTCACTGTCCCGGTATTAGCGGTAGCTCCATCTGCTACATTTAAGATTGCTCTAACCTGTGCATCAGTCATAGCTATAACTTCATCTGTGGCGTCATTAGCGTTACCCAATATCCTAAAAGCGGGTATTGTAGCAAGTTTTCCTAAGGTGATAACCGTATCTCCTATGTGAGTATTCATAATGGCGCCGTCATCTATATGTGAGCCTCCAATACCTTTTGCTTTTATACTGAAAGTATTGGCACTCTTAGTTAAAGTTGACTCATCGGCCTTATATGTACCAGCGCCACTGAATTGAGAAAAAGATAATAGAGTGGTACCTATTGTTATAGGTGCATTTGTTGTACAAACCCATCCCGTATCAGCATTTGTAGTACCTTCTTCAACAAAGACAAAAGCATTAAGAATTTTTGATGGAGTGTCTGCATCGGCTGCTCTTGCCCAAGCACCTGTAGAGTTTACCACATATATGCCGTTTAACCAATGTGGATTAGCCCCTCCTTGATTTTTAATTAATACTCTATCTCCATTTAACAGTAATACCCCATCTACTGTCCGAGAACCAGAAAGTGCAACAACAGTTGTAGAGGCTGCTTTAACAGAGTTTTTTATGTTAAGTCCTTGTATTTTAGCTTGCACATAAGCCCTACTTACAAGAACCGAGTCGTCACTGGTATCTAACTCTGGAACAGTGGCTACTGTATGTAGAAGTCCGTCATTTTTAGAGAATGTTCTTTTTACACCAGAACTGTTTAATATTTGAAAATGGTCATTTGAATTTGACCTGAATGTATTTACACCAGTGAAGTTATTATTTACAGTCTCAGCAACAACTGCTATAGGGGTTAAATCGACTTGATTCACCCCACTCTCCGCGCTTCCATAATAGAGCTTATTATTAGCAACCCCTATCTCTCTGGCGTCTAGTTTTGAAGTGCCTAAAGCGCCCTGCATTCCCTTTACTTTAATTTTTGCCATTTAATTCACCTCTTTACCAACCACCGAAATCTAAATCTTCGATGTAGGTTTTTTTATTTATTTTTACTCTATATCCAGAGGTGTCCCCTATGGTATCCTCTAAATTGCTTATTTGAATAATTGGAACCTCGCCATCATCAGTATCTTTATGTACTATCTGAAAATTGCCATCATTATCTATTTTCCAATTTGTTGTTTCTCTTTTCAATCTTTCATCTAGCGCATTATCCAACCCTGTAATTGAACTAATAATATGAGCATCCGACTCGTCTCTACCGCTTAATTCATTATGTTCTTGAACTCCTCCACCTGAAACCCCAAAGCCAGTTTCAAAGGATGATTGAACCAAATATGGGCTTGCACTGCCTTTAAGGTAAATTACCCTAGCCACTAACATTCCCTGTGAATTAATAACAAAAGGCGCATTTGGTACTTGACTTTCTAAAGCTTCATTTAATTTGTAACTTTCACTTCCAAGAAGCACATAGGTTATTTCAGTATTTCCGACCCCTATTGCCCTAAAAATCCAGTTTACTGAATAATGTGATGAGGCGGTTAGTGTCACAAGACCATTTGGACCGTTATATTGTGAATTGTTCAATTCCGTAATTGGGGTTGAAGTCCATGAACTTCCATTATATACCATTTGCATAGTATTGTGACCAATAGAACCCATATTAAAATCGGCTATATTAACCCTTTTTGCCCCATACCACACGATACCAGAGCCTATTGAAAATGTTCGATTCTGGACACTTATTGCTAGTCCAGATTCTCTTTTAAACCTTTCTGTTTTTACAAGTCTTTGATGTATTTTCTCGGCTCTTCCCTCTCCCATTTCGTCCCAGTCTATAACTCTAATATCCCCATCGAAGCATTTTACTATTGTCAAAATTGGAACAACATCGCTCTCATTGATGATTTCAACGTTTTGAGTTATTATAAATTCTGGTGCACCATTGTTGTAAGCGCCAACTACATAGTTATTTACCCCAGCTACGGGATTAAAAGTTCTATCTAGAAGCGTATAAGTATTTGGCCTACCACTGAAAGTGCTATTGTCATACAAATTAACTTGCAACTCATGAATAGTTATAAACTCTCCATTAATTGTGTACTGCGGAGGCTGAATAGAGCCAGCATAAATCATTCTTCTATTTACAAAATCTTCAGTTGCTAGAACATCCCCTTGACTCTTTCTCAGCCTATTAAGGACTCCAGCTGAATTCACCACCACCACTCTTTGTTCTTCTGGTAAAGGCTGCTCAAATTTCAACTTGTCAATTATAGTGTCAGCTGTTCCAGATACTAATGTAAGTGGACCGCCTCCAGTTCTAATTGTTAAACCTACTCTTGCTAATTCATCAACTCCAACAGTTTCTATTGTTATAGAGCCATTACCAGTATTATTAATAATCTTAACGTACGATTCAGAGTTCTGAACATTCTCAAGTGACAGTACTCCATTAAAGTTAGCGTTCTGCTCATCGAAGTATGATAGTACATCTGTATCCTGAATTAAACTTTGAACCCAAGATTCACTCACAACCAACTGCCCATTCTCAACTGAAATACTACTATTGTCAACAGAGATACCTAACCCAGCAGTACTTAGCCTTAAAGCTGTTTTCGGTTCCAATCTTAATGATAAGACATTGTTATTTAAAACAATACCATTGCCAGGAAGAAATTGAGTACCTCCAGCCCCACCAGTTCCACCAGAAATTAAATACTTTCCGCCACCGATATCGTCTACGTAATAGATATTATAAGAGAAAGTATTATCCTCTTTTTTAACTTTTTCAAAAAGTATTGTATTTAAAAGGCCCTCTGTAGAGATGATATCATTAGGAGAGTTTGATACCCTAACTGTTGCTACGGCATATCTATTTCCATTGAAGTCCTCATAAAATACGCCTTTATCTGTTAAATATTTTTGCCCCTCACTAATAGGCAGAGCCATGAAATCATAAATTAAATCTGAGTTGACCCTCTTGGTTGTTCTTACAATGCTCATATAATCACCTCTTGTAATCATAAATAGTATAACATAAATCTAAAAAAAAGTCAAATTGCAAACCAATTCCAGTAGAAAGAAATTCTAATAGTATGCAATAACTGATTACTAAGCAACACGAGTGCCGTGTCGCTCAGGTTCAGTCACCGAACTTAGCTCGGGCCTATTCTTTTTCTTCGATTTCTTCCAATCTTTCTTGGATTTGTTCTATTGTTCCAGCAAAGTAGAATAACCAGTATTCTATAAATTTAACCGACTCAATCCATTTTAGTGGCACACCCGGAATTACTTCAAGCACTATAACCACAACTGAAGCAATTGGGACTAAAATGTTTGTAGCGATGTTCAAGATTTCCTTTAAGATTAATTTGATTCTGTTTAGAAATTTTTTCATTTTCTCCTCCTCCTAGGCTCTTATGCCTTTTATTAGTTTTTCTAATATCTTCTCTGCAAATTCAGTTTTATTTACCACTAATTGAGTTCCTGAAGGGTTTCTCAAGTCTGTAGAAATTTCTGTTATTTGCAAGTATTTGTTTTCCATGCTTTCTGGAAGTACTCCAAAATTCTCTTTTCTTATCAAGATGCGGTCTCCGACTTTTAATCTATCGAAGTCTGCACCTATAACGTCTGAGATATCTATGTATTGAACGGAGCATTGTTGTTGTGGTTCTTGATATTTTTGAGAATTCATTATTGCTTGGTTGTATAGTTCGTGCGGTGAAGATTCTACAGTGTTCTCATAATAACCCTCATATAGAAATTGACCCCAGTTGTTTTTAAGTTGATACCAGAAGTCTTGCTTTTCCTTTAGGTTTTTTATGTATTTTGTGTAAACAAATTCCAAGCCCTGAGGGTCATCTGGTATGTTCTCCATGTCAATTGCGGTATTAGTTCTATTTTTATAGTACTCCTCCCCATAGTCTTTAAAGTATTTATAAAGAATAGAAAACTTGCCGTGATTAAAGTCACTAGTAGAATCTGGCTTTGGATTCCCGTCATTGTCGTCTAATCTCCATGAACCCGTAGCTTTAATATACATTTCTAGGTCTGACTCTAACCTTCTTCGTTCTCCTTCGCTTAGGTCTGGTCCTTGAGCAAGGGCGTTTTCAGTATCCTTTTTCATTTTGATTAGTTCTGTTAGTCTTGTTTTATGCCTATTGTATGTTTGCTTTATTTTTGCATTTCCGTTTAGGTTGTAGAGTGAAGAGAAGTAGTTGAATATTTTGTATGTGTTGTCTAATCCGACTCTATCGTATTCGACATTTAGCGATTCTATTTCGACCGTGAAGCTTGAGTCTAGATTTTGACCTTTTGAATATTTATATATAGTAGCAACATTATACATTCTTCCGCCATACACTGTAGTCCTAGAAATCGCAAAAAATTGATTATTTCCGACTGGTAGAAGTGCTGAGTCAAATGGCCTATCGAATAGAATTGGGGGGATTCCATCATCAAATAGGTGACCCTCTTCCATATCATGTGCCCTTCCAAATAATGGTAAATTTGTTAGTGAGTAGTTTATTATAGGGACGTCATATGCCCATTGCCCAGGACCGTTATAATCATATACACTAGTTTGGTTTAAAGGTTTCCATGAATATCCTGTTTCAGAGTCGCTAAGTATCCTACTCGGAACATACGCAACTAGGCTTAAAGAGTTAAGCTCTTGAGATAAGTTCGCTCTTATATAGTAATTTGTAAGATTGCCAACTCCGGTCATGTCTAAGTCCGTATTCAAAGGGTGTTTATTGATAACTATGTCTCCGTTTGATAAGATATTTTTAGAACTGCCCGATTGATATATACTTATTATTTGTTTTTGTGTTGTCTCAAGAAGTTTTTCAATTACCCTATGTTCACTTTCAGAGTAGCTGCTTAGAACGCCACCAAAGACTATAAGTTCAAAGAACCCTTTTGATAGTATTTTAGCCTCCTTAAAACTTGTTCCAACCGCGTTTAATGAACCGCCACTTCTCTGAATTGAATAAAAAGACCTACCACCATATTTATTCTCAAACTGGTGATTTATTGCTGAGAAAATGGTATTACCCATTTCTGAGGACTGTGTAAACCCTGTTTTCCTAGTCCAGGAACCAGAATTTGCCGTAAAAACCCCTCCATATATTCCCCCAAGTGTAGGGTTTACAACTAAAATGGTACTTTGACCAGCTATAATATCTACATTGTCAACTGGTTCTGTGCCACTAGGAAAACTACTTATATTTGTAAATAATACAGCATCTACTAAATATCTCCTGTTTAAAGGAACATCTGCGCCACTTTTAATTGAAAGCTCTAGTGAGTATGGTCCTTCCTCGAATATGTGACTTTCAAAATCAGGCAATATAACGTCTTTTGAAAATTCTGTAGAGTTAGAATCTAACTTAAAGTTATACCTTGCTGTTAAAGGTGGAAAAGCCTTAGTCATCTGTGACGATAGATACAGTGCTCCTGTTGTATCATTATATATGTACTGGTTAGTATCAAGAGGTCCTTCAATATATCGGTTTATAGTACTCTCTGAAATTTGAGCTATAAAAGAATTGGGAATTCTGTATGCAACATAACCATTAAGAAATAAATCCTCATTTAATAAGCCATCTACAACCGATTCCTGAGACGGCCTAATTGCTTCCTGATAAGAGTCAACCCCTTCTATGGAAGTTCCGCCAATTTGCTTATACATCCTAACAAGGGCCTCATTTTGTTGAGAGTAGTTTGACTCCTCCCATGCCGCTACAACTTCAGCCTGTGCTTCTATTTCAGACTCCATTCTGGAGATATCTGTTTCAAGTCGTCTTAGATTCTGAATTGAGTTTTGAAATTTTATGTTTATTCTTCTCAGTTTGTCGTAGATTGAGTTCATTATTGTTGCTCTTTCTATTTCTGTTAAAAGTCCGTTTTCGACGTAGTAGTCTAGGTTAATGATAAATGTGTCTAAATAAGGTATTTTATTAATCAAATTGATTGTGTTTTGAGTGGGTGCATCTGCGCCCCATACAACATTGTCATAAGAGCCCTCATCTGTCCACGCAAAACCACCTTCTGGTACGGAATCTATATATGCCTCTAGTATTTGATACTGTCTATTTGTCAAATATGGAACAAGTCCAACTGACAGGCCATACTCGTCCTCTCCACCAAATGCATATAAAATAGGGAAAAATTCCTCTATCTGATAGTCTATTTGAATATCTTGTGCATTTATCTTTGGTGAAATAAACATATTAGTTTTGAAATTATCGTGCTCTCGACTAAGGAAGTAAATTTCTTTCTTCTGGTAGTCGACCTCGATTTCTGAATTTGTTAAGTTTGCGGCCTCGACTAATGCGTTGTATGTATTTGAGTTACTCAGCTCAACATTAACATCCTCAAGTAACGGGTCTTTTACCGAACCGTCGTAAATCCATCCAATCTTATTGGTTACTCTCCACCCTTGATTGTCTTCTGTCTGCAAGTATCCTCTTCTTAATAAATAGTTTGTCCACTTCGACAGAGAGTTGCCTGTATCCCCAATCTCTGAAAGATACAGGTCGTCCTCGAAACTATCGAACTGCAATCCAACATTATTTCTGCTCATTTGGAAGCTAAATACATCTTTTGCAGATGCATTATATGTTATATTCTCACCAATTCCACTAGGCGATACTGATGTGATAACCATATCGATTTGTTTACTATTGTCAAGTGTAAGTCTTATTCTTCCGCCTAACTTAATCTCATCGACAAGGTTTAAGGAAAAATCCCCCATATCTTGAAATTTATTAAAATTAAATGTAAGCTCATATTGACTATTTGACATAGTCTGCAAGTTCTCGTTATATGTCATCTCTAAATTTGATTTAGAGCCAAATCTATAGTCACAAAGAGTGAAGGCTAAACTTGCGCTCTTTATGTATTCTATTTTAAATCCACGCATTTTTCTTCACCTCTGTTATATGAATCTACGTTTTACTTCTGTTATTTTTGTTATTGTAATATCTGGAGATGTCTCTATATCATAAATCCCAGGTCTTAACTCTTTATATTCAATAGTAGACATACTAATTATCTTTTTGTTACTATCCAATAACATTTGAAACTCTGTATGCAACACTACCGTATCTCCCTGTATAACACTATTGCCTATCTTATATTCCTGAATGGTTTGATTTTCAGATGTGATTTTTATCCAAGAATTAGTGCTTGCCTTATTAAACTCTATAATCAAGTATGACGGCAAATCCTGAACAACTATCTCATAGTCAGCTCCCATTACAGGCGCTTGTGGTGTTGTTACAACTAACTTTCTTGCGGCCCAGTCGTTCACCGTAGTAAACGCCAATTCCAATTCAACCCAATAAAGGTCTGTAGTGTCCTGTTTAACAACATAAAAAGTTCCCTCTCCAATTTCTCCTAATTTCGCCTTATACAGATAGCCATCTGAGTAACTAAACCCTAGTTCCGATACTTCATTCACACCTATCCAACTAAGAAACTTACGGTAGTCGGAGAGGGTAATTCCCTCTCCTGTTTCCCCCGTAACAAAAACTGTAAATCTTAATTCTTTATTCTGTACACTAGTTCCCAAATAGAAACTTCTGTCTCCAAACTGTGTCTGTGCGAATTCGTTATTAAACGCAGGGGTTCCTACAAATTTCAAGTCGTCTCCATCGTTCATTATGAAGGCTCCGAATTTCGTATACGAATTTTCTCCCCTCCAGTCAAAACTTTTATAATCTATTGCCATTTATATCACCCCTTATCGTTTTGTATTCACAGATAATCCACGTTTTCCAATAGCAACTCCGAATGCTTCAGCTAGTGCTTTTCCAGCTCTATCAAAGTCTTGGTTGTTGTTTAAGTGGTCTGTTTTTATTGTTATGTTTTCGATTGTTACTGAAGAACTCGAGCCCCCACTTACATCTAAAGAGATTTTAGATAGAGCGTCTCTAAGTCCAAAGAACATTTCTGTTTGTTGTGCATTCAGTACCATTTCTGGTGACGATTTAGAACCATGAAGCATCGCCGCACCTGTAAAGTCTACTAATCCACCCTTTTTAAATGCAGGTAGGTTTATCGCAGTACCTTGTAACTGACCTCTAAACTTCTTATTCATATTTAAATCATTCAAGAAGTCCTGAGTTAATTCTTGGTATATTTGGTTATAATCAAGTTTTCTAATGCCTTTGTATTTGGACATAGCGTGGTCTACAAAATCCTGATTGATGCCAATACCCCACTTTTCGAAGGCGTCATTTGCAACTTCTCTAAGAGCTCCTTGTATAACATGATTATCTGTTGTTCCCGGGTCATCGACATATGCGTCTGATACATCTAACCGCCCAGGCGTCTGTACTTTTATATCATTTTTGACAGCGTTTTCAGTGTTTGAATTTAACATATTGTTATACTGCTCATCAGTTATTAAATCAGCATCCCTCAGTAATCTTAAAAATTCCATAGCTGATGCGGCCCCAGATTGAATAATGCCAGTGTAGACATCATTCCACTCTTTCTTAACCATATCCATCTCATCCTCTAGGCTTTTAAATAAATCCTCTCTGCTTTCAGCTTGAAGTGTTTTTCTTTCAGTTTCTTCGATTTTAATAAGGTCAGCTCTAAGTTGTTTAGCTTTTTCTCTAGAACGCTCATCTGTTGCACCTTCAAGTCTTTGTAGTTGTTTAAGGATATTTTCTTTATCTTTTTCAGTTGTTTCTCTGTTCTCGAGTCTGTCCATTGCCTTAAAGTAGTTTTCGTATATTTTACGTTTTTTATCAGATTCCATCTGCGCTAATTCTATTCTCTCTTGAACTAGTGAGGCTGTCATGTTTGACATATCATCCATGAATCCCTGATATCTATTTGCGTAATCTTCAAGTATACTCAACTCTAAGCCTCTTGAAAGAGCCTCTTCTGAAATTTGAACAACTCCATTAATAACCTCTAAAAGTCCTTCTGAGCTTTCGCCGTAGAAATCCTGCATCTCCTTTCTTAAGTCTGCAATTTTTTTCTCTGACTGTGAAATTGTGTGATATGTGGCTGTTGTCATAACGTCAACAAGCCTCTTTTTGGCTTCAATATCCTCTATGCCAGTCTTAGTTAAAAGATTATATTGTCTCAATTCATTGTTATATCTGATTTGTTCAAATGTTAAATTCGAAAGAGCACCCTTATACGAAAGCGCTGCTTGAACCATTGCTAATTGGGCCCTTACTGATTCGATATTTTCAGTTCTAGGGTCGTAGATTTGGTCAATGAGTGTCTGATACTGTGCAATTAGAGATTCAGTGCTGTCTTGTAGATTTGCAGTCTCGGTGTTTAACGCAACAAATGAGCCAGATGCAAATTTTTGGAAGTTGCCTGAAACCTCAAATACATGTGAGAAGTCATCCATGAATCTATGTAGGTCAGAGCCTACAAGCTCACCTTTTAGGAACTTCTGTTGCCCCTCGTTAAATCTATCTATCGCAGACTGTGCAGTCTCCGCATCTTGCACTAAGTTTTGAATTGTTTTTCTGTTTATGATTCCAAAAATCTCCATCTTCATAGTCGCGTCGTCAAATGAACTAGAAAGCCTAGATAAGGATGCTGCCTGTGCTTGAGTTGGTGATACACCACTGTCTACAAGTTTTAGATAATCCTCATAAGCTACTACCAAACCACTCATAAAATCTTTTCCAAGCCTCGAAGCGTGATACTCTAATTCATTTATTTCAGTGATTGTAAGATTCAACATTCCAAAATACTCGGCAAATCCCTCTGGCATTTTGCCTCTTGTTCCGTTTTCGCCGCTAAATGAATCCATCAAGAATGCGAACATATCATAAGAGCTTCTTAGAGCATCTACCGTCTGAGCAGAACCTTCTTTTATTTGTCTCACAAATTCTTCGTATTGCATTTCAAATCTGGACTGACCTTTTTTAGCAACTACCCCCTCTATTGCGTTAAATGATTTTTCATATTCTGCAATGAAGTTTGCTGTTTGCTCCATGAGGTATTTTTCAAACCCTCCTGTATTCTTGAATGCTTTGGCCATTTGTTCATAGTTATTTTCTACGAAATTTCTTATAGCCCACTCAAGTTCCCTCGATGCACCAGCATCCTCCATCATCTTAACTGTATAATCCGAAATAGCTGTAACTTGCTCTTTCTTACTTCCTTTGCCCCTAGATATTTCTTTAAAAGCAGTGTTGAGTCCGTCTCTAAGTGAGTTGTTTATTTTCGCTTTGTTGATTCCAATTGACCTTTCAATATTCGCTATTGTAGCCTCTATATCCAATTCGCCTCTAAAATCAAAAACTGCTAATTTACTATCTATCTCAGATAGTTGCTCAGACAACTCGTTTAAAGTCTCCATGTCTACTTCGGTCTTTATCCTTTTCTTTGATATTTTGTCATATTCTTCAGCTATCCCAGATAGTGTTCTATTTTTCTTGTTTAACTCATAGTTCTCAATTTTATTCTGCCTATTGATTTCTTCTAATGTTTTCTTTGTTCTTGACGATACAACTGCTAGAGCTGTTGCTATAGCGCCAAGTGCTAATATCACCCATCCGACTGGTCCTATTTTTGCAAAGAATAGCGTTATTGCAGCACCCAACTTAGAAAACGCCCCACTCGCAAGTGCGGTACTAGCTGTTAAACCTTTATTTGTTACAGAAGCAGCCGTAGCTGTTTTTATATACGCACTTAATGCCTTAACACTTAAAAGTATTTGACTGTTTTTTAATTTAAGCCAGAAAGTTAAACTCATCATAATTATCATTGCATTTTTTCCTACAATTCCAAAGGATTTCAATATTTTAACTAATAAATCCAGAGCTCCTGCTATGCCCTTTACGATAAATATGATAAACTCACTGTCAGTTACTGTTGTAATAAATTGTTGCCAAGCATTTTGAAGATTAATCATCGCAGCTTCCATACCTTTCATGTACTCGGCATGTTGGGCAGTCATAGCTCCAGCAGACTCTTGAGAAATCTCAACTAGTTGCATAGTTCTGTCGAAGTCCTCGAACATAGCGATTAAACGTGATTGTTGACGGGTACCAGCAAGTGCAACCGCAACGGATGCTTGTTGGTTTTTATTTAAAGTGTCCCAAGTATAACCTACCTCAGTAATAACTTCTTGCATGTCTCTGAATTGACCACTTGAATCTCTAAGTGCAACACCTATTTGTCTAAGTGCAACCTCAACCCTGTTCACATCCATTCCATCTTCAAAAGTTTTTCCTAAGTCTGTTAACTCACGCATACGTGCTAGAACTGTTTTCAAAGCGGTACCGATTGATTCTGGTGCTTCACGAGTTGTTTCAACCCCTTTAGCTAGTAAACCTAATGCGAAGTCCATTTCTAGACCAGCAATTTTTGCTTGTGATGCGAATTTACTTAAACCAACAGCAAGTTCTTCATAACTCGATGCTGAGCTTGCAGCTAGTGCCGCAAACTTATCCGCAACTAATTCAGCTTCTTTTGCCGCTAGTCCGAATCCGTTTACCGCAGCCGTTAAGTAGTTCGCAGATTCAACCGCTGAAATACCAGCAACACGTGCAGATTGCGCCGCAACGCGTGTTAACTCAATAACATCTTTCAATGTTCTACCTTGTCTAAAGTAGACTGTAGAAAGTTTAGCAATTTCGGTTGTTGTAAATCCTGTTTCTCTCGCCAAGTTTTGGAAAGTTCCAAGTAAAGCCCAAGACTCTTTCCTACTCATACTTGTAACAACTGACATCTCAGTTAGTGCTTGGTCTAAGTCTTTAACTGTTCTAATAGTTTCTCTATAAATTCTTCTTAGGAATTGAAATGCAAGTCCATAAGAGAATACATTTTTAGCCGCCTGACCTATATCACTACTAGCTTTTTTGACTTCAACCCTCATTTGACCTGTTGTGTGTGCAGCAGCCGTTTGACTCTTCGCTAGCTCATCTGTTGCTTTTCTATTTGCCTGAAGGTTCTTCTCTGAAGTTTCGTAAATTTCCTCTCTGGATTTTAATAACTCCTCACTTCCGCCCTCTTTTTTGATTTTTTCAGCATATTCCATTTCAAGTTTCTTCAATTCAGTTTTTAATTCCTGAATCTTCAACTCATCTTTATTTATTTCAGCGATTTCAAGCGCTTGGAAAGCTAGCTCTTCTTGTGCTTTAACATTAGTAGCATTCTCAATTGCCCTACTTCTTACAAGTTGGTCAATCATTTGCTCAGCTTCCATTTGAATTCTCTTTTCGCGCATTATTTTATTTAGACTTTCTTCCTCTTCTCGAGTTAGAACTCTTTGTCTTGTTAGAATTTGTTCTCTTTCTAACTCTGTTAGATTCATCGCTGCCAGAGCTTCTTGCATTTTAGGAACACTTTTTAGATAGGCTTCATATTGAACAGCGTTACCAGAGACACCATAAAACTGACCTCCACTTTGTGTGTTCGTAAATCTATCAAACTGCTCTTTCCTAAAAGCCTTTGTAATTGAAAGAGTTCCATCATCCTTTGTTGTCACTCTTCTTTCCGACGAACGAAGTGTTTCTTTTTTAAGGTCGATTTTTTTCTCTAAAGATTCTATAGTAGACTCAATTTGACTCTGCCTAGCAGACATCTCTTTGTCTTGTATATCGAATAGGTGCTTACGCATATTCGCCGCATCTTTAATAACTCTTTCATATGTTTTTTGAAATGATTGAGCAGATTCCTCAGTCATCTCAAAGTTATTTTTTTCTAAAATTGATTTTAAAGTTGCAATTTCAGAAGTCAGTTTTCCCATTGATTCTTGGGCACCTTTTTTAGTTAGAAAAGGAACGGCTTTTTCAAGAGCCTTTCCTATCTCATCTAACCCTGTTGAGGCGAACTGTAAATTTACTTTTTTCTTTGTTACTTGAGACATCTGTCCTCACCTCTTATTTTTTTAATTTTTCTAAGAGTCCTGACAATTTGTCTGTCTCCCCCTTTAAAGAATTAAAATCAAATTTGCTACTTATGTTTTCTACAATCTCTTTTACTTTCTCATCGTCAAGTATCATGTTTAAGATAGAGATAACTTTATTTATTACTTCCTCATCTCTAATACTTGAAACAAACTCAACAACTTTTTCGTATAATGAGTATTTATTCTGAGAGTAGATATAGAACTTCTCATAAAGTTGACCAAGTTCTATTTTTGTAATCTTATAAAAATCGCTCTTGCGATAATCTTTACTCTTTTCTGCAATTATCAAGAATTTCTCGATAAAGGTTTTTTCATTTATTTGCTCCAATAATAGGATTAGTTCTAATTCTGTCATAATGACCTCCTGCCCTACTTTTTGTAGGGGTTAATTAAATAATAATTTCTTTCTACATAGTTAAATGTCTTAAAAGAGGAAAAGTTCCCCATTACTAATTGAACATCCGCGCTTGAGTATATGCTTGCATAGGAGTTCGCATCTTTTCTTATTGCCGCCATCTTTCTTTTGTACAATTGTTCTAGTTGAGCTGATTGCATCTTGGCAGGCTCTTTAATTTTACTGTACACGTCAAGTGCTGATGAGTCCTTTGCTATTTTAGCGCCCGGCTTTTTGTCGACTAGGGTAGGATTCTCCTTTCCAATGATTTCTTTTAGCATTTTTTCTAAAACCCTGTGAGTCCAAACAACCTTATCCGACATAGCCAAGATAATTGAGTTGTAGTAATTCTCACCATGGTCAAATTCAATTCTCTCATCTTTTACGAATGGAACTACTGGTTCTCTTGATTTTACTTTAATAAAACCATCTATAGATGAGGCTAAATTATACATTTGAGAGAGTTTCACCGCAAAGTTTTCTAGTGAGGCTCTGGTAATTGTTAGGTCTGGAACTGGGTGTATTGTAGATTTTTTTCTCTTAACTTTTGCGTAATAGTCTTGAGCAATGAAGGCATCAAGCGCTGTAACGTTCCTGTTCAAATACATCCATCTAGTGTGAGCATCACTACTGACACTCTTCAAATCATCTTCAATTGGCCTAGCAACTAATTCTTGAAAGTAGGGCTTAGCAAATGACTTAACGTTAACCGCAAGTCTCCTATTTCCAGAACTTGTAGATACTACACCAAAACTTACGTCGGCCCTCATAATTCTAGAGTCTACAGCACCTATACTTTCAGCACCAATCCCCTGAAAGAACTTATTCAGATTCTCCGCTACATCCATCTGACGAAGGAAACCTATTGCCGCATGTATTCCTATCTTCTTCTCCAAGGCACTTAATGAAGAACCTTTGCCATAGAAGCCATTAAAAATATCTCGATAACTTGCTTGATATAATTTCCTTTCTTCGGTGCTCATAGAATCATTAATCATAGACTCCTTCAAATCCTCTAATGGGTCACCACCTTTAAAATTTTTTCTTTTCTTCTCCATCTCAACATTAATTCTATCCAATAAATCCATCGCCGCAGACATCTCTCTTTTCTCATCTGGAGTCCAGTTAGGACTAAGGCTTTTTAGTTTATTGTAGTATTTTGAGAATACGTTAAGTATATTTGATACTTGAGAGGCATATTGGTATGTGCACTCAGTTGAGTTCTTATCTCCTTTTACTTGACTCATAATTGACATCTTCAATTGCGAAGATAGATGAAAAAGACTATCATCTTTATTGAATATTATCTCCTCAAGTCTTTTTATTGCCTTATCTTCCGAAACACCGCCTAGATACTTATTTATATACTGTCTAGACAGGTATTTCAAATCCGCAATTCTATCTCTAGCCACTCTCATGACTGATTTCTCTACACTTTTAAAGGCTGTTTCCATCTCCTGTCCCATGATTTGTTTAATTTGAAATTCAAAATGGACTGGGTTAGAGTGTATATACTCCGCTCCGAAGCCATCTAAATTCGCCTCAAAATCTTTAATCATTGCTAAATAGTAATTTATTTTCTACTGGAGAGGAGATTACCACAAACTCTAAAGGAGAGTCCATTCTACCGTTTGGTGTGAAGTTGAAGTCCATAACACTTTGAAGCGAGACAGTTTCCAATTTCATATAAACGAAGGATTGTTTTTTATCTACGTTGCCAGTTGCGTGAATCTCCATTGAGAAATATGGGTGATTCGGAGTTTCAAGGTAGAATAGCGTCCCGATTTTACCAGTAGAAAAAGATATTAGATATTCTTCGTTTTCGATAAAATCG
>WPCG01042240.1_pt1 | contig 15593 bp, 29 predicted proteins | sample 5403311 | NCBI WGS metagenome assembly WPCG01 (sample SAMN12869467, study PRJNA574797) | sludge metagenome | isolation source: wastewater treatment of Control | place: China:Beijing | collected 2019-05-17 | reverse complement strand
TAGTATTAGTCTCAGCGAGAGCCTTTAGCGCTTCCATTTTTTCTTGATTGATGACTTCTGTATTCATAGTCATTAGCCTAATGAGTGGCTTGCACACTCGTACTGTCTATGCAATCAGGCTTTCGCCTAAATTAGACGAGTAGTTTTTCAAGATCGTCCTTGCTCTTGCGCTTATCGTGTGGGATATTGCGCTTTTCAAGCTCGGCGATTACGTCAGCTTTATCCTTGTACCCTACAGGATCATTGGACGGCGTTTGAGGCGTTTGATTGCCTGCAGTCGGTGTTTGACTCCCTCCCTCTGGAGCTTTTGGAGGCTCTGGAGTTTGTGAATTTTCATCAGTAGAAGTTCGGCTTCCTACCAACTTTTCCACCATTGATTTGTATTCCTCTACCTTTGCCATCAATCGGTCTGTCTCAGACATTGCGACTGGTTTTTCCTCAACATACATCTGTGTGATGTAAGAATGCTGTCGAGTTTTGAGCAATTCTTCGTTCCAAAGAGATACCCCTGTTGGAATTCCTGCAGCGTCAGCAGGCGCAGTACGCACCATTGCTTGCTTTGCAAGGTTCTTAGCCAATAAATTGCCTACATGGTAAGGCAGTACGACACTTTCACCTGGTTCTACAGATGCACCTGACTTTCCAAAGATGGGACGGCTATCGTACATGCAGCCCAATTCAGGTGTGAAAGCAAAGTTTTCCTTATTTGTGAAGGTAACAACTTTGAAATCATTTGGATTTGTAGCGGTTTCGCTCATATCTCAAATTTATGCTTATAAATGGAGCTTTGTCATTCTCCATGCGGTAGTGAACCGCACCCTCTCTCCTATGCCAGCATAAGAGAGAGAAGCGATGCACTATCGGATGATAGTCATCACAAGATGACCTCCGTCAACTGCACCAGCTACGATTGCGTAGCCAAGGTTTTGAGCGTCAAATGGACCCTCGGAAGTAATAGCCTTGATCACCTGACCTGCTGTGTCATCACCAGTAGTGAAACCTGCTGCAACAGCAAGTGCCTCACCAGCGAGTACACGACCTACACCATTTGTAAGCACCCAACCAAAGTCGGCTGCAGCAAATGAAGCCTGTGCGATACCTTGTGCCATCTGCTTCTTAGAAGTGATAGCTGCAGGATCAACATAGCTCATGTTGATGTAAGTAAGGTCTGAGTCAGCTACAGCAAGAGCTGTAGTAAGTGCTGTCTCAGGGTAAAGCGTGAAGGTCGTAGCATCGTTAGTACGGATCTTGAAGGTCTGACCTACGCCCGTACCAGCGTCAACAACTCCCACACCATCCTCGTACTGACCGACAGTCAAGCTGTTAGCTGCACGAGTAAGGTAGACGATACGTCCCTGACTATCTGTTGAAGATGAGTACAGGTCAGAACTCGCTACTGCGTCTGGAATCGCTACAAGGCTGTTTGCAAGCGTTGAAGCTGCTTTGACAAACTGCCATTCACGACCATCTGCAGTCGATGCTCGTTGACCGAGCTTGAACTGTCCTGCAGCAGTAGTGGTCTGGTATACGTCTTGAAATGTTACTTGGTTCATAATTGTTTTTCAGCTTTGGGTTCTTAGCCCTCCGCAATTTGAATTAGCAATTCTTAATAATTACGCAACTGTGAATGTGATAAACACTCGTGCGTTTCCTGCTGATGACGAATCAACAACAAGATTGGTTCCTGCAGCAACTGTAGTGTTTGCAAGCGTTGTTGCTCCCACACATGCTCCTGAGGTTGTACCTTTTGCAATGGTACATACAACCGTTGAGGCTGGATTCTCAACTGTGATGTTACCTGCGGTAGTATCCTGTGCAATCAGGAATACACCTGTGATCGTAACAGCGACATCGAGACCAGAAGCCCCAAATACTGAAACGGCGGTTGTTCCGTTTGTATCCGCAGCAACAGTGAAGTAACCAGTGCCAGTTGAGAGCTTAGCGCCAGTGATAGCACCATCGTCAAGCTCGTCAGAAGCAAGATTGTTACCGTATTTGATTGCTGGAATGTAAGTTTTTAACATAACTTTATTGTTACCCTCTCCGATCAAGTCGGGTCAAAGGCTTATGTTTCTAGTAAAGCTCTAAGATGCACCCTGGAGTGTACCGTTGAGGCGTGGACTGGTAGCAATGAAGTTACCAGCGTAGATGAGATAGCCAACTTTTGTAAGTTGATCTACTGGACTCATCATCTTGCGGAACTGGAAGCCACGAGTTGACTTTACGTTACCTGGAACACCTGCAGGAACAGCATCTGTAGTCTTCTTGAAGTTCGCAGTGATGATTGACTCATCCTGGTAGTTGAAGCCTACAAAGCCAAATCCCTTAGTGTTTACAAGATGGTACTTACCAGATGGTACCTGCTCATCTTTAGCAATTGGAGTACCTCGGAAAGTAAGGTAAACGAATCCTTGCTGTGCTCCCATTCCAGGAGTTGAAGGAACGCCTCCCCATGCATTCATGCGAGGGTATCCGCTTGTAGAGAAGTTTGCTCGAACTGTTGGAGTCAAAAGACTTTCGTAAGTTGACCAGATGGCCTTGGTTGTGAGCGCAAGATCAGGTGAATCAACACCAATTGTTACAGCGTCATCGGCTGTGGCAAGTTTTGCAAGAGTAAGCGCACCTGCTGATGCAAGGTAGTAACCATCCCACGCAGTGTATGTAGAGCGTGAGAGAGAACCGTAAGTAGCGTAAACAGTAGAGTCGGCTGCTGCGTTAGCAAGCGAGTCCCAATCATTACCACTTCCGTTACCTGTGTACAGGTTCTGTGCCATCAGAGTGAGGAGTGACTGTGCTTGTGAGTCGAACTCGGTGTCAAGCAAGTCTACGATTTGCTCATCGCCCATGTTGGCGGTGGTTTCAGCAATAGCTACAACTACTGGCTTGTTTGCTGCTTTGAGGTTGAATGACGCTTTTACACGCACATTCTCTCGGTTTGAATCCAACTTATCAGCAATACCCATGTTTCCACCGTTGGTAGAATCTTGGTACTTGATAGGGAAATCATAAGTGGTTCCAGACTTCCACTCCTTCGGCTTCTGAAGGAAGGTCATTAAGCCTGGAGTTCCAGTTGTCACCTGATCAAAGACTTTCGGGAGAATGTACTCACGAGTCGTTGTGGTGACTGCTTGGTTAAAAATCATACGTTAATTAATGACTAACTTTTGAGGCTTCGCATGAAATCTACGGCTGAGCTAAATCCTGATGGATCTGGAGTTACTCCCACTGGAGCGCCCTGAGATACGGAGACTGGATCTTTTCGCTTCTGAATATTCTCGGCTGTTTGCTTTTGAACAGTCTTAACGACTTGACCCATGTCTTTCATATTCTGATACGCATGAGTGAGGTCTCTAAACCCATACTTATTGGCATGGAGAAACAATTTGTTCTCATCTACATTCGGATCAAGCTTTTTTACTTCATCCAATTGTGTAATGACAGCATCTTCTGCTGCTTTGTGAGCGTCAGCGATTGCCTTCTCCTCTGCCTTAATTTCAGCTATAGCTGCTGCTTTCGCTGCGTCTATGATTTCCTGATACGTTTGTGGAACATAGTCAGGATTTGCATATGGATTTTCAGGCGTAGCCTCTATTGGTAATGGCTGATTGCCACCCTTATAGCCAGCAAGTTCTTGTGACTTTCGAGTGTAATCAGGTAAGAAGTTTTCCTTCCATTCTCGTACAAGAGTGGCTCCGTCTACTTTACGTCCATCGGGCAACTCATAGAGTTCTGCCTTTGGAGTTTCGGGAGTCTCTGGCGTTGGATTTTCAGGAACTTCTGGCTCTACAGGTGTACCTGCTTCGGGATTTTCACTTGGTGTAGATTCTGGAGTCTCAGACTCTGGATTATCTTCACTGTGAGGAACCTCGATTGATTCTTCTGATGGAATCGGTTGATTCATAAGCATAGGACTGCATTGATCGGCTTGGTCTTTCGACTGCCTCACTCCGCTTGGTCGTAATTATGATTGATAATGATTGGCTTTTAACGACATCCAAAGCAGGTCGGGAGTTTAAGTACTGAAATCAAGTGGTGTATTCATTGGAATCTCCTCTGATTCGCACTTTTCGATTTGATCAATACGAGTCTTGATTTGTGCCTTCATATCGGTCCATGTGGTATCGATAGGAAACTTAAAGTAAATCGTTTTAGTCGGGAACTTTTGCTTGTTTTTCTTTTTCAGCTTAGGCTTTCCATCCTTTCCAAGCTTAGGTTGTCCATCGTCACCCATTACATACTCAGGCACTTCTTTTCCGTCTTTATCTTTCTTGCGTGGGATTGGAGTGTCACTTTTAAGCTCTATAGTCAAAAGAATGAATTGATGCTGCTCAAGTATTTCTTTTTTTGTAATGGTTGCGGTGTACATAAGCGTTATTTCATTCCTTTTTTACGAGCGTAACTGTATGCAATTGCCAGAGCCATGATACGCATCTTGCGAGCAGGAATTTATCTTTTTCTGACATTTCTCTTTTCATAGCTATTGAATTTGCACATCTGGTAAACCAGTACCGACTGGAGGCATCGCTCCTGGACCAGAAGCAGCCACTTGTGACGGTGTAAGCTGTCCTGGAGTAAACGGTACTGGCATCTGCTGATCAGTAAGACCAACTGCAGCCATTGGATTTTGTTGGTATAGCACTGCGTTCTGCGCAATCTGTCGTGGATTGTCGTACTTCGCAATCTCAAAGTAATCAATCGGAGACAAACGACCAGCATTGACATCGTTCTGAGCCTGCTCCCACTTAAATTCATCATCCTGAGGCAATGTCTTGCCTACAATAATCTTTACTTCTGATCCAGTTTCGATATCGTCCTGAATCATATCAATCATTTCACGAGCGCCTTCTTCACCCATCCATTTTGCGTAGTGGTATTCAGTGTATCGAGTTTTTGCAAGCTGCATCGCCCATGAAAACATCTCGTGGTAAACGTAATCAACTACCTGGACCAGCTCATTGAGACGGAGATATGACTGCTGGATGAGCGCCAATCGTCCTGCTTTGGTTTCCTGTCCTTGTCGTTCTCCTCGGAAAGCAGAACTTGCAGCCATAATGTTATCGATTTCCTGTCGTGAATCGATCATGTCATCAAAGACCATCTGAGGTAGTGGCGTACCTGTTTCACGTTGCACACCATTGACCACACCTTTACCCCAAATAACGCCTTTTGTCTCAAAGCGGATGCGTTGTGCATCGCTCTTACCCATTACTTCTGCATCAACTTTCAGAATACCGTTAGCAAGCTCGCAGTTCTCACCAATATCAATTTTGCGCTTGTCGATTCCCTGCTGGAGAGGGGCAGACAGTGTAATCATGTCAGTGCGTCCGATTGGAGAGTTTTCATTGTTGAAGATGGTAGCGAAAATGTATGGCTTGCGAGGTTCATCAAAATAGTTGAAGTAGTACCCTTTGTATTGCGGTTTACCTTCTGGATATGCGTAAGCATCTACACCATCGCTTTCACCTTCCTCAGTGTCTTCCTCCTCAGTCTCTGGAGACATCATTGCCATCTTTCGATTGTCTTGATCGAGCTTAATCTCTTGCAGCTTTGTACGGCGCTGTTCAATAGTCAAAGCACCATCATCAGTCTTTTCTAGCTCATCATATTCCTCATTAGTGACCAAGATTCCATCCCAATCCCAATATGGATTTTTAATGCAGCCAAGTACGATGTTCTTGATTGAGAAAATAACATAGTTCTGAATCCATGATTCTTTATAGGTAACATCTGGATTCTTAACATAGAGATCGGCATCATCTTGGATACCGTACTCCTTCATCAACTCAGGTCTCTTGTTAGGGAAGCGTTCAATGACAGCACAAAGATTGTCATCAATCTCCTCAATAGCAAATTCACTTTCTTGTTCTTTGTTTGCGTACTTACCGACTCGAATCTTACGAGGATCAACTGCTCGAAAATCAAAGTCATCAATAACTGGATTCCAGTATGGCTTCACAACAATCAAACGAGCAAAGTAGAGATTTCGCAATCCCTTTCGTACTGTTTCCTTTGTGTTAAGATCGAGGAATTTCTTTTGAAGGAAGCTTTCAAGCTTGCCTGCAAACTGTTGTGCTTCCTCTCCTTTACGAGCTGGCAACACATTGAGTCCAGGTGGTTGCGCAATAAGTGAATTAATCACCGCTTCCATGTTCGGCATAATGCGGTTTGCTTGAATAATCTTTTTCTTTACGGTATGTGGAAGATCATCGAGCCAGCCTGCTTTGTTCTCGTAGATTTTAGTGTTTGCTGAATATGTCTTATCAACAATGTCCCAAACAGAGTCAGAAGAAGACCATCGGTTTTGCACCAGCTTGATCTTTTGGTCATCAGTCAATGTTGATATGTCGATCTTCATGTATCAAAAACGGCGAATAATCTTTTTCGAGATCATCCGCCTTGTGTTAAAGGGTTATCGGAACTGTCCTATGAATTATACATCACTTTCCGTCAAATCGTGCAGAGTATAGGACATCTGACCTGTTGATAGCTTTTATTGACCCTCCATTATCCATATGCAGTGTGACGCTCCCATTCTTGACATCAAAGACACCACTCTCGTACAGCAGTTTGAATGTCTTATAGTGTTCTTGAAACTGCATAAAGAGCTTTGCTTCTTCATCAGGGACATAAATGGCTATTTTTTGATTCATGGTTAGTTGTTATTCTCGGCAAATTGCCTCGATACGTCATACACGTTGTCTGCGTCAATTACTGGCGTTTTTTCGGTGAGTTGTGCGTCACTATAGAAGACTCCAGAGCCTTGACTGAGCACTGCCAGTCGATAATAAAGCGTACTGAACACAAAGTGGTCTTCTCCAGTAGTAGAATCCCACACATAGCGCTCAATTCCCTTATTATTAGTCACTTTGGTACGTCTGAGAGTCTCAAAATGCTTGATAAATAGCTGAAAATCCTTGTCTGCTTTGCACCCAATTAGCCATTTAGCCTCAATCATATCGAGCAGCATACGGTCCAGGATGCGGTCTCTGTGGGAATACACAATGTCATCCTTGTCACCCTCCCCCCACCACACGATGGTCTGAGGATTATTGTTGTTTTCCATGAAATACGACATACGCATCCAGGGATAAGTATCACAAAGGTACTTCGCAAAGGTATTATCAGGCATCGCATCGACTACGCCTGCAGTCGGTTTCCACGCTGCGATAATGTCATCAAGCTCACTTTCCTTAGAAAAGCGACCGATTTTAATAATTCCCTTCTCCGTTCCGATAGTGTAATGCTTGATGTTACCAACGTCCACGCCAAGAAAGATGTTGCCTGTCGTAAGGTCTTTTGGTGTCCATAGATCCAGGATTGTAGTTTTTGTTACTGAGAGATCTCCAGGACTGTATGCAAGCCCAAGCACAAAGTTATTGAAGTACTCTGGATCTCCTTCGCTGTCCTCAATAATCTCCTCTGCAGTGATCCAGGGACACATCAGGTGAGAGATGTGATAGCCACTGATTTTTCTATTTCCGTTTTGTGCCTCCCATTTACCATTGCGCCTCACATCGTCACTAATAGGTTCCTTACATGCTTTGCAGATGAAGCACTTTTTCTCTTTGTCAATAGATTCAGGAAAAGTGAGGTAGTGACGGTCATGGCAGTGCGGACACTCGATTGCCCACTCTTTCTGGTCTGATTTGATCCAGGCAAGGTCCAACTCGTCACGTTCAGATCCAGGGTTTGAGAATAGCCAGCGTCCTTTGTATGGACTGGCTTTAGTTCGTGACTTGTAAGTATTGATGGTGTTTTGGTCCGAGCGTGACAGCTCATCGTGAATCAAGAGGTCAGCAGTATCGGAAATAGCAGCGCTGTCTGAGACAGTACCATTGAAGAATAGGAAGCGATCATTCAGCTCTTTTAGCTGGACACTATCCGTACTCATCCCCATGAACTGATGCTTGTTTGCCTGGAGAATCTTGTTGAACTTTGACTTTACAAACTTGATAACGTCACTTTCTGTCGGGAATGTGTAAATGACGTTGAAATGAAAGTATTTCAAAGCAAAGAGCGTTTTGACTGAGAAAGTCACGCTTTTCCCTACCTGCGCACAAGCGGTCACTACGATGTTCGGAGTGAAGTCAGTGAGAATATCGATGAGAAATGGTCTATCTTTAAAGTCGAAAGACTCGCCTCGTTCGTTTACGATACCCTCACTAACAATCCACTCTAGGATGGAATAATACTGTTTCTCATCATTGATCATCCTTTTTATCCTGCGTAGTTATTACCGTTTCTGTACCTACAAGACTCATAGCAATAGCTGTAGCACTTTCCAGAGCCAATCGAGTAACCTTGAATGGATCAATGATTCCAGCTTCAAACATGTCTACAAACTCTTTATTTTTGAAGTCAAATCCCCATCCTGGAGCAAAATCATGTTCAGGTTCGACACCTGCATTTTTTGCCATCTGGAAGAAAGGAGCTGTTGTTGCTGCTTCAAACATTGGTTCACTGACATTTATCGACATCAGCGCAGCTCCTCCACCTGGAAGGATACCCTCCTGTAAAGCAGCCTGAGCAGCATTGATTGCGTTCTGGAACTTGTACTTTTTAGCGTTGAACTCAGTGTCAGTGTACGCACCGACTCGAATCACTCCAATACCTCCAGTAAGCTGTGCAAGTCTGTCCCTTAGCTTTATCTTTTCGTATTCGCTTGTAGTTTCACCGATTTCTCGCTCAATGTCTTTTACTCGTGTCTCTAATGACTCACCAGAGTTACCTCCAATAATGGTTGTCGTGTCCTTTGTCACAATGACCTTTTCAGCTTTACCACAAAGCTTTACATCTGCCTCCTGTAGCTTCATTCCTAGCTCCTCTGAGATGACCGTTGCACCTGTGAGCGCAGCAATGTCGAATAGGAAGTCACGAGCTGGACTTGCTTGGTACGGATTACGGACACAAGCAATGTTTGCTATGCCATTCACAGCGTTATGTGTCAATGTTCCAAGTGCTACCGATTCAACATCAGTGGCAATGAAAAGAATGTCCTTTCCTGTACCAATTGAGTTAAGCAGGTTGATGATTTGCTCATTCATGCTGATCTTACGGTCAACAAGGACTATATGTACATCTTCCAGCACTGTCTGGCGATTCTCATGGTCATTGACAAAGAATGGAGAAATAAGCCCACTCTCAAAGCGAGCCCCTTTAACGACTTCTTTCTTGTACCCAAGCTGAGCGCCACGTTCGACTGTCACCATGCCATTTACGCCTACTTCCTTGATGATTTCAGCAATGAGCTTTGCTACTTCTGGATCAAGAGATGAGATAGTGGCAATACGCTCAATATCGTCCTCTGTAACGTCACGTTTTAGCTCTGAGAGCTTCGCAAGAACGTCAGCTAATCCAGTTTCAAGACGCTCTCGCACTTCTCGAATCTTTGAGCTGTCTCCTTCTATCTCCTTGAACGCTGCTTCCACGAGCGCCTGAGTAAGTACAGTCGTCGTGGCAGTTCCATCTCCACCTTCCTCAGAAGTGCGGACAGCAGCTTTGCGTAGCGTCTGAACACCCATGTTTTCATACTTGTCTTCAAGTTCGATGTTTTTAAGAATGGTTACACCATCGTCAGCCTGAATCGGATCGAGTCCAGGAAACTCAATCATGGCAGTCATTCCGACTGCGCCCAAAGTAGGCTTTACGGCTTCTGCAGCCTTGTCGATGCCTGCTTTTATTCTAGCTCTAGCGTCTGTACCAAAAATGATTTCCTTTGCCATTACAATACGATGTTGCGATTATGTCTTCTGTTCTAATAATCTTCATGTCCTGTCCGTTTACAGGGACAGTTTGAGTGTGTGGAGAGTACTTAGCGAATAGCACAGTATCGCCCACTGAAACAAGCATTTTTGAAGGTGATGTGCTGTTTTCTGACTGATAATAGCGACATCCTTCTCCGATTTGCTCCACTTTGCCTTTATAGAGGAAAGAGTCCTGTATCTCTACAGTCTGGAATCCTTCCTTCTTTTCTTCCTCAATCTTAGATACTAAGATGCGGTCTCCTAATACGATCATATCCATGCCTGTTTTATCAACTATTCTGCTTCCGACTCGTAATTCTCCGTTCATGATTTATTTTTACGTCCATAAAGAAGCTGATAACCAGTCTCAAATGGCTGAATCAGGTCGTTATGGTGCGTTCCTCGATCTCGTGCAACCTGAGGCGATTCTAGCCAATACGGATCACTGAATTTGTCAGTAATGTATCTAATCGCCCACTCGCCACAGTCATGCTTCCCTTTGTAGAAAGCGATATTTTGCCTTGGATTTGACCAGTCAGCCTCCACTTGCTTATGTGCAAAGTGTGCGAAATCTTCCTGGCATCTCGTGCAAAAGAACTCAATCACATCACAAGACTTAGCTTTGTCTATTTCTTCCTGGCGTTCAGTGTACTCCTTTTCTCGATTACGATGAAAGTTGCGGTCTTTGGTCCGCTTCTCTTGTCGTTCGATGAGCATCTGAATGTGCGGATGATACTCAATCTCTGGTCTTGGTGTGTGATGGTAATCTCGCATTTTATAAAGCCCAAATAATCGCTTTTACAGCCCACATTGGATAACTTCATCAATACGACCTAATTCTGACCCTACTGGAGACTCTGCGATGGTCTTTAGTCCTACTACAAAGTTACTTCTTTCTTCACTATAATCTCCGTCCATAATTACATGTTTTTAAGCCTCTCATACCATCCATTCAAGCCTTTATCAGCTCGTTCCTGCTCAATGAATTCATCAGTGGTTCCCTCGCCAAAGAAAACAGCCTTTCCATCGCCTTTGGATGCGTTTGGAATACTCTGTATTTCCTCTGGTGAAAGTAGCTCGTATTTGTCCAGTACTTCTGGATCTTTCTTGCTCAGCTTCCACAGTCTATTGAGTCTCTTTAACATCGTGAGACATCGTTAGCATTCTTTTAATATCTTCATTGATAACTTTTACTTTCTCCTGCACTTCTGTAGAAAAGATAAAGTTGTAAGTGTTCTTAACGTCAGATCGAGGCGTTTCCTCTCTCTTAACCATTCCTAGAATCTCAGCTCCTAGCTTCAATTCTTGTACTCGCTTCTGAGGTTTCTTGTTTATATCACTCACTAAAGCAGTAGTAATAAGTTCCTCAGTTAAGCCAAATTCTGCGAGTGCAGCTTTGAATCCTTCACTCTCTAGAACACGTTTTGGTTGGTTTTGTAGCCCAGTACCATAGCCAACACTTTTCAACACTTGTCCAGTAGAAATAGGCTTCCCTGAAAGGAAGTTATCTATGTGTGCTTTAGCTGCCTTCCTCTGACGGACTGTCGGCTGTTTCTGTTTCAGCGACTGTTTCTCCGTCTTCTGGCTTGTCTTCGTTGACTGGTTCATTAGGTGATTTGACAACCTTCATCAAATTGATAGTAGAGGTGACTCCCATCTCTGCGCTGTGTTTAATGAGAACCTCTTGGAGATCCTTAGTAAGCGCTTCGAGCTCCTCTCGTGTGAGTGGAACTACAGTGTTTCCTGATGCGGAAACGGATTCATTGTTAGCGTCTGCTGCCATAATGATTGTTTTGTTATTTGTTAAATCTGGGCTTTCCCTATAAGTATATCACTCAGATATGTTTATCAATGTCGGTTATCAACTCATGTGAATATTGCTCAATGCTCATGTGCTTCTCCGAGACTTCACCACCTGGACTAATATCAAATGAAGACATTGCGATCAGTTCTTTGATCTTTTCCTTAGTCTCCTGCTTTCCACGCTCGTAAGCGTTCATTTCATTTACTGAGGTCATAATTATTTACATTTAGCCATTAATTTTAGACCACTCACTGTTGCAAAGGCGACTAGCTCTGTAGTTCCTGCGCTTCCGTTGTAGACAATAGATCCGTCAGACATTACCTGACCGACTTCACACCACTCCTGGGTAGGAATGTTTGCGGTTCTTTCCTCTTGCCTTTCTTTGTTTACTTGATGCAGAGACAGTGCTGCGATGAAGATTATTGCTATTATTGCTATTTGTTTCATGTTTATTTATTTTATCTAATATCGATCCTAATTTATTGAAGTTCCATTTTCTGCCATTGATTACTTTTTGATTATAATCCTGGCATCTGGGACAATTACACCCACTCATAGCTTCTTAAGTTCATCAACCATTTTGCTAAAAAGCATGTGCCTGGACATTCGATAATATCTTTCAGCTTCCTTGTTTGCGCTAGTCATTAAGTAAAGAATAGGCATAAAACCATAGTAGCACATTCGCCTCCGTAAAGAACAACACAGTCGTAACAAGTACAGTTGCGACCTGTTCCGTACAAAATGTGTATGTCTGGTGTGATCCATTCTCCAATTTTATCAGTCATGGTTTATGGTGTTATTGTGTACCCTAAATCTTCTCTGGCTCTTTCCTCTAGCTCCTGCTTTACCTCCTCAGTATCTCCCTTCAAATGAGGATAATCCTGTTTAGCTTTGCGAATTTTTCGGTCAATATCAATTGCATCTGCAATAATTGCTTCCAGTGTTGAGTCAATTCCAACGTGGAGCAGTCTTGGATGTAATTGGACCAAGAAGTGACGATTGACTGCATATTTTCGAGCGATTGGACGGTCTGATTCGTTTGCTTCTAAGTGTTCGATAATTCTTTCAATTTTGAACATAATGTTTTTATATTACTGATAATTCAACTCTCGGATTCTCATCATCTTTGATTCGATAAGTGTGTTTCTCGTCTATGAGGCCATCATTTTTGTAAATGATACCCTCGGCAGCATCCAGGAGGATTTTCTCGTAAGCGTCAATATCTGGCTTTCTACCTGAGTAGTAAATCAAAATGTTGACCGCAAGTCCTTCTTCTTCCAAGATGGCTTTCTTCCACTGCGTAGCAATTTCCCATGAGAGCGCTTCTTTTGCTTCTCGGTACTTCTTCGTCAGTATTTGCCTACCATTTACGGAGGCATGTTTCTGGTTTTGAGGTACTGGTTTGGTGTAGAGCGTGATCATACCTCTGTTTGCTTATCTGTCTTGGTAAGGGTGTCCTCGATACGCTTCTTGGCTATGTTATTTTATTCATATCAGTTTTTCAAACTCCTCGTTAGTAAAATGTTGCTTTATGTACTCCAGTCCCTCGTCAGTCAGAAAGTATGCGCTACCGCACAGAGTACATTCATCGGCCGAACTCACGGTTGGTTTAAGTTCCACTATTCCGTCATCTCTCAGGAGTAGCATCTCTTTTTTCATTTCGGGCTTGGTCATACCTACATCATAGAGCGTTTGATTGTCGTATCTCACTCCCATACATCCATCATTGAGGTATGGAGGTTCGCCAGGCATTTGGAATAGTTGCACCGCAATAAACTCTGTCAGTAGTTTTTTTCTTGTCTCTGTCATACCGTGCCCATTTCCTTAGCTACTACATCGTCGTCCACATCTTCGACCATTGCCTCCATTGGTTTATCACCGTTCCTGCAGTGAGTCATATCCCTTTCTCTAACTCTAATAATTCCTCTTGTATTGTTGTCTCTGTATTGCTTTACGACGTAGTTCGTCCATCTCTCGTTGCTTGTGTTTCGCTCGAATACGCATGTCATTGTTGGAACGAATACACAAATCCCATTTTTTTACCTCCTCCGTTTCTCCATTTGCTAAAGCGTCTCGTAGCTTCTCTAAAGCGTATTCTGTTGTGACAGGCGTATCCATACTCATTTACTCTCCAATACTTTTAATTCCTCTTTGGTGGGTTGTCAAAAATGTTCCTCTGGACACGCTCCGTATGTGTGTTCTTTGCAAGTTGGACACCATGCAACACACGATGCACAAGGTGGGGCTATGTGGCATGAACAATCTGGTGAACCAAATCCACTATGTACCATCCGTGCGTCGTATTCTTCATCTTTCGTCGGCTTTCTACCTGAACGGTATATTTCTCCTAGTGGCGTAGCCGATGTCTCGTGTAGTATTTCCTCCTCATAAATGTCAATCTTTTTCCTAAGTTCAATATCCATACCTCTATTCCCCTGTTAATACTTTTAATTCTTCTTTGTACCGTGTGATGATGGAGGTGAGGGCGTCATTGAATACTTCACAACGATGTTCTTCGCCTTCGCTATACACTGAGTCATAACCACAAACACTACATTCGCCATTTTCCCAAACATATTTTGTTATTGTCCCCTCCAATTTCTCAATCTCACTTCTAAGCCAATCTGCTCTCCCTGCTTCATACGCACGTTGCATGGCGGTGGTGAGAGCTTCTCTAATAATGTCTTTGACTATTTTGTGTATATCGTATTCATCATTGCTACACTCTGATACGGCATATTCAATTTTCTTTTCTGCCTCCTCTATTAGTTGTTCGTGTGTCATACTAATTCGGTTTGAAACTTTTTCGGCGATTAGTGCTTTCAACATCCTCTTTTACCCATACCCATACCCATCCCCATACCCATACCCACTCCCACTCCCCCTCCCATACCCATACCCATACCCATCCCCATCCCCATCCCCATTTCTAACGCTCATTTTATTGCTAAGAAGTATTCGCCCTTTCATATTACGCTTCTTTGTAGTTAGGTTGATTTATAATCTGTTCCTTTGCTACTTCTGTGCAGGGGATGATTTCAATGACGTTTGTGAGATACACTTCATCTACAGGCAGGGCATACTTATTTTCTGATTCCTTGCCAGGTTTGATTCCTGTGGTTGCAAGTGCTGAGAGGGTAAACTCGCTCCACCATTTCCAAAGTCTTCGTGCTTCGGTAATAGTCATTTGTTCACCATAGTTTTTAAGGTCAACCCATCCCGCCCATACTCCTGCTGAATAGGTACGGACAATGCAGTAAGTGAGCCCTTTGACGCTCTTTGCTCGGACACTTGTATTTACTTCTGACTTCTTTACAAACTCTTCTCCGTTGATTGTAATTGTTTTCATATCTCTTTACATTTAGTTACTCTACTGGGTAAATCCTATTTGATGCTAAGTCAAAATAGGTTTCGTCTTTCTCAACGCCAATAAACTTCCTTCCTAGTTGCTTTGCCACCACTCCCGTCGTACCGCTCCCCATGAATGGGTCAAGAATGGTATCGTCAACATCGGTATGATTGAGCATCAGCCTACGAATGAGCGATGTCGGTTTCTCGTATGGGTGTGCTGTCTCTCCGTCCACAAGGTCGGTAAACACGTTCGTGTACTGGCTCCAATGTCGGTTGGGATACCATGCGAGGTCGCCAATGAAGAAAATCATCTCGACGAACCGTGAGTACCGCCTGCTCGTGTTCTTAGTGCTTATGGGTTTTATCCAGAACGCATACTGTGTCGCTTCTATCCACTGGTTTTCTGGCGGCATGAAGATGATTGCACCTTTAGCGACCCGTAGAAACTCACGGTGCAACTTCTCAATAGAAGCGCGGTCTAAGTCATACGGCGGGTCAGTGAGTATCAGGTCTACACTCTGGTCTGACATACTCGCAAGGTAGTCGAAGCTGTCGAGATTTAGCAGTTCAATATTGTCCATAGTTTTGTTTAGTTAATATCGATGTATATAAGTTTTATATACATGTTACTCTTTTTTGTCAGTAGTCCTCTTCTTACGTTTTGGTTTTCTTGTTCTGTCACATTCATTGCAGCG
>WPCG01089796.1_pt1 | contig 15613 bp, 10 predicted proteins | sample 5403311 | NCBI WGS metagenome assembly WPCG01 (sample SAMN12869467, study PRJNA574797) | sludge metagenome | isolation source: wastewater treatment of Control | place: China:Beijing | collected 2019-05-17 | reverse complement strand
CGCATCGCGGCGCTGCGGGCCTCGCCCACGCGGGTGAGGTGTCGTTTGCGTGCCGACCGGCCCGCAAGGCGTGAAGGCCGTCAGTGCGCGCGTGCCGTTGATGAGTTCCTGATGGGTGAAAGCGTATTGCCGCGATGACGGAATCGCCCACGAGGGGGAGTTGACGATTGCGGGCCGGCCGGCCCGCAAGGCGCGAAGGCCGTCAGTGCGCGCGTGCCGTTGATGAGTTCCTGGTGGGTGAAAGCGTATGACCACGCTGAAGCCGCCGGTGATGGAGTAAAAAAGGGCGACCCGCGGGTCGCCCTTTTCTTGTCTGGCTGCGTCGGAGCGCAACCGAGAGCAGGACACATCAGCCGTTCAGCAGCTCCACCGTGTAGCGCGCGATCATGCCTTCCTCGTTGGTCGGCACCACCGCCACGGCGACGCCGCTGTCGGGCAGGTCGATGCGGCTGGCGTGGGTGTTGTTGGCCTCGGCGTCGATGCCCACCCCCAGCCACGCGGACAGTTCGACAACGCGGGCGCGCACTGCCGCGGCGTGCTCGCCGATACCGCCGGTGAATACCAGCGCATCAAGTCCGCCGGCGGCTGCCGCCAGGGAGCCGAGCTCGCGGGCGATGCGGTAGCAGAACAGCTCCACCGCCTCGCGCGCCTCGGGGGCGTCGGAGGCGAGCAGGGTGCGCATGTCCTGACTGATGCCGGAGACCCCGAGGAGACCGGATTCCTTGTACAGCAGTCGGGTCAGGGCCTTGGCGTCCATGCCCTTCTGCTCCATCAGGTAAAGCAGTACGCCGGGGTCGAGACTGCCGGTACGGGTGCCCATCATCAGGCCCTCGACGGCAGTGAAACCCATGGTGGATGCCACGCTGCGGCCGTCGCGCAAGGCGCACATCGACGCGCCGTTGCCGAGGTGGGCGATGATCACGGCGCCCCGCGCGCGCTGCTCGCCGATTACCGCTGGCAGCTGGCGGGCGACGTAGTCGTAGGAGAGGCCGTGAAAACCGTAGCGCTTCACCCCTTCGGCGCTCAGTGCGCGCGGCAGCGCAAAGGCCTGGGCGACGGCGGGCTGGGTGCGGTGAAACGCGGTGTCGAAGCAGCCGACCTGCGGGATTTCCGGCAGCAATGCACCTACGGCGCGCACGGCACGCAGGTTGTGGGGCTGGTGCAGGGGAGCCAGCGGGACGTACTCGTCGAGTTCGCGCAGCACCCCTTCGGTGAGCCGCACCGGTGCGCTGTAGCGTTCGCCGCCATGAACCACGCGGTGGCCGGCAGCAACGATCTCCAGATTGGGGTTGTGGGCCGCCAGCCAGCGGAACAGGTGGGTGAGCGCATCGCGGTGCTGCGCCGACTGTTCGCCGGTGGTGGTGACCGCCTCGTGGTAGCGCTCGCCGTTGCTGTCACGGGCGGAGAGTTCGGGCACTGCGCCGATCCCTTCTACCTGTCCGGACAGCGCGGGTTGCTCGGCAAGCACCGGATCGACGGGGAAGAGCGCGAACTTGAGGCTGGACGAACCGGCGTTGAGGACGAGGACGGCCTTCATGCGAGCAGTGCCTCACGCTTGCGGTGGGCCATCAGCTGCACGATGGCGCAGGAGGCGGCGCGGGTCTCGGCCGTGTCGGCACGGCTGGTCAGCACGATGGGTACGCGCGCGCCCAGCACCACGCCGGCCATCAGCGCATCGGCGAGGTATTCGAGCTGCTTGGCCACCATGTTGCCGGATTCCAGATCCGGCACTACGAGGATGTCGGCATTGCCGGCCACTGCGGAGCGGATGCCCTTGGTCTTGGCGGCGACCAGCGATACCGCGTTGTCGAAGGCCAGCGGACCGTCGAGCAGACCACCCTTGATCTGGCCGCGGTCGGCCATCTTGCACAGTGCCGCGGCCTCGATGGTGGAGCGGATCTTCGGGGTGACTGTCTCCACCGCCGAGAGGATGGCGACCTTGGGTTCGGCCAGACCGAGGACGTGGGCGAGGTCGATGGCGTTCTGGATGATGTCGACCTTGGTTTCCAGCGAGGGCTCGATGTTGATCGCCGCGTCGGTGATCATCAGCGGGTGCGGGTAGGTCGGCACATCGGCGAGGAAGACGTGGCTGATGCGGCGGGCGGTACGCAGGCCGCCTTCCTTGGAGATCACCGCGCTCATCAGCTCGTCGGTGTGCAGCGAGCCCTTCATCAGCGCCTCGGCACCGCCGTCGCGGCAAAGTGCCACGGCAGCCTCGGCGGCGGCGTGGCTGTGTTCGACGTCGACAATGCGGAAGCCCTTGATGTCGATGCCGTGTTCTTCCGCGGTGGCGCGGATCTTCGCTTCCGGCCCCACCAGGATGGGGTCGACGAGACCGGCGGCGGCCGCCTGCACCGGGCCGCGCAGGGATTCGGCATCGCAGGGGTGGGCGACGGCGATCGGAATCGGGCTGAGGCCGGAGCTCACCGACAGCAGGTGGCGGTAGCGCAACTCGCGGTCGGAAATGGTCACCTCGGGCAGATTGACCCGCGGGCGCTTGATCTTCTCGGTCGGGGCGAGCACCTCGGCGGTGCCGTCGATGACCTTCAGGCCGTCCTGGTTGACCGCCAGGCAGTCGAACACCATGTGGTGGTTGTGCTCGAACTTCTCGCGGCAGGTGACGGTGATGGTCAGCGTGTCGCCGATCGAGATCGGCCGCCAGAAGCTCAGCCCCTGGGAGACATAGACCGTGCCTGGGCCGGGAAACTCGGTGCCGAGGACGGTGGAGATCAACGTGCTGCCCCACATACTGTGCCCGACCACCTCGCGGAACTGGCTGGAGCGCGCGAATTCGGGATCAACGTGCGTGGGGTTGACGTCGCCCGACATCACCGCGAAAAGATGGATGTCTTCCGGACGCAAGGTGCGGATGAGCTGGGCAAAGTCGCCGACCTGGATCTCGTCGAAGGTGCGGTTCTGGATGAACTGGACTGCTGCGTGCTCCATGATGGTCTCGCTATATGCATTGCAACATCAGGATTCTAACGGCGATTCATGACTTTTTTCAGATTATCGTGCGCGCGCAAGTGCATTGCAGCATGGGCCGTGCGTGACCTGTTCCGCAGCGGAAGCACAGTGCCCCCATGGTAGAATCGCGGCCGGATTTCTATGCCTCCGGAGTGCTCATGGAAGTAGTGGTTCTTGCCGCCGGTCAGGGCAAGCGCATGCGTTCGGCCTTGCCCAAGGTGTTGCAGCCGCTCGCCGGCCGCCCGCTGCTTGCGCATGTGCTCGATACTGCGCGCCGGCTCGGCGCAGCGCGTATCTGCGTGGTGCATGGGCATGGTGGCGAACAGGTGCGCCAGCGCCTCGATGCCGCCGACCTGTGCTGGGCACTGCAGGCCGAACAACTCGGTACCGGGCACGCCGTCCGCCAGGCGCTGCCGCTGCTCGGCGATGAGGCGCAGGCCATGGTGCTGTACGGCGATGTGCCGCTGATCACCCCGGCCACGTTGCAGCGTCTCGCCGCCGCCGCTGGCGGCGGACGGCTGGCCCTGCTCACCGTGGAGCTCGAAGACCCCACCGGCTATGGCCGCATCCTGCGCGACGGCAGCGGGCGCGTCATTCGCATCGTCGAAGAAAAGGACGCCAGCGCCGCCGAGCGCGCGGTGCGCGAGGTCAATACCGGCATTCTCGTCGCCCCGGTTGCCCGCCTGCGCGACTGGCTGGGCCGCATCGGCAACGACAATGCCCAGGGCGAGTACTACCTTACCGACATCATCGGCCTCGCCGTGGCAGACGGCGTCGAAGTGGTCAGCGAGCAGCCCGCCGCGGCGTGGGAGACCCTGGGGGTGAACAGCAAGCCGCAACTCGCCGAGCTCGAACGCATCCACCAGCGCAACATCGCCGCCCGCCTGATGGACGACGGCGTCACCCTGATCGATCCGGCGCGCCTCGACGTGCGCGGTGAGCTGATCTGCGGGCGCGATGTCGAGATCGACGTCAATTGCGTCTTCGAGGGTCGCGTGGAGCTCGCCGACGGCGTGCGCATCGGCGCCAACTGCGTGATCCGCGACGCCGTCATCGGCGCCGGCAGCCGCATCGCCCCCTTCTCCCACGTCGAAGCCACGCGCATGGGCGAAGCCTGCGTGATCGGCCCCTACGCGCGCACCCGCCCCGGCACCGAGCTCGGCGCGGACGTGCATCTGGGTAACTTCGTCGAAGTGAAGAACAGCCGTATCGCCGACCACTCCAAGGCCAACCACCTGGCCTACGTGGGCGACGCCGACGTCGGCAGCCGGGTCAACATCGGCGCCGGCACCATCACCTGCAACTACGACGGCGCCAACAAGCACCGCACGGTGATCGAAGACGACGTCTTCATCGGCTCCGACACCCAGCTGGTGGCCCCGGTGCGCGTCGGCGCCGGCGCCACGCTGGGGGCGGGCACCACCCTCACCAAGGACGCGCCCGCCGGCCAGCTCACCGTCTCGCGCACCAGACAACTCAGTCTCGCCGGTTGGCAGCGCCCGGTGAAGAACAAGCAAGGAAACTGACCATGTGCGGCATCGTCACCGCGATTTCTTCCCGTAACGTCGTCCCCGTGCTGCTCGAAGGGCTGCGCAAGCTCGAATACCGCGGTTACGATTCCGCCGGGCTGGCCGTGCTCGCCGACGGCGGGCTGCAGCGCCTGCGTTCCGCCGGCCGCGTCGCCGACCTTGCCGCCCTCGCCGATGCCCGCCACAGTGCAGCGCCCATCGGCATCGCCCACACGCGTTGGGCCACGCACGGCGTGCCCTCCGAACGCAACGCCCACCCGCACATCTCCGGCGGTCTCGCGGTGGTCCATAACGGCATCATCGAGAACTTCGAAGCCATCAAGCTGGCGCTGCAGGCGCGCGGCTACGTCTTCGAGTCCGATACCGACACCGAGGCCATCGCCCACCTCATCCACAGCAAGCTTGACGCCGGCGCCGATCTGTTCGACGCGGTGCGCCAGAGTTCCTGCGAGCTCACCGGCGCCTACGCCATCGGCGTGGTTGCCGAGAGCGCGCCCGAACGCCTGATCGTCGCCCGCAGCGGCGCGCCGCTGCTGCTCGGGGTCGGTGAGGACGGCATGTACGCCGCCTCCGACACCGCCGCCCTGCTGCAGGTCACCCGCAAGGTCATCTACCTGGAAGACGGCGACGTCGCCGAACTGCGCCTCGGCGGCTATCGCATCGTGCGTGCCGACGGCGCGCCGGTGGAGCGCGAGATCCACCTCTCCAGCCTGTCCGCGGATGCGGTGGAACTCGGCCAGTTCCGCCACTACATGCAGAAGGAGATCTTCGAGCAACCCCAGGCGCTCGCCAATACGCTGGAAATCATCGCCGGCGGCGGCTCGGTCAACCCGCAGCTGTTCGGCGCGCGCGCCGCCGAAGTGTTCGCCGGCGTGCGCCGCGTGCTCGTGCTGGCCTGCGGCACCAGCTACCACGCCGGCCTGGTGGCGCGCTACTGGCTCGAATCGGTCGCCCGCGTGCCGTGCACGGTGGAAATCGCCAGCGAATACCGCTACCGCGAATCCGTCCCCGATCCCGACACCCTGGTCGTGGTGATCTCCCAGTCCGGCGAAACCGCCGACACCCTGGCCGCGCTCAAGCACGCCGGCGCGCTCGGCATGCGCCGCACCCTGGCGATCTGCAACGTGCCCGAATCGGCCATCGTGCGCGAAGCCAGCCTGCGCTTCATCACCCGCGCCGGCCCCGAGAGCGGCGTCGCCTCCACCAAGGCCTACACCACCCAGCACGCCGCGCTGGCGCTGCTCACCCTGACCCTGGCCAAACTCGCCGGCCGCCTGCCGGAGGCAGACGAAGCGCGCCACCTGCAGAATCTGCGCCACCTGCCGGTGGCCGTACAAAAGGTGCTCGAGCTCGAAGCGGAGATCGAACGCTGGGCGCAGCGCTTTGCCGGCAAGCACCACGCCCTCTTCCTCGGCCGCGGCCGCCACTGGCCGATCGCCATGGAAGGCGCGCTGAAGCTCAAGGAAATCTCCTACATCCACGCCGAAGCCTACGCCGCCGGCGAGCTCAAGCACGGCCCGCTGGCCCTGGTGGACAAGGACATGCCGGTGATCGCCGTCGCCCCGGCCGACGAACTGCTGGAAAAGCTCAAGTCCAACCTGCAGGAAGTGCGTGCCCGCGGCGGCGAGCTCTACGTCTTCGCCGACGCCGGCAGCGAAATCCCCGAGTCCGAAGGCGTGCACATCCTGCACATGCCCGAGCACTACGGCATGCTCTCCCCGGTCCTGCACGTCATCCCGCTGCAACTGCTGTCCTACCACGCCGCGCTGGTCAAGGGCACGGATGTTGACAAGCCGCGCAACCTCGCCAAGAGCGTGACGGTGGAGTGAGGGCACGGAGCTGGTGTCGAGGTGTTCCTCGCCAATAAAGTCGAAAACGCCCGGATGATGTCCGGGCGTTTTCGCTTGCGCGGATGATCAGCCTTCTGATCACCGAACTACGCGTGGCTCACCGGGCAGGAGGTGTCCTCCAGCTGTAGGCGACATCGGCGACCGGCACGTGCTCGGCCGGAGCTGCCGCTCGCCGGTATGGTCTCAGCCGTCAGTATTCCCTTGGTGACCTGCCGTTCGTCCGCGGTGCGGCATGAGCGGCGCTTTTCTCATGCGCAAAGGAGAACTCCCGACCCGTTGCCGCCGTTGAGCTTTCAGGAAAGATGCCATCCAAGGCCCGGCTCACGCGCCGGTTTGGAGTCGCGGAGCGACGGAAGATTGGTCGCGATGCAGCCGATTGTGATTTCTGTCTCCGCGGCAGTTCTTACTCTTCGTTGAGTTAATAAGGACAAAAATTCTAACCGACCCGCGACCGTTCTGAAATCAGCACGAACACCTCGGCGCCTTCCAGGACGTGACGGATGGCATGGGTCAACCTATCCTGAAGGGCATCGACCTCAGAGGCCAGTACTTTAGTCATGGGGTTATAGTAAACGGTAACCACGTAGGTTCTCCCCATCTTAATGACAGTGAAATCCTGTACGCGCCCAGCAGACTCTTGTAAGACCGGACGGGCGGCGCGCCGAGCAGCAGCAACTTCACTTGGCTTAGCAGTAGCCCCAACCAGCTCACCGACACCAGCCTTGAAGTCTCCCCAAAACTGGCCTGCGACTGCCAAACAAAGAATCAATACAATCAATGAATCTGCAATAGGTACAATCGGAGATATGATGCTGTCCCGAAAGAAATAAACCCCTACAAAACCCACCGCAACGATTCCGGTGAGCAAGCCATCAAATGCGGCTGCTTTGGCTTCCAGGCGCAAGATGTCACTACGTCGACCACTGGATACCCAGTTCCGGTAGTGAAACGCCCAAAGAAATGCGCATAGAGTGCCAATGGCGAAAAAGTATATTAAGAGAGGGCCGAAAACCAACCCGGAAACCTCACCATAGGCGAAATAGGCGTATATTGAAATAGCTGCAGAGCCTGCGGCGAATATTATTAAGCCAAGAATTGTCAAAGATCTAAACGTCGTAAACAGAGACTCCTCAGCCGCATACCCCATCGGTCGAACATTGTCAGGTCTGTTTTTAAGTCTTTGACTAACTCGCAAACCAAGATAGGCAAAAATAAACGCTATTGTGGAGAAAAGCCCATCCATCATGACGGCAGCCGAGTTGCCCAGGAGCCCCGCTGCAACACCAGCCACCCCCATTACTACACTGCCAGTCATGGCGACAATCATGGAGCGCTTTTCCAGACGGAAAATTTCAGTCACTTTTCTCACCGATACTCAAACTAAAAGAAGCATTTAGACCTGATGCTGTAGGCAAAAGGTGCTGGCGCGATGCTTTATCGCGCAACGTCCAGCGACCGGAGGGCGCGGCTTTGATCGTGATGTTGGGCATGGCGAGCACCTTCGGGTCGAGCGCGCAAAGCAGCGCCACCGCGGGAGAAAGATGTTCCGCTAAGGGTGCCGAGTGAGAGATCGAGCGCTCCATTAAACCAAGGCTGGAAGGCGATGGCGAGATTACGTGCCAAGGCATGGCCAGCAGCAGCGGGTTCTGCTCGACATTGATGAAATCAGTCATCCCCGGATGGACGCTGCGCATGTCTACGCCAAAGGCCGCTGCGACCGAGGCGGCTGGCTGGCCTTCATGCATGGCTTTGATCGCTTGCTGGCGCATGACCTGCAAGGAATGGTGGTCGATCGCATGACCGCCGGAGGAGCGTTTGCATTTCATTTGCTTATTGTCCTACGCAACGGACAGTAGTTCCTGGAAAGTCAATAACTCGCCATCACTCTGAAATTTGCAGACGGGCAGGCCAGGAAATCATGAATAGACTGCCCATGCTGGATGGTTGGCATACAGCATGACCGCCATGAGCCTCCGCTATGGCCTTGACAACGGCGAGCCCTAGGCCGCTGCCGCCACTCTTGCGCGAGCGCGAGGGGTCGCCACGGCGAAAGGCCTCGAATATGTCGGCGGCCAAGGCGCTGTCGATACCGGGACCCTCGTCTTCCACGCTCAGTTGGCAGTTGTCGCCGACCTGCTCCAGGCGCACCCGCAGATTGCCTGGGTCGGCATGGCGCAGGGCGTTTTCAAGCAGCGCCATCAGTGCCTGGCGGATGCGCACAGCATCGCACTCCACCTGCAACTCGGCATCGAGTTCGCTGCGCAGGTGAAAGCCCTTCTCCGCCAGCGGTGTGGCGAAGGCCTGCAGCACGGTGCCCAGTTCATCGGCCAGCCTGACGCTGACCCGTTGCACTTCCAGATGACCGCTGTCGTTCAGGCTCAGTACGCGCAAGTCTTCGATCAGATGGTTGAGACCCTCCACCTGGCGCAGCAGGCCCTCGAACAGCTCGCTGCTGGGGCTGAACACGCCTTCGGCCAGACCCTGCAGGCGGCCGCGCAGGATGGTCACCGGGGTGCGCAGTTCGTGGGCGATGGCGGCGTTCCAGAATTCGCGCTCGCGGGTCATGCTCTGCAGGCGCTCGGCCATCGCGTTGAAGTCGCGCACCAGTTGCGCGGCTTCGCCCATGGCCTGTTCGTCCAGCGGCGCACGGGCGTCGAGCTTGCCCTGAGCCACTTCGCGCAGGCTGTGGGCCACCGAGTTCAGTGGGGCGATGATCTGTCGCGACAGCCGTACGGCGACGAATACCGCCATGCCCAGGGCGGCGATGATGGTACAACCGATCCAGATCATCTCCACCCCCGAGGGTATCCAGGTTTCGGAGATGCTGCCTGGCATGTAGGCCACGGCGATGGCGTAGAACACGTAAGAACCGAACACCGCAATGAAGATGATGCCCAGCGCCATCACCGCCAGTGACTGGATGATTTGCCGGCGCAGCCCCGGTGTCGGCTTCATGGCTCGGCGCCGAAGCGATAGCCCACGCCCCATACGCTGGCCGGCACCCCCTGAATGTCGAGCGCCTCGAGCTTCTTGCGCAGTTTGCTGATGTGGCTGTCGACGGTGCGCTCCTGGGTGTCGCCTTCGGGCAGGCAATTGACCAGCAGTTCCGCGCGGCTGAAGGCCCGTTTCGGTGCTCGCATCAGGCAGGCCAGTAGCTTGAACTCGGTCAGGGTCAGTTCGAGCTTCTGCCGCTGCTCATCCAGTTGCACGCTGGCCTCGTGGCTGTCCAGGTCGATCTGGAACGGGCCAACGCGCAGTACCTGCGTGGCGGCCGGCACGCCCGCTCGTGTGCGCCGCAGCACCGCCTGCACCCGTGCCACCACCTCGGCCGGGTTGAAGGGTTTGACCACGTAGTCGTCAGCGCCCAGGCGCAGCCCCATGAGTTTGTCGATGTCTTGGTCGAGCGCGGTGAGCATGATCACCGGGGTGTCGCCGCGGGAGCGAATTTCGTTGAGTACCTTCCAGCCATCCAGGATGGGCATCTGCACGTCGAGCAGCAGCAGGTCCGGTTTGAGCGTTTGGTGCAGGGCCAAGGCCTGTTGGCCGTCGTTGGCATGCTGGGTGCGCAGGCCGCTGCGTTGCAGGTAGGCGATGAGGATGTCGGCGATCTCGGCCTCGTCCTCGGCGATCAGCACCAGTGCCGGGGCAGGGGAGGCAGGGCTGACCCGTGCGTGAGGATCGGACATGGGCAGGCTCGCAGACGATGGCGCTAAAGTTTATCGCGCCCTCCATCCTTTCTCCACAAAGCCTCGAATCATTCGCAATGGCCGCGCTTCAGACTGCAGCCTCGATTTGCTCCCGGTCAACATCAGGTCGCCGGGGCGTAGCGTGCAACGAGGAGTGGGTTATGGGCAGCAAACAGCGGCATCTGGGCATTCTGCTCGCAGGGCTTGCCGTACTGGGACTGGCAGGCTGCGATTCGGCGGCAGAGCAAAGTGAAACATCCGCGCCGCTACAGGTGTCGGTGCTGACACTGGAGGCGCACGAACTGGCGGTCAGCGAGAACCTGCCGGCGCGAGTGGCTGCCGTGCGCAGCGCCGAGATTCGTGCGCAGATCGGTGGCATCGTGCAGCGCCGCCTGTTTGAGCAGGGCGCCGAGATCAAGGCCGGTGCCGTGCTCTTCCAGATCAACCCGGCGCCGTTCAAGGCCGAGGTGGACAGCGCCGCCGCAGCCTTGCAGCGTGCCGAGGCGACCCTGGCGCGGGCGCGCGTGCAGGCCGAGCGCCTGGCACCGTTGGTGCAGGCCGAGGCGGTCAGCCGTCAGGTGTATGACGACGCCGTGGCGCTGCGCGAGCAGGCCGCCGCCGACGTGGCCCAGGCCAGGGCGACGCTGGTGCGGCGCATGCTGGACTTGCAGTTCGCCAGCGTCGAGGCGCCGATTGCCGGGCGCATCGACCAGGCGCTGGTCAGCGAGGGTGCGCTGGTGTCGCCCACCGACGCCACGCCCATGGCGCGCGTCCAGCAGATCGACCAGGTTTATGTCGACGTGCGCCAGTCCGCCTCGGCACTGGAGGCGCTGCGTCAGCAGGTCGGCTCGGCGACACCGGAACTGGACGTGGACATCCTCGGCAGCGACGGCAAGCCCTTTGGGATGCGTGGTCGCATCCTGTTCTCGGGCATTGAGGTGGATGCCGGCACTGGCGACGTGCTGCTGCGCGTGTTGGTGGACAACCCGCAACGCCGCTTGCTGCCAGGCCTCTACGTGCAGGCGCGGATTCCCCGCGCACATTACCCTGCCGCCCTGAGCGTGCCGCAGCAGGCAGTGACCCGTACGGCAGGCCAGGCCAGCGTGTGGGTGGTCGATGCCCAGGGCCAGGTACAGCCGGTGCCCATCGAGATCGGTGAGTTGGTCGAGCGCCGTTACCGCGTGGTGTCCGGGCTCAGTGCCGGGCAGCAGGTGGTAGTCGAGGGCATCGAACGCCTGAGCCCCGCTGTCCAGGTCGCCACGCGCCCCTGGAAGCCCGCAGCCAACGGCGAGCAACTCGGCGCCGTCGCGCGCTGAGTTCGGAGAGAACCTCATGCCGCAGTTCTTCATCAACCGCCCGGTGTTCGCCTGGGTGATCGCCCTGTTCATCGTGCTGGTTGGCGTTATCGCCATTCCGCAGTTGCCCATCGCCCGCTACCCGTCAGTGGCACCGCCTTCGGTAACCCTCTACGCCACCTACCCGGGTGCCACTCCGCAGACGCTCAACGACTCGGTGGTGAGTCTGGTCGAGCAGGAGCTGTCCGGTGTCAAGCACCTGCTGTACTTCGAATCCTCGGTGGACACCTCCGGAACGGCGCAGATCACTGCCACCTTCAAACCCGGCACGGATCCGGAGTTGGCTCAGGTCGACGTGCAGAACCGCATCAAGGCGGTCGAGTCGCGCCTGCCGCAGGCGGTGCGCCAGAGCGGGCTGCAGGTGGAGTCGGCCGCATCCGGCTTTTTGATGATGGTTGGCATGACCTCGCCCAGCGGTCAGTACGACGAGGTGGCGCTGAACGACTACATGGCGCGCAATATCGTTCAGGAGTTGCGTCGTATCGAGGGTGTCGGGCGCGTGCAACTGTTTGGCGCCGAGCAGGCCATGCGCATCTGGGTCGATCCGAGCAAGCTCACCGCCTACGGTCTGACCATGAACGAACTGGCCCAGGCCATCGAACAGCAGAACGCGCAGATCGCCCCGGGGCGTATCGGCGATGAGCCGGCGTTGCCGGGCCAGCGTCTGACCGTGCCACTGACTGTCGAGGGCCAGTTGGCGACGCCGGAGCAGTTCGCCGCCATCGTCCTTCGTGCGGGCGCCGATGGTGCCAGGGTGGTGCTCGGCGATGTGGCGCGGGTCGAACTGGGGGCGCAGTCCTATGGTTTTTCCAACCGCGAGAACGGCGTGGCGGCGACCAGTGCCGCTATCCAGCTCTCGCCCGGTGCCAACGCCGTCCGTACCGCTGCGGCGGTGCGCAAGCGCCTGGCCGAACTGGCGCAGAGCATGCCGGCTGGCATGGCCTACTCGGTGCCGTTCGACACCGCGCCCTTCGTCAAGGTGTCCATCGAAAAGGTGATCTACACCCTGTTCGAGGCCATGGTGCTGGTATTCCTGGTGATGTTCCTGTTCCTGCAGAACCTGCGCTATACGCTGATCCCGGCCATTGTCGCGCCCATCGCGCTGCTCGGCACCTTCGCGGTGATGCTGCTGGCGGGCTTCTCGATCAACTCGCTGACCATGTTCGGCATGGTGCTGGCCATCGGCATCATCGTCGACGATGCCATCGTGGTTGTGGAGAACGTCGAGCGGCTGATGGCCACCCAGGGGCTGTCGCCGAAAGAGGCGACCCGGCAGGCAATGCGGGAAATCACCGGGGCGGTGATCGGCATCACCCTGGTGCTGACCGCCGTGTTCATCCCCATGGCCTTCGGCAGTGGCTCGGTGGGGGTGATCTATCAGCAATTCACCCTGTCGATGGCCGTTTCGATCCTGTTCTCGGCCTTCCTGGCCCTGAGCCTGACGCCGGCGCTGTGCGCCACGCTGCTACGACCGGTTAGCACGGATCATCAAGCCAAACGCGGTTTTTTCGGCGCCTTCAACCGTGGCTTCGAGCGGCTGACCGCGGGCTACAGCGCACGCGTGGCGGCCCTGGTTGGGCGTAGTGGGCGGATGATGGTGGTGTTCGCCGTGCTCTGCGCAGTGCTGGCCGTTGCCGCAGGGCAGTTGCCGTCATCCTTTCTGCCTGATGAGGACCAGGGCTACTTCATGACGTCCATCCAGTTGCCCACCGGCGCTACCAGCGAACGCACGCTGGACGTGGTCAGGGCTTTCGAGGCGCACGTGGCCTCGCGCCCAGCGCTCGATACCAACCTGGTGGTGCAGGGTTTCAGTTTTGCTGGCTCCGGCCCCAACGCGGCCATGGCCTTCACCATGCTCAAGGACTGGGATCAGCGCGATGGCGCCACGGCTGCCGAAGAGGCGGCACTGGCACAGCAGGCCATGGCGGACAACGTCGAGGGCACGGTGATGAGCCTGATGCCACCGGCCATCGACGAGCTGGGCACGTCCTCCGGTTTCACCCTGTTCCTGCAGGATCGGGCCAACCGTGGCGAGGCCGCGCTGCTAGCCGCACAGGCGCAATTGCTGGAACTGGCGGCGCAGAGCGAGTTGGTCAGCGATGTCTACCCCGATGGCCTGCCGCCCGGCGAGAGCATCCGCCTGGAGATCGACCGGCAGAAGGCCGAGGCCATGGGCCTGTCCTTTGCCGCCGTGAGCAGTACGCTGTCGGCGGCGATGGGTTCGCTGTACGTGAACGATTTTCCCAATGCCGGGCGGATGCAGCAGGTCATCCTGCAGGCCGATGCCCCGGCGCGCATGCAACTGGACGACGTGCTCGGCCTGCGCGTGCGCAATGCCAGCGGCGGCATGGTGGCGCTGCGCGAAGTAGCGACGCCGGTGTGGAGCGAGTCGCCGCAGCAGATGATGCGCTTCCAGGGCTTCCCCGCCGTGCGTATCGCCGGCGGCGCGGCTGAGGGCGCTTCCAGCGGCGCGGCGATGGCCGAGATGGAGCGCTTGGTGGCACAGTTGCCGCAAGGCTTCGCCGTGGCCTGGACGGGACAGTCGCTGCAGGAGCGCCAATCGGCGGCGCAGGCCCCGCTGTTGATGCTGCTGTCGGCGCTGGTGGTGTTCCTGGTGCTGGCGGCGCTCTACGAGAGCTGGTCGATCCCGCTGTCGGTGATGCTGGTGGTGCCGCTGGGCCTGCTCGGTGCGGTGGCCGCGGTGATGTTGCGCGGCATGCCCAACGACGTGTTCTTCAAGGTGGGGATGATCACCATCATCGGCCTGTCGGCGAAGAACGCGATTCTTATTGTCGAGTTTGCCCGCCACTTGCATGCCGAGGGGCGCACGTTGATCGACGCCGCCGTGACCGCTGCGCGCCTGCGCCTGCGCCCCATCCTGATGACCTCGCTGGCCTTCACCCTCGGTGTGCTGCCGCTGATGCTGGCCTCCGGCGCCAGCGCCGAAACCCAGCATGCCATCGGCACCGGGGTGTTCGGCGGCATGCTCAGCGGCACCCTGCTGGCGGTGTTCTTCGTGCCGGCATTCTTCGTTTTCGTCATCGGCACGCAGGAGCGCTTGAGCGCCTGGCGTGTGCAGCGTGGCGCCACCGCGCCGACCCAGGAGAACCCGTGATGCGTCTGTTATTGACCCTGTCGCTGCTCGGCTGCCTGACCGCCTGCTCGCTGACGCCAACCCTGCAACGCCCGGCTGCGCCGGTGCCGCTGAGCTTTCCGATGACTGCCACTACGCAGGCCTCGACGCTGCCGGCCAGCGCGCTGGGTTGGCGCGCGATGTTCGGCGATCCGCGCCTGCAGCGGTTGATTGACCTGTCGCTGGCCAATAACCGCGACCTGCGCCTGGCCACCCTCAACGTCGAGGCAGCGCAGGCGCAGGCGAACATCCAGCGTGCCGCGCGCTTGCCGGTCGTGGAGCTGGAGCGGACGAACACGCGTGAACACGCCCTGAGCGCCGATACGAACGGCCAGACCCGCCGCGAGGTGAGCCAGCAGACCGGCGTGAACGTCGCGCTCAGCGCCTTCGAGCTGGACCTGTTCGGACGCGTACGGGCGCTCTCCGAGGGGGCATTTGCCCGCTACCTGGCCAGCGAGCACGGGCGCGATGCGGCGCAGATCGCCCTGGTCGGTGCGGTGGCCGAGGCTTACTTCGCCCAACGTCTGGCCGACGAGCAAATGCAATTGACCGAACGTACCCTGGCCGACTGGCAACAGTCGCTGGAGCTGGCACGCCTGCTCAAGCAGGCCGAGCAGAACAGCAGCCTGGACGTGGCCCAGGCGGAAGGGCAGGTGGCCTTGGCCGAAGCCGACCTTGAGGCGCACCGGCGCGCTCTGGCACAGGCGGACAATGCCCTTCAGTTGCTGGTGGGTAGCGACCTGCCGGGCGATCTGCCTGCTGGCTTGCCGTTTGAGCGTCAGTCGGTGATCGCGCAACTGCCGGCCGGCTTGCCAGCCGACCTGCTGCTGAACCGGCCGGATCTGCGCCAGGCCGAACAGATGCTGGTGGCCGCCAATGCCGATATCGGTGCGGCGCGGGCGGCGTTCTTCCCGCAGATTTCCCTGACCGCGTCGTTCGGTTACGCCAGCACCTCGCTCGGTGGCCTGTTCGACGCGGCCCGACAGGTATGGCGTTTCGCCCCGCAGATTTCCCAACCGCTGTTCCATGGCGGACGCCTGAGTGCCGAACTGCGCCTGGCCGAGGTGCGCAAATCCGAGGCGGTCGCCCAGTA
>WPCG01129377.1_pt1 | contig 15621 bp, 11 predicted proteins | sample 5403311 | NCBI WGS metagenome assembly WPCG01 (sample SAMN12869467, study PRJNA574797) | sludge metagenome | isolation source: wastewater treatment of Control | place: China:Beijing | collected 2019-05-17 | reverse complement strand
AAAATTGCTGATTCGTAAACTACTACGCGGTCGCCGCAACGCAGCCGGCACCGACAGCGTTCGGGATGACACCGGCTGGGAGAGCCCGCGCACCGGTGCGCAGCTGCTGGCCACACCCTATCGGCAGCAGTTGCTCCGGGCAATACAGGAAAGCACCTCGCTGACGGCGCCGGTGTTCGAGGCCTACGTCAAGGAGCCGCTGCAGCGATACGCCGAGCGTGTCCAGCTGCTGCCAGCCTCGGAATCTCACCACCATAGCTACCCGGGTGGCATGCTGGACCATGGCCTCGAAACCTGTGTGTTTGGCCTCAGGCTCCGACGACAGCACCTGCTCCCTCCGAAGGAGTCACCCGAAAAACAGTCCTCTACGGGGGAGCTGTGGAGCGTGGCGGTCATCTATGCCTGCCTGCTGCACGATATCGCCAAGGTCATCGTCGACGTCGATATATACCTGAGATCTGGCCGCAGGTGGTGCCTGTGGGAGGGCATCATTCCCGACCAGTATCGGGTTCGCTATATCAAGGGGCGAGACTACTTCCTTCACGCTGCGGCCAACCCCCTCTTGTGCAAGGAGGTGATTGGCAATGCCGGGCTCGAGTGGTTGAGAAGCCAGCCGGAGCTATTTGGTCTGGTGATGTACGCGATCAGTGGCCACACGGAGCGCTCCGGGGTTGTCGGTGAGATTGTCAGTCAGGCTGACAGGGCCAGCGTGGCCAAGTCGCTGGGTGGCAAGGTCTCCAATATCGACAAGGCACCCCGGGAATCTCTACAGAGCAAGCTCAAGGGCGCCATCCGCCATATCGTCACAGAAAAGATCCGCCTGAATGAAAAAGGCGCTCAGGGGTTTGTCACCGCCGAGGCGCTGTGGCTGGTGACGCCGCTGGTACCACGAGAGATCAAGAGCTACCTGCTTTCCCATGGCATAGAGGGTGTGCCATCCAATGAGTCTCGCCTCTATGACGAAATGCAGTCCCATGGCCTGATTATAGAGAATCCAGAGGGGCGTTCGGTCTGGAAGTGTAGGGTCGAAATAGGGGAGTGGCGAGCCGAACTTTCCATGCTTAAGGTTCATAAGTCGCTCGTTTGGAGCGGTGATGAGGAGCCTGAGATTTTCTCGGGGAGTGTCGAGTCCCTTGACGTTGGTGAGAGTGGTGAAGGTAGTCAGCCAGCTAGCCAACAGCGTGAAGATCAGGAGTCAGGTGACAAGCCTGCAACTCCAGAAACTTCAAGCAAGCGGACTGAATCGAGTCGCACCGAGAAAATCCAGGATGATCTGGAAGCCTCCATTCTTGATATCGCCACAGGCGGCGATAAGAAAGAAGCGCCAGGTATGGAGCGGCAGCCAAGTCGTAACCCTGATACGGGTGCCGAGAAACTTGCGGAACAGGTATCGCCCGGGAGTTCATCATCTGGGGAAGAGTTTCTCGCCTGGCTGCGAGACGGGCTGAAGACTCACAAGGTATTGATGAACGACTCCAAGGCCCTGGTGCATGCCGTGGATGGGATGCTGATGGTGGTCAGCCCCAAGGTGTTCAAGCGCTATTGTCAGGAGGTGAGCGGAGAAGAGAAAGGCTGGAAAGAAGTTCAGGATTCATTCCAGAAGCTGAAGCTGCACAAGAAAAACAAGGATGGCGGAAGTTTTCACAAGGTAAGGGTGGTCGGTCCAAGCAAGAAGTCGAGCACGCTTTCTGGGTATCTTGTGGGTAAGGATGACCTGATGGAGGAGGGTAAGGAGGTTTTTGATAACCCCTTTATTGACCTGATTGATGGGAAGCCTGAAGAATGAAAACATTTACCTTTGACGACTTGCTGCAATCCTATTTTTCTGAGCGCTGGCTGACCGAAAGGAGCCGTATTTCCTATGGCGTTCCGGTGAAGCTATTCCGCAGGTTCGTGGGCCAGGATAAGCTGCCTGCTGAAGTGACTCGTGATGATGTCAGGGAGTGGAGGGAGTTCTGCTTCTCGGAGGCGGGTAGAAACCTCGCGCACTCAAGCTGGAATAATTACTGCCGGCACAACCGAATCCTCTTCAAGCATGCGATTGATCATGCCTTGATCGATATCTCCTACAACCCTTTTGCCAAGATGGAGGTCAGCTCTCCCAGAAAGCGGAAGAAGACACTGAGCAAGCGGCAGGTCGATATGGCACGCGAGGCCATCAGCCTGTATAAAAGGATAGAGGTTCACCAAGGAAAGCCCTCCATGCTGCATCCCGTCTGGTTCTGGGAAACCGTGTTTGAAACGTTCTACCATACCGGTATTCGACTGACTCAACTGCTGCTGATGAAGCCCGAGGATGTCAACCTAAAGAGCCGCGTTCTCACCGCTACCTGGCAGGGCGCAAAGAATAACCGGGAGCACTTTGTTCCCATCTCCAATGCCCTCTATCCGCATTTGGAAAACCTGCTGAATTCTGCCAGAGCGGTGGGTATCCAACGGGGCGAGCAGCTTTTCAACGTGAACCGATTCAGCGTTCGCCACCGAATGGAGACGATGGACTCCTGGCAGGTAGAGGGCTTCTACCAGAAGCTGTCCAAGATCTGTGGCTACCAGATGAGTCCGCACCGATTCCGCCATACCCTGGGCACCGAGCTGATGAAGGAGCCGGATCGCAACCTGCACATCGTCAAGGCGCTGCTCGGCCACAGCAATATCAGCACGACACTGGAATACGTCGAGGTCGATATCGGCAGCCTGCGCAATGCCATTGAGGGACGTATCTAAGCTTGGGTCATTTGCCCAATTGCCCGGGGTGAGTATCGGCTCGCCCCAGGTCTGCCTCTCAGTCTACGTTCCAAGATATTTTGCGCGCCGTCCACAAGCCAAGCCCCGACCGTGCCCTCATGTACTGCCATCCCTCCTACCTGCCTTTGACTCATGCTAGATGAACAGCTGATTGGCTAGAGAAGGTGCATAAATTTAGGTGGGTGCTGTTGAAGGGCTCAATGCAGCGAAATTCCTGCTATTATAAGTGCTTCATTCATTTTGAGGGATTTGCTGTGACGAGCAAGCTTCCGGATAAAACTCGCTATGAAGGGTGGGTGACAGTAACTTGGATACTTGCTGGCTTGACTGGCGTTGCTAGCTTGATTCTGGTTGGTACGCACGGCACGGTTGAAATCCCACGGCCGGGCGGCTTCGGTACGACGTCGGATGTCAATGTCGTTATATGGGCAATCGCCATCGGTCAAACGCTGGGGGCCCTGCTGGTGGCCGCGCTTTTCAGCATGGTCAATAGCATCTACCAGAACTCATGCGACCTCTTGTCTAATAACGCCCCAGTGCCAGCTGTCGAGGATTCGGGAAAGGAGATTGAAGGCCCGGGGGAAAAGCCGATATCGACAGGCCGCGTGGCTGAGGGTGGGCTCTTGGTCAAGCAGGTGCGCACAGCATCCCAGCTAGATGGGATCCTTCGTCCTGGGTACAAGTTGCTACGAGTGAATGGAGAGCAACCAGATGATGAGCTCAGCGCCGCTAAACTCGTGGTGAACGGTGAGAATGATATCGAGTACATGACCACCGGCGGTGAGGTGGTGAGGCGCTTAGTGCCGATGCGCCGAGGGCCACTGCATATCACTTTTCAGTCAGCACCCTAGCTGTTCAAACGATCCCAGTTTCTCCTCACCTACAGCCATATGCTCCGCAGAATTTTGGGGTCCCCCCCCCGGCGGGGCTGGCCATAATTGAAGCGGAGCTTGTCTGTTGACTCAGCCCGGCGCCGCTTTCTGCTGCTCGCGTTGGCTCCTACGCGGCTTGCTGGTCGATCCTAGACGATAGTATGAATTAGCTTGCCTGGATGCAGGTTGACAGCTGGTTCCTCGTCCTCTTCAATAGCTACTCGATGATGCCGTGTGATGCTGGTGATAATTCCTGATTCCCAGGCTGTCCCTACTCGCATTTCACGAAGCCTTGCGCCAGGCGTAATGCACTGATTTTTAACGGTTTTTGGTGGTGTGACTTGTAATCAGGAGGTCCCGGGTTCGACTCCTGGTGCCGGCACCATTGCAAACAGTATGATACAGCGATATTTCAGCCGCCCTCGAGGCGGTTTTTTGTGCTTGCCGGACGGCAGTCGGCGAGCCTTGAAAAGTGCCAGGCCCATCCCGATATGACTTTCGCGGCTCCTTGCCTGGGGTCGCCCGCGGCTGTCTCGCCGTCGGAATGCTTGCTGAAACTGATCACGGACACACAGGAGGTGATTGGATGTCAGTCAAGACGTCTGACCGTATGCTGCATGAAACCGTTTCCCATCAGGCCGTTGTCGACTCGCCCGACCCCCAGAGCCGGGTCCGGAGCGCGCCTCGCCCCGGCCAGGACCCCTATCCTACTCGTCTGAGCGAGCCCCTGGACATGCCCTGGCTCAGCCGCCGCGAGGCGGTGGTCAAGGGGGGCGCCGACGACGGTCCCCTGAGCCAGGCGCAGCTCGACGAGTTCGATCGCAAAGGCTTTCTCTTCGAGCCCGACTTCATCAGCGGAGAGGAGCTCGACGAGCTGCGCCAGGAGCTTGCCGCGCTGCTGGAGCGCGATGACTTCCGGGGGCGTGACTTCGCCATTACCGAACCCTCGGGCAGCGAGATTCGCTCGCTCTTCGCGGTCCACTGCCTCTCCGAGCGGCTCGGTAAGCTGGCCCGGGATGCGCGGCTGGTGGGGCGTGCCCGTCAGATCCTCGGCGGCGAGCCCTATGTGCACCAGTCGCGCATCAACTACAAGCCCGGCTTCGAGGGCAAGGGCTTCAACTGGCACTCCGACTTCGAGACCTGGCACGCCGAGGACGGCATGCCCGCCATGCATGCGGTGAGCGCCTCCATCGTGCTCACCGACAACCACCACTTCAACGGCCCCCTGATGCTGATTCCCGGCTCCCACCGGGTCTTCGTGCCCTGCCTGGGCGAGACGCCGGATGGCAACCATCGCCAGTCGCTGAAGCAGCAGGAGCTCGGCGTGCCGAGTCGAGAGGCGCTCAGCGCCCTGGTGGAGCGCCACGGCATCGAGGCGCCCACCGGGGCCGCCGGCGGCCTGCTGCTGTTCGACTGCAACGTGCTGCACGGCTCCAATGCCAACATGTCCCCGGATCCGCGCAGCAACGTCTTCTTCGTCTACAACCGGCGCGACAACCGCTGCGTGGCGCCCTTCGCGGCCTCCCGGCGCCGTCCGGGCTTCCTGGCCCATGAGCCGGGCGAGAGCTGGTCGCCGGCGGGGTGAGGCAACCGGTCCTCCCCCGCGGTAGTGGTTCACGGCGCATGGTGCGGTAGACTGTGTGGCTTGTCGCCGAGATGCGGCACGCAAAACGAGAAGGAGAAGACCCGCCATGCGCTTTGTTCCACGTTTTACCGATGGCCAGGAGTTTCCCCACGCGCTCGGCAAGATAGTCTGCATTGGCCGCAACTATGCCGATCATGCCAGGGAGCTCGACAACCCGGTGCCCAGCGAGCCGCTGCTCTTCATCAAGCCGGCCACCTGTGCCGTGCCGCTGGAGGAGCCCATCGATGCGCCTTTCTCCCGGGGCGAGGTGCACTACGAGACCGAGCTGGCACTGCTGATCGGCGAGGAACTCTCCCACGCCACCGCGGATGAGGCCGAGCGTGCCATCGTGGGCATCGGCCTGGGGCTTGACCTGACCCTGCGGGACCTCCAGACCCGCCTCAAGGAGAAGGGCCACCCCTGGGAGACAGCCAAGGCCTTCGATGGCGCCTGCCCGCTGTCGGTCTTCCTGCCGCTCTCCCAGGTGCCCAACTGGAGCGCGCTCTCCTTTGCCCTGGAGATCGACGGTGAGCCGCGCCAGCGCGGCGAGGGCGCCGACATGCTCTTTCCGGTGCCGACCCTGGTGGCGGAGATGAGCCGCCACTTCACCCTGCAGCCGGGGGACGTGGTGCTGACCGGCACGCCGGCGGGCGTGGGGCCGTTGCCCCGCGGTGCCCAGCTGCACTTCACCCTGACCGGCGGACTCGAGGTCACCACCCGCGTGGTGGAGTAGCGCGCAGGCTCCGAATGCTAGACGCCCCGCTCGATGCGGGGCGTCTTGCGTTCAGGATGCCGGGCAGGCTACTCCAGGTAGGTGTAGCCGGAGAGCCCCTCCGAAAGGTCGTCGAGGAAGCGCTGCTGTTCGGCCTCCTCCAGGCCGCTGGCGGCCAGCTGCTCGGCCAGGTTGTTGCGCAGCACCTCGGCGTCGAAGTTGACGTAGCTGAGCACGTCGGCCACCCGGTCGCCCTGCTGGATGTGGCTGAAGGTCCAGTTGCCCTGCTCGTTCAGCATGGCGTCCACCGAGTCGGTGTCACCGAAGAGGTTGTGCAGGTCGCCGAGGATCTCCTGGTAGGCGCCCACCAGGAAAAAGCCCAGCAGCTGCTCGTCGCCCTCCTGCCACTCCGGCAGCGGGAGGGTGGTCTCCACCCCCTGGCCGTCCACGTAGCCGTCGATGCGCCCGTCGCTGTCGCAGGTGATGTCCTGGATCACCCCGCGGCGTACCGGCTCCTGGTCGAGGCCGGTCAGGGGCAGCACCGGGAAGATCTGCTGGATGCCCCAGACGTCGGGTACCGACTGGAAGAGCGAGAAGTTGACGAACAGCTTGTCGGCGAGCTTCTCGGCCAGCTCGTCATCGATCTCCCGATGGACCCGGTTGCGGGTGTCCAGGCGCGCGCGCAGCCGAGCGCAGGCGGCGAAGTAGACCGCCTCGCCCTCGGCTCGGGCGGTGATGTTGGTGAGCCCCATCACGAAGCGCTCGTGGAGGTCGCCCATGGCCTGCACCAGGTCGTGCCAGGCCTCCACCAGGCCGCGCTGGTCGGGGGAGTTGCCCAGCAGCTCGTGGACACGCCACAGCTCGTCCACCTGGGGGTCGCCCTCGACGCGGCGCTCCGGGGCGGCGTCGCTGACCCGCTCCTCGCCGATCACGTTGGTGATCAGCACGGCATGGTGGGCAGTCAGGGCGCGGCCGGACTCGCTGATCAGGTGGGGCTCGGGCAGGCCCTGCTCACGGCAGGCCAGGCGGAAGGCGTAGACCACGTTGCGGGCATACTCGAGCATGGAGTAGTTGGCCGAACAGAAGCTGCGCGAACGGGTGCCCTCGTAGTCGACCCCAAGGCCACCGCCCACGTCCACGGTGTCCACCGGCGCGCCCAGCTCCACCAGGCTCTGGTAGAAGCGCGCGCACTCCCGCAGGCCGCGCTGGATGTCGCGGATATTGGCGATCTGGGAGCCCAGGTGGAAGTGCACCAGCTGCAGGCTCGCCAGGGCATCGGCCTCGCGGAGCTGCTCCACCACGGCCAGGATCTGGCTGGCGGTGAGGCCGAACTTGGACTTCTCGCCGCCGGTATTCTGCCAGCGGCCGCGGCCTACGGTGGCCAGGCGGGCGCGCAGGCCGATGCGCGGCGTGACGCCGAGCTCGGCGGCCTCCTCGAGGATCAGCGGCAGCTCGGAGAGCTTCTCCACCACCAGATAGACCCGGTGGCCGAGCTTCTCGCCCATCAGCGCCAGGCGTACATACTCGCGGTCCTTGTAGCCGTTGCAGACGATCAGCGAGGGGCCGTCGCCGGAGAGCGCCAGCACGGCGAGCAGCTCCGGCTTGCTGCCGGCCTCCAGGCCCACCCGGTCTCGGCCGCGCTCGGGGGTGGCCAGGATCTCCTCCACCACCCGGCGCTGCTGGTTGACCTTGATGGGGTAGACCGCCGTATAGCCGCCGTGGAACTCCTCTTCCGCCATGGCGGTATCGAAGGCGGCGCAGAGCTGCTCGACCCGGTCGTGGAGGATATCGATGAAGCGCACCAGCACCGGCAGGCGCAGGCCGGCGGCCTTGAGCTCGGCCACCAGGTCATCCAGCGGCAGGGCGGGACCCTCGATCTCGCTGCCCAGGGGGCGTACCAGGGCGTGCCCGGTATCGTCCACGTCGTAGTAGCCGCTGCCCCACTGGTCGATGTTCCAGACGCGCCGCGCGCGTTTCGCCGGGCTGCCGGCGCTGCCCATGGACAGGCTCATGCATTCACCTCCGGAAGGGGCAGGGCGCCGTGCTCGAGGCGCGCCCTGAGGATGGTGCGGAACTGTTCGGGATCGTGGGGCGTCAGGTCGTGGGCCGGCGGGTCCACGTAGACCACCAGCAGCCGCGACAGCCAGTAGCGCAGGGCGGTCATGCGCAGCATCATCGGCCATACCTGGCGCTCGGCGTCGGTCAGGGGGCGACGCGCCTGGTAGGCGTCAAGAATGGCGTCGTGGCGCTCGGCGTTCAGGCGGCCGTCGGGCTCGGTGGCCCAGTCGTTGATGACGATGGCCAGGTCGAACAGCAGGTCGCCGGTGCAGCCGTTGTAGAAGTCGATGATGCCGCCCAGGCGGTCACCCTCGTAGAGGGTGTTGTCGCGGAAGAGGTCGCCGTGCAGGGTGCCCTGGGGCAGCTCGGGGCCGCTGCCGAAGGCGTCCTGGTAGATCTCGACCTCATCCTTCATCAGGGTCTGGTCCTCCGGAGAGAGATAGACCATCACCTTGTGGTGCATGGGCAGCAGCCAGTTGATGTCCCGGGGGTTGGGGCGATGGCCGGGGAAGTGCTTCGACACCCTGTGCATATGACCCAGGGCGTCGCCCAGGGCGCGGCACTGGGCCAGATTCGGTGCCTTGGGGTGCCGGCCGGGCAGGCGCGGGAAGAGTAGCGCCGGCTTGCCGGCCAGGCGGTGCAGCGCCACGCCCTCCCGGTCGTGCAGCGGGCCCGGCACCGGCAGGCGGTGCTCGTCAAGGTAGTCGAGCAGGTCGACGAAGAAGGGCAGCTCGCCGAACTCGCCCTGCTCGAACAGGGTCAGCACCAGCTCACGCTGGTCGGTGGTGACGAAGAAGGTGCTGTTCTCGGTGCCGGCGGGCACCCCTTCCAGGGAGACCAGCGAGCCAGCGTCGAAGCGTGCCAGAAAGTCCGCGACCTGGGTCTCGGTAAGCGGTGTGAATACGGCCATGTGTCTCTCACCCGGGAATGCCAAGCCGCCTATTGTAGCGACTTGACAGTGCGATGCACGCGTCCGGATTCGGGGCAGGGCGATTGATGAGGATCGAGGGCCCGGGGTTCTGGCTCAGAAGGTCCGCAGGATCCACTGGGGTACGGCGATACGGTCGCCTTCCTGGCGCTCGAAGTTGCCGTCGCCGTCGTGGTCGACCAGGTAGTAGGCGGGGCCACGGGAGGGGCGGATCTCGATGGCGTAGAGCTCGCCGTTGATGCGGTACTCGCGGATGGTGCGATCCTCCTCCTGGCGGATGGTGATATCCGGTTCCAGGTCGGCGGAGGACTGGGCCAGGGCGGGGCCGGTGGCGACCAGGGCAAGCCCCAGCAGCAGGGCGGTCAGGGTGCGGCGTGGCATGATGGCCTCCAGGCTGCCTGTGGCAGGGTCGATGGGGATATCCGCAGTGTAAGGCGCCGGGAGGTCCCTTGCCCACCGGTCGCGGCAAAACCCGTCGGCAATGCGTATCATGGATGACCAGAATCACGCTTCCCCGCACCTTCCGGGTGCCCAGACCCAATGGATGCCCCCATGGCCGATACTCCCATCGTACTCGTCGACGGTTCCTCCTATCTCTACCGCGCCTTCCATGCCCTCCCGCCGCTGACCACCTCCAAGGGGCAGCCTACCGGGGCCATCAAGGGTGTGCTCAACATGCTCAAGCGGCTGATCAAGGACTATCCGGACAGCCCCATGGCGGTGGTCTTCGACGCGCCGGGCAAGACCTTCCGCGACGAGCTTTTCGAGGAGTACAAGTCCCACCGGCCCCCCATGCCCGACGACCTGCGCTCCCAGGTGGCGCCGCTGCACGCCTGCGTGAAGGCGCTGGGCCTGCCGCTGCTCTGCATCGAGGGGGTGGAGGCCGACGACGTCATCGGCACCCTGGCCCGCCAGGCCACCGAGGCGGGGCGTGACGCCGTGATCTCCACCGGCGACAAGGACATGGCCCAGCTGGTCAACGAGCACATCACCCTAGTCAACACCATGAAGGACGAGACCCTGGACGTCGAGGGCGTGAAGGGGAAGTTCGGGCTGCCGCCCGAGCTGATCATCGACTTCCTGGCGCTGATGGGCGACAAGGTGGATAACATTCCTGGTGTGCCCGGCGTCGGGGAGAAGACCGCCCTGGGCCTGCTGCAGGGCATGGGCGGTGGCCTCGAGGCGATCTATGCGGATCTGGAGAAGGTCAAGGAGCTCGGCTTCCGCGGTGCCAAGACGCTGCCGAAGAAGCTCGAGGAGCACCGTGACCAGGCGTTCCTCTCCTACCAGCTGGCCACCATCAAGACCGACTGCGAGCTGCCGGTGGGCCTCGACGACCTCGATATCGCCCACCCCGACCGCGAGGCGCTCCGCGAGCTCTACCGCGAGTTCGAGTTCAAGGCCTGGCTCGCCGAGCTGCTGGAGGGCAGTGACGCAGGGGGGGATGACATGGCCGGGGGCAGTGCGGCCACGGAGGCCGTCGAGGAGGCACCAGGCGCCGGCAGCCCTCCCCGCGAGGACCAGGTGATCCTCGACCAGGAGGCGCTGGATGCCTGGCTCGAACGCCTGAAGGCGGCCGAGGCCTTCTGCTTCGATCTGGAGACCACCAGCCTCGACTACATGGAGGCCCGGATCGTCGGCGTGGGGCTTTCGCTCGAGCCGGGGGAGGCGGCCTATATCCCGCTCGCCCACGACTACCTGGACGCTCCCGATCAGCTCGACCGTGACGCCGTGCTGGCCGCCCTCAAGCCGCTGCTGGAGGATGCCGGGAAGACCAAGATCGGCCAGAACCTCAAGTACGACATCTCGGTGCTGGCAAGCCACGGCATCGCGGTGGCCGGCCCCCTGGAGGACACCATGCTGGAGTCCTATGTGCTGGACTCCACCGCCACCCGCCACGACATGGACTCCCTGGCGCTCAAGTACCTGGGCGAGAAGACCGTCTCCTTCGAGGAGATCGCCGGCAAGGGGGCCAAGCGGCTCACCTTCAACCAGATCGCACTCGAGCAGGCGGCCCCCTACGCCTGTGAGGACGTTGACATCACCCTGCGCCTGCACGGCGAGCTGCGCCCGCGCCTCGCGGCCACGGGGCGTCTGGCCGAGGTACTGGAAGCGATCGAGCTGCCCCTAGTGCCGGTGCTGTCGCGCATGGAGCGCACCGGCGTGGCCCTGGACCCGGCTCGTCTCCACGACCAGAGCCGGGAGCTGGAGGTAAGGATCGGCGAGCTGGAGGCCCGCGCCCATGAGCTTGCCGGGCGCGAGTTCAACCTGGGCTCCCCCAAGCAGCTCGGCCAGATCCTCTTCGAGGAGCAGGGCATTCCGGTGCTCAAGAAGACCCCCAAGGGGGCCCCCTCCACCGCGGAGGCCGTGCTCGAGGAGCTGGCGCTGGACTACCCCCTGCCCAAGGTGATCATGGAGCATCGCGGCCTGGCCAAGCTCAAGTCCACCTACACCGACAAGCTACCGCGGCTGGTCAACAAGGCCACCGGCCGGCTGCACACCAGCTACCACCAGGCGGTCACCGCCACCGGGCGGCTCTCCTCCAGCGACCCCAACCTGCAGAACATCCCGATTCGCACCGAGGAGGGGCGCAAGATCCGCCAGGCCTTTATCGCCCGGCCCGGCTACCGCATCGTCGCCGCCGACTACTCCCAGATCGAGCTGCGCATCATGGCGCACCTCTCCGAGGACAGGGGGCTGCTCGACGCCTTCGCCGAGGGGCGGGACATCCACGCCGCCACCGCGGCGGAGGTATTCGGGGTGCCCCTGGCGAAGGTTACCCCCGACCAGCGGCGCAGCGCCAAGGCGATCAACTTCGGCCTGATCTACGGCATGAGCGCCTGGGGGCTTTCCCGCCAGCTGCATATCGAGCGCAACCAGGCCCAGACCTGGATCGAGCGCTACTTCGACCGCTACCCGGGGGTGGCGCGCTACATGGAGCGCATCCGCTCACAGGCCGCCGAGGATGGCTTCGTCGAGACGGTGTTCGGCCGGCGCCTCACCCTGCCGGAGATCCACTCCCAGAACCGCGCCCGCCGCCAGGGGGCCGAACGCACGGCGATCAACGCCCCCATGCAGGGCACCGCGGCGGACATCATCAAGCGGGCCATGATCGACGTGGACGCCTGGCTGCAGGGCGAGGCCTGCGAGATCGACGCCTGGATGGTGATGCAGGTCCACGACGAGCTGGTCTTCGAGGTGGCGGAGGGGCAGGTGGAGGCCTTCATCGAACAGGTGAAGGGGCGCATGCAGAGCGCCGCCGAGCTCAGCGTGCCGCTGATCGTCGAGGCGGAGTCAGGTGCCAACTGGGACGAGGCCCACTAGGCTGGCCTGCGACGCTTCTCTTGATCCTTGTGGGAGGCTCTATGTTGCCCCTCACCCCTTCACGAGGCTGGGGCAACTGGTGGGAGCTGGGCTCCGCCCGGCGAATGGCTGAATTGCCAAGGCTTGGGCCCACTGGTGGGAGCTGGGCTCCGCCCGGCGAATGGCGCCGCAGGCGCCCGGCGCTGTTATCTGCGTCTTGTTTGGCCTCAGCCTATTCGCCCCGCAAAGCGAGGCTCCCACCAGTAGCAACAGCCTCGGTGGTAGCTGGTTAACCACCAGAATGAACAACCCTCCATGGCCAGCAAGCAAGGCCACCAGAATGAACCGACCTCGGTAGAGGCCCCAACGTGAAAGTCTTCCCAGATAAACTGGCCGATGCGCTGGCCAAGAAGCTGCCGCCGGTGGTGATCGTCGCCGGTGAGGAGCCGCTCCAGCACATGGAGGCCTGCGACGCCGTGCGCGCCGCGGCCCGGGCCCGTGGCATCGAGGAGCGCGAGATCCTGCACGTGGAGGGCAACTTCGCCTGGGGGCGCCTCCACGAAGCCTCGGCGAGCCTGTCGCTGTTCGCCAGCGCCAAGCTGATCGAGCTGCGCCTGGCCGGCAGCAACCTCGGCCAGGAGGGCGCCAAGGCGCTGCGCGCCTATGCCGAGGAGATGAAGGGCAGCGACAATGTGCTGCTGCTGGCCATGGGCAAGCTCGACTTTCGCCAGCAGAAGAGCGCCTGGTTCCAGGCCCTGGACAAGGCCGGGCTCTTCGTGCCGGTCTGGCCGGTGGACCTCTCGCGGCTGGGCTTCTGGCTGCGCGACCGCGCCGGCAGGCACGGCCTCAACCTCGATCTGGACGCGGCCCGACTGCTCGGCGAGCGCACCGAGGGCAACCTGCTGGCCGCCGACCAGGAGCTGCAGAAGCTCGCCCTGCTGCTGCCCCCGGGGGCCCGGGTCGCCCCCCGGGACGTGGCCGGCGGCGTGGAGGACAGCACCCGCTATGACGTCTTCACCCTGGTGGACGCCTGCCTCAAGGGGGAGCGCATCCGTGTCACCCGGATCATGGCGGGCCTGCGCGGCGAGGGGGTGGAGTCCCCCATCGTGCTCTGGGCGCTCACCCGGGAGCTGCGCACCCTGCTCTCCCTGCACCAGCACCTGGACCAGGGCCAGAGCTTCGAGCACGCCTGCAAGGCCCAGAAGCCCGCCATCTTCGAGAAGCGCCGGCCCGCCTACCAGCAGGCCATCGGCCGGCTGCCGGTGAAACGCCTGCACAAGCTACTGCTGTTCGCCCAGCGCCTGGACCTGGCCATCAAGGGGGCCGGTGCCCTGCCCGCCTGGGACGGCCTGCACGACCTGGCGCTGACCCTGGCCGGCGGCCGCGGCCTGCTCGCCGAGATGCCCGCCTCCTACCGGATCGCCTGATCGCTCCGAGCGTTGATCGCCAAGGGCATGAAATCCCACGCCATTTCATCCTATACTGTGCGAGTATCATCGTGACGCCACACCGCTCGCCAGGAAGCGACGCGTGGATCATCAAGGAGCCGGAAGCCCACTCGAAGAAGAAGGAACACCGACATGATGAAGAAACTCTGCCGCTACCTGAGCCCGCTGCTGATCGCCGCCCTGATGCTCGGCAGCCTCCCCGTGGTCGCCGCCCCGGCCTCCGTCGGCAGCGACCTGATCACCACCCAGGCGGCCCTGAACGCCGAGCGCGGCCAGGCCGATCGCGAGCGGATCCAGGAGATCCTGACCCGCACCGACGTCCAGGAACAGCTGGTGGCCCAGGGCGTCGACCCCGCCGAGGTCGAGGCCCGGGTTGCGGCGCTCTCCGATGCCGAGGCCGCCCAGATGGCCGAGCAGCTGGAGCAGCTGCCCGCCGGTGCCAGCGTGGTCGGCGCCCTCTTTGCGGTGTTCGTGATCCTGCTGGTCACCGACATCCTCGGCCTGACCAACGTCTTCCCCTTCACCCGCTGAGGGGAGTGCCATGATCGACTGCCCTCTCCGTCAGCCGGGGGCAGCACCCGCCAGGAACGCCCGCCCCGCGGGCGTTCTTGCGTTGATGCTGCTGCTTCTGCTGGTCGCCGGCTGTGCCGCCACGCCGCGACTGGCCGCAACCACCGAGCAGGCCCTGCCCCGCCAGCTGCTGCTCGATGATGTCCCCTTCCACGCCCAGCGCGACTACCAGTGCGGCCCGGCCTCCCTGGCCATGGTGCTCAACGAGGCCGGCGTCGATGTGGATGTCGATACCCTGATTCCCCAGGTCTTCCTGCCCGGCCGGGAGGGGAGCGTACAGCCGGAGATGCTCGCCACGGTGCGCCGCCACGGCCGGATTCCCTTCCTGATCGACGGCCGCCTGGATGCCCTGCTGCTGGAGGTCGCTGCCGGGCACCCGACGGTGGTGATGCAGAACCTGGCGCTGCCCGCCTGGCCCATGTGGCACTATGCGGTGGCCATCGGCTTCGATCTCGACCGCGACGAGCTGATCCTCCACAGCGGGGAGGAGCCCCGCCGCGTCGACTCCTTCCGCCGCTTCGACGCCACCTGGGCCCGCAGCGAACGCTGGGCCTTCGTGGCGCTGCCGCCCGGCGCGCTGCCGGCCGGCGTGCGCCCCCACCGCGCCATGGAGGCGATCAGCGACTTCGAGCGCGCCCAGGGGAGCGACACCGCCCTGCCCGCCTGGGAAGCCCTGGCCGAACGCTTCCCCGAGAAAGGCATGGTCCAGTTCGCCCTGGGCAACGCCCGCCACGCCGGCGGCGACACCGAGGGCGCCATCGATGCCTTCGAGCAGGCCGTCTCGGCCCAGCCCGCGCTGGCCGTCGCCTGGCTCAACCTGGGCCTGGCCCGGCGCGACCGAGGCGATACCGCCGGAGCGCGGGAGGCACTGGGGAGGGCTGCCGCCCTGCCCGGCCACTGGCAGCCCCATGCCCGAGAGGCGCTGGAGGGCCTGAAGGAGGAGTCCCCATGAGTTACGAGATCGTGCTGAAGCGAATCTACCAGGCGGCCGAGGCGGACGACGGCGCCCGTGTACTCGTCGACCGGCTCTGGCCGCGGGGCAAGCCGCGGGAGAGCCTGGCACTCACCGAGTGGTACCGGGACGCCTCGCCCAGCCCCACCCTGCGGCGCCAGTACCACCAGGGCGAGATCAGCGCCTTCGTCTTCGCCGCGCGCTATCGCGGGGAGCTGCGCGACGACCCGGAACGGCTGGTGCCGCTGATGCGCCACGCCCGCCGCGGTCGCCTGACCCTGCTCACCGCCACGCGGGACCTCGAGGCCTCCCACCTGCCGATACTGCGGGAGGCACTGCTGCGGGCGCTGCAGGAGGAGGACGCCGCCGACCTGGCCCCGGCCTCCCCGCCCTGCTACGCCCACGAGCT
>WPCG01122367.1_pt1 | contig 15644 bp, 14 predicted proteins | sample 5403311 | NCBI WGS metagenome assembly WPCG01 (sample SAMN12869467, study PRJNA574797) | sludge metagenome | isolation source: wastewater treatment of Control | place: China:Beijing | collected 2019-05-17 | reverse complement strand
CGCGCCCAGGCGGCGCAGGCCCGGCGCCAGCGCACTGTCCGACAGCACCGCGACGCCCAGCCCGGCGCGCACCGCGGCGAGCACACCGGCGAGATTGGGGCTGGTGTAGGCCACCCGCCAGGCGCGGCGCTGGCTCTCCAGCACGTGGATGGCATGGGCGCGGTAGATGCAGCCTTGATTGAACACCACCAGCGGCAGCACCGGCAGATGCTCCGGGCTGGCCTCCGCCGCCGCCACCCAGTTCAGCGCATCGCGCCACACCCCCGCGGCGGCCGGCATCGACCCGAGACGCTTGAACACCGCGATGTCCAGCTCGCCCGCGGTCAGTTCCGCCTCCATCTGCACCGACAAGCCGCAGCGCACCTCCAGCCGCGCCGAGGGGTGGCGGCGTGCGAAGCGGCCGAGCAGCAAGGGCAGCTCCTCGATGGCGTAGTCCTCCGGCACGCCGATGCGCACCAGCTCCGGCACGTCCTCAGCGAACAGTTGGCGCGCCTCGTCGTTGAGCGCCAGGATGCGCCGCGCGTAGGCAAGCAGGCGCTCGCCGTCCTCGGTGAGTTCAATTCCGCGCACTCCGCGCAGCAGCAGCTGGCGGCCGATCTGCTCCTCCAGCTTCTTGACCTGCTGGCTCACCGTGGACTGGGTGCGGTGCACGCGGTCGCCGGCGCGGGTGAAACCGCCGCTCTCCACCACCGAAACGAAGGTGCGCAGCAGCGCGGTATCGAGGTCAGCCATGCCCACTCCATCGATAAATCAAATGTTAGACATCAGAACTTCGGTTTTCCAAATATTCAAGACCCGACTTAGGCTGCAGTCAAGCCCAACCGATGGAGTCCAAGCATGAGAACCGCCACCCCAGCCTGCAGCCCCCCTTCACCGGCACGCCGCCTCGCGCTGCCGACCGCGGCGCTCGCCCTGCCTTTCGTGCTGATCTGGACCAGCGCCTTCCCGGCCGCGAAGATCGGCCTCGCCGACAGCCCGCCGCTGATCTTCCTCGCCGCGCGCTTCCTCACCGCGGGCGCGCTGCTCCTCGCCTGGGCCGCGCTGCGCGGCGAACTGCGCGGGCTGAGTGTGCGCGACGTCGCCACGCTGGGCCTGCTCGGCCTGCTCAACCACGCGCTCTACCTCGGCCTGAGCTGGACCGGCATGGGCACGTTGTCCTCCGGGCTGACCACCATCATCATCAGCGCCAACCCCATCCTGGTCGCGTTGTTCTCCGCCGCATTGCTCGGCGAGCGCCTCGGCGCCCGCAAGCTTGCCGGGCTGGCGCTGGGCTTTGCCGGCGTAGTGCTGATCGCGCGCAACCGCCTGGCCGGCGGCAGCGACCCGGCCGAAGGTCTGCTGCTGGTCACCGGCGCGCTGCTCACCCTGGCGCTGGGCACGGTGCTCTACAAGCGCCTGCGGGTCTCGGTCGGCCTGGCCGCCAACACCGGGCTGCAGACCTTCCTCGCCGGCGCGCTGCTGCTGCCGCTGGCGCTGGCCACCGAGAACCCGGCCGACGTCCATCTCACCGCCGGCTTCCTCACCGCCTTCGCGTGGATGGTAGCGGTGGTGTCGATCGGCGCCTACCTGCTGTGGTTCGCCCTGCTCGAACGCGGCAGCGCCAGTGCCGCGAGCGCCTGGCTGTTCCTCGCCCCGCCGCTGGGCCTGGCCGCCGGCGAGCTGATGCTGGGCGAACAGGTCGGCGCAGCCGACTACCTCGGCATCCTGCCGGTGGTGCTGGGCATCGCGCTGGTCACCCGTGCGCGCTGAGCGCACGGAGCTGCCGCTCAGCGCGCCAGCGCAAGCCACCGCAAACGCCGATCGCGGCCAGCACCTGGATGGTTCCGATCCGCATCGTCGTCGCCTGGGTTCCACACGGTGTGCCGCAGCGCCTTGTCCGTTCTGCCAAACCTCTACAGGGCAGCAACGGAGCCGTCGCTGCGCGGATCCACCGCGCCTTCGATCAAGCCGTGTGGATGCCGCACCAGTGCGCCGGCGTGGCCCATGGTGTCGCTGTAGGCTTCGTTCAGCATTTCCACATCGTGACCCGCGTCGCGCAGGGCTTGTACCAGGGCCGGGTCGAAACGGCTTTCCAGCTTCAGCGTGGTGGTGACATCGCCCCAGGTGCGGCCAAGCAGCCAGCGCGGCGCGCTGACCGCCTGCTGCAAGGGCTGGCCAAAGCGGGCGTAGCGGGTGAACACCGCGGCCTGGGTCTGTGGCTGCCCTTCGCCGCCCATGGCGCCGTAAGGCATGACCCGGCCGTCGTCAAACAGCGCGAGTGACGGGTTCAGGGTGTGGAAGGGCTTGCGGCTGGGCTCCAGCGCATTGAGCGCGGCCGGGTCGAGCGAGAAGCTGGTGCCACGGTTCTGCCAGGTGATGCCGGTATCCCGGAGCACCACGCCCGAACCGAACTCCCAGTACACGCTCTGGATGAAGCTGACGGCGCGGCCTTCGCGATCGACCGCGCCCATCCAGATGGTATCGCCGGGAGCGGCCGGGTCGGGCCAGGGCAGGGCGCGTGTCGGGTCGATGTCGGCGACGCGCTGGTCGAGTGCGGCCGCACTGAGGAAGCTGCGTGGATCGGCCGGCAAACGGCGCGGGTCGGTGACCACCTTGTCGCGCACACGGAAGGCGCGTTTGGTGGATTCCACCAGGCCGTGCACATGGGCAAAGCCTTCGCCCTCGGTGATACCGAGGCGTTCGAAGATGCCCAGAATCATCAGTGCGGCCAGGCCCTGGGTGGGCGGCGGCAGGTTATAGACCGTGCTGTCGGCCAGGCGCACGGCTAGCGGCTCGACGATCTGCGCAGCGTAGGCGGCAAGATCGCTGCTTCGCAGCGGGCTGCCGACGCGCTCCAGTTCGGCGCCGATCAGGGCGCCAATTTCGCCACGGTAGAAATCGTCCAGGCCACGCTCGGCCAGTGTGGCGAGGGTACGTGCCAGTGCCGGCTGGCGCAGGATGTAACCGACTGCGGGCGGCTGGCCGTCGACCAGAAAGGTGTCCGCAAAGCCGGGGGCGTCCTTGAGGCCTTCGAACTTGCTGCGGGTCAGGGCGGACTGGCTGGCGGTGACGGCCACGCCGTCGCGCGCATGGCGGATGGCGTCGGCGAGCAGGCGGGACAGTGGCAGCGCCGGGCCCCAGCCTGCTGCCACCTCCAGCGCCCTGGCCCAACCGCCGACCGTGCCGGCCACGGTCAGGGCGGCTTTCGGTCCGCGGGCGGGGATGGCGTCGACACCGGCGTAGAACTGGCGGTCGGCCAGGCCCGCAGCAGAACCGCAGGCGTCGATGGCCACTGGCGGCTTGCCGGGTTCGTGGATCAGCCAGAAGCCGTCGCCGCCAATGGCGTTCATGTGCGGATAGACCACCGCGATGGTGGAGGCGGCGGCCACCATGGCCTCTACGGCGTTGCCGCCGTCGCGCAGCACGTCGCGGCCGGCCTGCGCGGCCAGGTGGTGAGGGGCGACCTGCATGCCGCCCAATGCGCTAAGGGTATGAATCATCAAAGGGCTCCTGAGCGGGTGACGGTGTTCAGGCCAGCAGGCCGTAGAACATGCGGATCGAGGTGAAGGCCAGGAAGGCAGCGAAGACCTGACGCAGGCGGCGGGCGTCGATCGAATGCGCCAGCGCGGCGCCCCACGAGGTGGTGACCATGGTTGCCGGCACGATCAGCGCCATGCCCAGCAGATTGACGTAGCCGATGGTGGCAGGTGGGCGCAGCGGCACATCCATGCCATTGATCAGGAAACCCAGCGCGCCGGGGATGCTGATCACCATGCCGAGTGCGGCCCCGGTGCCCACCGCGGTGTGCATCGGGGTGCGGAAGGCGTTCAGCAGCGGCACCGACAGCGTGCCGCCACCAATGCCCATCAAGGTCGAGATGCCGCCGATCGACACGCCCATGATCGAGGTGCCGACCGGGCCGGGCAGGCCCTCGCCGAGCGCGAAGCCGTCACGCTTGAAGGCCATGTTCAGTGCCACCAACAAGGCCACGGTGGCGAAGATCGCGGTCAGGACCTGGCCGCTGAACAAGCCTGAGAGTACGGTGCCGAGCAAGACGCCGACGATGACCGGGGGCATCAGCTTGCCGAGCAGTTCGCGGTTCAGGCTGCCGCGCTTGCGGTGGGCGCGTGCCGACATGATCGAGGTCGGAATGATGGTGGCCAACGAGGTGCCGACTGCCACATGCATGCGCACCGACTCGTCGATGCCGAGCAGCGTGAACAGGTGGTACAGCACCGGTACGATGACGATGCCGCCACCGACGCCGAGCAGGCCGGCAAGGATGCCGGCCACCACGCCGGTGGCCAGCAGCGCAGCGGCCAGGCCCAGCAACCAGGCGGTGCTGTAGCCGTCGAGGAATTCCATGAAATGCTCCCTTGTCGTTGTCGTGATCCCGGCGCGACGAGCGCGCCGGGGAACGCATCGCTTACCAGCCAATCGCCCTGGGCAGCCAGGTGGCAATGCCCGGGAAGATGAAGATCAGCGCGACTGCCAGCATTTGCAGCAGGACGTACGGAATGGCGCCGGCGTAGATGTCGCGGGTGGTGATGCCCGGCGGTGCAACCCCCTTCAGGAAGAACAGCGCCCAGCCAAAGGGTGGAGTCAGGAAAGACATCTGCAGGTTCATCGCCACCAGTACCGCCAGCCACACCATGTCGGTGCCGTAGGCGTGGAAGACCGGCAGGAACATCGGCAGCGCGATGTAGGAGATCTCGATCCATTCCAGGAAGAAACCGAGCACGAACAGCAGCAGCATCAGGAACAGCAGCGCGCCCATTTCTCCGCCAGGAATCAGCGAGAACAGGTCGTGCACCATCTGTTCGCCACCCAGGCCGCGGAAGGCCAGCGCAAAGGGCTGGGCACACAACAGGATGAAGAACACCATGGCGGTGATCGTCAGCGTGCCGTGCAGGGTTTCGCGCAGCAGGGTCCAGTTGAAGCGACGGGCGCCGATGGCGATCAAGGCGCTGCCCAGCGCCCCCATCGACGCGGCCTCTGTGGGTGCAGCGATCCCACCGATGATCGAACCCAGTACCGCCACCACCAGCAGCAGGGGCGGCAGCACGGTGCGCAGCAGGTCGCGGCCGAGCGTGCCGGAGCTTGCCTTGGCGCGCTCTTCGGCGGGAATCGCCGGCACCCAGTCGGGCTTGAGCTTGCCGAGGACAATCAGGAAGATCACATACACCGCGGCCAGCACCAGCCCCGGGATGAAGGCGGCGGCAAACAGGGTGCCGACTGATTCGCCGACGATCTCCGACAGCAGGATCAACACCAGGCTGGGCGGGATGATCTGCCCCAGCGTGCCGGATGCGCAGATCGTGCCGCAGGCGATGCTCGGCTTGTAGCCGCGGCGCATCAGGGTCGGCAGCGTAAGCATGGCCACGGTGACCACGGTGGCGCCGACGATGCCGGTGGACGCGCCCATCAGCACGCCGACCAGGATGATCGCGATGCCCATGCCGCCATTGAGCCCGCCCATGGCGCGCCCAATGGTCTCGAGCATGTCCTCGGCAACGCGCGATTTCTCCAGCATCACCCCCATGAACACGAACAGGGGAATCGCCAGCATGGTGTAGTTGGTGACCACGCCGTACAGCCGCGCCGGCAGCAATGAGAACAGCATGCCGCCGAAGCCGAGGTAGCCGGCGACAAAGCCCGACACCGCCAGCGCAATGGCCACCGGCACGCCGATCATCATCAAGGCCAGGAAACCGCCGAGCAGACCGAGGACCAGCCATTCGTTGCCGCTCATGTGCGGACCTCCAGCGAATCGTGAGGGTAGGCCGGTGCACCTTGCAGCAGGGTGGCGAGCGCGCGCAGGGTATCGAGCAAGCCCTGGATGGCGAGCAGCGAGAAGCCGAGCGGGATGAAGGCTTTCAGCAGGTAGCGCCAGGGCAGGCCGCCCGGGTCGGGCGAGCCCTCGCCGATGTCGTAGGCCTGCATCACGTAAGGCACCGCCAGCCAGGCGATGATCACGCCCACCGCCAGGGTCAGCACGCCGCTGAGCACGTCGATTGCGGCCTGGGTCCGCGGGCTGAAACGGTCATAGAGGAAATCCACCCGGACATCGGCGCGGTGGTACACGGCATAGGCCATGCCCAGCAGGGCAATGGGCGAGATCAGGTGCCACTCCACCTCCTGCAGCCCGACCGGGCTCCAGGAGAAGGCGTAGCGCAGCAGCACATTGGCCGCCACGAGCAGCACCAGTGCCAGGATGGCGGCACGGGCCACCCACCCGAGTGCGAGGATCGCAAGCTCGAGGGGTTTCAACAGCAAGTTCATGTCAGTGCTCTCGTCGGCTCACAGCGACAGGAAGGACTTTTCGCTGACGGCGGCCCACGATTCGTGCTTCTTGCGGAAGGCCATGAAGGCGTCGTGCACCTTGCGCGTGGCCGGGTCGGCCTTGGCCAGGCTTTCCAGCGTATCCGCGGTCACGGTCTTGAGCTTGGCGATGATGTCGGCCGGCAGCGGACGGGCGGTGACGCCCTGGTTGGTGACCAGATCGGTCAGGGCGTCGGCGTTGACCGCTTCGCACCAGGCATGGCTTTCCACGTTGCAGGCCTGGGCGGCGGCGCGGACGATGGCCTGCAGGTCGGTGGGCAGGCTGTCCCAGGCCTTCTTGTTGATCATCAGCTCGGTGACGTTGGTCGGCTCGTGCCAGCCGGTGGTGTAATAGTTCTTGGCCGCCTTGTGCAGGCCCAGGCGGCGGTCCTGGTAGGGGCCGACGAACTCGGCAGCGTCAATCACCCCGCGCTCCAGCGCCGGAAAGATCTCGCCACCGGGCAGCAGGCGCACGGCCACGCCCAGTTCGGCATACACCTTGCCGGCCAGCCCGGGGATGCGCATCTTCAGCCCGTTGAGGTCGGCCACGCTCTCCAGCGGCTTGCGGAACCAGCCGGTCATCTGGGTACCGGTGTTGCCCATCGGCATCGCCACCAGGCCGTGCGCAGCGTAAAGCTCGTTCCACAGTTCCAGGCCACCACCGTGGTAGATCCACGCGTTCATGCCCTGGGTGTTCATGCCAAAGGGCACGGCGGTGAAGTACTGCGCCGCCGGCACCTTGCCGGCCCAGAAGTAGGCATTGGCCGCATTCATCTCGACCAGTCCCTTGGAGACCGCGTCAAAACCCTCAAGCGCGGGAATCAGCTCACCAGCGGCGAAGTGCTGGATCTTCAGGCGGCCCCCCGACATTTCCTCGACCTTCTTGCAGAAGTCGGTCGGGCTGCCCGGGCCCTGTACGTAGAAGGGCGAGCCGGGGCCGTAGGCGTTGGTCATCTTCCAGTTGAAACTGGTCCGACTCTGCGCACGAACAATTGACGGGGCCCCAAGAAGGGCGCCGGATACGGTAGCACCGGCGAGAAACTGGCGACGATTGAAGGTCATGGTGGCAACTCCTGTCGTGATGGTGGCTGTAACACCCTCGTGGGGTGTCGTTTGTAAAGTGCTCCATCACGGCATTAGCAACGCCTGTGCCAGCCAGAAGAAATCTGCAAGCCTTTGTTTATTTGTTGTTTTTCAAGATTGCGCGAGAAACGATGACATCGCTGCAATGCACAAAACTGAGCCGTTCTCAGGAAGGGCGTGAAAACAAACGAGGGAAATCGCCGACTTTTGATTACATCTGTGAGGGTCAGCTTGCCGAAAGTTGACTGATCGGCCTCCACTTCGGCAACCGGCAGTCAAATGGAAACTATGCCCCTTTACGGCGCGCCGGCACCACGATGGTGCCGAGAACCGCTCACAGTCTGGCGCCGCCACGACGGTTCTTGACCCTCGACAGCAAGGACTTGCAATCGACTGCCAAGACCTCCGGACGATTGAAGATGTGCCGACGCACAAATGCGTCAAAGGTCTCCACGCTGTCGGTCAGCGTATGGATGTGCAGGCTCTGCAGATCGCTCATGATGTAAAGACTGACGACTTCCGAACAGTCTGCAAGCTCCTCAGCGATCTTCTCCAGCGCCACGGGCGCAACCCGCAGATCAATGAAGGTAGACACCACCTTGCCCAACTTCTCAGGATTTACCACCGCTGAGAACTGCTCTATGACGCCGCTATCGACAAGCGCCTGGACACGGGTGCGCGCATGCGCACGCGAGATCTGCAGTTGCCGGGCTATGTCGGCATAGGACGCGCGAGCATCCTTGATGAGTATGTTGAGCAAGGCACCATCGAGCTTGTTCACGGTATCGATCCCCTACATGGCGATCTGAACCGAACAGCACAATCCGTACCTGCCCGCACGACGACGCTCAAGCCGTCTCGACCACCGTCACCTCGCCGTCGGCGTCGGTAATCTCGGCACGCAACAGGCTGCCGTCTTCACCGTAGTGGTAGCGGTGGGCCAGCTCGACTTCGTCATAGACCCGCTTCTCGAAGCCCAGCAGGGTGCCGGCGGCATCGAACTCGCCGCGGAAGTAGGTGTTGCGGTTGGCGATCTCGGCTGCGCCGAGCTCGGCGGTGAGGCGGAAGGGCAGCTTCACGCCGCTGTAGGTATTGAAGTAGCGGATGGTGACGGGGCTGGTCATCAAAGGGTCTCCGGTTGCGCTGCCGCCGTCAGTGCCGGGGCGATCTGCGCCACCCAGCGCTGCAGGCGTTCATCGGTGAGCAGGCTCTGCGAGCGCTGGTCGATGATCAGGCCGACGAAGCGGCCATCGACCAGCGCCGGGCTGTGCTCGAACTGGTAGCCGTCCTGCGGCCATTGGCCGACCACGTCCGCTCCACCCGCTACGGCCCAGCGGTAGAGGTGAATCAGCGAATGGGCGAAACGGTCGGGGTATTTCTCCTGATCGCCGAGGCCGAACAGGGCGATGCGCTTGCCGGCCAGGCTGCGCCCGGCGACCTGAGGCATGAACTCGTGCCAGCTCGGTTCGGCGATGCGGGTGTTGAGGCCGGGCAGTTCATCGATGCCGTAGGCCGGCGTACCGAGGATCAGGGCGTCGTACTGCAGCAGCTCGTCGGCGCTGCAGCGGTTGATGTTCACCGGTTTGGCCGCGGCAGAGCCGAGCAGCTTTGCGAGCTTCTTGGCGATCAGCCGGGTGGTGCCGGAATCGGTGCCGAAGAAGATGCCGATCTGATTCATGAAGGTTCCTGTCGTGTGTCGCCGTAGTGGCTGCATCCGGCGAAGCACGCCTCATGCCACCGCAGCAAGCGCGCTCCCTCGCGGGGTCACGGGCGTCAGCGACGGGGGAGGTGCGACATGGTTGGCGCCCAGGGCGCAATCACGACAGTCCGCGGACCTTCACACCGCGGCTTGAACCGGCGCTTGCGGCTTCACCCGCAACGCGCTGATGACGCCGACCACCAGCAGGGCGATGCCGGCCAGGGTCAGCGACGCAGGCCACTGGCCGCGCAGGATGAAGGCGTAGGCCAGGGCGGCGAGAGTCTCGAAGACGATCAGTTGGCCGACCAGGGCGGTAGGCAGGCGCTGGCTGGCCTGGTTCCAGCACAGCGTGCCGAGCCAGGAGGCGAGCAGGCCGATGGCGAACATCAGACCGATGAAGAAGGCCGGCCGCGGGCCGAAGGGCATGCTGAAGTCGGCCCCGCTCACCGCCATGCCGCCCCACAGCACGCTGTAGCCGGCCAAGGCCAGCGGCAGCGTGGCCACACCCTGGGCGGTGGCCCACACCCGCGGACTGCGTCCGGGATGGGCACGCAGCCAGTCGGCGTTGCGCAGCGGATACCAGGTCCAGCACGCCACTGCGGCGACAGCGAGCACGGCGCCAAGGAGGTAGCGGCCACGGTCGGCGCTCTCCTCGGCATGCAGGGCAGCCAGTTCGACCTGGTTCACGCAGGCGATGCCGGCAGCGATGAGCACCAGCGAGGGCGCCAGGCGCGCCCACGGCAGATGCCCGTCGCGACCGCCATCGCGCAGGTTGGCGCAAACCGCGATGACCACCGGCAGGGTGCCGATGATCATCGTCGGTAAGGGTCCGCCGGCCCGCTGGATGGCGCTGGCAAGGAAGAGGTAGTAAAGCAGGTTGCCGATCGCGGCCAGCTTGAGGGCCTCGATCCAGTCGGCACGGCTGAGCTGCGCCAGCCCGCGGCGGTCCATCCACGCCAGCGGCAGGGCGATGAGCCCGAAGGCGAGGTAGCGCCCGACCGATTGCAGGGCGCCGGGGTATTCCGGCAACAGCAGGGGGCCGACGAACACCAGCCCCCACAACAGCCCGGCGGCCAGTGCGTAAAGGGTTCCGATCCACATGGTCGGCGGAGTGTCGCATGGCGCGCCGCGGCGCGCCACAGCGCAACTCAGAGGCGCCCGGCAACGGTCTCCGGCGGCGGCGTGAAGCGCAGGTGGCCGACGTATTCGAGGGCCTGGTGAATGCGCACCGAGGGTACGTCGCCCTCACGCATGTGAAGGATGTCCGCCGGACTGATCAGGCGCGGATCGGCAGCGGTAAGGGGCAGTTCGGCGCGGCGGTAGGCTTCCAGCACCAGCTGCGAGCAGAAGAAGCGGTCGTTGCGCACCGCGCCGAGCTGGATCGCCGCCAGCCCGCGGATGCAGGCGTCACGCAGGGCGGTGGGCGCGAGAGGCAGTTCGCACAGGCGCCGCTGCACGGAAAAGGGCGCCTGCAGGACCACGCCCATGGCGTTGTAGCGGCTGCCGACCTGGGCACGGGCAAAATCGCTCAGACGCGCGGCGTGATCCGCTTCGATGGCGGGGTGGCGGAAGGCTACCACCGTGGATTCCTCGTCGATGAAGCGCGCCACGGTGCGCACCTGGACCCCGGAGCCAACGGCCTCGACGATCTCGCCGTCACCGATGTAGAGCGCCGCATGGCTGACCGGGGCAAGGGTGAACACGCGGATGCCGATCGACGCCGTGCCCTTGGTGGCGGAAAGGATGATGTCGCCGGGACGCAGCTCATCGGCAGCAATGCTCACCCCGCCATTGCCGGGCGCGAGCAGCAATGCGCTCTGTACCTGCAGGCGGGGGGCACCGCCGTCGCCATCGCGTTGCACCTGGGTGGCACAGGCGCCGAGCACGAGCGCCAGGGCGGCGAACGCCAGGCGCCAGGGACGACGGAGAGGAGAGGTGCGCAGCATCGATGCGGTCGAAAGAGAACGGATAATCCCGACATCCTACACCAGTCATGCACTTGTACTGGTCAACCACCCAGCGGCAAGGCGGTGTGGTCCACCACGCGGCGCAGCACGAAGCTGGAATGTACGCCGGTAACACCGGGGATGCGGGTGATGCGCTGGAGCAGCAGTTCCTGGTAGGCGTCCATGTCGGCGACCACTACCTTGAGCTGGTAGTCAGCGTCCTGCCCGGTGATCAGCAGACATTCGAGCACCTCGGGGATGGCGGCCACCTCGGCCTCGAAGTGGTCGAAGCGGTCGGGCGTGTGGCGGTCCATGGAGATGTGGATCAGCGCCATCAGCGCGAGTCCGAGTTTGCGGGCATCGAGCAGGGCGCGATAGCCGGTGATGAGGCCGGACTCTTCCAGCGTGCGCACCCGCCGCAGGCAGGACGACGGCGACAGCGCGATGCGCTCGGCGAGATCCTGGTTGCTGATGCGGCCATCGTGCTGCAGCACGGCGAGGATCTGGCGGTCGTAGCGGTCGAGCTGGATGGTGCTGGCCATGGCAATGGGCACTCGTGAACGAATATTGCGCAGCACTCTACATTACTGCACGCATATGCCGCAATTCGTCGTATTGAACCACAATAACGCAATCATTTGCCGCACTTGGCCGCGTAACATGCATCCATTCCCGCAGCCTTCGCGCTGCCCTGCCGAATCCCGGAGCGCCGCCATGATGTTGTCCGACCCGTCCGCCAAGTACCGCCCCTTCCCCGCCATCGCGCTCGCCGACCGCCAGTGGCCGAGCAAGGTCATCGAGCGTCCGCCGGTATGGATGAGCACCGACCTGCGCGACGGCAACCAGGCGCTGTTCGAGCCGATGAACGTGGAACGCAAGATGCGCATGTTCCGCACCGTGTGCGCGATCGGCTTCAAGGAAATCGAGGTCGGCTTCCCCTCCGCCTCGCAGACCGACTTCGACTTCGTGCGCCAGCTCATCGAAGGCGGCCACGTCCCCGAAGACGTCACCATCCAGGTGCTCACCCAGGCGCGCGAGGACCTCATCCGCCGCACCATGGAATCGGTACGCGGCGCGCGGCGCGCCATCGTGCACGTCTATAACGCCACCTCGCCGACCTTCCGCGAAGTGGTGTTCAACATGGACAAGCCGCAGGTGGTCGCGCTGGCGGTGTCCGCGGTGCGCCTGATCAAGCAGATCGGCGAAGAGATGCGCGCCGAATGCGGCACCGAGATCGCCCTCGAATACAGCCCGGAGACCTTCTCCGCCACCGAGCTCGAGTTCGCCAGGGAAGTGTGCGACGCGGTGACCGCCGAATGGGGCGCCACGCCGGCCGACAAGGTCATCCTCAACCTCCCGGCCACGGTGGAAGTGTCCACCCCCAACGTCTACGCCGACCAGGTCGAGTGGATGCACCGCCATCTCGCGCGGCGCGACAGCGTGGTGCTCTCGCTCCACCCGCACAACGACCGCGGCACCGGCGTGGCTGCCGCCGAGCTCGGCATGATGGCCGGCGCCGACCGCGTGGAAGGCTGTCTGTTCGGCAACGGCGAGCGCACCGGCAACGTGGACATCGTCACCCTCGCGCTCAACCTGTACACCCAGGGCATCCACCCCGGGCTCGATTTCTCCGACATCAACGCGGTGGCGCGTACCGTCGAGTACTGCAACCAGTTGCCCATCCACCCCCGCCACCCCTATGTGGGGGATCTCGTGTTCACGGCCTTCTCCGGCTCCCACCAGGACGCCATCAAGAAGGGTTTCGCCGCTCAAAAGGCTGGCGCGCCGTGGAACGTACCCTATCTGCCGATCGACCCCGCCGACGTCGGCCGCAGCTACGATTCGGTGATCCGCGTGAACAGCCAGTCCGGCAAGGGCGGCATCGCCTACCTGCTGGAGACCGAGTACGGCATCGTCATGCCGCGCCGCCTGCAGGTGGAGTTCTCGCGCGAGGTGCAGAAGGTCACCGACGCCACCGGCACCGAGATGAGCGCGGCGGCGATCTGGGATCTGTTCAACGCCACCTATCTGGATAGCGTGGAACCGGTGTGCTACGTCGAGCACCACCTCTTCGAACACGGCGCAGCACAGGGCATCCGCCTGGTGGTGGAAATCGCCGGCACCCGCCACCTGCTGGTGGGCGAAGGCAACGGGCCGATCGACGCCGCGGTGCATGCGCTGCAGGGCGCCGGCATCCACGTCACCGTGCGCAGCTACGAGGAACGTTCGCTCGCCCCCAGCCACGACGCCGGCGAGGCGCGCGCCTGCGCCTTCCTGGAGCTCACCGCGGAAGGGCGCGGCGACTGCTACGGCGTGGGGCTGGACGGCAACATCGTCACCGCGTCGATCCGCGCCATCGTCAGCGGGGTGAATCGCCTCGACCTGCAACTCGGTGCCGGCGAGCGCACGCTGGCGGCGTGAGCGGCACGCCCCCCCCGTCCCGGGGCGGGCCTCGCCGCTCAGCGCAGGTGTACGTACAGACCCGGCACCGGCCGATCCTGGTCATGGCGGATGGGCGCGGAGTACATGGCGCTGACGGTGAAGCCGTGCGCCTCGGCGAGGCTGCGCAGGTAGTCGGGGGCATGGGTGTAGCGCAGCTTGGGCAGCAGACGCACCCCGCTGCCCGCCTCGCCGGCCTCGACGGTGAACGCAAAGCGCCCACCGGGGCGCAGGATGCGGCGCACGCCGGCGAACACCGTTGCCAGCTCACCAACGTAGATGAACACGTCTGCCGCCACCACGCAGTCGTAGTGCCGTGCGCTGGCTTCCAGATGCTCGGCAAGCTCGGCATGCCAGAGCTCACGGTAATGGCCGCTGCGGCGCGCGCGCGCGACCATTTCTGCTGAAACGTCGACCCCATCCACAGCGCTCGCAATGCCCTGCAACTGCCTGCCGCACAGTCCGGTGCCGCAACCCAGGTCGAGCACTTCAGCGGGCGCGGCCTCGTCAAGCAGGGGGCGCAACAGGGTTTCGAAGCCCTGGTAGCGCAGTTGGCCGACGAGGTGATCCTCGAAATCCTCCGCATATGCGTCGAACAGCGTTTCCACGTAACGCCGCGGCGGCGGCGCGGCCTGCCCGGCGGCATCGCGCACCGCAGCCAGATAGAAGGCGTTGAGATCGGCATCACCGCCCAGCGCGAGGGCCTTCTCGAAGGACGCCGCAGCGTCGTCCAGGCGCTGCAGTTCGCGCAGGATGCTGCCGCGCTCGGTCCACGCCGCCGCCAGTGCAGGGTCGAGTGCCAGCGCACGCTCATAGGCGGCCAACGCCGCCGGCAGATCGCCCTCGCGGTGCAGGCATTCGGCATGCAGCACACAGGGCTCGACACGCTGCGGGCTGCGCGCCAGACCTTCGCCAAGGGCCTGTGCCGCCGCCGCCCAGCGACCCTGCGCATGACGGGCGCCGCCCAGGGCGAACCAGGCATCGTCGTAGTCGGCATCGCCGGCCACCGCGGCTTCCAGTGCCGTGACGGCTTCTTCCATGCGACCAAGGCGGAACAGCGTGATGCCGAGGTTGCCGAGCACCGACGGGCGCCCCGGCGCCAGCGCCAGGGCTGCGGCGAAGCGCTCACGCGCGGCATCCAGGCGGCCGCCCTCGAAATGCTCGATGCCTTCGACGAACAGGCTGCGTGCTTGCTCCAGGCTTGCGTCCATGAACTCCTCGATCCGGTTGTCTGTGCGATGGCGCGCAAGGATAGCGCTTTTCCCGCTGTACCCTACAGATCGAGTTGCAGTGCGGCCAGGCGGGCGTAGAGGCCGCCACGGGCACGCAGATCCGCCGGCGTGCCGGTCTCGACGATGCGCCCCTGCTCCATCACCACGATACGGTCGACCTGCTGCACGGTGGCCAGGCGGTGGGCGATGATCAGCGTGGTGCGCCCCTGCATGGCCGCCGCGAGGCCGCGCTGCACGAGGATTTCCGACTCTGCGTCGAGCGCGCTGGTGGCTTCGTCGAGCAGCAGCACGCGGGCGCGCTTGAGGATCGCGCGCGCAATGGCGATGCGCTGGCGCTGCCCGCCTGAGAGCCGCGTGCCGCGCTCGCCGAGGAAAGTGCCGTAGCCTTCCGGCAGGCGGGCGATGAACTCGTCGGCGGCCGCCGCGCGCGCCGCCGCGAACACCTCTTCATCGCTCGCCGCGGGGCGGCCGTAGCGGATGTTCTCCAGCGCGCTGGCGGAGAAGATCACCGCATCCTGCGGCACGATGGCGATCTCGCCGCGCAGTTCATGCAGGGCCAGCTCGCGCACGTCCTGGCCGTTGATCAGGATGCGTCCGGCGGACACGTCGTAATAGCGCAGCAGGAGCTGGAACAGCGTGGTCTTGCCCGCCCCCGAGGGCCCCACCAGCGCCACCCGCTCGCCGGGCGCGATGTCCAGGTCGATGTCGTCGAGCGCGCGCTGCGCGGGACGCGCCGGGTAGGCGAAGCTCACCGCCTCGAAACGCAGTGCCGCCTGGTCCGCCGCGACCGCCGCCTGCGGGTGTGCCGCCTCGCGGATCGCCGGGGTGGCGTGGAGCAGCTCCAGGAGGCGTTCGCTGGCGCCGCCGGCGCGCATGATGTCGCCCCATACCTCGGCCAGCGTGCCCACCCCGCCGGCCACCAGCGCGGCATAGAGCACGAAGGCG
>WPCG01032788.1_pt1 | contig 15649 bp, 18 predicted proteins | sample 5403311 | NCBI WGS metagenome assembly WPCG01 (sample SAMN12869467, study PRJNA574797) | sludge metagenome | isolation source: wastewater treatment of Control | place: China:Beijing | collected 2019-05-17 | reverse complement strand
CGCATAGCGCGGCGCGAGTTCCAGCGCGAAAGGGTCGGCGTGGCGCGCCTGACCGCGCAGCGCGGCGATGCGGCGCAGGCCTTCGGGGTCAGGTGCCGGCACCCAGCGGTCGAGCAGTTCGGCGGCCAGATCCGGACGGTTGCACACCAGCACCATGTCGCAGCCCGCCTCATGCGCGGCGCGGGCGCGGCCGACGATGTCGCCGGCGACCAGCGCGCCTTCCATGTTGAGGTCGTCGCTGAAGATCGCCCCGCCGAAGCCGACCCGGCCGCGCAGCACATCCTGCAGCCAGAAACGCGAGAAGCCCGCGGGATTCGGATCGGCCGCCGGATAGATGACGTGCGCCGGCATCACCCCACCAAGCTGGCGGCCCAGGCGGTGGCGGTAGGGGGCGATGTCCTGCGCCCAGATGTCGTCAAAGCTGCGCGCATCGACCGGCACGTCAACATGGGAGTCGGCCTCCACGTAACCATGCCCGGGGAAATGCTTGCCCACGCTCTTCATGCCCGCTTCCGCCATGCCGGCGACCAGGGCCTGGGCGAGCGCCGCTATGACCGCAGGATCGCGGTGGAAGGCGCGGTTGCCGATCGCCCGGCTGCAGCCGTAGTCCAGATCGAGCACCGGAGTGAAGCTCAGGTCCACTCCATGCGCAAGCAGCTCGGCGGCCAGCACGTAGCCGGTGTCGCGCGCTGCATCCAGTGCGGCCAGATGGTCCTGCTCCCACAGCGCGCCGAGCGCACGCATCGAGGGCAGCCGGGTGAAGCCGGCGTTGCGGAAGCGCTGCACCCGCCCGCCTTCGTGATCCACCGCGATCAGCAGGGGCGGATTGCGCAGCGCGCGGATCTCCGCGGTAAGCGCGGAGAGCTGCTCGGAGTCACTGAAGTTGCGTGCAAACAGGATCACCCCGCCGACCAGCGGGTCCTGCAGGCGCTCGCGCTCCTCGTCGCTGAGCGTGGTGCCGGCGACGTCGAGCATCACCGGGCCGAGCGGCAGGTGTATGGCGGGAAGGTTCATGCGCGTTCGATCAGGGCAAAGGCGACGACGTGGTCCACCTCGTCGGCCAGGCTGAGATGGGCGGAGAGGCCGTGTCCGGCCATGTGAGCGGCGAGGCGCTGGTCGAACTCGTACAGCGGCTTGCCCAGCGCATCGTGCCCCACGGCAACCGCATGAAGGGTGGCGGGCACCGCGACGCCGGTGCCGAGCGCCTTGCCGAAGGCCTCCTTGGCGGCGAAACGCTTCGCCAGGAAGCGTGCCGGGTCGCGACTGGCAGCCCAGGCGGCGCGCTCGCCGGCGGCGAGGATGCGGACGGCGAAACGCTCGCCATGGCGTTCCAGCGCCGTGCGCATGCGCGCGACGTGGACGATGTCAGTGCCGATGCCGTGGATCATGCGTGCAGGCCGGCCGCCTCGCGCATCAGGCGCTTCATCTCGCCGACCGCTTCGCGCAAGCCGACGAACACCGCGCGACTGACGATGGCGTGACCGATGTGCAGTTCGCGCACCCCCACCAGGCGGGCGATGGGCTGGACGTTGTAGTAGTTGAGCGCATGGCCGGCGTTGAAGCGCATGCCCAGCGCGCGGATGGCCTCGCCAGCCACCGCGATGCGGCGGGTCTCGGCGAGCACCGCGGGCGCTTCGGCATCGCGTCCGGCACTGTGGAAGGCGTGGGCATACGGGCCGGTGTGCACCTCGCAGACCCGTGCACCGATGCGCGCGGCGGCATCGATCTGCGCCAGGTCGGCATCGATGAAGACGCTGGTGAGGATGCCGGCATCGGCCAGCCGGGAGACCACGTCTTTCAGCATCGCCTCGTTGGCGAGGATGTCCAGCCCGCCTTCGGTGGTCACCTCAAGCCGCCCCTCGGGCACCAGCATGGCCATCTCCGGCTTCACCCGGCAGGCAATGGCAACCATCTCGTCGGTCGCCGCCATTTCCAGGTTGAGTTTGACCTGGGTGAGCTCGCGCAGGCGGCGCACGTCCTCGTCATTGATGTGGCGACGATCCTCGCGCAGATGGATGGTGATGCCGTCCGCACCGCCGAGATGCGCCTCCACCGCCGCCCACACGGGGTCGGGCTCCCAGGTGCGGCGCGCCTGGCGCAGCGTGGCGACGTGGTCGATATTGACGCCGAGTTCGATCACAGTTCCTGCAACTCCTTCAGCACCCGGCGCGACTGCAGCGGCTGGCCGCCCAGGTAGTGGTTGATGATGGCGCGCAGCAGGGTCTTGCTCTGCGCCAGGGTCTCGGCGGCGGAAAAATCGCCTGCCGCCATCGCCAGCAGGCTGCGTCCGCTGATCACCGGCTGCTCCGCATCCGCCGCTGCGTGCGTCGCCAGCGGCAGCGGTCCGCGTTCGATTATATAGAGGTAGTCCTGCGCCGGCCGCACCGCCTCGCCACTGTCGGCCTCGACGTCAAGGCCGGCGCCGTAGCCCAGCTCGTTGAGCAGGGCGAGCTCGAAGCGGCGCAGCACGGGCGCGAGGGCATCGCCGCGGGCGAGCTCACGCAACGCATCGGCATACGCGGCGAAGAGCGCCGGATGCGCGTCCTCGCGTGCGCTCAGGCGCACCAGCAGCTCGTTGAGGTAGTAGCCGCAGAGCAGCGCGCGGCCGCCGAGCAAGGGCTGGCCGCCCTGCCATTCGGCGCGCACCAGAGTCTTCACCTCGCCGCCGCCGGACCAGTCCACCAGCAAGGGCTGGAAGGCCATCAGCACGCCGCGCAGCGGCGACTGCGGGCGCCGCGCACCCTTCGCCACCAGGGCGACGCGGCCATGGTCACGCGAAAAGATCTCCGCGATCAGGCTGGTTTCACGCCATGGATAGGTGTGCAGCACGAAGGACGGCTGCTGTTCGATGCGCTGCTTGGGGCTCACGCCGCACCGCCGGGCCGGTTATTCGTAGCCGAGGCTCTTCAGCGCACGCTCGTCGTCCGCCCAGCCGCTCTTGACCTTCACCCAGACCTCGAGGAAGACCTTGCCGTCGAAGAGCTTCTCCAGCTCCACGCGCGCCTCCGAGGCGATGCGCTTCAGGCGCTCGCCGCCCTTGCCGATGACGATGCCCTTGTGCCCGGGCTTGTCGACGATCACCGCGGCATGAATGCGGCGCAGACGGCCTTCGACCTCGAACTTCTCGATCTCCACCGCCATGCCGTAAGGCAGCTCGTCGCCGAGCAGGCGGAAGAGCTTCTCGCGCAGGAATTCGGAAGCGAGAAAGCGCTCGCTGCGGTCGGTGATCTCGTCCTCGCCGAACATCGGACTGCCTTCCGGCAGCAGCGGCGTGGCGGCGCGTACCAGCTCATCGACGTTGGTGCCGCGTTCGGCCGACAGCGGCACGATCTCGGCAAACGGATACACCGCGCTCATCTCCTGGATGAAGGGCAGCAGGCGGCGCTTGTCCTCCAGGCGGTCGACCTTGTTGATCACCAGCACCACGCGGGCATCGGCGGGCAGCACCTCGACCACCTTGCGGTCGTCCTCGCCGAAGCGCCCGGCCTCGACCACCAGAAAGACCAGATCGACGTCCTTCAGCACCTGGGTGACGGTGCGGTTCATCGAGCGGTTGAGCGCGTTGCGGTGCTGGGTCTGGAAACCCGGCGTGTCGACGAAGACGAACTGCGCGGCCGCATCGCTGCGGATGCCGGTGACGCGGTGGCGGGTGGTCTGCGCCTTGCTGGAAACGATGCTGATCTTCTGCCCGATCAGGCGGTTCAACAAGGTGGACTTGCCGACGTTGGGCCGCCCGACGATGGCGACGAAGCCGGTGCGAAAAGGCGTTGCAGCGGGCGCACCCGCGGTGGAATCGTTCATTTCTTTCTCAGTTGTGCCAGCGCAAGTTCCGCCGACTGCTGTTCTGCCGCGCGGCGACTGGGGCCGCGACCGATGGTGGGGGCCGGCAGCGCATCGATGGTGCAGGCGACCTCGAACTCCTGCGCATGGGCTTCGCCGAGCACCTGCACCATTTCGTAACGCGGCAGCTTCATGCGCCGCCCCTGCAGCCATTCCTGCAGGGCGGTCTTGGGATCCTTGGTCGGCGCACCGGGATTGACGGCGTCGATGAGCGGGCCATAGAGGCGGTCGATGAGCGCCTTCGCGGTGGCAAAGCCGGCATCCAGGAAGACCGCCGCAAAGACCGCCTCAAGCGCATCGGCAAGGATGGAGGGGCGGCGGAAGCCGCCCGACTTCATCTCGCCCTCGCCGAGGTTGAGATGATCGCCAAGCTGGAGTTCGACGGCGATGCGGTGCAGCGCATCCTGGCGCACCAGCGAAGCGCGCAGGCGCGACAGTTCGCCTTCGCGCAACTGGCCGAAGCGCTCGAAGAGCGCCATCGACACCACGCAGTTGAGGATGCTGTCGCCGAGAAATTCCAGGCGCTCGTTGTTGGGCAGGCCGTGGCTGCGGTGGGTCAGTGCCTGCCGCAGCAGCGCCTGGTCGGCAAACTCGTGCCCGAGGGCGCGCTGCAGGTGTTGCAGGGTCATCCGCGCTCAGCGCACATTCGAGACGTCGAAGTCGATCAGCAGGCTGACGTTGCCCGCCACCGGCACCGCGCGCCCATACTGCACTTCGACCACCGTCTGCCCGCCGACCTTGGAAATGCCCAGATCGATGCCGCGCACCGACTCGACGTTGTCGACACTGGCGCGGCGGTCGAAGCTGCGCCGCATCTCGGTCACCGAGGCGCCGTTGTCGCCTTCCTGGGCGATGGCCTGGACGGCCTTCTTGACCGCCATGTACTCGGTCACTGCCGGCACGGTGCGGAAACCGATCAGCAGGACGAAGGCGAAGAAGGCTCCAAGGATCAGCACGCTGACCAGGCTGAGGCCGGATTGCTTGTTGTGCATGCGAAGAACCCCCTAGTTCAGTGGAAGCTGCCAATGCGCTTCATGTCGCTGAAATTGAACCAGATGAAGAAGGCGCGGCCGACGATGTTGCGGTCCGGCACGAAGCCCCACACCCGGCTGTCGCTGCTCGCGTCGCGGTTGTCACCAAGAACGAAGTAATGCCCTTCGGGTACCGTACAACGAAAGCCGGCACTAGTATAGGTGCAGTTCTGGCGGAACGGAAAATCCATCACCTGGGAAACGAAGGCCGGCGCATCCTGTTCGATGAGCAGTTGATGACTGCGCTCGCCGAGCTGTTCAACGTAACGCGGCGAATAGTACAGACGGTCGGTGTGCAGGTATTCACCGTCGGCACGCAGGGGCACCTCTTCACCATTGATGCGCAGCCGCTTGTCGAGGTACTCGACGCGGTCGCCAGGCACGCCGACGACGCGCTTGATGAAGTCAAGCGAGGGGTCGGCCGGGTAGCGGAAGACCATCACGTCGCCGCGCTGCGGGTCGTTGATGGAGATGATCTTCTTGTTGATCACCGGCAGGCGGATGCCGTAGGTCCACTTGTTGACGAGGATGTAGTCGCCCACCAGCAGCGTCGGGATCATCGAACCGGAGGGAATCTTGAACGGCTCGACGAGGAAGGAACGCAGCACGAAGACGATCAGGATGACCGGGAAGAAGCTCGCGCCGTACTCCACCCACCATGGCGCCGGCGCCCCGGGAGCACGGCGCTTGCGCGCGTAGAAGCGGTCGACGGCCCACAGCAGCGCGGTGACGGAGAGCAGCAGGAACAGTATGAGGGCGAAATTCACGCGTTACATCCCTTCTCGGGGCCGGCCACAGAAGCCGCCGCGGACGCTCACTTGCCGTCCTCGACGCGCAGCACGGCAAGGAAGGCTTCCTGAGGAATTTCCACGTTGCCGACCTGCTTCATGCGCTTCTTGCCTTCCTTCTGCTTCTCGAGCAGCTTCTTCTTGCGGGTGATGTCGCCACCGTAGCACTTGGCGAGCACGTTCTTGCGCAGCGCCTTGATGGTCTCGCGGGCGATGATGTGCGAACCGATCGCCGCCTGCACGGCAACATCGAACATCTGCCGCGGGATCAGCCCGCGCAGCTTCGATGCCAGTTCCCGTCCACGGTACTGGGCGCTGGCGCGGTGCACGATGACGGAGAGTGCGTCGACCTTCTCGCCGCCGACCATCATGTCGAGCTTGACCAGGTCGGCGCTGCGGTACTCCTTGAACTCGTAGTCGAGCGAGGCGTAGCCGCGCGACACCGACTTGAGCTTGTCAAAGAAATCCATCACCACTTCGTTCATCGGCAGATCGTAGATCAGCTGTACCTGACGGCCGTGGTAGCGCATGTCCACCTGCACACCGCGCTTCTGGTTGCACAGCGTGATCACCGGGCCGACGTAGTCCTGCGGCAGGAAGATGGTGGCGGTGATGATGGGTTCGCGGATGTCCTGGTACTTGCCGGGCTCGGGCAGCTTGGCGGGATTCTCGACATGGATGACCTCGCCGTCGTTGAGCACCACCTCATACACCACCGTCGGCGCGGTGGTGATGAGGTCCATGTCGAACTCGCGCTCCAGACGCTCCTGCACGATGTCCATGTGCAGCAGGCCGAGGAAGCCGCAGCGGAAGCCGAAGCCCAGCGCCTGCGAGACTTCGGGCTCGAACTGCAGCGAGGCGTCATTGAGGCGCAGCTTCTCCAGCGAGTCGCGCAACTGGTCGTATTCCGAGGACTCCACCGGATAGAGGCCGGCGAAGACCTGCGGCTTGATCTCCTTGAAACCCGGCAGGGGCTCCGCCGCGGGGCGATTGACCAGGGTGATGGTGTCGCCCACCTTGGCGGCATCGATTTCCTTGATGCCGGCAATCACGAAACCGACGCTGCCGGCGGCGAGCACATCGCGGCTCACCGACTTGGGGGTGAACACGCCGACCTGTTCGCACAGGTACTGCGCGCCGGACGACATGAAGCGGATCTTGTCCTTCGGGCGCAGCGCGCCATCGACCACGCGCACCAGCATCACCACGCCGACGTAGTTATCGAACCAGGAATCGATGATCAGCGCCTTCAGCGCCCCGTCGTCGTTGCCGCGCGGTGCCGGCACGCGCTGCACGATGGCCTCCAGCACCTCCTCGATGCCGAGACCGGTCTTGGCCGAACACAGGATGGCATTGGAGGCATCGACGCCGATGACATCCTCGATCTCGGCACGGGCGTTGTCGGGGTCAGCCGCCGGCAGGTCGATCTTGTTGAGTACCGGCACCACCTCGACATCCTGATCGAGCGCGGTGTAGCAGTTGGCCACCGTCTGGGCTTCCACGCCCTGCGAGGCATCGACCACCAGCAGTGCCCCCTCGCAGGCCGCCAGCGAGCGGCTGACCTCGTAGGAAAAGTCCACGTGCCCCGGCGTATCGATGAGATTCAGGTTGTACACCTGGCCATCGCGCGCCTTGTACTGCAGAGCTGCGGTCTGAGCCTTGATGGTGATGCCGCGCTCGCGCTCCAGATCCATCGAATCGAGCACCTGCTGCTCCATCTCGCGGTCGGAGAGGCCGCCACAGTAGTGGATCAAGCGGTCGGCAAGGGTCGATTTGCCGTGATCGATGTGGGCAATGATGGAGAAGTTTCGCGTATGTTGCTGCATGGATGACAACAGAAAGGGCGCCGCAAGGCACCCTGATGAAGTGGAAGGCCAAGGACGGCCGAATGCGCTAAGAGGCGGATTCTAGCGGAAAAGCCGCGCAATGGGCACGCACCGCCGCCTCGTCGAGATGATAGTGGCAAAGCTCGACGTCGCCGGCGAGCACCACCGGCACCAGTTCGTCCCAGCGCGCCTCGAGTTCGGGGTGCTGATCGACGTCGATCACTTCCACCGTCCACCCCAGCCCGGTGGCGAGCGGCCGCAACTGGTCCACCAGTTCGTGGCAGAGATGACACCACTCACGGCTCAACACAGTGAGCTGGCGGCTCACCACCTCAGCCATGAGCACCGCCCGCGGTACACGAAGGCGCATCGCCGGCCACAGTCATCTGCAGCCCGCCACGCCAGCGCCGGCTGCGCATCAGCGTCCGGTTGACCAGCGCCGCCAGCGCCAGCCCGCCCAGCGCACCACCCAGCACCCAGGCATCGCCGCCACCGCCAAGCAGCGCCGCGAGGCCACCGCCGCACACCGTCAGCAAGGCACCCAGGCCGTAGCTGGCCAGCGCCGCGCGCAGCGGCGCGCCGTCGTTCATGCACACGCGCACGCTGTCTCCCGGACGCGCACCGATGTGATTGGGCAGGCGGAAGCGCTGCTGCGGATCACGGAACAGCCCGCTCAATTTCAGCGAACGGCAGCCCCCGGGCTCATCGCAACGTCCGCAGCCGCCGGGCTGTTCGCTGACCTCCACCCACGCATGCGCGCCTTCGACGGCAACGACCCGTGCCCGTGCCTCGATCATCGCGTCACCGCGTCGCCCAGGCGCTGCACCGCGCGCACCGGCACTTCACCGAGCACGGTGAGCTGATGCCCCTCGACCACACGCTTGTAGATATTGATCGGCCCGGAGCGCTGCACGCCCTGCTCGCCCATCTCGCCGGCGGGAAGCGGTTCGATGAACAGCGACAGTGCGGCGAGGCCGTCACTGAAGACCATATGCACGACCTCGCCACGCTCGCCACCGAGCGGCCGGCGTACGACCGAGGTGAGCTCGAATCCGGGCAGCGCGCCGACCTTCCAGCCGGCATCCTGCTGGCTGACCTCGCTGCCGCGCGTATTGACCACCCGCCACTCTTCATCCTTGCGGTAGCGCGGAGCGAGCGCAGCGCGCTCGACATTGCCGATCCGCACCTCGCTGAAGGTGAATTGCTCGATGACCTGACCCTGACCATCGACCATGCGCGCCTTGAGGAGCAGACCGGACCCCTGCTCGGCCCACAGTTGGTGGCCGAAACGCAGGTCATCACGCGGCTCGAGGACGATCTGCTGGGTTTCGTAACCCGCCACGCGCGTCGTCTCGCCCTTGCGGATGCGGTAGTTCTCCGCCAGTCCGGCAAAGGACGCCGGCAGCCGCGCCGGGAAAGCCCTGCGCCCGCCGGCCTCGTCGATGATCACCACCTTCTGGTCGGGGAGCACACAGCGCACCTCGTTGTTCGAGCGGATCACCTCACGCGGACTGCCATCGAGCACCTCGAGGCGCTCATGTTCGCCGTCGGCATCGACCAGATGGGCGATGCGCGAGGTTTCCATGTGCTGGCCGGACTGGTAGATGAAGGTTCCGGCATAACTGAGCTGACGCGAGGCGGCGGCGATACGGCCGAGCCAGGACAGCGGATCGCCCTGCGCCTGAACCGGCTGGGGAGCGGCCAGAAGTGCCGTGCACAGCCCCAGGCTGACTGCCAGAACTCTCATCGGCCGCCTTCCCGACGCAGGTCGGAAACCGTGCGCACGTACTGCACCGCGCCGGGGAGCGGCCCGCCGCCGGTCATCGCCTGATGGACGAAGACGTACTCGCGATGCGGGTCACCCTGGGAGGCCTGGGCGGCCTGACGGAACTCGACCACCGCGGCTGCCGGCGCAACCACCGCCAGCGGCCGTTCGGCAACCTGGACCAGCGGCACTGCCGCCACCTCCAGCCCCGCCGCCTGCTCCGTGGACCACAGCGTGTGTGCCACCCAGCCCACCGCCGCCACTCCCATCACCGAAGCCGCCAGCGGCATCAGCGATTCGCGCAGCGCACTGCGCTCACGCGCCGGGGGGCGCAGCACCGGCGCCAGCACCGTGGGCTCGTCGTCAAGGCGGGCCATTACCCGCGCAGTGAAATCCACCGCTCCGCGCTGATCCCCGCGCAGCACGTCGCCGATCAGGCACCAGGCATCCCACTCCGCGCGCGCGCCGGGGGTGCGTTTGAGGTTCTCGAAGAGCGGCGCTTCAGGACCTTCGTCCAGTTCGCCATCGAGCAGGGTCGACAATTTGTCCTTCATGAGCACCACCCACCTACCAACGTTTGTCAGGAGCCGTGTCCAGCAACGGCTTCAGCCTTTCAGAAATCGCCTCGCGCGCACGGAAGATCCGCGAGCGCACCGTCCCGATCGGACAGTCCATGATGCCGGCGATTTCCTCGTAGCTGAGACCTTCGATCTCGCGCAACATGATCGCCGTACGCAGTTCCTCGGGCAGGGCCGCCATCGCGGCCTCCACCGTCTCGCCAATCTGGCGCGTCATCAGCAAACGCTCCGGCGTATTGATGTCGCGCAACTGATCGCCGTCGTCGAAATTCTCCGCTTCCTCGGAATCGAACTCGGTGGAGGTCGGCGCCCGCCGGCCCTGCGACACCAGGAAGTTCTTCGCCGTATTGATTCCTATCCTGTACAGCCAGGTGTAAAACGCACTGTCACCGCGAAAGGACCCCAGGGCCCGATAGGCCTTGATGAAGGTCTCCTGCGCGACATCCTCTACTTCGGCCGGATCGCGGATCAGGCGCGACAACAGCCTGTGCAGCTTGCGCTGGTACTTGGACACCAGCAAGCCGAAGGCCTGCTTGTCGCCACGCTGCACGCGCTCGACAAGCACCTGGTCGATTTCCCGATCGCTCATGGACAGATCGTTTCTACGTAGGAGTTATTAACCCCGGGAGTATAAGCGACTGCCCTCGAGCACCGCAAAAGCACCGGCTTGAACGACAGACCGGGCTGTAATCAAATAGTTCAGAAGCGCGCATGGACTTCGCCGTCCGTTCGCCGCAAAGCCTGCGCAGCCAGCCGGGAAACGCCCCTCGTGCTATATTTGCGCGCTTGCCGGAGATCCGCGCCGGCGCTCCGGAACCCCCACCCGAGCTCCCATCTTGATCAAACAGTTCGACGTCCTCATCCTCGGCAGCGGCACCGCTGGCCAGTCGATGGCCCTGCGCCTTGCCGAGCGCGGTCAGCAGGTCGCCCTGGTCACCAAGCGCGCCCTCGCCGACAGTGCCAGCGCCTGGGCGCAAGGCGGCATTGCCGCAGTACTCGACAGCACCGACTCCATCGAGGCGCACATCCAGGACACCTATACCGCCGGCGCCGGCCTCTGCGATGCACGGGCAACGCGCTATGTCGTCGAGCACGGCAAGGCGGCAATCGACTGGCTGATCGACCGCGGCGTACCCTTCACGCGTGAGGACCAGTCGGCCATCGGCTACCACCTCACCCGCGAAGGTGGCCATTCCCACCGGCGCATCATCCACGCCGCCGACGCCACCGGCGCTGCGGTGCAGGCCACCCTCAGCGAGCAGGTGACCTCCCATCCGGGCATCCGCATCTTCGAGAACCACATTGCCGTCGACCTGCTCCTCGGCGACAAGATCGGTCGCCCCGGCGCCGGCTGCCTGGGCGCCTACGTACTCGACATCGACAGCGGCCAGGTGGCCACCTTCGGCGCCCGCAGCACGGTGATTGCCACCGGTGGGGCGGGCAAGGTCTATCTGTACACGACCAATCCCGACGTTGCCACCGGCGACGGCATCGCCATGGCCTGGCGCGCCGGCTGCCGGGTGGCGAACATGGAGTTCATCCAGTTCCACCCTACCTGCCTCTACCACCCGCAGGCCAAGTCCTTCCTGATCTCCGAAGCAGTGCGCGGTGAAGGCGGCATCCTGTGCCTGCCCGACGGCACCCGCTTCATGCCCGAGCACGATGCGCGCGCCGAACTGGCGCCGCGCGACGTCGTGGCGCGCGCCATCGACTTCGAGATGAAGAAACGCGGCCTCGACTGCGTATACCTCGACATCAGCCACAAACCCGCCGACTGGCTGCGCGGGCACTTCCCCAACATCCACGCGCGCTGCCTCGAACTGGGTATCGACATCACCCGCGAACCCATCCCGGTGGTGCCGGCGGCACACTACACCTGCGGTGGCATCGTCACCGATCTCTCCGCGCGCACCGATGTCGCCAACCTCTACGCCGTCGGCGAGGCCGCATGCACCGGCCTGCATGGCGCCAACCGCCTGGCCAGCAACTCGCTGCTCGAATGCCTGGTGTTCGGCGAGGCGGCGGCGCAGGACATCCTCGCCAAACCGCGCAGCGACTTCCCCGCCCTCCCCGACTGGGACGAAAGCCGCGTCACCGACGCCGACGAAGAAGTGGTGATCTCGCACAACTGGGCCGAACTGCGGCGCTTCATGTGGGACTACGTCGGCATCGTGCGCACCAACAAGCGCCTGCTGCGCGCCCGCCACCGCATCCGCCTGCTGGAGCGCGAGATCCACGAGTTCTATTCCAACTTCCGCGTCAGCAACGATCTCATCGAACTGCGCAACCTCGTCGCCACCGCCGACCTCATCGTGCGCTGCGCGCTGCGCCGCAAGGAAAGCCGCGGCCTGCACTACTCACGCGACTACCCCGGCCTGTTGCCGCGCAGCGCCCCCACCATCCTGCGCCCACCACCGCGCAAGCGCTGAACGCCGACTCGCGTCACCCCGACGGTCGTCCGAGATGGCGCAGCCAGGTCCGCAGGGCCGGCCAGTGCGCAGGCTCGACGAGGCTGTCGGGCATCAGCATCAGGGCCTGGCTGCGCCCGGCGGCATTGCGCCACTGCAGCCACAGCGCCCAGCCGAAGTCCGTGCTGCCCGGCAGCAGATGGGCCTCCTCTCCATCCCCGCCGCCCGCGGCGTCGATGCGCAGAACCCCATCGCTGCCCAGCACCAGCGCGCACGACGCCGCACCGCCGAGCTGACGCCAGGCCAGCACCGCAGACAGCACGAGCAACACCAGTACAACGGCGGCAGGCAGGATGGGGGGCGCGGAAAACAACAACGCCAGTGCCGCAATCGCATGGATTGCGCACACCAGCGTCAGAATGCGGCGCGAACGCCGCAGGGCGAGATGGAGCGGGTAGCGCACGGCCCCCGCCCCGGACTTACCTGAAGCGGCGGAAGACCAGCGTGCCGTTGGTGCCGCCGAAGCCGAAGTTGTTCTTCAGCGCGACATCAATGGGCATCTGGCGCGCGACGTTGGCACAGTAGTCCAGGTCGCACTCGGGATCCTGCTCGAAGATGTTGATGGTCGGCGGCGACACCTGATGGTGCACGGCCAGCACGGTAAACACCGACTCCAAGCCGCCGGCGCCACCGAGCAGGTGACCGGTCATCGACTTGGTGGAATTGACCACCAGCTTCTTCGCCGCCTCCGCACCGAAGGCCAGCTTGATGGCTTCGGTCTCGTTCTTGTCGCCGAGCGGGGTCGAAGTGCCGTGGGCATTGAGGTAGTTCACCTCATCGACGTTCACACCGGCGTTCTTCATCGCATTGACCATGCTGCGACGCGGGCCGTCGGTATCCGGCGCAGTCATGTGATAGGCGTCGCCACTCATGCCGAAGCCAGCCAGCTCGGCGTAGATCTTCGCACCGCGCCTGACCGCGTGCTCATACTCTTCGAGCACCATCACGCCGGCGCCCTCGCCGAGCACGAAACCGTCGCGATCCTTGTCCCACGGACGGCTGGCAGTAGCCGGGTCGTCGTTACGGGTGGACAGTGCCTTGGCCGACGAGAAGCCGCCGATGGCCAGATTGGTGACGGTCGATTCAGCACCGCCACAGACCATCACGTCGGCATCGCCGTACTCGATCATGCGCGCACTGAGACCGATGGCGTGCAGCCCGGTGGTGCATGCGGTGACCACCGAGATGTTGGGCCCCTTCATGCCGAACATGATCGACAGGTTGCCGGAGATCATGTTGATGATGGTGCCGGGAATGAAGAACGGGGAAATCTTGCGCGGACCGCCGCCGAGGAAGTCGTTGTGGGTTTCCTCGATCATCGGCAGACCGCCGATGCCGGAACCGATATTGACCCCGATGCGGTCGGCGTTGGCCTCGGTGACCTCCAGTCCGGCGTCACGGATGGCCTGGATGCCCGCCGCCATGCCGTAGTGGATGAACACATCCATGCGGCGCGCTTCTTTCGGCGAGAGGTACTCGGAAACGTCGAAACCCTTCACCTCGCCAGCAATGCGCACGGCGAAGTTGCTGGTGTCGAAACGGGTGATGGCACCGATGCCGCTCTTGCCGGCGACCAGGTTGCCCCAGGCTTCAGTAACGGTATTGCCGACCGGCGAGACCACTCCCAGGCCGGTTACGACGACTCTACGACGCGACACGGGCATGCTCCGTAAGAATCCACAAGGTACAGACAGGACGGGCCCTGCGGCGACCGCAGAGCCCGCTTTTCAAGCGTTGTGAAGCGCTTACTTCTTCAGGTGGGCATTGACGTAGTCAATGGCCTGCTGAACGTTGGTGATCTTCTCGGCCTCTTCGTCCGGAATCTCGCACTCGAACTCTTCTTCCAGCGCCATGACCAGTTCCACGGTGTCCAGCGAATCGGCGCCCAGATCGTCCACAAACGAAGACTCGTTCTTGATTTCGGCTTCGTTTACGCCAAGTTGCTCAGCGACGATCTTCTTGACGCGCTGTTCGATGTTCTCCATGAACAAACTCCTTCCCTGAAAGATGCAGGTGTATAAGAAAAAAGCCGGCGTATTCTACCAAAAAGCGCCGGAACTGCTATCGCGACATGCGGGTACGCACATCCGCCCACTCCGGCGAGCGGAGCAGGCGGAGGTACGCCCTACGACATGTACATGCCGCCATTGACGTGCATCGTCGTGCCGGTGACGTATGCGGCCGCCGGCGAGGCCAGGAAGGCCACCGCAGCGGCGATCTCCTCAGGCTTGCCGAGGCGGCCAAGAGCGATGTTGCCGAGCAGGGCCTCGCGCGCCGCATCGGGCAGCGCGCGGGTCATGTCGGTATCGATGAAGCCGGTTGCGACGCACTTGACGGTGATGTTGCGGCTGCCCAGCTCGCGCGCCAGCGCACGGCTCATGCCGGCCACGCCAGCCTTGGCGGCGGCATAGTTGGCCTGCCCGGGGTTGCCGGCGCTGCCCACCACCGAAGTGATGCTGACGATGCGCCCGTAGCGCGCCTTCATCATGCCACGCATCACCAGCCGGCTCATGCGGAACACCGCCTTCAGGTTGGTGTCGATGACCGCCTCCCACTCCTCGTCCTTCATGCGCATGGCGAGGTTGTCGCGGGTGATGCCGGCGTTGTTGACCAGCACCGCAACGGCGCCGAAGCGCTTTTCCACCTCGCCCACCAGCGCCTCGCAGGCAGCGGCATCGGTGACATTGAGCACCATGCCAGCACCCTGCAGACCGGCTTCGGCGATCGCCTTGCCGATGTCCGCCGCGCCGGCTTCCGAAGTCGCGGTACCGACCACGGTCGCTCCCAGACGGCCCAGTTCCATCAGCACCGCACGGCCGATGCCGCGCGACGCGCCGGTGATCAGGGCGACCTGCCCTTCCATGGAGAACGGATTGCTCATTGTCCCTGCCCCTGCACGGCCGCGATGGCCTGTTCCAGACTGGCGGCATCGTGTGCCGAGCCGCCTTCCACATCCTTGGCGATGCGCTTGCTCATGCCGGCCAGCACCTTGCCCGGACCGCACTCGATGACGTGGCTCATGCCGCGCCGCGCCATCTCCTCAACGGTCTCGATCCAGCGCACCGGCGAGAAGGCCTGACGCACCAGCGCGTCGCGGATCTTCGCCGGCTCATCATAGACCGCCACATCGACATTGTTCAGCACCGCGATCTGCGGCCTGGCGATGGCAACCCCGGCGAGGCGCTCGGCGAGGCGCTCGGCAGCGGGCTTCATGAGCGCGCAATGGAAGGGCGCCGACACCGGCAGCAGCACCGCGCGCTTGGCGCCCCGGGCCTTGGCGACTTCGACCGCGCGCTCGACCGCGGCCTTGCCGCCGGCGATGACGATCTGACCGGGGGCATTGAGGTTGGCCG